>Ga0335072_10004013_pt1 | contig 22029 bp, 19 predicted proteins | sample Lox_Sample_21_FD_206725 | JGI IMG/M metagenome (GOLD analysis project Ga0335072, IMG submission 206725) | Soil microbial communities from Loxahatchee National Wildlife Refuge, Florida, United States - Lox_Sample_2.1 | ecosystem: Environmental > Terrestrial > Soil > Wetlands | place: USA...
GATGGGGGCGAGGCGAATGGTATCGGGCTCGCGCCAGTCGCCGATCACGCCGAGCGACGTCAGGGCTTCGAACACGCGCTGCCCGCGTCCCGGCGGCCCGGCAACCCGGACGGAAAGCTGACAGCCGCGCGATTCAACGGCGCGCGGCGTGATGAGCTCGACATCCGGCGCCAGACGCTCGAGCAGAAACTCCAGGTAGCCCGTGAGCGTCACCGACTTCTGCCGCAACCTTGCCGGTCCCGCCTGTTCGAAGAGCGCGAGCGAGGCGATGAGGGGAGCGGCCGAGAGGATCGGCGGGTTGCTGATCTGCCAGCCGGCGGCGCCGGCCGCGGCGTGAAACTCGGGTCCCATGCGAAATCGGCTCGCGGCCTCGTGCCCCCACCATCCTGCAAGGTGAGGACGATCGTGCCGCTCGTGGACGAAGCCGCCGCCGATGGCCCCGGGGCCGGCGTTGAGATATTTATAACTGCACCAGACGGCGAAGTCGGCTTCGATGTCGTGCAGGGCATGCGGCATGTTGCCGATGGAGTGGGCGAGATCGAATCCGGCCACGCATCCGGCGCGATGTGCCGCCTGCGCGATTCTGCCGAGGTCGAATGCCTGACCGGTCCGGTACTGCACGCCCGGCCACAGGACGAGTGCGACCTCGCCACCATGTTCCCCGAGGTACGCCGCGATCGACTCCTCGGGGATGGTGTCCGTGCCCGCCGGCGGCGCCAGCTCCACCAACGCCTCTCGCGGGTCGAGCCCTCGCCAGACGATCTGCGAGGCGACCGCGTGGCGATCGGAGGAGAAGGCGCCGGCCTCGATGAGGATGCGCCGCCGCTCGCCGCTCGGGCGATAGAACGCCGCCAGCAGCAAGTGCAGATTGACCGTGAGCGAGCTCATCGCCACGACCTCGGTGGCGCGAGCGCCCGTGAGACTCGCGAGACCATCGCGGAGGTTCTCGTGATACGGAATCCACGGCCGCCTGGCGTGCTCGTGCCCGAGAACCGCAAGCCGCGCCCAATCGTCCAGCGCCTCGACGACGAGCCCACGCGCCGCCAGCGGCATCAGGCCGAGCGAGTGCCCGCACAGATATACCAGCGGCTCGCCGCCGGCATTGCGAGGCAGAGCGAACCTGTTGCGAAAGGAGTGCAGCGGATCCGACTCATCGAGACGGCGGGCGAACTCCACTGTGGGCTCGTAATTCATGACGGCACAGCGGAGTCAGTGGGCCACGGCGTAAAGCAGCGGTCGACTGGGGACGGCGTCGCCGTTGATCGCAGGCACCTGCACCTCGAGAAGATAGGGCCCGTCGACTGCCTCGTCGGGAATGTACGCCAATTCGGTGACCGTGCAGGTCGATCGCGCGGCGCGGGCCAGGGCCGTCTGTCCGGCCGGAAGGCCGAAGAAGAGTCGGTGAGCGGTCAGTCGTCCTTGGTCGTGTCCCCGGTCGATCGAGGGCAGGTCCACCACGAGATGCTCGATGCCGCGCTCCACCAGGTATTGCGCAGCCTCGCGCGTCAGGTAGGGTGGCGTGATATCCGTGTAGTCGCGTGTGCGTTTGGCAGGCTCGTTGGGCAGCGTGCGGATCACCAACGCTCGTGGCTCGAATGGCAGCTCCGCCGGCCAGGCCGCCTGCAGCGCGCCGCGCGTCACCACCCGATCGCCCGCATGGGGCGCGGGGTCCGAGCCCTCCGGTGTCTGATGCGACGGCGTGGGTTTTGCGGAGATGAGCAGCGCCGGCAGCAGGCCTCGCGGAACGATGCGCTGCGCATGCAGCGGCTCCCGTGTCAGATGACCCACGCACTCGGTGTGAGTGCCGTTGCAGTGCGGGATCAGCGTGATGGACTCGCAGTTGCAGCTCGCGCCGCGGGCCACCGATCCGGGAAAGCCCGGGACCGAGTAGGGCTGCGAGCCGGCGCGGGGCGCGCCGAAGTGCCGCGCCTGGGGCCCTTGGAAGTCGAGCTCCACGCTCAGGTCGAGCGGCCGCGACAGGTCTACGCGGACCTCATGGTCTCCCACCCGTAATCGCGCATTCAACCGGGGCGCTCCAGCACCGTGCCGCAGCGGGAGCAGGTGCGCTGCTCCCGGCTGGCATAGAAGCGGTCGAAGACCGGCGGCAGCTGCTTCTCGATGTCGGTCAGCTCGATGAGCTCCTCGTGCAGCAGGTTGCCGCAGCGCGCGCAATACCACTGGAAACCGTCGCGCTCTCCGGGCCTGCGGCGCCTTTCGACGACGAGACCCACCGTGTCGGGAGGCCGCTGCGGGGAGTGCGGCACGTCCGCCGGAAGCAGCAGCACCTCTCCCTGGCGTATCGGCACGTCCACCGGGCGCCCGTCCTGCATGGTCTTCAGCACGATGTCGCCCTCGAGCTGATAGAAAAACTCCTCTCCCGGGTCGACATGGTAGTCCTGCCGCGAGTTCGGCCCGCCGATCACCATGATGATGAAATCGCCATCCTCGAACACGCGCTTGTTGCCGACCGGAGGCTTGAGGACATGCCGGTGCTGGTCGATCCAGCGGTGAAGATTGAACGCTTGCAGGGGCGCCATGACGGCCTCCTCATTCATCGGGCGATTGATAACCGGCGCACGACACCGAGATCGGCGTGCGGCCGGCGGGCCCGCTGCCGTCGAGATCGAATGCCGTGAGCGAGCCGCCCCATACGCAACCGGAGTCGAGCCCGATGACTTCTTCGCGCACGACCAGACCGAGCGCCGACCAGTGACCGAAGACGACGCGACTGCCGCGAGTGCGGCGGTTTTCGACATCGAACCACGGAAGCCACCCCGAGCCGGCTGCCGGAGGCTTCCCCTTGAGACGTAAGTTGATGCGTCCTTCGCTCGTGCAGACGCGCATGCGCGTCAACACGTTGATGGCAAAGCGCAGGCGATCGGTACCCTCGAGATCCGCGCTCCAGCGGTCAGGCTCGTCGCCATACATGTGATCGAAGAGATGGCGCGGATCGTTGCGCAGCGTGGACTCAACCTCGCGCGCGAGTTCCAGTGTCGTCGCCACAGTCCATTGCGGTACGACGCCAGCGTGTACCAGGAGGTCTCCCGCCTCGAAATAGGCCAGCGGCCGGGTCGCGAGCCATTCGAGCAGGGTGTCCCGGTCGGGGGCCTGCAGGATCTCATCCAGCGTGTCGGAGCGGCGCGTGGTGTGGCAACCGCAGCCGATGGCGAGCAGGTGCAGGTCATGGTTACCGAGAACCACGACCGCATTGTCCCCGAGCGCGCGCACGAGACGCAGCGTCTCCAGCGATTGCGGGCCGCGATTCACCAGGTCGCCGACGAGCCACAGCCGGTCGCGATCCGCGGAGTACCCTATCCGGGTGAGGAGCGCCCGCAGCTCGTCACAGCAGCCCTGGATGTCGCCGATGGCATAGCGGCTCACTGCAGGATTCCGGGAATCGCGAGCCGGAAGGGCGCGATGGGAGCATCGAAGCGCCGGCCGTCGGCGTCCACCATCTGGTAGCTGCCTTCCATCGTGCCGACCGGAGTCTCCAGGACCGCGCCGCTCGAGTAACGAAAGCCCTGCCCTGGCTCCAGGTGCGGTTGCTCGCCGACGACACCCTCGCCGCGCACTTCCTTCACCCTGCCATTCGCATCGGTGATGATCCAGTGCCGCGTCAGGAGCTTGGCCGCGCGCTCTCCCTCGTTGCGGATGGTGATGGTGTACGAGAAGACATATCGCAGCTCGCTGGGGCTCGACTGCTCGTCGAGGTAGCTCGTAGTGACCTCGACGCGGATTTTGTGCGACTCCTGGCTCATGCGACCGATTTTACCCGGGCGCGGCTTTGCCGACCCGCACCGCGAGCACGTCGCAGGGGGCGGCGTGCAGGACGGTGTCCTCGGTGAAATTCACCAGAATCGAGAGGCCGTGACGCTCACGGCTGCCGAGCACGATGAGATCGACCCGCCGCTCGCGGGCCACCCGTACGACCTCCGCTTTGACATTTCCGGACTCGACCCGGTGAAGGGCGCCCGGGAGGCCGAGCTCCGATGCCAGCGCGACGAGACGCTGGCGTGCGCGCACGAGCAGCTCATCCTCGATGCGGACCGCGGGCATGAGAGTCTCGCCCATCGGCTCGACCGGCATGAATTCCACCACGTGCAGCAGCTCCAGCTCGGCGCCGAGAGTCGCCGCCAAATCGCGTGCGCGCCTGCCGATCTGCAGGCTGTCCTCGGTCAGGTCGACGACGAGCAGGATGCGGCGATAGGGGTATGTAGACATAAGCCGGCCCTCGGTGAAGCCACAGGCACGGGGACGTGCCCGCCGCCGGAGGCGGCTTGACACAATCCTAACTCAGCTGGCGTCGGTCGGCAGCCTCACGTGACCCGCGATGGCATTGAAGAGGGCCGGCGAAACTGTCTCCGGCCGGGCGGACGGATCCACCCCGCTGCGCTCGATCTGCTCCGCGGTCGCGACGCCGCGCAGCGCGTTGCGGAGCGTCTTGCGACGGTGCGCGAAAGCCGCCGCCACGACGGCGGGGAACGCCGGGCACACCGGGAATGCCGGCCCCGCTCGAACCACGAGCCGCGCGACCGCCGACCACACCCGCGGCGGCGGCTGGAAAGCCCCGGGACCGACATCGAACAGATGCTCCACCTCCACCCAGGGTGAGAGCATCACCGTGAGGCGTCCATACGCGGGGTCACCGGCCCGGGCAGCCATGCGGGCGATCACCTCGCGCTGCAACATCACGTGCAGGTCGCGGATGTCGCGCACGTTCTGCAGGAGATGGAAGAGCAGCGGCGTGGAGATGTTGTAGGGGAGGTTGCCGATCACTCGCAACCTGGCGCCACGTTGCCGTGCGAGGGCGCCGAAGTCGACCCGCAGCGCATCCTCGTTGCGCAGGCAGAAACGCGAGTCGCCGCTCCATTCCTCACGCAGCACGGCGGCGAGGTCGCGGTCGATCTCGATCGCATCGAGTGAGGCGCAGTCCGACTCCAGCAGGCAGCGGGTGAGCGCCCCGCGGCCGGGCCCGATCTCGACCAGGGCATCGCCGCTTGCCGGCGCGATCGCCGCGGCGATCCGCTCGATCACGGCCGGATCGTGCAGGAAGTGCTGGCCGAATCGCTTCCTGGGCCTGGCGCCGCGGCCTGCGGGGCGCATCACGTAGCCCGCGACGCGAGCTGCACCGCCAGGTCGATGGCCGCCGCGATGCTTCCGGCGTCCGCCAGGCCAGTGCCCGCCAGGTCGAGCGCGGTGCCGTGGTCGACCGACGTGCGCAGGATTGGGAGGCCGAGCGTCACGTTCACGGCTTCCTCGAAGCCCGCGTGCTTGATCACCGGCAGGCCCTGATCGTGATACATGGCGAGCACCACGTCGAAATCGGCGAGCACGCGCGGCACGAAGACCGTATCCGCGGGCAAGGGTCCCGAGATCTGCAAACCGCGCTCGCGCATGCGTGCAATCGCGGGCGCGATCACCCGAATCTCCTCATCGCCCAGATGGCCGCTTTCGCCGGCATGGGGGTTCAGGCCGCACACGGCGATCCGCGGGCGGCCGATGCCCCACCATCGGGCGAGGTCACGGTCGACGATTGCCAGCACCGCGCACAGCAAGTCGGCCGTGATCGCAGCGCTCACGCGCGCAAGCGGCAGATGCGTGGTGGCAAGCGCGACGCGCAGAGATGTCGTCGCCAACATCATCACCGGCTGCGGCGCGCGGCTGCGATCGGCCAGGAATTCCGTATGGCCCGTGAAAGGGATGCCGGCGTCGTTGATCACCCCTTTGTGGACGGGCGCCGTCACTATCGCGGCGAACTCGCCGCTGAGGGCACCGTCGCACGCGCGCTCCAGCAGGCGCAGAACACATGGGCCGTTACGCGCATCGAGTCGGCCCGCGACGGCCGGCACCCGCAGCGGATGATGCTCCACAGCGAGTGTTCCAGGTATGTGTTGGTGGGACGCGCTGTCGTACGGCCGTAGTTCGACGCTCATCCCGAGCGAGCGCGCGCGCTCCGCCAGCATTTCCCGATCACCCAGACAGACGAGGTCGCAATCGAGCTGTCGCGCTGCCATGGCGAGGCAGACGTCCGGCCCGATGCCCGCAGGTTCTCCCGAAGTCAGTGCGATGCGCGGCACATGTGCGCCTGCGGCCGATCAGCCGGTCATGACCTTCACGTAGGCGTCATCGCGCAAATGCTGCAGCCACAGCTCCGTATCCTCATCGGCCTTGCTGGCGCGGATCGACTCCATCGCATTCAACCTCACCACTTCCTGCGTCGCGTCATGGTTGCGCCGCCCGAGGAGCTGCGCGATGTGCCAGCCAAAGTGGCTCTTGAACGGCTGGCTGATCTCGCCCGTCTTGAGGCTCTCCACCTGCGCGGAGAAGCTCGGATCGAAGACCTCGGGACTCTGCCACCCGAGATCGCCGCCGTCCGAGGCGGAGCCGGGGTCCTGCGAGGAGGCGGCGGCTGCGACCGCGAAGGTCTCACTGCCGTTCAGAATCTTTTGCCGGATCTGCATCAGTCGCTGCCGTACGACCGCATCGTCCTGCAGCGCGTTGGTCTTCAGGAGGATATGACGCACGTGGATCTGCTCGACCATGTCCTTGTGCTGCGGAGTGCGCACCTGGTTGAGCTTGACGATGTGAAATCCGGTCGGGGTGCGCAGCGGCGCGCCGACCTGGCCGGGCTTCAGTCCCAGGATGAGGCTGGAGAGAAAGGTCGGCAGCTCCGAGCCCTGGCGCCAGCCGAGTGAGCCGCCTTGCAGCGCATCCTCGCTGTTGGAATAGGCGACGGCGAGCTTGCCGAAGTCCTCGCCTTTGCTGGCACGCTGGTAGACATCATTGGCGCGCTGCTGAGCCTGGGCAATCTGGTCTGGGGTGGCGTTCGGCGGCACCGAGATGAGGATGTGCGAGACGTTGTATTCCTGATCGGCCACGGGGTGCTTGGCCTGCTTGGCGAGGAACTGGTCGATCTCGCGTGGCGTGACGACGATGCGCTGCAACACGTCGCGCTCTCGTAGGAGGCCGAGCGTGAGCTGCTGACGCATCTCCTCGCGGTAGTTTGCATAATCGATCCCCTGCTGCGAGAGCACCGTCGGCAGATCGGAGAAGGGGATGTTGTTGCGCTTGGCTATGTCCTCGAGCGCCGCGTTGACCTGGTCGTCGGAGATTGCGATACCGTCGCGATCCGCCTGCTCCAGCTCGATCCGCTGCAGGATCAGGCGATCGAGCACCTGTTTGCGCAGCACGCTGTCCGGCGGCAGGGCCATGTTCTGCGCCTGCAGCCGGGCCGTGACCTCCTTCATCTGGTCGTCGACCTCGCTTTCCATCACCACGCCGTCGTTGACGATGGCGGCAATCCGGTCGAGCAATGTGCCCTGAGTCGACAGTTCACGGGTCTGTGCCTGCGCCTCGCCCTGGTAGGCCAGCGCGCCGAGAAGCAGCACCACCATTGAAGTGGAGCCGATGGAGAAAAACCGCCGCATGCGCTCGTTGTCCTCGTGGAATGGCCTTAATTGGGGGCCAGCAATGACCGGGAATTCACTTCCGACGGAGTGTACCCGGGAATGTCCTCTGCGAGAGAGGCATCCGACGCCGATCCGACACCGGCAAGCCCCGTGAGTTCCAGCTGCAGCCACACCCCGGTGTCCTGGGGCCCCATTCGAGCCGTGCTGGTCAAGGGTCGAGCGCCAACGTAGCGGCGGGCGCCCAGGCGGACGCTCCAGCAGCAGGCCTTGTACTGGAAGCCCGCAAAACTCTCCAGTGCCCCGTGATCGGCCAGCGAGTATACCTCCTTCGCAAAGATGTCCCAGGACTTGGTGACTGGCCAGGCGCTGGAGAGCTCCAGCTGCGACACATTGCAGCTTGGCGTTATGGGAGTGCCGCAGAGGGGCGTCGTGACCGCCGTCTGTGGCGGATAGTAGCCGGTGCCCACGTCCGACTCCTCCAGAATGCCGCGCTCGAAGCGGTATCCCAGGTTGATCACCCGGTCCAGGCCGGGACGGTACTGGACTTCGATTTCGGCGCGCTGCGACTGGTTGCTCTGTGGGTCCCATTGCAGGGCCCCATCCGCACTCCAATTCTGAAACGCGGTGAGTGCAAGCTGAGCCACCAGGTCCGAGCGCCTATCGGTGCGCGGCATTTCGGTGGGCAGCGTCACGTGGGGGTTCGTGAAATAGAATTCCTGCCCGAGCGTCGCGGTCAGGTACTGCCGACCGTCCAGTGCATTGAGCAGCCGCGTCGTGAGCCCGAGGCTCACCTGATTCGCATCGCCCACGCGGTCCGTGCCGACATAGCGATTGGTGCGGAAGAGCTCCACCGGATCGAGATCAGGCACGGCGGTATCGAAGACCGGCAGCTGGGCCTGGTTGCGGTATGGCACATAGAGATACATCGCTCGCGGCTCCAGCGTGATCGTGCGCTGATCGCGGGAGCCTGCGGCGCGCTCGAGCTGCAGGCCCGTATCCAGGCTCGCGACGGGCAGCGCCCGGGAAGGCCGTGCCGGTTCCCCCGGGATGGTGTTCGACAGCTGATATTGCGTCGCGCGATATCCGACGGACGGACGCACGAAATAGCCCGGTCCGACGAGATTGAGCGAGGTGGTGGGATAGAGATCGAGGCGCCAGCCGGTGACACCGGTCGAGCGCTGGAAGTCGACCGCCTCGGACTCGAAGCCGTAACTCACCAGGTTCCCCGGCCCCAAGCCGAAATCGGAGTTGATCGTGACGTCCGGTACGCGCGTATAGGGCCGCTGATCGAGCGCCAGCGTGCTGTCGATCGTCTGATAATTGTCAGCCATGGCCGCGATGTTCCAGTGCAGGTCGCGATAGGAAAGCACCGCGCTGCGGTCGAGGAAGGCGGTGCTCGTGCCCTCCGGTCCGTACGAGAAGTCCTCGAAATACTGGGTATCGCTCACGTTCTCCCCATTCAGAGTCAACCGCAGGCCGTCGGGGAGGTCGGTGACGTTGAAGAGCTTCACGCGGCTGCGGCTCGAATGGTAGACGGCATCGTCGGGCAGATAGTCCCAGGAAAGCTCGCCATGCTGGTCCTGCGTCAGATAGCGTAAGTCGCCGCCGACGTCCGGCCCGCGGCGGCTGTACTCCGTCGGCTGGAAAGTGAAATCGGCGTTCGGAGCGATGTTCCAGTAGTAGGGAACCGAGATTTCCGCGCCGCTGGTGGAGCTGTCGCCGAGCACCGGGAACAGAAACCCGCTCTTGCGGACATCGCCGAGCGGAAACGACACCCAGGGCAGGTACAGGATGGGTACACCCTTGAAGTCGATTTGCGCATCGCGGCCCGTACCCACCTTCTTCTTCGTGTCGAGGGCGATACGTGTGGCACGCAGCACCCAGGACTGGTCGTTCACCGGACAGGTCGTGAAGGTGACGTGCTCGAGGCGCATCAATCCCTGCGGGCTGAGTTGCATTTCCCTGGCGGCGCCGCGCGCCGAGCGCTGCACCAGGCTGAAGGTCGCCGACTCGATGTTCGCACCGGCGGTCGGGGAGTAGCTGCCGCCCGAGCCGGTGACATGTGCGACCGGGTCGGTGTAGTCGATGCCGCCCTGGGTGCGCACCGAGTTGTTGTTCCGGTTGTACTGCAGATGGTTCGCCTTGATCGTGCGATTTCCCTGGCGGACGATCACGTGCCCGGTCAGGGTTATCACGCCGTCGGCGCCGACCATGCTGTCGCCCGTAAGGGTGACGGGGCCCCCGGCCGCGATCGATTGCTCGCCCGCCGCGGTCCGGTGGCCCTTGGTGCCGGGCGTGCCGGGCTTCGCGGGGGGTGTCGCCGGGGTCGGGCTCGTCTGGGGAGTCGGCGGCTCGTCGGCCTGGAGGAACGGGGTGAGGCCGCCGAACAACAGCAGGGCGGTCCAGAATGGGCTCCTACGAGGCATGTGGGACGGCATTATAATGGGCGAATGCCTGAGAACGATGCGCGACTCGCGCTCCTGCAGGGTTGGCTGGCGCGCGACCTCTGCCTGCGCCCAGTGCGCATCGAGCGCGCTTCGAGTGACGCCAGCTTCCGGCGCTACTTTCGCGTCGTCTGCCAGGACTGCACTCTGATCGTCATGGATGCGCCACCCGCGACGGAGGACATCCGGCCCTATTTACGCGTCACGGCGCTGCTCGAGCCGCTCGGGATCCACGTCCCGCACATATACGAGGCCGACGTGGGCCAGGGATTCGTGCTGCTCGAGGACCTGGGCAGCACGCATTACCTGGCGCAGCTCGGCGCCGGCGGCGACGCGCAGCGTCTCTATGGCGATGCGCTGCAGGCGCTCGCGGAAATCCAGCTGCGCGGCGCAGCCGCGGCGGCGGAGCTCTCGCCCTATGACCGCGCGCCGCTCGCCCGCGAGCTGGCACTCATGCCCGAATGGTTCCTGGACCGGCATCTCGCGCTCGAGCTCTCCGGTGAGGAGCGCGAGATCATCGTTGCGGCCTTCGAATTTCTGCTCGGCGAGGCGCTGTCGCAGCCCGAAGTGTTCGTGCATCGCGACTATCACTCCCGCAACCTGATGGTGCTCGCGGAGCGCAATCCCGGTGTGATCGACTTCCAGGACGCGCTGCGTGGGCCGATCGGCTACGACCTGGTGTCGCTGCTCAAGGACTGTTACATCTCCTGGCCGCGGCAGCGCGTGCTCGAGTGGGTGGACGGCTATCGCGCGCTGCTGCAAGCGCGCGGCGGGCGTGTCGGCGGCAGCCCGGCGCAGTTCCTGCGCTGGTTCGACCTCATCGGTGTGCAGCGGCACATCAAGGTCCTCGGCATCTTCGCGCGCCTCTGGTATCGGGACGGCAAGCCGGGGTATCTGCGCGACCTGCCGCTGACGCTCGACTACGTGCGCGAGACGTGCCGGCTGTATCCGGAGCTGGCCGATCTCTCAGCCTTTCTCGAGCGCCGCGTAGCCCCCGAGCTGCCGCGCGCCAACGAGCGCGTCGCCCGGCAGGCGGCGCAGCCGGCGTGACCGAAGCGCGTGCAGCGAAGCCTCGCCACGCCATGTTGCTGGCGGCGGGGCGCGGCGAGCGGCTGCGGCCAATCACCGACACCGTGCCGAAGCCGCTCGTCGAGGTTGGCGGCAAGCCGCTCATCGTCTATCACCTCGAGGCGCTGGCCAGAGCCGAGGTCAGGGACGTGGTCATCAACCTTTCCTGGCTCGGGGAAAAGATTCGCGCCACTTTGGGTGACGGCAGCCGCTACGGCGTGCGTATCGCCTACAGCGAGGAGGGACCCGTGCCTCTCGAGACCGGCGGCGGCATCCATCGCGCGCTGCCTCTACTTGGCCCGAGCTCCTTTCTGGTGGTCAATTCCGATGTCTGGACCGACATGGATTTCAGCCGCGTGCCGACTTTGGAGGAAGGTGCCGAAGCGCGGCTGCTGCTCGCGCCCAATCCGCCGCATCATCCGCGCGGCGACTTCGGACTGGAGGGTGACATCGTCGTGGAGCGCGCGGCCGCCCGCTTCACCTACACGGGCATCGGGGTGTATCGGCCGGAGCTCTTCGCGGGGTGCACGCCGGGGAAGTTTCCGCTGCTGCCCCTGCTCAAGCGTGCGATCGCGGCGCGGCGCCTGCGCGGCGAGGTATTCCGGGGAGAATGGCTCGACATCGGCTCACCGGAACGTCTGGCGTGGCTGGATGCCAGAGAGCGTGCGGCGCGAGGCACTTGAGCAGCCCACCGGAGCCGGTGGCGTAAAATGAGCGACATGGCCAGCCTCAAAGACATCCCCGTCGTCGCCGACGGCGCGACCGCGCCGCGCGAGAGCCCGCGCAGCGGTGAAAAATACGTTACACCTCAAGGATTTACTGCAATCCGGGACGGCATCAAGGCCACTGCCGGGGGTGCGGCCTGGGCGCCAGCGTCCCCGGCACGGGCCGGCAAGCCGTCATGGTTGCGGGCCAAAGCGCCTGCGGGCACGGGCTTTCAGGCAGTCAAGGGCATCGTGAAGGAGCACCGCCTCGCCACCGTCTGCGAGGAGGCGAAGTGCCCGAATATCGGGGAGTGCTGGAATGCGGGCACCGCCACCATCATGCTCATGGGTGCGGTTTGCACCCGCGCCTGCCGTTTCTGCGCCGTCGATACGGGCAATCCGCGTGGCTGGCTGGACGCGGATGAGCCGGAGAACGCCGCCCGCAGCGTCGAGCTGATGAAGCTCAAATACGTCGTGCTGACTTCCGTCGACCGGGATGATCTGCCTGACGGTGGGGCGGGACACTATGCCGCCTGTATCCGGGCCATCAAGCGTCGTAACCCCAACACCGCGGTCGAGGCGCTGGCGCCGGACTTCCAAGGCGTGCTGCACGACGTCGAGAGCGTCGTCGATTCGGGCTTGGATGTTTTCGCACAGAACATAGAGACAGTGCGCCGACTGACCCACCCCGTGAGAGATCCGCGCGCGGGGTACGAGCAGACGCTGCGCGTGCTCGCCCACGCGAAGCAGCACAAGCCCGCCGTGTTGACCAAGAGCAGCCTGATGCTCGGCCTGGGTGAAACCGATGCGGAGATCGAGGAGACGCTGGCGGATCTGCGCGCGGCCGGAGTTGACATCGTCACTCTCGGCCAGTACCTGCGCCCGACCGTCAACCACTTGCCCGTTGAGCGCTACGTCACCCCCGGGGAGTTCGACCGCCATCGCGAGAGTGCTCTGGCGCGGGGCTTCCTCGAGTGCGTTTCCGGGCCCCTGGTGCGCTCCAGCTATCGCGCTGAGCAGGCGCTCAATCGAAACAACGCCGGCCTCGACAACACCCGTCTTGCGTCCGAGAAGGCCGTTTGAGCGCAGAGCAAGGCAACGCGATGGCTGGGGCGTACGTTGTGGCGCGCTCCGCTCCGGCGCACATCGTGCGCAACCTCGGGCTGGTGGACTACGAGCCCACGTGGCGCGCCATGCAGCGCTTCACCGATCAGCGCGGCCCCGACACGCCCGATGAGATCTGGTTTCTCGAGCACCCCCCTGTGTTCACGCTCGGCATGAACGCCAGCCGCGATCATGTGATCGCCGCGGGCGACATCCCGGTCGTGCAGATCGATCGGGGCGGCCAGGTCACCTATCACGGCCCCGGCCAACTCGTCGTCTATCCGTTGGTGGACCTGCGGCGCGCCGGTCTGGGTGTTCGCGACATCGTGACCGCCCTCGAGCGTAGCGTCATCGACTACGCCGCTGAGCTTGGCATCGTGGCTGAGTGCCGCAGGAAAGCGCCCGGCGTCTACGTCGATGGCCGGAAGCTGGCGAGCGTCGGTATCCGCGTGCGCCGCGGCGCCAGCTACCACGGCGTCGCAGTTAACATAAGTGCTGACCTCGAGCCGTTCCGCCGCATCAATCCCTGCGGCTTTCCGGACCTGGAGATGACCCGCCTGGCCGACCTGAGCGCGGTCGATTCCGTGGCCGACGCGGCCGAGGCGCTGCAACCGCACCTGCTGAGACACCTGTACGGACGTCCATAACCGATCTGTCACCGTCCCCCGACTGACGGTATAACTGCCCTCGTTCCAGCATTGCCAGCTCTCCTCAGAGGACTGGTAATGCCATTCACCCACAAGAAGCTGCTTCGAGCAGCCGCGCTCATCACCGTAGGGCTGCTCATCGGCGTCTCCGGCTGCTCCCGCCCCGATGCGTCCGGGGTGAAACTCCTCAATGCTTCGTACTCACCGACACGCGAGCTCTATGGCGAGTACAACACCGCCTTCGAGAAGTACTGGAAGAAGAAGACCGGCCAGACCGTGCAGGTGAGCATGTCCTACGGCGGCTCGGAGCTGCAGGCTCGCTCCGTGGCCGAAGGCCTCAGCGCCGATGTGGTCACGCTGGCTCTGGCGGCGGACATCGACGTCATCGCGCAGCAGGGCAAGCTGTTACCGCTCAACTGGCAGACCCGACTGCCGGACGACAGCTCTCCTTATACCTCGACGATCGTCTTCCTCGTACGGAAGGGCAATCCGAAGAACATCCACGACTGGAGCGACCTGATCAGACCGGGTGTCTCAGTCATAACACCCAATCCGAAGACCTCCGGCGGCGCGCGGTGGAACTTCCTGGCCGCGTGGGCGTGGGCACTGAAGCAGCCCGGGGGCGATGATGCCAGCGCCAAGGCATACCTTCACCAGCTCTTCCAACACGTTCCTGTTCTGGACACGAGCGCTCGTGCGGCTACGACGACGTTCGTGGAGCACGGTCTGGGCGACGTGCTCATCGGCTGGGAAAACGAGGCGATGCTAGCCATCCGTGAGAAGCCGAATGAGGGACTCACCATCGTCTACCCGTCCGTCAGCATCCTCGCGGAGCCGCCGGTAGCCGTCGTGGACCAGTATGCCCTGGCGCATGGTCAGCGGCCGCTCGCCACCGCGTACCTTCAGTACCTCTACAGCAAGGAAGGGCAGGAGATCATTGCCCGCAACTTCTACCGCCCGCGCGACCCCGAGGTCGCCGCCGAGTTCGCCAAGCAGTACCCGAAGCTGGATCTCGCGACCATCGCCGACTTCGGCGGCTGGCCGAGCGTGCAGCAGAAGTTTTTTGCGGACGGCGGGGTGTTCGACCAGATCTATTCCAAGGGACAATGATCAGGAGTCCGCAGCCGCAATAGCGTCCAAGGTCGCAAATTTTGCGACCTTGGAGCGGCAGTTCCTAACGTCATCGCGCAGCGGGTCGCGGCCATCGTCAATGAAAGGCTGCTTCCCCGACGAGCCGCCGCCGCTCGGTTTCGAATTCCTGACGCGGACGGTCACTGAGCGCTGTGCCGGCGAGCCGCTCGGCAAGCCGGCGGGCGTGCTCGCGCAGCTCCGGTACCGCGGTCGCTTCCCAGTCCCGGGCGCGCAGCCAAGGACCAATGTAGTAAAGTCCCGTCACGATGCGGCCGTCGGCGCCTATGACTTCGCTGTCAGCGGTCACTCGGATGCCGAGCTCGAGTTGATCGGGTACGACGAGGCCGTCCGCGAGCAACGACTGCACCAACGCATTCGCGGACTGCGCCGGGCGATGGTCGGGTCCGGTGCAGTTGAATATCCGGGCCACGACGCACCGCTTTCGGTGCCGCGCCCCCCGCGGTCGCCAGACGACCTCGATTCCGGAACGTGTGGCCTTTGCGCCTTCCAAGGCGCCCGCCAGGACGGTTAGCCTGCCGTCATCCCGCAGTCGTTGCAGCTCCTCTGCCGCGGCTGGCGGCAGCCTGTGTCGGTGGACGTTCCATATTGGTCGCACATGCCTCAGGAATCGCTGTCTCTCGGCAATGTTGAGGCCGGCCCACAGCTCCGGAGCGATCTTCCGCACCGTGTTGATCACCTCACGCCAATCGCCACCTGCATCGGTCACCTCGCGAGACAGTGTACGCACGACCCGCACGAGCCCGCGAATCGATCCGCTCGATGCACGGATGGTCGCAACCGCATCGCCGCGCAATGCCGTTCGGTTGAATACGGTTTGGGGCTGCGGCAGACGGCCGTGCCGCGACAAAGCCAGTATCTCGGGAGGCTCCGGGCCCCGCAGCGCCAAACGCAGGGCGACATCGGCCATTGTGAGGCCGGTGCCGAGCAGGAGCACGCGCCGGGGCGCTTTCTCGGGGCTCTCCTGCGGCCAGAAGCTCCAGGGATCGTGTACATACCGCCTTTCGCGGATCGGCTCGAGCGCCGACAGGCGCGCCGGCGGCGGATTGCCCAAAGCGAGCACGACCTCATCGGCGAAGAGCAAATGACCATCGTCGAGGTCGATCCGCCAGGAATGCGCGCGGTCATGAAGTTGCGCGAGCCGTTTGGCTCGTCCCCAGATGCGGGCGCATACCAATCCCGAGGACTCGATCGCATCCTGGAGGCGCGCCGAAAGGTAACTGCCGTACAGTGCCCGAGAGACGAAATCCTGTGCGCTTACCTGTGTCCCCTGCCGTCTGCCGAAGTCGACGAGCTCGCTCGCGCGGGAGGCGTCGAGCGACATCTGGCCGGCCGGCACGTTGAGCAGAAAATCCCGTTGCTCGGCGGAGTAGGCCAGTCCGGCGGCTATGTCCGGCTGATCGTCCAGCAGCACGATCCGTAATGGAGTGCGTGCGCGTTCGAGCAAATGGACGGCAGTCGCCGTTCCCGAGAATCCTGCGCCGATGATCGCGATGGTCCGCATACGCAACTGCCTTCATCCGCCCTGGGAAACCATGCTGCCGGTGTGATGGTAGAAAAGTCCGTCGAATTCCGGTGAAAGATCAGTGCCAGCCACCCTGGCGCCGAGCGGGTAGAGAATCGGTAACGCCGTGGCGAAGCGCCTGGTGCGCCGGGCTGTCAGTGAGAGGCAGCTTTCTCGGGCGTGGTGAGCCGCCATCGGTCGGGTTCCGATTCCTGACGGCGGTGACCTTTGAGCGCCCTGTCGACCAGCCGCTCGGCAAGGTGCCGGGCGGTCACCCCGCCATAACCGACTGCGTTACGCTCTCCGGCATACACTCGTGGAGTGACACTCCAGCAGCTCCGGTTTCTCGCAGCCGTCGTTGGATCGGGCGGCATCCTTGGATACGCAGGACGAGGTCGACGCGCTGTTTGCCGACGTCGATCTGCCGGTGCGGTAGTCAGTCCAACGGGAAGCGTGATGGCCGCAGCCTGCCACCGCTCAACCCGCCGCCACCGGGCGGGCGCGCTGGTTGGATCAGTGCGAGAGACTCTGCCAGTGCGGCGCAAACACCCACGCCGAGAGAACCAGGCCCAGAATCACGTTGACGACGACACCGGCCGTGAAGGCGAGGAAAGGTCGTGCTCCGATGCGCAGCTCGCGGGCGCGCGTCGTCAGGCCGATGCTGAAGAAGCAGAAGATGAATGCCCAGGTTCTCAGGTCCTTGAGGGGCGTTACGAGCTGCGGTGTAACCGCGTCGTGATACGCCGACTGGCCATGATGCGCCGAGACGGCGGTGATCAGCGCGGAGGCCACCAGAAAGCCCAGGACGAACTTTGGGAAGCGCCACCAGATCTGCGCGACGTCGGGCTTCGCGCCCGTCCGTTGCCCTCGAGGCTCCCAGCGGGTCGTGGCGATCACCGAGAGCACGAGGGCCCATACGCCGATCCAGATATCGCGCCCGATGACCTTCATCAGTGTGAAGGCAAACAGCGCCTGCTCCGGAGTCCCGGTGATTCCGGGGACGCTGCCCGCGAGATGACCGTAGGTGTCGGCTGCCGCCAGGCCTGCCGCGTCTGCGAACTCCGACGTGCCGATCCACGCTCCCGCGACCCCGGAAGAGAGGTGCAGCAGTCGGGCAGCGAGCGGCAGCGCGAAAATCATCACGATTGCCCAGATGATGACCGTCGTGATGGCGACCGACGCGTCCTGCTTGCGAGCGCCGACGGCGCCGGCAATGGCAATGGACGCGGAGACACCGCAGACCGAGCCTCCGGCGCCGAGGACGGCGGCGAACCTGTGATCGAGACCCAGACGGCGGCCGGCCGAGAAAATCACCAGGAACGTGACCAGCGAGACGATCGAAGCCTGTAGGAATGCGATGGGCCCGGCCCACACGATCAGCGTGAATGGCAGGGTGGCGCCAAGGAGAACGATTCCCGTCTTGACGTAGAATTCCACGCGGAAGCCCGCATCGAGCCACGCGGGCAGCCTGGCCGCATTGGAAATCACGAGCCCGAGCACGAGCGCCACCAGTGGCGGCTCGAGGTTGTATCGATTGGCCTCGGTCCATTGTCCCAACGTGAAGATGAGAATGGCGAAGAGATAGACCAGGAGGAACGCCGGCAGGAACTGCCGCACTCCGTGTCCCAATGACCGGAGTGCGATCGAGAACAGCACGGCCCAGAGCGCGAACTGGCCGACATAACGCGGCCAGTTCCCGGCGAATTGGCCGGTGATGTCGCCCCAGCTCGACCACTTTGCCGGGCTCACGGCGATCCACTCGAGGCTGTGCCCGCGCGCGAACAGGGCGTATGCCGCGAGCACGATACCGAGCCCCAGCCACACCGCCCACCAGTCCTCCCTCAGCCAGAGCTCGCGCCAGCCGGGGGACTGCGCGCCCGGATGTTGGATCGGGATCGAGGTCGCCGGAGTGTTCATGGGTGGCCCTGCCTGATTCGAGTGTCGCGCGCCGGCAGCCTCGTCCCGGGCCGCGGTCGTTGTGTTTCCGACTGTAGACGGTTGGCGGTTAGAAATCGGTCGCGACGGCATATCGTAGCGGTGACGCCATATGTCCGATGTCTATGCGGACATGCCAAACTGTTGCTTGCGGTCCCGCGCCGGCGGAGTATCGTATGCATGGGCGCCGGGGCGAATGACCGGTGGCGATTGAACTACCCCCCTCTGTTCGATTTTGCCGTCATTCGTTTCCCGGCCGCCCATCCATGTTAGATCGGATGTCATGAAAACGAGCCACGCGCTGGCGGGGCCGCCATCGGGTCTCCGCTCCATCACGCAAACCTGGACCGAATGGCAACGCGACGTCGTGGCCATTCTGCAGCACGACTTCCGTGAGGCGCTGCACTACATCTCTCTCGAGGACGTCGACTGGGCCGCTTGGTTTCGCTTCTATCTCGAGGGCAGAAGTGCGAGTGCCGCTGTCGACCGCGCGCTCGAGCGCGATCTCTGACGCGTAACCGCTCCGTCACCGGGATGTGATTGACTTTCCGACCGCGCGCCGCCCAGCATCGGTACACTCCATGGAGCCGAAGCCGGAGGTGTGATGTTCCGCTCTCTCAGACAGACGCTGGCCCGGCAGTTTCAGGACCGGCAGACACCGCAGCTCGACTATCGCGGGACCTGGACCTCGGCGGCGCTGCAACGGCTGGTGAGGGATGAGCTCGGCTCCCCGCAGGTGATCGTCGTGTCCAATCGCGAGCCTTACGTCCATGGTCGCGGCCCGGACGGCGAGCGACGCGTGGAAGTCCCGGCGAGCGGCATGGTGACGGCGCTCGAGCCGATCGTGCGCGCCTGCGCCGGCGTGTGGGTGGCCCATGGCAGCGGCGCGGCTGACCGCGAGGTGGTCGATCTGCACGATCGGGTCCGTGTACCGCCCGAAGACCCTGCCTACACCCTCAGGCGGGTATGGTTGCGTCCCGAGGAGGAGCAGGGCTACTACTACGGCTTCGCGAACGAGGGGCTGTGGCCGCTGTGTCACCTCGCGTACGTCCGTCCGGCCTTCCGCGAGGCCGATTGGGATGCATACCGGTCGGTGAATCAGCAGTTCGCGACCGGCGTGATACGCGAGGCGCGCCAACCCGACCCGGTCATCCTGATCCAGGACTATCATCTCGCGCTGCTGCCGCGGCTGATCCGCCAGCGCAAGCCCGCTGCGACGGTCACGCTTTTCTGGCACATCCCCTGGCCCGGCGCCGAGACATTCGGCGTGTGCCCATGGAAGAACGAGATCGTGAGGCACCTGCTGGACGCGGATGTGATCGGCTTCCATACACGGCAGTACTGCCTCAATTTTCTCGCCACGGCGGAGCAGCTGTTGGAATGCCGGGTGGACCACGAGCGCATGACGGTCACCGTGGCAGGACATGTTTGCCGGATAGCCGCCTACCCGATTTCCATCGACTGGCCACCGCCGCAGCTCAGGACGCTGCCCTCGGTCGCCGTCTCGCGCGCTCGGATCCGCAGGCGCCTTGGAATCGGTCCGGGTGTCCACCTGGGCGTCGGAGTGGAGCGATGGGATTTCACGAAAGGGATCGTGGAGCGCTTCCACGCTCTCGAGGCGCTGCTTACGCGGCGGTCGGATCTGCGCGGGCGCGTCGTGCTGCTGCAGGTCGCGGCCCCGTCACGAGCCAAGCTGCCCGCCTATCAGGCCCTGCAACGGCAAACCCTGGCCGAGGTGGAGCGGATCAACGCGAAGCTCGGGTCCTCCTCCTGGAAGCCGATCGTGCTCGTGGATCGGCAGCAGTCGGCGGAGCAGGTGTTCGAGCTGTTCCGGGCCGCGGATTTCTGTCTGGTCAACAGCCTGCACGACGGCATGAATCTGGTCTCCAAGGAGTTTGTCGCCGCGCGTGATGACGAGGACGGCGTCCTCGTCCTAAGCGCCTTCACCGGCGCCTCACGCGAGCTGGTCGAAGCGCTGTTGGTCAACCCGTTCTGCATCTCCGAGACGGCAGCGGCGATCGAGGCGGCGATCACGATGCCGCGGGAGGAGCGCAGGGAGCGCATGCGCTTGATGCGCCGCACCGTCATGGACAACAACGTGTACCGTTGGGCTGGGCGGATGCTGCTCGATGTAGCGCAGCTCCGTCGGCACCAGGGGTTGCCCGTCGACTGGCGAACTTCCGAGCTCCGGCAAGACGATCCTGCGGCGGTGCGCCAGGCCTGAAACGCGGTACGCGGCCGGCTTGGGGGGCTAAACTGCCGTCCGGAGAGCCCATTGGCCTTCCGGACGGCAGATACTGCGGGGGATTTACTTCTGGTAGGGATAGTAGCGGAAGGAGGCCATGCCGATGAAGATGTTGGCTTCGGGCGCTCCGCCGACGCCATTGAAGGCGTCGCGCTGCAGATACTCACCCTGCATGCCGAACTGCAGGTTGCCGAGCTTGCCCTGGTAGTATTTCCACCAGAACCCGCCGGTCACCTCATCGATCGACCTCGTGTTGCCCACGCAGGTTCCGCTGAGGGCATCGCAGCCCGAATTGTTGAACTCCGGCGCACCGTACCCATAGGTGGCGGTACCGACGGTGTAGTAAGTCGAGCTCTCCTTCTCCCGGCCGCCGTAGGCATAGACACTGAGCTGCGCGTTCGGGGTGAGGATCAGTCCGACGAGGGCCTCGTACTCCTTGATGGGGGCAAGCGCGCCCGTCGGCTTCATCGTCACATCAGGCAACTGGGCCGAGCCGTATCGGCCGATGCCCTTGCCTCCAAGCGCACTGACCTGGAAGGAGAGCATCTTCGGTACCAGCGGCAGGATCATGCCGCCGCCGACGCCGCCGCCAGAGACCGTGCTGCTCGACCTGTCGATGCTGGAGCGGAATTCGCGGCCCAGGCCGTAGACTTCGTAGTGCCCGAAGCCGGGGTCGAATGCCGCTTTGACGATCACGTCGGGCGCGACGTCATCCGTGTAAGTGGTGGTGCTGTTCTCCAGTCCCGCCGAGTCGCCCGAGTTCTGGTAATTGACGCTCGAGGGTGGGAAGGTGGTGCCGGTCGGCAGGCCGGTGGCATTGATGCCGTTCGAGGTCACCGTCTGCGGGCTCTCGAGCGACACGCCGAGCGAGAACGCCTTGCTGAAGTGCTCGACGACGCGCAGCTGCGGAGTGCGGGTCCAGTTGAATCCGGCGACGTACTGGGCGTCGATGCCTATCGGAGCGTCTTCGTCGCGGACGTACAGACCATCCTTGTAGAGGGTCGCGAGGCTCCAGCTCTGGCCCGCAACCACATCGAGGCCGTAGTCCGTCTGGAAGCGCCCATAGAAATTCCGCATGCGCAGGGTGTAGCTGTTGCTTTCACGGGAGTTCGAGGTCGTTCCTGAGCTCAGGAAGTCGGTCTCCATATAGGCTTCCGCCTTCATCCCGTCGAATTCCTCGCCTTGGGCGAGCAGCGAGAACCGGCTCTGCCGGGCGCTCTCGCGGAACTCCGATATCTGGCTGTTCGAGTTGTCATAATACGGAATGCCGGTATTGAAGTCCGAGCCGACGTCCGAGGATTCATTGCGGTTGCGATAGATGGTCGCAAGCTCGGTGAAGCCGCCGAAGGTGAGTGTGAGCGGGCCCGTCTGGATGGCCGGAGCCGGAGCGGTTGCGGTTTGCGCAAGCGCGGGCATCGAGACCGCTCCGAGAGAGACCGCCACGGCTGCGGCTATCGCGTAGCAACGAGAGCGGGGAACTTGGTGCAAACGAATGAGATCGATGCTCGGGCGCGTCATCTTCAGGCTCCTGATTATTGGTGGGATTGCCGGCCTTTGCGCGCGGTCGACGGGCATCTATTCCAGAGTCCCAATGGCGCCTTTCCGCCGTCGACCGTGCGGCCGGGGCGTACTGTGCGACCTTTGTGCGACAACCGTATTTCAGAAAGATGACGGCACTGTGACAGCCGCGGCCTCGCCGAGCAGCGACCGCGCGCCAAAACGCGTGAAAATCAGGCGAATCCGCTCTTCCGAGGCGGCAGACGGCCAACGAGTTTTGCGGGGGTGAAGGAGCCCCAAATGTCACAAATGGGCGTGGCGCC
>Ga0335072_10004015_pt1 | contig 22027 bp, 19 predicted proteins | sample Lox_Sample_21_FD_206725 | JGI IMG/M metagenome (GOLD analysis project Ga0335072, IMG submission 206725) | Soil microbial communities from Loxahatchee National Wildlife Refuge, Florida, United States - Lox_Sample_2.1 | ecosystem: Environmental > Terrestrial > Soil > Wetlands | place: USA...
GCGGCCAGAAACTTGCAGGCGATTTTTTTTAGGAACGAAATCTGAATGACGAGCGGCTGATCCATGCCATCGATCCTGACCTCGCCCAGCAGCTCGGAATGCTCGCTTACGAACGCGTCGATTGCCGTCTGGTCAGCGGGCTCTCCGATGAAGTCGGCAACATCGATGGTAAAGAAGTCGCAGGGATCTAAAAACCGATCAACGGTAGCCAGTCCAATGTGGTCGGCATCGCAGAAATACGGCTTCCGCCAATGCAACGCCTTGGCCGCGGAATCGGCCGCTACGCGCGTTGATGCCGGCGCGGAGCCGATAATAGTATGTTCACGGTTTGATTTGTTCCAGACAGGAATGACTTCGAGGCCATCCTCTTCAGCCTGCATACACGCTTCAAGCTGAGCCTTTGCCTGATGGGCAAAGCGATCTCCTACCCCTATTGAGTATTTCGGCAATTCGAGATTGCTTTTCATCGGTCGCTCCTTGTAGCAGCCACCGATAATCGCAGATGAGGATTAGCGGTGAATAACACGCCTCGTCCATGCCGCGGGGATCACGGCAGGCTTGGAGTGGTATGACCACTGTATCACTTTGAGCGAGACGAGCCCGGGGGAGGAATTGTCGTGATATTCATCACGAGAAAGTTGGCAGAATTGGCGGGAGGGCTAAAGTGGATTGTTTAGAAAGCAGGTCTAGTTGGGGTGGGATGCATTCATCAAATCCAGGTCCCGCTCCAGAGCCGTCAGATCGAAGCCGGACGGGCATAATTCACGCTCATTCACCCAATCGTGACTTAGAACCGCGTACGATTCGAAGGTGTACGCCTCGAAAAATTCCCAGCTCATCGTCTTCAGAGTGCCCCAGGTGACGACATAGACAAAATCTTTGTCGTAGCCTACCGCCGCCACACAGTGACCGTTCTTCTCTTGCGGTTCGGAGTCGCTTTCAGATATGGCAGGCGAGAGAGCCCATGGGATCGTCGTCAAATCCGCAGGAGGACCGGATGGACCGATTGGGTAGGCAAAGTTTGGAAGCTCGAGTCCGAGGTAGGCGCAGCCGAACAAATAGATCATGGATCGCAGAGCGATGCGGCTCTTTGGGTTTGCCTGGACAAATGAATGAATCTTGTGATCACCGATTCCCGTTTTGCGCCAGTACTTCAAAGCCTCGAGCATAGAGATGCCAGCCTGCGACGGATCGCCGGCAACCAATGCCTCATACGCATCGATCACGTCCTGATCCGTAAGGAGGACGAGATGTCCATTGACTTCGGTCCAGTGATGAACCATATGTCCGGCGGCGGCTGAGGTGCAGCAGGGATAACGGTCGTTGGCGAGCATGGGCCATGAACAGTTGTTTTTATGCAGCATGTCCTGATCGGGAGCCGACGGCACCTGTTCCTCTGTAACAGGTAATCCTGCAAGCGCGACGTAATTTGTGAGTTCCAGCGTTCTTTTATCGGGTATCGATCGTATTCTGCCTAGTTGCATTGCTTCTCCTGTGAGTGGATGGGTGTTTCAGATGCATTCGTTCGAGTAATTGTTGAAAGCGAGGCTGATGGTGAAGCTTCCTGACGCTGGGCAGCACGGAAAGATAGCCAGCCAGAATGTCGTGCATATCCGCCGCTTTTTCCAGCCACGCCAGCGCCAGCTCTTCATCGTCGAGTGAAACAGCGGCTACGGCAATCGCCATAGGAAGCGGGCTGCCGCTCTGGTCCATCTCGAGAAGATTTGCCAGAATGGCCCGGGCCTTTTCCGGGCTTCCATGCAGGACATGCGCCTCCGCCAGCCAGCCCATGAGAACCGGCATTCGGGTCTTTTCCAATCCTCGCTCGTACGTTTCGACAGCTTCGCGAGTGCGCCCCGACAGGGACTGCGCAAGTCCCAGCGCGTAATACAGCTCAAAGCTATGAGGCGCATTGTTGAGCGCCTTCTGCGCCAGCAGGATGCCGCTGTCATAGTGGCCCAGATAGGTGTGCACGGTTGCTTCAGCGGCCAGCAGCGGCGTCGCCAGAGGATCGTACTTCAGCCCGATATGCGTCTGTTCAAGGGCTTCCTGCAGAAATCCCTGTGTGGTTAGATTCGAGACGTATAAGAAGTACGACTCACCTCGCTGCGGCCGCAGTTCGATGGCTTTTACGATGTGCTCGCGCGCGGCGGTCCAGTCCCAGTCGCAGAACTGCAGCACAGCCGCCAGCGCCAGATGGCCTTCAGGCAGGTTTGGATCGAGGGCGATAGCCCGTTGCGCCGAGGAGCGCGCCATGGGCCATGCTTCATCAGGAGACATAAGGCCGATGGTTCCCTGCAACGTGTAAAAGTCCGCGACCCCGGCATAGGCAGGAGCAGAATCCGGATCCAAACGGAGAGCCTGTTCGAAATATTGGCCAGCCTGCTGAATGCCCTCCATGCTCTTCTGTTCCCAGTGATAACGGCCTTTCAGGTACGCCTCGTAGGCTTCGGTCTGCATCCGCGTTTTCATTTGCAGCTTGGAGTGGCGCAGGTCCGGCGCAAGTTTTTCCTTCAGCGCAGACACAACCGCCGATGCCAGATCGTCCTGCAGTTCGAAAACATCGGAGATTTCGCGATCGAACCGGGAAGACCAGATATGAAATCCCTGCTTCACATCGGTCAGCTGGGTCATGACCCGCACGCGCGTTCCGGAGCGTCGCACGCTGCCTTCCAGAATCACGTCGACATCCAGAGAATCGCCAATCTGACGGATATTCTGCGATTTGCCCTTGAACGCGAAGGCGGATGTTCGCGAGACGACGCGCAGGCCAGGAAGCCGGCCAAGGGCGGAGATCAGTTCATCGGTCAGTCCATCGCTGAAGTAGTCGTTCTCTGGATCGGAGCTGACATTTTGCATCGGCAGGACTGCGATGGACGAGCCTCGGCTGTGTGCCATCTCTTCGAGTGAAGATGGCGCGCGACCTGAACGGGCCGCATGCAGACCGGCAGTTTGAAAAGCTTCGGTGGGTGGGGTCGATGAATTGTCTGGTTCGAAAGGGAGTGGTGCGCGCGCCTGGGCAGTGTATGGTTGCGTGTGCTCGTGAGCGACCTGGCCGCCTGGCTCCTCGCTCAGCAAGGCAAGGAGTTCTGCAGCAGAAGAGTGGCGCTCATGGGGGTAAGGCCGCAATGCTCGTTCCACCGCCAATCGAATGGAGCGCGGTATATCCGGCCGAACATTATGCAGCGGCACATAGTGCCCGGACGAAATGGCAGCCATGGTCGCTGCCGGCGTAAGTTGCCGGAACGGTGGATGGCCAGCAGCCATCTCGTAAAGGACTGCCCCAAGCGCCCAGATATCGGCCCGGTGGTCCACCTGGGTTCCGGCGAGCTGCTCGGGCGGCATGTACGCGAGTGTTCCCATTACCTGGTGCGTTGCGGTTAACTGGCGCTCATCCGCAATGCGCGAAAGTCCGAAGTCGAGGATCTTTACCGTCCCCGATTGCAGCAGAAAAATATTCCCCGGCTTGATATCGCGATGCACGATCCCCGATATGTGTGCGGCATGCAAGCCGGCCGCAGTCTGCCGTCCTACACTCAGAACGAGCGCAAGGTCCATTGGTCCCTGGTTGAGCCGTTGCGCAAGGCTCTCGCCCTGGTAATAGGCCATCACCAGCAACAGCGATCCATCCGGGGACTCTTCGACGGTATAGATCGTGCAGAGATTGGGATGATCAATGGTCGAAGCGGCGCGCGCCTCGCGCAAAAAGCGCTCGCGGGCCTTTGGGTCCTCGGCGAACGACGGTTGCAGCAGCTTGACCGCAACCGTGCGCTTGAGGCGGATGTCTTCCGCCTTAAAGACAACACCCATCCCGCCTTCGCCGATTTTCTGAATCACGCGATAGTGGAGAATCTGGTCTCCGGGACTGAACGCGGTCCGCATATAAAAAGCCCTAAAACTATGTCCCCTACGCGAGCACCGGCCCGGCAGATGTAAAGATCGTTCCCGCGTGGGCGGGATTGCCAGCGCGGTGAAAGTGTTCGAGCACTTCGGTGAAGAAATCCTCAAGATAAGCCACCGTAGTGATTGCGTTGACCGCGATCAGGTCTTGATGCCAAGCCGTCAGCGGCAGAGCATCCAGCATCGCGTCGAATTCCTCTACGTGAATGAGGTCCAGTTTTGCATGCATCACGTGGGAGCTCATCGAGGAGAGCGGAATGCCGGCACGATCGGAAACTTCCTTCAGAAACTCAATTGCAGGCGGCTCCTCGCCAACCGCAATGTATCCCAGATAAGCCACGGGATGAATGTGCAGCATCCAGTAATACTGCATCCCCACGAGCGCCGCAACGCTCGGATATGGCAAGCGCTGAAGGACCTGCTCGCGCGATATCCCGAAAGAAGCAAGATCCGCCAGTATAGGCTCTTCGTGGCCGGTTTCTTCTTGGGCGTGATGCATGTAATACATTCGCAATGAGGCGGCAAGGGGATCTGCGCCCATCATGGCGGCACATCGGTCAGCGGCAGAGCGCAACGCGGGAGCGGTAGCGAGCGTTACCCCATACATGGCGAAAAGGAACTCCGGGAAAAGTTCACTCAGCTGCGGGTGTAACCAAACCTCGCGGAGCAGAGATGTCAGACGCCCTCGGGTAAGAGCTATCGTCTCCCGCAGCCGTTGGCTGTGCCTGGCCATACCACCACTCCTGACTTATACGCGCCTGTCTTTGACCAGGGCAGTCATTCCTGCGCCAGAACAGAGGTTCTCGATGGCCGTGGGGGTAAAGCCGGAGACCAGGGCGACGCAGTATGGCAAGATCCAGACGTTCCAGTCAAAATTCACCCGGATCAAAACCCTTCTAAAAAATCAGAGTCCCATAGCGATGTCCATCGCCGTCCGGAACTTTGCGCGCAAAGAACGCGTCGCCGAGCTTGCTGCGTACTGAAATGAGGGCATCAACTTCCGCTGGGCTAAGCTGGTTGACTTGCTCGGCCTCGTCGTCGGTAAGCAGATGTGGAGTTTCAAGCAATCCAGCCGCCTGAAGGCGATCTACATTGGTCATAAATTTCCCTTCGACTCTTTTTTTAGTCACTAACCTGAGGCAGTATTTCTTAGATTGCTCGCATGGTACCACACGCATGGACTTGCATACTATGACTATCAGCGATCAGCAACGAACGGCAGATTATGGAGAAAAAATGGCCAGCATGAGCGCAGGGAGATGCACGCTGTCGATCGTCTCTGCCGAAAGGGTCTGCATCTGCCCGACGACAGCTTCAACCGGCGCGCAGGTGGCAGAACCACGGGCAAGCACCCGTCCGTAGTTATAGGACAGGTTCCGCGTGCCTGGCATGGCGACGAGACGCGGCACGTGCAGTTGCAGCAGCGCCTGCACCTCTGCGCGCAGGACAGCCGGCGGCAGCGCTGTTGGTTTGCTCGTCTCAAGTCTTGCAAGGATGACGCTCCGGCGTCTGTGCCATGAGCTGAGATGCCCGGGCGCCAGCGATTCGCTTAAGACTAATCCGTACGTGAGCGTGTCGCGAAGTACGACTCGCGGCGCATGTGCGTTCTCCAGCACAGATCTCCATTGCGCTCCGGGATCGAGAAGAGTCTTCCTGCAGCGAAGCAGCGCCTGCGCTGCCTGGCGATATCCGCTCAGAAGATGGGGCAGAACCGCGATCGGGGACGTCGCCGTTGGAGCGTTGCCCTGGTCCATAATGATCGCGGGCAGCTTGGTCAGCCGATAGTTACCTCCGCTGCCAGCAACCCACATGGGCAGCCTCAGTCCGGATAGAGCTCCGGAGATGAGCGCGCTTTTTCCGAAGAGACCTGATATATCGGGAATGCCGCTCTCTGGTTTGCGGGCAAGCAAACCGGTGGAAAGCAGGGAATTGAGGGAAGCGTTAATTACCTTGTCTCCGCCAGGCGGGGCAGCTGCAGCAAAGAACAGATCCGGGGTTGCCAGGCATTCTGCGTCGGTGACCGCAGGACCACGCGACGTTGCCCGTATATTGCCGAGATGCAGATCGGTAAGCCGGGCATGCTGGGCCAGGCATAATGTCGCGCCTGCGGCATGCCAGTAGTCGGCATCCCCGATGCAATTTGCCGTGGCCGAGTCCGTGGAATACATCGCGCCCGATTGCTCTTCGGGCAAAACGGATTCCACCCAGCCGTAGTGGAACCGCCGTTCATCCGTCAGCACCCGGGAGGCAGGCAGGCGAAGCGTTGGGTCTTGCAGCGCAGCAATTTCAAGCAGCTTGTGCCAAAGCCACTCGCCGGTTACAAGCCGCGGCTTGTAGTACAGGCAGACGCCGCCTTGAAACGCGATACGAAGCACAGCATGGCCACCCGCATGCGCATCCGATGAAGTTCCGCAAACAGATTCTATTGGCGTTCGGGCGGGCAGGTGCAGCCAGGAAAGAATTCGGGGACCATCACGGTGCAGGCGCTGTAAAAATGTGGCCGTAGCCGACACCCATTCATTCACGGCTTGGTTCAGGAGCGCCCGGAGCCAGGGAAATCGACCGAACAAATGACTGGCTGTCTGGTGCGGACCATGCGCAGACTCGGCGACAGCCTGAGTCAGGACGCCGCTAAGCCGTTCGCTTAAAAGCCGGACCAGAGAATCAAGCGGAATCAGCTCTCCGGCGAACCTTCTTTGGGTATCCTCCGCCCGCTCGTTGAGCCGGTGGGTAGCTTCTTTGAGCAAAGGATCGATAACTGCTCTTATGAACGGAGGCGTCGGGCCATAAGCATCTGTAAAGATTCTCCCGGATCCATCATTCAGGTCTGGCCTCAATGTGCCGGCGTAACCGAGGACAAGCAGCCGGGTTTCCTCGGCAAGTGGGGAGATTACTCCGTTCTTAACAGCAGGCTTGTGCACGCGATTTATTATGACGCACTGGTAGCTGCGCATTTGGCTGCGCCAGAGTCTTCTTGGGATAAGGATCAGTTGACCCCGGTAGTATTTGCCCTTACACTACGAGCACGATGATTCGCGTTTGGAAGATCGCACGTTGTTGTAGCGCGCACACATGTTGCGCCCGCACGTGCATGCATGCGAATTAGCTTTCAATCGTAAAAGCTTCGTTGTCATCGCAGCCGCCGGGCACTCCCGAGCGGCTTTTTACTTTTCCGGCGAACGCGATGCAGCGAAGATTTTTCCAACCCGACTCCACTTTGCAGGCAGGCAGATTGCCTCGGCGTTGTTGTTGATTCCTGCCTGTCTCGCCCATCTTTCCTGAGATCACGACATTGAACATTTTGTAAGGAGTTGTCCTATGAGACGCGGATTCACACGCGTTGTTCCTCTTGCGCTCTTTGTATTAAGTGCGATCTTTGCGAGCACCAGGTTGACCGTCACTGCAAATGCTCAGGTTGTCGGAGCGTCGATTACGGGCACTGTGCGCGATGCTTCGGGAGCCGGCGTTCCGCAGGCGGCCATTACGGTGCGGAACCTTGAAACCGGCGCTGTGCGCAAGGTCGAAAGCGATGGCGAAGGCCACTATGCTGCGCCATCGGTTCCTGTGGGGCGCTACGAAGTGACGGCCGAGAAAGAAGGTTTCAGCACGACGTCGCGCAGCGGCGTCAATCTTGTCATTGGGCAGAGCGCGGTTGTTGATTTGTCGCTTGCCGTTGGCGAAGTGCATGAGCAGGTGGCCGTCACCGATGCTCCGCAGACGCTGAATCCGACGACACAGCAGATTTCGGGCCTGGTGAACGAGCGTCAGGTGAAGGAACTGCCGCTGAATGGCCGCAGCTTTGACGAGCTGATCGAACTGAATCCGGCGGTTGTGAACTATACGGGGCAGCGGTCCGGCTCTATTGGCACGTCTAACTCGTCGCCGGGAAATATGTTTGTGGTGACAGGCCATCGTCCACAGGACAATCTCTTCCTGCTGAACGGCGTTGAGTACACCGGCGCTTCTGAGATCAATGTAACGCCGGGCGGCGTGAGCGGACAGATGCTCGGCGTGGATGCTGTGCGTGAGTTCAATGTGGTCTCCGATACCTATGGAGCGGAATACGGCAAACGCACTGGCGCGCAGGTAAGTATTGTTACTGCATCAGGCACAAATCAACTGCATGGCAGCGCGTTTGAGTTCCTCCGCAACAGCGCGCTGGATGCCCGTAACTATTTCGACCAGGGCGATATTCCGATCTTTCAGCGCAACCAGTTCGGCGGAGCGTTGGGTGGTCCTCTGGTGAAGAACAAGCTGCTGTTGTTTGGGAATTACGAAGGTTTTCGGCAGAATCTCGGATTGTCAAATGTGACGCTGGTCCCGGACAACGCAGCGCGGGCGCAGGCTGTGCCCAGCGTGCAGCCGCTGCTTGCGTTGTGGCCGGTGGAGAATGGGCCCGATCTGGGTCAGGGAATTGCTGAAGCTTTCAATCATCCGCTGCAGCGCATCCGCGAAGACTTTGGTACGACACGGCTTGATGACAATATTTCCGCCAAGGACTCCGCGTTTGCCGTTTATACCATTGACGACAGCGAGGCGAATACTCCGACGATCAATCCCTTGAGCACAGTGGACACGAGCCTGCGTGAGCAGGTGCTGAGCGCGCAGGAACAGCATATTTTCTCGCCGCGGGTTTTAAATACTTTTCGATTTGGATATTCGCGCGGCGGATACTTTTTCACCGGAGAGACTCCGGTCGATCTTCCTGGCTGGGTTGAAGGCAAACCGATCAGTGCGATTGTGATTGGCGGAGGAACGGCCCTGAATGGCGCGTCGCAAATCAGCCTTGCCGGCACGAATGCAGGCAGCAATCTGACCGCTGTGCGCAATTTGTTTACGTGGGACGATCATGTTTACGTCTCTCATGGGCGGAATCAACTCGAAGCTGGCGTCTGGTTGCAGCGGCTGCAGTCGAACAGCAACCTCGCGCAGTATCAGTATGGACAGGCGTCCTTCGGAAGCCTGAGCGCATTTCTGCAAGGCACCGTTTCTACATTCACGGTCATTCCCTCGCCTACGGAACTCGGCTGGCGCTCGCTTGAGAGCGCAGGTTTTGTACAGGACACATTGCGATTATGGCCGAATCTTGAATTACGGCTTGGCTTCCGCTTTGAATCAACCGACGGCTGGAATGAAGCGCAAGGCAGAGCTTCCAATTACGTCTTTGATGAGAATGGCGTGTTGGAGACACAGCCTCGCATTGGCAATTCGGCGTTTACGACGAATCGCGCAAAGTTTTTGCCGGAACCACGTATCGGCATTGCGTGGATCCCGTCGCACAAGGGCGGGACAGTGGTCCATGCGGGCTTCGGCATCTATCGGGCGCTGCTTGACAGCCTGGATTACCGGCTCGACCAGAATGCTCCGTTCAACACGACGCAAAGTATCAAGAACATTGCGGTGTCGAAGCTGAACTTTGTTCCAGGCCAGCCTGCTCCAGTTGGAAGCCTGATCTCGCCGAGCGGCATCCAGCCGGATGCATACACACCGACAGTGCTTTCGTGGTCACTGAATATTGAGCAGCAGATTGCGCCCGGCACTTCGCTCACGCTCGGGTATGTTGGCTCGCATGGATACCATCAGATTCTTTCTGAAGATGTGAATGAGCCTGTTCCGACGATCTGCCCGGCGTCGCCGTGCCCGTCGAATCTGGCGGCGGGAACGGTCTATTACCCGACAGGCGCGCCTTATGCGAATCCAAAGCTGGCAAACAGCACGACATGGATTTCAGAAGGCGTGAGTTCCTACAATGGTTTGATTGTGGATGTGAACCGGCGCTTTAACAATGGGCTCCAGTTCCGCGGCGTTTATACGTTCTCGAAGAATCTTGACGATGGGACGGCATGGAACAGCAGCGTTGGGGCGAACGCACCGGGATTCGTGATGTATCCGGATGAACCGCAGCTCGATTACGGGCCTGCGAATACGGATGTCCGTCATCTTGCGGTTCTGAATGGCACGTATGAGCTGCCTTTTGGACAGAACAAGACGTGGTTGAGCAACCTGTCTTCATGGAATGAAAGACTCGTGAGCGGCTGGAGCACGAGCGCTATTGTCAATCTGCAATCGGGGCTGCCATTTACTCCGCAGTTAGGTTTCAACCCGTCGAACAATGGAGACAGCCGGAATCCTGTGCGTCCTTCGGTGAATCCCGATTTTCGCGGCAATGTGATTGAGGGAGGGCCATCACAATACTTCAATCCTGAGGCGTTTGTTGTGCCCTTTGCGGGAACCTACGGCAACCTGGGACGCAACACCTTGAACGCGCCAGGGCTCTCTGAACTGGATCTTTCACTGCGGAAAAATACGGCGATCTCGGAGAGGGTCAATCTGCAATTCCGCAGTGAATTTTTCAATGTTCTGAATCACACGAATTTTGGCACTCCCAATACGGTCGTGTATTCGTCGGCGTCGACCACTCCCTCGCCGACAGCAGGTGTGATTACAACGACAGCGACGACTTCACGGCAGATTCAGTTTGGCTTGAAACTTCTGTTCTAGGTTTGTCACACCACAGGTATCCAACATCGGCTAAGTTCAGAGACACTTCCTGTTGATTCTCTGCTTGGCCTGGGTTTTGTTTATTGGACGCACCTCGATTTCCTGTTTGAGTTCCTCAAGCTTGGTCTTTGTGTGTCCGTATTCGCCCCGTCGCCCCTATGGGGCGGGCCAGCCTGCATCAGTAGTGTGATTCGGAATAAGGTGACTGAGAGTCCGGAGCGTACTCATTCCCGTACATGTTTGTATGGGGAATGGTCTTGGTGCCCGCTATCGGCGCTTTTATCTCTCCAAGGTCGACTATGCGAGGCGGGAAATGCACCCCACGGTTCAGGCCCTCAAGAAAAGATTGCGGTACACCTTCGATCCAAACGTGCAGCCTGTAATCGCCGGGTGGAATATCACGAAGCAGGAATCCGTCGTTCCCGTCAGCAATGGCATAAAGTGGTGTTGCGAGACTTATAACTACTGCACTCATCTCGGGATGAATATTGCAGAAGATGTAGGACACTCCTGCCCGGGAAAATGTCACCGACTTGCTTGAGCCTGCCTCGTAGAGTCCTAAGTCAAATCGTTTGCCATCGAAAAGAGAGAAAACATTGTGGAAGAACGGATCTCTATTAGGAAATTCAACGACGCTGCCTGCAGGAATCACCTGCAGATGCGGAATGAATGTGCGGTTCTTCTGTAACAAGGTGTATCGACCGTGAGGAAGGAATGGAGCAGCGGGAGTGCCTGCCAGCGGTTCCAACCAAATCACGGCCGGTACAGCGGGATGTTTTCCCGGCAGGGATGAGACAACGCGAAGGCGCAACTCTGAGGGCGGGGTTGCCGCGGACCGATTCTGGGCGCATACAATCCCCGACGCCAGGACGGCCCCGCAGAATATCCATTCCACAAATCTTCTCTTGCTGCTCAAAACTTATATCCTGCTCCCAGGCCGATGATATTGCTGGACGCCGGGAGACCTTGCACAGGAGAACTCTCAAGATGCCGGTACTCCAGGGAAAACAACAAATACGCACTCGGGCTGTAGATCACATTTCCCGTGTAGGTCCGGTTCCTGGCGAGGTTCTGGTACATCGTTCCGTTCGGAACGGCGAAGCGCCGCAATTCGCCTGCAAATACGTTGTCAATGCCGAAAGCAGCATTGAACTCGATGCGCTCAGACATCTTTTCTTTGAGCTGCGCCCAGCCTCCCACGTCGTCCAGCGGTTGGAAGTAGTAGCCTGTTGAATCTGTATCCAGCTTATAGCCGAAATCTTTATAGGCACCTCCTCCCAGACCGCCAAGCGCCTGTCCACGGTAGAAGTTCCCGGTAAACTCCAGGCGATTCGGCAGGAGAAGCCGGGTATCGAGCGTGCCCGCCCAGGAATCGAAACCGTGACCCAGCAAACTGGAGTGGTGAGGAGCGAAATATCCGCCTACGCCGAAATGACTATATGGCTGGTCCTCATTCGAATGAGGACCAAGCAAGGCCACGCGTGCCTCGACACCGGGCCACCGGCTTTGCTCCGCGCTGGTGGGTGGTGTCGCCGTCGCGGCTCCGGAGGCAGGTGTGACTGGCGAAAGGGGCGCGTCTCCGACATCGACCAATGCTGCCTGCAGCCTGACACCGCGTGCATTGGAAGAGCCCAAGTCCTGGGTAATACCCACCTGCGGGTTCCACGTCCACAGGTTGCCGGACCACGCGAGCGCTGGGACTGCGACCGCTGTCAGCGAAGTTGGCGTATCGGGACTGAAGATCGGACGATCCAGGGAGAAATATGCATCCGTATGGTTCCACTGCAGACCGGCATGAGCAGTGCGGAGCCGCAGCAGAGTGGTATTGACATTGTAGTAGCCGGAATAGGTCGTCGTTGAAGCATCGGATGGGGGACTGCCATCGAAGTCCACTCGCAGATCAGCATAACTGCGAGCGCCGAACAAATGCGGCCCGCGCGCGTCGAGCCCTAGCACCGTTTGGCGCACGGAAGCTCCGGTGCTGCCTGATCCTGGAAGCGCGACCGTCGGGGTAGGCGCCATATCGACTGCGCGGGTATTCACAAAGCTATTCAGTAGCAGCAGGCCCGTCACCTTCACCGGATACCTGGACTCGCTCTCGACTTTTGTTTGTTCCTGGGTCGCGATCTGGGTCTCCTGCATCGCCTGGCGGTCACGTATGTCCTGCAGTGCTGCGGACGCAGCTCCAGAGTCGCCTGGAGAAGACGAATCCGGAATGGCGGCGGGAGGCATGGCCGCCGTTGCCTTCACTCCACTCTGGGCCATCTGACGCTGCAGTTCGCTCAATTCTTTGCGCATCTCGTCCATTTGGCGCTGCGACTGTTCCAGTTGGGCCTGCGTGCGCTCCATGGTCTCGGTCAGTTTCTGCATCTGTTGCGAAAGACTCTCCTGATTTACGCTCTGCGCAGTGACACAATGAGGCATAAGTCCGGAAAAAACCACAAGGAGGGACAGTGCTTTCCATCGGCCGCGAAGATTTGGAGCAAACCGCCGGGTTTCTCTATATCCTAACGTTCTCATTCTGGAATCACCTCATCGTGAACACCGGCCCCCAACGCATCCGTTGAATTCTGTACCGGAAGTTCGCGCACTACCTTCAACTGGAAAATCGTCTCACCGGGACGACTTCTGAGCAAAACGACCCCACCTCCATGCTCCACGGCGATACAGTGCGCGAGGGTCAGCCCAAGGCCAGTACCCTTTTGCTTTCCTTCACTCACGAAGGGCTCGAAGAGGCTAGTACGAATGTTCTCCGGAACTCCCGGACCGTTGTCTATTACATAAACGATGATTTGACGCTCCTCTGTCTCCAGAGTGACCGTCACCCTGCCTGACTTGCCCATTGTGCGAACCGACTGACAAGCATTGAGCAGTAGATTGGAAATAGCTCTTTCGATCTGCTTCCCATCCACAACAGCCGCGGTCTCCGTAGGCTCCCCATAGTGCGTGGACAGAGTCACACCGTCTGCGTCAGGGTGGGCGCGGACCAACGCTGTCGCCCGTTCGAGCAGCGTGGCCATCAACTCCGGTTGTCTTCTCATGTTCGCGCCGGTGCGGCTGAAGATCAGCAGCGATTCGATCATCTCGGTTGTGCCGTTTACGGCTGCGCGGATGTCAGCAAAAATCTCAGCGCGTTCCTTCGCAGACAGGCGATCGGAAGCGAGAAATTCAGAATTAGCGAAAATCGCGGCGAGATAATGGCGGAGGTCGTGCGAAACGGAACTTGCCATTCGTCCGATGGTCGCCAATCGTTCAGATTCGAGAACCGCCTGATTCGCCTTCTGAATCTCGCTCCGCATGCTGGCAAATGCGGTGCTTAACTGCCGCACCTCCTGTGTGCCATAGCGCGGCACGCGGTGCTCTATGTCTCCGAGACCGAATGCCCGAACGCTTCGGGAGAGCTCTTCGAGAGGACGCGTCACCAGCCGCGAAATAACAATCATCAGCAACACGCCGGAGAGAAGTGCCAGGGCACCTACGACCAGCACCATGCGGTCAATACGGCTAATCGAGAGCTCTGCCGGTTCAAAGGATTTCAGGACAACCAACTGCAGCGGAGATGTAGCCGTCGCTGAGAGATCTTCCGTCGTCGAGAGAAATTGCGCATTCCCTAGCCTTACTGTCGCCGGCGTGCGCGATACGCCGACAAGGGCGCCGGCTTGTCGTACCAGACTTGCCTGCAGATCCGGCGCAAGTGTACTGGCCAGAATTTTGCCGCCGCTCAGAAAGGTAGCTTCGACACCTGTAGGCTGACTGATTTGTCGCACCGTGCGTTCAATAGAAGCACCGCTCAAAACGTATCCCAAAAGCGTTCCGTCCTGATCACTGCCGAAATACAGCGGGCGTAGTACGCAAGCGTATAGCGATGCGCCATCGATCAGGTAGTCTTTCCTCTGGAAAGCCAGAAGAGTTTTCATTCCCTCGCGCAGAGTATTGTCGGCCGGCGCGCCTTTTGCATAAGCCGCTTCAACCCGGCCGCTCGGATCTGCGAGCATAAATAAGTCAGTGCCGCTAAGCTGCCAGAACTCGGCCGCGCCGTCTTGGATCGTAAGATCGTCTCCGCTGGTCATCAACGCTTTCAAAGTTGGCAATTCTGCGAGCAACGCATTCTCCCGATTCAGAGCTGCCAGTCTCTCGGCCTGCAGATTCTGAAAAGTAACCACAGAATGATCTAAATCCTGGGATAGATCGTCCGTCACTTGCTTTCGCAAATGGTGTCGAATGAGCAGGAGGCTGGTGCCAGTCACCAAAGCAATGACCAGAGCCATGGTGACGACAAGAAGTACATATGTTCGGATACCTTGCTTCTCTTTGTCGCGTGCTACTCCCGAAACGGTCTTGCCATCTTCATGCCGGACGAGAGTAGAGTCATGGGACAAATTTGTATCCTGCGCCATAAATTGTCAGCAGATGCTTCGGATTCGCCGGATCCGGCTCCAGCTTTTGACGCAACTTTAGAACTTGATTGTCCACAGTACGGGTGGTCGGATAGAAGTTGTATCCCCAGACCTCGTTTAGCAAGACATCGCGCGTGAGCACACGTTCGGCATTTTCAGTGAAGAACTTCAAGAGCTTGAATTCGTGAGCCGTGAGAACAACAGGCCTGCCGCTGCGCCGGATCGTCATTTTCTTGAAATCGACTTCGCAATCGCCGAATCGATAGATCGTGGGGAGCGCTGGTTTGCGCTGTCTCCTGATCGCTGCCTGGACTCGGGCCATGAGTTCGCGCGGGCTGAAGGGTTTGGTAACGTAATCATCGGCCCCAAGTTCAAGAAGGAGCACCTTATCTGCTACCTCAGTGATTGCGCTGAGCACAATAATCGGAGTCTCATTTGAAATGCCTTTGAAGGTCTGGCAAAGTTCTCGTCCAGAAATGTTCGGAAGGATCAAATCGAGGACTACCGCGAGCGGTTGCTCGCGGCGAAAACATTCCAGCCCGGTTTGGCCATCGCCGGCAACTACGGCGGTGTAACGCTCCTCCGTAAAAATCCGCCGAAGCACTTTCTGCATACGCGGATCGTCTTCGACAATGAGGATCGTGCCGAGACTCACGGCGGATGGAAGGTCGGGTTGGGGGTCTATTGTTACCATCTCCGTGTCTTGGACCATAATTCTGGACCTCTCCTCTATTCTGATTGATTTGGGCTCCAGTTCGAACAAAATAGGCCAGAAATTACAATCGGATGACAATTGAGCAGATTCAACTTTCTCTAACGCCTCATAAGTTGGAACCGCGCAGGAATACCGGAATAAAGCTGTGTGACGATACCGGGCGTCTGCGCTTCAGATCAACTGCGTAGGCGCATCTTCCACCGACCTCGCAGTGATCATCGAAATAGACTGTGCTTTCGTCGCCAAGTGAAATCGTCGAGCAAGCGAGATATCTGAACTCTCCTCTGTTGTCGTGCGCACATGCTCTACCAGAACGCTAACCAAAACAATTGCCCACAACGGAAGTGAGAGATCGAATCGATCGGTATCCGCAATTCCGCGCACAAAAACAAAAAGCAGAAACGAAAGAAAAAACGTCTTCAAAGGGCCAGGCGCTAACCGCCGGATATGCCGGTAAACGCTACCGTAGATTCCGATAAACATGCAGAAACCCGCCACGCCGTAGGCATAGAACAGCTGTAACAACTCGTTGTGCGCGTGGGCAGCTTCAAATTGATCGGGCCCGAACGGCGGAATCACTTTCCACGCGGAATCGAATCCGTGTCCTATCCAGGGTTGCTGGACGGCTTCTGCAAGAAAGTATGCCCAGATGCCGAACCTCCCGCTCAACGTCTCCGACTGGTTGCCAGCATTGGTGTAAACAACGTAATAGGAGGTCAGCAGACTCCAGAACGCGGCTACCACTGAGACGGTAGCGAGGGAGATCAGGATTTTGTATCTGCGGCTTATCGACTTGTCTGTTAGCAGCAGGAAACCCTCTCCCACCAGAAAGGCTGCAATCGTTGTTTTGCTGAGAGTGCGAAGAAGCGTGACCGCAAGCGCGAAGGCCGGGAGGCGCAGCTTCTCTCCTTTTTCCCGAATGAGGTATTGCGCAAAGAAGAAGGCAAAGGCGCAGGTATATCCAATCTGGTTAGGTCCCAAGAGCTCGTCGTCACCTAGACGGAGGTCCGACTCCGCGGGCATGATCCAGGCAATGACAGCCATCGCAAGTGCACCCCATATGAAACCCTTCATCAAGGAGTCGGAGACGCCGTTGACCGATCCAGCGCGGAGCAGCATGGCGACGATCGCAAAGTCTGCGGCCATAGCACACCAATACACCACCGAATCAGGGAGAGACGCTGTACTGCTCCATAAGAGACTAAAACAGGAGAACCCGAGGAAAAGCAGCGCCCACCGTATGCCAGGCAGCTTCGTCATTTCCCGGAATGGGTATTGAACCTGTCCAATAGAGCAAAAGGCCGTCGCAAGCAGAAGGAGAAAATCGAGCGCAACGTTTATTTCGGAGCCGGTCCGCGGGTCCGCGCCGAAAATGCGCACTGAAACGAGTACAGTGATAATCCGGAATGCGAGATAAAAGCCGACAGCAAAAGGCATTTCGGCCGTCTGCGACTTATAACGCCGCTCATCCCTCAGGCTGCCGAGGCTCAACGACATCCTTTCCTCAGAGGATCGGGCAATGCGCTGGGTGAGATCCCTTTGGGCGATTCAGTCGCAACCAATTTCCCATTGATGTGCATGACCTCGTTCCTTGCCTATGGCGCATTCTTCGCACTCTAGTGCGTATACATATCGGGAATACCCTGGCTTCCTGCCGGAGGCAGGTGGCGAAGATAAACCACAATTGACCAAAGTTCATCGTCGCTCAAGGTTCCCTTCGAGCCTGGCATGCCCGAAGGCCAAATTCCATAATCGAGAATCCACTTGAGCTGACCATCGGTATAACTCTGCACTGCGGGAGAGGCCAGGGATGGAATCGGAGGCGAGATGTGATCTACAAACGGTACGCCTGTATTCTGGCCATCCATCCCATGGCAAGCTACGCAGTAGTGCGAGAATGCCTCTTTACCATCGGCAATTGTGTCCGCATTATCGGGCAGGGGATTTCTTTGGTTCTTGTTGCGGATGAAGAACTGATGCTTGGCAAACGTAACGGTCTTCGTCTCGAGCTTTCCAGGCGGGGTAGCTTTGCAACCAGCTAACCCCGTCAAGAAGAGCGCGAAAGCCGCAGCGGAGAAGCGGCGCATCCTAGGCCACCACATGCAATTTGATCGCCATCGAGCCGTGACCTGATCCGCAGAATACGGAACAGTGACCGACAAAATCGCCAACCTTATCGGGTGTGAACTCTACTTCTGCGGTGCCTCCGGGCTTTACTTTGACATTAACATCAAAGTCGCGAAATCGAAGTCCATGCGCGACATCCGCACTCTTCAGCACCAATACAACGGGCTGCCCTTTCTTCACCGTGATCTCGCCCGGCGAGAAGGCAAATCGCGTGGCCGTTATCTCAATCCGTTGCGGCGACGGCTGCGCCCACAATTTTGGACCATATGCTGCCGCTATCGCCACTGCTATGCACAGCATCAGCCGCATGAACTTCCTTTTCATACATTCCCCCTATATTTCAATGGCCGTCGTAGTGAGCCAGCAAGGATTCCAAAGACCATCCATGATGACGCCACACCGGCTGTCTTCGTCCTACCGTAATGACTTAGAACAAGAGTGTTGTCATGCCACAGTTGTTTATTTGTCAGATTGTTGTCATTTCGCCCAGGTATCGTATGGTCGCCGCTAGGGATTAAGGAACCGTAACAGTGCCTTGTAATCAGCCTGGCTGAGGTTGGCGCGGACACGCATATGCGTGGCAATTGTTCCGGAGATGCTCGGCGAGAATCCTTCCGGCGCGTTATGGCACCGCGAGCAGTTCTGGTTGAATACTTCCTGCCCCCTATCTGGATTCATGGGTTGAACGGCCTTCGCAGAAGGATGAGGCTGGCTCTGCCGAGGCTCATCCTTCATCTGTCCTGCGGCTGCTGCCGCAGCCAGCACCAGACATCCCAACATGATCTGTCCCGCGTGCTTCATTTCGTTTCCCTCTTGAGAATCAAGTATCGGGCGCACCCAACTTGTTTCCGAGGCAGTACGTGATCGTGGTTGACGTGTTAACCGAACTGATCCGTTACGCCTCGACGTACTTCACTGCTAAAGGCTATCCGCGGCACATGCGCAGCATGTCACGAAAGCGTCTGGAGTTTGTCATCAGATTGTCGCGCCGGCTGCGTCCGGGTCACAGGGATACTGCATACAGCCTTACGGTGATCTCCAAGAAGTGATGCAGCTCTCTGGATGCAAGAGCAAACATCCTATTCGAGGACAGGAGCGCTCTTACACCAGCAGGCAAGTCTCAAAATGGTGCGTCATCCCTTCAACGACTTAATTTCCGTGAGAACTTCAGCACTATGGTGCTGGATATCTTTGACAGTCAACTCCTTAACGATTTTGCCGGTCGGCGAGATCAGGAAAGTAGTGCGCTCGGCGTAGTGCGTCATGCCGAAGGAATGGATGGGAACACCGTAAGCGTCGGTAGCGTCGTGACTCGGGTCGGCCAGTAGCTTGAAAGTTAGGGAATCCTTTGTGCAGAAGGTTTTGTGGTTCTCCACCATATCGAGTGACACACCCAGTACGACGGCGTTCAGGGCTTCATATTTTGAAAGGTCACGCTCGAAATTATGCGCTTCAAGCGTGCAGCCGGATGTCTGATCCTTCGGGTAGAAGTACAACACCACCCATCTCCCCTTGTAGTCGGAGAGCGACACCGGCTTATTCTCCTGTGAAGGCAGCGTAAAGTTTGGGGCTGTAGACCCTACGGTTGCCAGATCAGCCAATGCCGCCTTGGGGCGCAAAGGCCATGATGCCGGCGAAAGCGCCGATGCACATAATTCCAATACCGCGGAAACGATACAATACTACCTCCAGGCTGCGGTGTTTTAGCTTGTCGACCGTGCCGGTTACCATCCTACGTCGGACCTCCAATCCAATTGTCACCATGATGTCTCCGTTACGACGATTGTGAATCGGGAATGAGTGCCCGTCCGCGATTAGCTTCGGGTGACAATTCGCTGACATTACAAGGACCTCGCTCTGACAACCTCGAGACGCGCACATTGATAGCGTTAAATCGTGACGAACCAAGTGCCCACGCGCCACGCGCTCGACGGGGAGCACGTCGAAGGTGCTTCTCCTGCCGGCAGGAATTTCGGCATAGCGATGCGGCTCCTGGGAAACCGGCAGCGACTCGCGCTCGTGCTGCTAACGACAGCGAGAATCGCTGTCGGCCTCTGCGATCTTGCGGTTGCCGCCGCCATGTATTTTTTGTTCCTGCTGCTGCAAGGCCGCTCGCCAGCGCATCATCTCTGGTGGATGCCAAAGTCAACTCTCTCCGCTGCCGTAGTCACTTCGATCCTGGTTGCCCTTCGTGCGCTGATGGAGCTTTTCTCCGCTCGCTCCGTCGTTCGCCAGATACAGAAGCTCTATACAGACCTGCTGCTTCGGCTGATGCAGGGTTACAACCGGATGCAGTGGGCCCGATTTGTTGTGTGCAATCGCAGTGAACTCTCGAACCGCGCGCTCTATACAGCGCGCGAAGCCTCCGACTTTTATCATCGATTGATTGAACTATCAGCGGCCGTAGTGATCGTAGTGGTCATGGCTACTGTCTTGGTATACCAAAGTCCGATCGCCGCCTTTGGGTTCGGCGTTGCGCTCAGCGCGTTCTTTGCATTACATAAGTGTTTCATCCGCAAGCGGCTTCAGCTGGCCGCAGCCAGTCGTGAAGAGTCTTTGCGTATGCTCCAGAGAAACCTCACAGATATATTCTCGTCGGGCAAGGAGATTCGCACGTACAGGAACCACGCTTTCTTTCACGATCGTATTCGAAAGCAGGCAGAACGTATGGCGGCGAGCAACCTGCGCATAGCGTTTCTTCCACAGGTCGCGAGTGGTGTTGCCGATCAGGGCGCGGTACTGCTCTTCCTCTGCATTATCGTCGCCGTTCAGTTGCGCCAGGGAGACGCGCGCCAGATGCTGTCGCTCCTGGCGTTCTATTTCGTGCTTTCGCGGCGGATGATTCCCCTCATTAGCCAAATATCTTTCATCGCCGGTCAAATGGAAAGCTCTTTCGAAAACGTAAAGATCGTGCATCAAGAGCTGGAAGAATGCCGCAGATATTGTGAATCCGTTGCGCCGGCACGGCTGCCGGACTCGGGCTTCGTTTTGCAGCTCAGAAGTGTGAGTTTTTCCTTTCGTGAAGGCGTGCCGATCCTGAAAAACACGAGTCTTTCTCTGCGCGAAGGTGAAATGATTGTTCTTTACGGAGCGTCCGGAGCCGGCAAGAGTTCGCTCCTGAACCTGATTGCAGGCGTGGCGCTGCCTGCAACGGGCGTGGTGCAGGTCGATCGCGTAAGGGTCGCGTATGTCCCGCAAGAGGTTCCCCTTTTGGACGATTCAATACGGAACAACCTGCTTTTTGGGTTGCCTGATCGAAGCGATGAGGAGCTGATGCAGGCGCTCGCGGCGGCAAGATTAGACGCTTTTGTGGCAGCGCAGCCGTTGGGACTGGAAACAAGTGTCGGTGACAACGGGGCATTATTTTCAGGTGGGCAACGACAAAGATTGGGTCTGGCGCGCGCTATCTTGCGCGGAAGTCAATTGCTGCTTCTGGACGAAGCAACTTCTGCCCTGGACGAGGAAAGCGAACGGCAGGTGCTTGAGAACCTGAGTGCATCCGGAAAGTCTATCTTGCTGGTAACACATCGCGCACTCCTCCGGACATTCGCTCAGCGTGTATTCCGGCTTCACGCAGGCCATCTGATCGAAGAATTTACCCAAGGTACATCAACGGGCGAGGAGACTTTAGCTGCCCGCGTCGAATACTAGACTGGTTGTCTGGCGATATCCGGGCGTGCGTCGGATCGTCATGCGGAAACGGCTCATAGCGTATCTGGCTGCACGAATCGGTCACCTCCAGCGCCGCATTCCTTGATGGTCCATTCCTCCGGATTACCAACGTTAACGGGCAAATGCTCGTTGGAAGTGCGACAGCAGCAAGATTCCCGGCAGTCAGACCGGAGATGTGCTTGCTCGGCGCTGGCCTGAACCTGAATACTCCGGCGCACCGAAGCGATGGCCAGCATCATGTTCAGTGACGTCGTCTGGCTCACTGTCACCTGAATTGAATGCAGCCTGTCCGACACAACCCCGGGGCACTCAGCGTCACGGTGCAGGAGCCATGCGGTCATAGTGGAACGCGCAACACATCCTCAGCGGTCGTTGTCATTGAACGAGAGGATGTGTCGGTCTCGCTGGATAAGCAAGCGCAATTGGCAGCGCGGCATGTGGAAGGAGAGTCGCAAGCCCTGGTGGACTACCGCGATTTCCCCTTCCATGTTGGAAAAAGAAAGCGATAGACGATGCCTGTCTCCCAGATATTTTCATTTCCGGAAGAAGAGAACTGCCGTGAATAGCTCGTAAGGATTCGCGTATTGTGGGGAAGATTATAGTCCAATCCAAAGTCGGCACGTTGGGTGTTCACGAGCGGGACCCCATCGCTGACGATAGTGTCGCGGCGAAATGTCTGCTGCATCCGGAACAGGGGCTCGAAACGTCCGATCCA
>Ga0335072_10004016_pt1 | contig 22025 bp, 15 predicted proteins | sample Lox_Sample_21_FD_206725 | JGI IMG/M metagenome (GOLD analysis project Ga0335072, IMG submission 206725) | Soil microbial communities from Loxahatchee National Wildlife Refuge, Florida, United States - Lox_Sample_2.1 | ecosystem: Environmental > Terrestrial > Soil > Wetlands | place: USA...
CGCTCCCCGAAGGCGCCACCGGGGCGGACGCCGCGGCGGCGATCGGGGCGGGGCTGGCGCGGGCGGCGCTCGCGGTCAAGGTCGACGGGGAGCTGCGCGATCTGTCTCGGCCGCTCCCGGACAACGACGGCAAGGGGCCGGCGAAGCTCGAGATCCTGACCGACCGCAGCGGCGAGGAGGCGCTCAGCCTGATCCGCCACGACGCCGCGCACGTGCTGGCGGCGGCGGTGATCGACCTGTATCCGGGCGTGAAGATCTCGATCGGGCCGTCGATCGAGAACGGCTTCTACTACGACTTCGACTTTCCAGAGGGGATCAGCATCTCGGAGGCGGACTTCGAGGCGATCGAGGCGAAGATGCGAGAGCACATCGCGGCCGACGAGCCGTTCGTGCGCGAGGAGGTCGCGGCGAGCGCGGCGCTCGACCGCTTCCTGCGCGAGGCCCAGGATTACAAGGTCGAGCTGATCGAGGACCTGATCGAGAAGGACGGCGTGCCGACGGTGTCGCTGTACACGAACGGGCCGTTCACCGACCTGTGCCGCGGACCCCACGCGCCATCGACCAAGCGGATCAAGGCGTTCAAGCTCCAGTCGGTCGCCGGCGCGTACTGGCGCGGGGACTCGAACAAGCCGATGCTGACGCGGATCTACGGGACCGCGTTCTTCTCCCAGAAGGATCTCGACGCTTTCCTCGAGCGCCTCGAGCAGGCCCGCGCTCGGGACCATCGCAAGCTCGGCCCACAACTCGGGCTGTTCAACTTCTCCGACGTCGCCCCCGGGATGGCGTTCTGGTTTCCCGCCGGGACGCAGGTGTTCAACTCGCTGGTCGCGCTCAGTCGTGAGATGGGCGGCCCGCGCGGCTACACCGAGGTCAAGACGCCGCAGCTGTACGACAGCTCGCTGTGGAAGACGTCAGGGCACTGGGACAAGTACCGGGAGCACATGTTCCTGACCGAGTCGGCCGACACCCCGATGGGGCTCAAGCCGATGAACTGTCCCGGCCATTGCCAGCTGTACTCGATGCAGCCGCACTCCTACCGCGACCTGCCGATCCGCTACTCCGAGCCGGGGCTGCTCCACCGCAACGAGTTGAGCGGCGCGCTCCACGGACTGCTGCGTACGCGCAACTTCGCGCAGGACGACGGGCACATCTTCTGCGCCGAGGACCAGGTCCAGGACGAGATCGAGGCGTGCCTGGACTTCGCGTTCGACACCTACAGGATCTTCGGGTTCGACGTCCGGCTCGAGCTCTCGACGCGCCCGGACGAGCGACTCGGGTCCGACGAGATGTGGGACCGCGCCGAGGGGCACCTGATTCAGGTGCTCGACCGCAAGGGTCTCGCCTACGACATCAACCCGGGCGACGGCTCGTTCTACGGCCCGAAGATCGACCTGCACATGACCGATTCGCTCGGGCGGTCGTGGCAGATCGGAACCGTCCAGCTCGACTACAACATGCCGGAGCGGTTCGGGCTCACTTATACGGGCGCCGACAACTCAGAGCACCACCCGGCGTTGATCCATCGCGCGCTGATGGGCTCCTACGAGCGGTTCATCGCGATCCTGATCGAGCACTTTGGCGGCGAGCTGCCGGTCTGGCTGACGCCGGTGCAGGCGATCGTCCTGCCGATCTCCGACAAGCATCTCGACTACGCCCGGGCCGTCCGCGACCAGGTCCACGGGAGTGGCGTCAGGGTCGAGCTCGACGAGCGGACCGAGTCGGTGGGACGCAAGATTCGTGATGCCGAGCTGCGCAAGATTCCGTACATGCTGGTGGTGGGGGACCGCGAGCAGGAGGCCCAGCAGGTCTCGGTTCGCGAGCATCGGCACGGCGACGAAGGTTCAGCGTCGGTTAAGGACTTCGTACAACGGATGCAGGAAGCCGTCCAAAAGGGCTTGACGCCCTAGAACCGCCGCTATACTCGACCTCGTTGATCCATCGCGACATCTCATAGGGCCCGTCACCGCTTGACGTACCCCTTCCATCGCAGCTAGTGCCGGTCCCTCGTAAGTTCGACCGGCGCCCGCCCGAGCGGGACCAGACTCGGATCAACGATCGGATTCGCGTGCCCGAAGTGCGCCTGATCGGCGCCGACGGCAAGCAGATCGGGATCGTTAAGACCTCCGAGGCTCTCGCGTACGCCCAGGATCGCGATCTCGACCTGGTCGAGGTGGCCCCCGAGGCGCGCCCGCCGGTGTGCCGGGTGCTCGACTACTCCAAGTACAAGTACGAGCAGGCCCAGAAGCAGAAGGCCGCCCGCCGGCACCAGCAGCAGATCACGGTCCGCGAGATCAAGTTCCGCCCGAAGATCGCCCAGAACGACTACGACACGAAGAAGGGCCACGTGTCGCGGTTCCTCAAGAACAAGGACAAGGTCAAGATCACGATCATGTTCCGCGGGCGCGAGGTCACGCATCCCGAGCGCGGAACAGCGCTGCTGGACCGTCTCGCCGGCGAGTTGTCCGAGATCGCGGTCGTCGAGCAGTCGCCGGTTCAGGACGGGCGCAACATGACGATGCTGCTCGCCCCTTCCAAGGCGGTGCTCGCGGGCGAGAAGGACGGTAAGACCGAGAAGCCCGCGGACGGCCGCGAGCCCAAGGGCGAAACCGAGCCGGCGCACGACGAGCCGGCGCACGAGCCTGCCGAATCCCCGAACGGGGAGCAGCCGGCAGCTGACGGACAGGCGTCTTCGGCGGACGAAGCCGAGCCCGAGCCCGTCAAAGCCGAGAGCTCGACCGCCGTCTGACGCCGCCGCAGCGGCCTGATCTGCGCGCGCCTGTCACAAAAGGCGCCGTTCAGACAATAAGTAAGCATGGAGGGAGCCGACGCCCGCACGGACGGCGAGCTACTCGTCGCGACGGCGCACGACCCGGAGGCGTTCGCAGCGTTCTACCGGCGTCACGTCCGCGGCGTGCTCGCGTTCTTCCGCCGGCGCGTGGGCAGCGCCGAGGTCGCGCTCGACCTGACCGCCGAGACGTTCGCGGCGGCGCTTGAGGCCTCGCCGCGATACGAGCTCCGGCCCGAGCCGGCGCGCAACTGGTTGTACGGCATCGCCTGGAACAAGCTTCACGAAGCCCAGCGGCGCGGGCACGCCGACGACAGCGTCCGGCGCGCGCTCGGGATGGCGCCGATTTTCCTGACCGACGAGGGGATAGAGCGGATCGAGGCGCTGGCCGGCGCCCCCAGCCTCGAGCTGCTCGACGGCCTGCCGGCCGAGCAGCGAGACGCCGTGCGGGCAAGGGTGATCGAAGGTCGAGGCTACGACGAGATCGCGGCCGATCTGCGCTGCTCGCCGAGCCTCGTGCGCAAGCGAGTTAGCCGCGGACTGCAGCGCATCCGGTCGGACATGGAGACGCCCCGTGGTGCATGACGACCCAATCGCGGTCCTCGAGCGGGAGCTGGTGAGCGCCGCACGACGGCTGGGTGCCGGGGAGGAGACGATCAGCCTCCCCGGCGCAGGCCGCCCCCGGCATGGGTCGCGGGGCGCCGTGGCCATTCTGTTGTCGACCGCCGCCGTGATCGCGATCGCGCTCGGCGCCGTGGTCGCGCTCGGCGGCCACCGGCGGCCGGCGCCGACGCCGGCACCGGTCGCCCCGTCCGCGAGTGCCCGGCAGCTGGTCGGCATCCTCGGCGTGCTGCGCCGTCCGCAGACGGCTGCCGACCGTCCGGCCGCGCTCCTGTCCCGATACACGCGAGCCTTGACGTCGGCGCTTGTAGGGACCCCGGACGTGGCGTTGATGCGCTACGCGACGACCACGCCCTGGGGCGAGCGGCTCTACCTGGTGCCGATGAACCCGCCGAGCGCGCAGGAGATCGCCCGCTTCGCCCGGCGCGACCCCGGTGCCGGGGGCCAGCTGCTCCGTAATGCCGGCCGGCGCCCCGAGACGCTGATGGTGCTGAGCGCGCATGGGGCCGGCGGAGCGGGCGACGCCGCGTCGATCGAGCAGGGGCAGGGGATCGGGACCGAAGGCGCCGGCCGATCGTTCGCCGGCGGGTCGACCGCTACGCGTATCACCGTGGTCGTGCCCGACGGCGTCGCGCACGTGAAGTTCGTCATCCCCCGGCAGCCGGCACCGGCTCAGCCGGGGGCTCCGATCTATGCACACAGCCTGAGCGTGATCGCTCCGGTTCACGGCAACATCGCCGCAGTTCAGGTCGATAGGGAGGTCGCGATCGACCGATTCCCGATGATCTGGTACGGGCCCGCCGGGCAGGTCGTCAAGCGCATCGGCGATCTCGCCGCGGTCAACGCGGTGACCGCGGTACCGAAGCCGGGCCCTGAGACGGCGCTGTCGCGCGCCGCCGAGAAGAACCCCTCGACGCCCAACCAGGTGTGGGTGGCGCCGCGCGTAGGCGGTCCGCACTCGCTGTACACGGTCCACTTCAAGGTGTTGCTCAACGACGCCGACTACCGCTACCAGCTGTCGGGGCCCACATGCCCGGGGATCACGGTGAATGGCGGCGACGGCGGCGGCACGAACGACCTGCGGGGGCGAACCTGGAGCGACGTGGTCGACGCAGTCGCCGGACAAACCTGGTGTCCGGGTACGTATCGCCTCAGCGCCACGGTCATGGACCGGGGCCGCTACGGAGCGCTGAAGCATCCGGCGAGCCCATTCGGGACCGCCACGTTCACGGTCAATCCGTGACGTTCTGCTTTACTAGGCCGACTTCCGATGCCGAAGATGAAGACTCATTCCGGCGCCAAGAAGCGCTTCAAGCTGACCGCCACCGGCAAGGTGCGCGGCCGGCGGGCGTTCTCGACCCACATCCTCGAGAAGAAGTCGCCCAAGCGTAAGCGGCGCCAGGCGAAGCCGTCGTGGATCAGCCCGCACGATGAGCCGCGGGTGAAGACGCTGCTCGGCGCCAAGCGGAGGGAGCGCGGATGACCCGCGTCAAGCGTTCGGTCCACGCGCGCAAGAAGCGGCGCTCGACGCTCGCGCTGACCAAGGGCTTCCGGGGCGACGCCAGCCGCCATTACCGGGTGGCCAAGGAGGCTCTGCTCAAGGCCGATCAGTACCGCTACCGCGACCGGCGCAACCGCAAGCGTGACTTCCGCCGGCTGTGGATCACCCGCATCAATGCTGCCGCGCGTCAGAACGACATGTCTTACTCCCAGTTCATGCATGGCCTGCAACTCGCCGGCGTGGAGCTCGACCGCAAGATCCTCGCGGACATCGCCGTGCGTGACGCCGATACCTTCCGACGCTTTGCCGACCGCGCCCGCGAGGCGCTGGCGGCCGGCTGACGAAAAGCCGACCACACCAGCACCGCCACCCGGGCGCCGCTCCACCAGGAGGGCGCCTTTTTTGATGATCACAAGCCCCCACAACGCCAAGCTCAAAGAGATCCGCAAGCTTCGCCAGCGGCGCCGCTGGCGCGAACGCGCCGGGCAGTTCGTCGCGGAGGGTGAGGATTTGTTGTCGGCGGCCGATGGGCAAGGGTGGATCGCCATCGAGCGGTATGTGGCGGCGGGCAGCGGTCTTGACGGCGTCGAGGTCGAACCGGCGCTGCTGGCTTCCGCGTCCGCGCTGAGCTCCGGGACGCGGGCGCTGGCTGTGTACGAGGAGCGGTGGGCGCCGGCGCCGGTCGGGCCGCTGTGCGTGTACCTCCACGGCGTCCACGATCCGGGGAACGTCGGCGCGGTGTTGCGAAGCGCTCAGGCGTTCGGGGCCTCATGCGTCGCGCTCGGACCGGGGACCGCGGACCCGTTTTCACCCAAGGCGGTTCGCGCCTCGATGGGCGCGGTGTTCGCGATCCCGCTCGCGCACGCGGCCATCGATCAGCTCCCGGGGATCAAGATCGCTCTCGTCCCGGGTGCCGGCGTGCCCCTCGACGGTCTTTGGCGCTCAAGTCACGTATATGTCAACCGCATCGCCAAAGAGCCGCCCGCGGCCACGATCCTGATCGGCGCCGAGCGCGACGGGCTGCCGGATGAGGTCGTCACGCAAGCCGATCACGTCGCGCACATCCCGATCGCCACCGACTCCCTCAACGCGGCGATGGCCGCGACGATCGCCCTGTACGAATTGAGCCGTAGGATGGCGCCCGAATGACCGACCGAATCGCGGAAATCCGGGCCGAGGCCGAGAGCGCCGTCGCCGCGGCGACCGACACGGCGGCGCTCGAAGACGTCCGAATCCAGTACCTGGGACGCAAGGCCGAGCTGCCGAACCTCCTGCGAAGCGTCGCGCAGCTGCCGCCGGAGCAGCGGGGCCCCACCGGCAAGGCCGCCAACGAGGCGCGCAAGGCGCTCGAAGCGGCGATCGAGCGGCGCGCCGAGCAGCTCGCCGCGGGCGAGCTCGAGCAGCGCCTCGAGCGCGACCGCGTCGACATCACGTTGCCGGCGGACCCGACGCCCGAGCTCGGGCGCCTGCATCTGATCACCCAGACCCGGCGCGAGATCGAGGACGTGTTCATCGGCCTCGGCTTCAACGTCGCCGAGGGACCCGAGGTCGAGACCGTCTACTACAACTTCGACGCGCTCAACCACGCGCCGACGCATCCGTCGCGGCTGATGAGCGACACGTTCTACGTCGAGCCGGCGCACGACATCTTCGATCCGAGCACGCTGCTGCTGCGCGTGCACACCTCGCCGGTCCAGGTCCGCGCGATGGAGCGCCAGCCGCCGCCGATCTACATCGTCGTGCCCGGGCGGACGTACCGTCCCGACAACGACGCCACGCACACGCCGCAGTTCCACCAGATCGAGGGGCTCGCGGTCGACACCGACATCACGCTCGGCGACCTCCAGGGGACGCTGCTCGCGTTCGCGCGCGCGATCTTCGGCTCCGAGCGCGAGGTCCGCCTACGGCCGCACTTCTTCCCGTTCACCGAGCCGAGCGTCGAGGTCGACGTGTCGTGCTTCAACTGCAACCAGGGCGTGACCGCCGACGGCGAGCGGTGCGGGCTGTGCAAGGGCACGGCGTGGATCGAGATCCTGGGATCGGGGATGGTCGACCCGAACGTGTTCGAATACGTGCGCGACTATGGGTACGACCCCGAGCGGATCCAGGGGTTCGCGTTCGGGATGGGGATCGAGCGGATCGCGATGCTCAAGCACGGCGTTCCCGACCTGCGCTTGCTGTACGACAACGACGTCCGCTTCCTGGAGCAGTTCGGCTGATGCGCGTCCCGCTCGAATGGCTCCACGAATACGTGAAGCCCGATCTCGACACGTCGGCGCTGGCCGAACGGCTCGCGATGACCGGCACCGAGGTCGAGCGCATCGAGCGCCACGGTGTGGCCGCGCTCGAGAACTTCGTGATCGGCCGGGTGCTCGAGGCCGAGCAGCACCCGGACGCGGATCGCCTACGAGTATGCGTAGTAGACATCGGCGACGGGAGCCCGTCGACGATCGTCTGCGGCGCGCCGAACGTCGCGGCCGGCCAGACGGTGGCGGTCGCGAAGCCCGGCGCGGTGATGCCCGACGGGACGAAGCTCGGCAAGGCCAAGCTCCGCGGCGTCGAGTCCAACGGGATGATCCTGGCCGAGGACGAGGTCGCGATCGGCACCGAGCACGACGGGATCATGGTGCTCGAGCGCGACGGGCTCGAGCCGGGGATGCCGCTGGGGGACGTGCTCCCGATTGCCACTGACGTGCTCGTGCTCGAGATCACGCCGAACCGGCCGGATTGCCTCGCGATCTACGGCGTCGCGCGCGAGGCCCACGCCGCCACGGGAGCGCCGCTCCAGCCGCCGCCGTGGCGCGAGGACCCGGGACAGCCGGGCGACGTCACCGGCGCGAACGTCATCGTCGAGTGCCCCGACCTGTGCCCGCGGTTCACCGCGCGCGTGTTCGAGAACGTCAAGATCGGCCCGAGCCCGCTGTGGCTGAAGGCGCGGCTGATGGCCGCCGGCCAGCGCCCGATCTCGAACGTCGTCGACATCACCAACTACGTGATGCTGCTCACGGGGCAGCCGCTGCACGCGTTCGACCTCGACCGCGTCGAGGGCGCGACGCTGACCGTCCGTCTCGCGCACGACGGCGAGCAGATCGAGACGCTCGACGGCCAGAGGCGCACGCTCGACTCCGACATGATGCTGATCGAGGACGCGGCCGGGCCCACCTCGATCGCTGGGATCATGGGCGGAGCTCGCAGCGAGGTCGGCGCGGACACGACGCGTGTCCTGATGGAGGCCGCGAACTGGGACGGGGCGAACATCCACCACACGTCGCTGAAGCTCGGGCTTCGGAGCGAGGCGTCGGGCCGGTTCGAGAAGGGGATACAGCCTGAACAGGCGATCGACGCGCAGGCCATGTCGACCAGGCTGATGCTCGACCTGACGGGCGCGCGGCTCGTGCCCGGGACGATCGACGTCGGCGGCGAGGGTCCGCCGCCGAAGACGATCCGCCTGCGCGAGGCCCGGGTTGAGAGCCTGCTCGGGGCGCCGATCCCACGCGCCCGCTGCGCGGAGATCCTGAACGCGCTCGAGTTCACGACCGCCGACGCACCCGACGGTCTCGACGTGACCGTCCCGGCTTTCCGGCGCACGGATGTGACCCGGGAGGCCGATCTGATCGAGGAGGTGGCGCGGCTCGACGGGCTCGAGAAGCTTCCTGCGACGCTCCCTTCGCGCCACGGCGCCTCGGGCCGCCAGACCGCGCGCCAGCGCCTGCGCCGGAGCGCGGCCGACGCGCTCACCGCCCAGGGGCTGAACGAGATCGTGGGGTGGAGCTTCACCCACCCCGACCTCGCCGACCGGCTCCGCCTCGGCCCCGAGCACCCACTCCGGCGCACGGTCACGCTCGCCAATCCGCTCTCGACCGACCTGTCGGTCCTGCGCACGACGCTGCTGGGCTCGCTGCTCGATATCGCGCGGCACAACCGCGCCCGCGGCGTCGCCAACGTGCGCCTGTTCGAGGCGGGCGCGGTGTACCTGCCGACCGAGCCGGGGCAGCTTCCGCGCGAGCCGTATCACGTGGGCGCGCTCCTGACCGGTACCGCGCGCCCCGCTAGCTGGCGGGACGGCCACCCTCCGCCCGTCGACTTCTTCGCGGTCAAGGGCGTGCTCGCCGGCCTGATGGACCGCGTCCACGCCGATTGGCGCCTCGAGCACGGGGCCGAGCCGTTCCTACACCCGGGGCGGTCGGCGAGGATCGTCATCGACGGCGAGCCGGTGGGTTGGATCGGCGAGGTTCACCCGCTGGTCGCCGCGAACTGGGACCTGCGCGACACCGTGGCCGCGTTCGAACTTGACCTCGATGCCGTGCCCGAGCCGGCGACCGCGCTGTACCAAGAGGTGAGCGGCTTCCCCGACGTGCGCGAGGACATCGCGGTGATCGTCCCGGAGCACGTGAGCGCGGCTCAGCTACTCGCGCTGGTCCGGCACGCCGGCGGCCGCCTGCTCGCCGGCGCCGAGGTGTTCGACGTGTATCGCGATCCCGAGCGGATCGGCGAAGGAAACGTGTCGCTGGCGGTGCGGCTGACGTTCCGCGCGGGCGACCGGACGCTGACCGACGAGGAGGTCGCCGAGCGCCGCGGGGCGATCTCGGACGCGGTGGCGGATCAGCTCGGGGGGAGGATCCGTGCCTCATAGCGTGTCGGTGTTCGGGAGCGCCGGGTTCACGGGCGCGCTGACCGCGCGGCTGCTCTACCGGCATCCCTCACTCGAGCTCAAGGCGCTCACCGCGCGTAGCGACGTGGGGCGGAGGCTCGACGATCTGTACCCGCACCACCGGGTGCCGCTCGAGCTCGAGGAGCTCGACCTCGACCGACACGCCGAGGTCGACGCGGCGGTCGTCGCCTATCCCCACGGCGCCGCCGCGCCACTCGTGTCGGCGCTGCGCGAGCGGGGCGTCCGCGTCGTCGACCTGAGCGCCGACTTCCGCCTGCGCGACCCGGCGGTGTACGGCCGCTGGTACCGCGAGCACGAGGCGCCCGAGCTGCTCGGCGAGGCCGTCTACGGGCTCCCGGAGCTCTACCGCGAGGAGATCCGCGGCGCCTCCCTGGTCGCGAACCCGGGCTGCTATCCGACCGCATCGCTGCTTGCACTCGCGCCGCTGGCGCGGGCCGGACTGCTCGAGGACGTGGTCATCGACGCGAAGTCGGGGGTGTCGGGCGCGGGGCGCGCCGCCACCGAGAAGACCCACTTCGTGACCGTCGATGAGAACCTGAACGCGTACGGGGTGCCGCGCCACCGTCACATCCCCGAGATCGAGCAGGAGCTTGCGGTATTGGATCCCGCCCACCCCGACGTCCGGATCACGTTCATCCCGCACCTCGTGCCGCTCGACCAGGGCGAGCTCGTCTCGTGTTACGTCACGCTCCCGCCCTCGGAGCGGGCCGGGGCGGCCCGCGACCTCGAGGCGTTGTACGCCGACGCCTACGACGAGGAGCCGTTCGTCGAGCTGAGCTCGACGCCGCCCGGGGTGCGCGACGTCCGCGAGACGAACATCTGCCGGATCTCGGTGCACCGCGACGACCGCACCGGGCGCGCGATCGTGTTCGGCGCGATCGACAACCTGTGGAAGGGCGCCGCCTCGCAGGCCGTGCAGAACCTCAACCTGATGCTCGGGCTACCCGAGGAGGAGGGGATCGGGGTCGGCGCCACTCCCGCGCGCGAGGCGGTGCGGTGACCGCCACCGGGTCGTTCTTCGCGTCGCGTTGGGTCGACGCGCCCGGCAACGTGACCGAGCCCGGCGGCGGGCTGCCGCGCGGATTCAAAGCGGCCGGCGTCGCGTGCGGGATCAAGCCGAGCGGGCTTCCGGATGTCGGGCTGCTCGTCTCGAGCGCTCCGGCGACGACGAGCGCCGCGCGGTTCACGCGCTCGGGCACGCAATCCGCGCCGGTGCTGCTGTGCCGGGAGCGGGTGACGCTTGACGGGGTCCGCGCGATCGTCGTCAACTCCGGCAACGCGAACGCCGCCACCGGTCGTCCGGGATTCGAGAACGCGGCCAAGATGCAGGGCGCGGCGGCGCTCGCCAGCCGCTGCCCGGAGGGCGCGGTGGCGGTCGCCTCGACCGGCGTGATCGGCGTGCCGCTGCCGATGGGCTCCGTGATGACCGGAATCGTGCGCGCGACGCACGCGCTCCGGGCCGACGGCGAGATCGAGTTCGCGCAGGCGATCCGCACCACCGACGTGCTCGACAAGCACGCGTGCATCGACGTGGCGCTCGGCGGCGGCACCGTTCGCCTGACCGCGCAGGCCAAGGGCGCCGGCATGATCTCGCCGAACTTCGCGACGCTGCTGTGCTTCGTCCAGACCGACGCCGCGCTGTCCCCGGAGACCTGCGACCTGCTGCTCGGCGTGACCGTGAAGCGGTCGTTCGAGCGCGTCAGCGTCGACGGCCAGCTGTCGACCTCCGACACGGTGATCCTTCAGGCCAGCGGCGAGTCCGGCGTGGCGATCGAGCCCGAGACCGAGGACGAGCTTCACTTCGGCGAGGCGCTCGACGCGGTGCTCCGCCAACTCGCGCTCAACATCGTGCGCGACGGGGAGGGCGCGCGGCGGGTCGGCCGGGTCGTCGTTCGCGGTGGCGACGACGACGCCGTCCACCGGGTCGCGCGGGCCGTCGCCGACTCGCCGCTGGTCAAGACCGCGCTGTACGGCGGCGACGCGAACTGGGGGCGGATCGTCCAATCGGTCGGGATGGCGATGCCCGGGACGGCTCCGCTCGCGGTCGACGTCGCGATCGAGGGCATCCAGGTGTGCACTCGCGGCCAGTACGTGCCGCACGACGAGCAGGCCTTGAATGCGGCGGTGCAGGGCGAGGAGATCGAGTACGAGGTCGGCCTCCCGGGCGACGGCGCCGAGACCGAGCTGTATTTCTCCGACCTCGGACACGAGTACGTGACGCTGAATGCCGAGTACACCACCTAGCCCTCCGAGCCACGACGAGCACAGCCTCCGCGACGTCGGCACGCTGCTCGAGGCCCTGCCGTACATCCGTGAGTTCCACGGCAAGACCGTCGTGATCAAGTACGGCGGCGCGGCGATGGTCGACGCGGCGCTCAAGGAGGAGTTCGCGCGCGACGTCGTGCTGCTCAAGTACGTCGGGATGAACCCCGTGATCGTCCACGGCGGCGGGCCGGAGATCACGAGCTACATGCAGCGGCTGAACCTTCCCGTGCAGTTCGTCGACGGCCTGCGCGTGTCGGATCGCGAGACGGTCGAGGTCGCGAAGATGGTCCTCGTCGGCAAGGTCAACAAGGACATCGTGCTGCTGATCAACCGGCACGGCCAGCCGGCGATCGGCCTATGTGGCGACGACGGGCTGCTGTTCCGGGCCAAGCGGAGGACCGCGCCGAGCGGCCAGGACATCGGATTCGTGGGCGCGATCGAGCGCGTCGACGTCGACGTGCTCACCCATGTCGCGCAGGACTACATCCCGGTGGTGGCGAGCGTCGGCGCCGACCGCGACGGCAACTCGTACAACATCAACGCCGACGAGGCGGCCGGCGCGGTGGCGCGCGCGCTCACCGCCTACAAGCTGATGTTCCTGACCGACGTGCCCGGGTGGCTACGTGACCCGTCCGATCCCGGCAGCGTGGTGTCCGAGGCCGGCGTGGACTCGGTGATCGAGGCGCTGCCCAGCGTCGGTGGCGGCATGCTGCCCAAGCTCCAGGCGTGCGTCGACGCGATCCAGGGCGGAGTCTCGTTCGCCCACATCGTCGACGGGCGCGTGCCTCACTCGCTGCTGCTCGAGCTATTCACGAACGCCGGCTACGGCACCAAGATCGGACCCGCGCTGTGAGCCTGACCGAGCTCGAGATGCTCGAGCGCGAATACGCGGTCCCGACGTACGTCCGCAACCCGGTGCAGTTCGTGCGCGGGTCGGGCGCGCGGCTCTGGGACGCCGACGGCAACGAGTACCTGGACTTCCTGGCGGGGATCTCGGTGCTGAACGTGGGTCACTGCCACCCGCGCGTGGTCGAGGCCGTGCGCGACCAGGTCGGCCGCCTCTCGCACGTGAGCAACCTGTACTACACCGAGCCGGCGCTGAAGCTGTCGGCGGCCCTGTCGCGCAACTCGCTCGGCGGCAAGGTGTTCCTGTGCAACTCGGGCGCGGAGGCGAACGAGGCGGCGATCAAGCTCGCCCGACGCGCTCGCCCGGGCGGGAACGTCGTCGTTCTTGAGGGTGCGTTCCACGGACGCACCTACGGCGCGCTGTCGGCGACGCCGCAGGAGACCAAGCAGGCGCCGTTCGCGCCGCTGGTGCCGGGGTTCGTCGTCGTTCCGAAAGATCCGGGCGTGCTGTCTGACGCGGTCGACGCGGGGACGGCGGCCGTGCTGCTCGAGCCGATCCAGGGCGAGACCGGGATCCATCCGCTGTCCGATGACCTGCTGGTCGCCGCCCGCGAGGCGTGCGACCGGACGGGGGCGGCATTGATCTTCGACGAGATCCAGACCGGAATGGGACGGACCGGGACGCTGTGGGCCTACGAGCAGACCGACGTCCTGCCCGATGCGATCACGAGCGCGAAGGCGCTCGGCGGGGGCCTGCCGATCGGCGCGTTGGTCACGGGGCCAGGTCTCGCCGACACGCTGCAACCGGGCGACCACGGCTCGACGTTCGCCGGCGGCCCGGTGGTCGCGGCGTCGGCGCTCGTCGCGCTCGAGATCTGCTCCGATCCCGAGCTGCTGGCGCGCGTGCGCGTCGCCGGCGACCGGCTCGCGTCCGGCCTCGCGACGCTCCCGTACGTCACGGCCGTCCGCGGGCGAGGTCTTATGCTGGCGATCGACGTGAATCCGGACGTTGCCGCACCCGAGCTCGCCAAGCGAGCCCTGCTCGAGCAACGGCTCGTGGTCAACGCGACCGGGCCCGCGACGATCCGCCTCGAGCCGCCGCTGATCGTCTCCGACGACGAGCTCGACGAAGCCGTCGTGCGCCTGGCGGAGCTCGCGCCGTGAGCGGCTCGGAGCTCCTGCTGCCCGACGAGATGACCTTGCGCGGCGCCGGCGAGGCGATCGCGGCGCGGATGCAGATCGAGGACGGCGTGACGTGCGAACGCGACCGGATCTATTACGACACGTTCGACGGGCTGGTTCGTGATGCCGGGCTGACGCTTATGCACGCGGACGGGACACTGTCGCTGGTGTCACAGGAGTCGGGGGTCGTCGTCGCGTCCCTTCCGATGCGGGCGCCGGCCAAGCCCGTGTTCGCGCGAGACATGCCTTCCGGCCCGCTCCGCGACACGCTGATCCCGATCACGGATGTCCGCGCCCTGCTGCCGCTCGCGCACCTTCACAGCCACGAGCGGCTGCTGTCGGTGCTCGACGACGAGCGCAAGACGGTCGTTCGCCTGGCGCTCGAGGAGACATCGCTCGTGGATGCTTCGCGTCCGCACGCGGCGCTGCGGCCACGGCTGCGGATCACCGGAATCCGCGGCTACGACAAGGAACTCGGCCGGGTGCAGGAGCAGCTCGTCGCCGAGCTCGGGTTCAAGCCGGCCGACCAGCCGCTGGTCGACGAGGCGGTCAGGGCCGCGGGTGGCCTGCCCGGCGGCCTCCCGACGAAGATCGGCATGCCGCTTAGGCCCGAGCAGCGGTCCGACGCTGCCGCCGCCGTCGTCCTGCGCGCGATGCTCGAGGTGATCGAGGCGAACCTCGAGGGCACGATCGCCGACCTCGACACCGAGTTCCTGCACGATCTGCGCGTGTCGGTGCGGCGCTCGCGCTCGGTCCAGCGCGAGCTGAAGCGCGCGTTTCCGCCGGACGAGCTCGCGCACTACCGCGCCGAGTTCAAATGGCTGCAGCAGGTCACGGGCGACGTCCGCGACATGGACGTGCACGTGCTCGAATTCGACGACATGCGCGCGCTCGTGCCGGAGGCGATGCGCGACGACCTCGATCCGCTGCTGCGCGTGTTGCGGGCGCGGCGGGCGGCGGCGCGCCGGGCGATGGTCCGGGCTTTGCGCTCGAAGCGGACGACGACGCTGCTGTCGGACTGGGGCTCGTTTCTCGACGGGTTGGAAGGAATGCCTCTCGACGAGCGTCCCGACGCGACTCGGCCGATCGGCGAGGTGTCCGGCGAACGCATCCGCAAGGTCTACCGGCGGATGCTGCGAATGGGCGACGCGATCGACCCGTCGAGCCCGGCGGCCGCGTACCACGAGCTCCGCAAGAAGGGCAAGGAGCTCCGCTACCTGCTCGAGCTGTTCGGAGTCCCGCTGTTCCCCGACGAGGTGGTCAAGCCGATGATCAAGACGCTCAAGGCCCTGCAGGACGTGCTCGGGCGCCACCAGGACCGGGAGGTCCAGACCGCGCTGCTGCGGTCGCTCGGCCCGTCGGTGGGCGAGGCGGCCGGCGGCGAGGCCGCGTTGATGGCGATCGGCGCGCTGGTGGCGCGGCTCGGCGAGGACGAGCGCGCCGCACGGGGCGAGTTCGCCGGCCGGTTTGCCGAGTTCTCCTCGAAGGACCAGCGCCGGCTGGTCAAGGAGACGTTCGCGTGAGCGCGTCCGACTTCGGACATCTGCCGACCACGACGTACGAGGCCGACCCCTCGCAGGTCCATCGCGTGCTGCTGCTCTACAGCGGCGGGCTCGACACGAGCGTGATGCTCAAGTGGATCCAGGAGCAGTACCAGGCCGAGGTGGTGGCGCTGACCGTGAACCTCGGGCAGCCCGGCGAGGACTACGAGGTGATCCGCGGGAAGGCTTTGCGGCTCGGCGCGCTCGACTGCCATGTGGTCGACGCGCGCGAGGAGTTCGCGCACGAGTACATCGTCCCCGCGATCAAGGCGAACGGGATCTACGGGCTCGGGTACCCGCTGTTCACCGCGCTCGGGCGGCCGCTGATCGCCAAGCTCGCCGTCAAGTACGCCCGCGAGAGCGGGTGCGACACGATCGCGCACGGCTGTACCGGCAAGGGCAACGACCAGGTGCGGATCGACGCCACCGTCGCCACGCTCGGCCCCGAGCTGAGGGTGATCGCGCCCGTGCGGGGCTGGCGGATGGGGCGCGAGGAGGAGGTCGCGTACGCGCGCGAGCACGGGATCCCGGTCAAGGGCGGCACCGAGATCGCCCCGTACTCGATCGACGACAACCTGTGGGGACGCTCGAGCGAGGGCCGCTGGATCGAGGAACTCGACCACGCGCCCGAGGACGATGTGTTCCAGCTCGTCACGCGCCCCGAGGAGGCGCCGGACGCCGCGGAGATCGTCACCGTGGAATTCGAGCGCGGGGTCCCGGTGGCGCTCAACGGCTCGCGCTTGCCGCTGGTGGAGCTGCTCGAGCGCGCCGGCGAGATCGGGGCCCGGCACGGGATCGGGATCGTCGACCACATCGAGGACCGGATCGTCGGGCTGAAGGTCAGGGACATCTACGAGGTGCCGGCCGCGACGATCCTGCTGCTCGCCCACGCGGAGCTCGAGAAGCTCGTCGGCACGATCCACCAGAACCAGCTGAAGCCGATGCTCGACCAGCGATGGGCGTATTTGGTGTACGCCGGCCTGTGGTGGGATCCGCTGCGCAGCGACCTCGACGCGTACATGGACGCCGCCAACTCGCAGGTCACCGGGACGATCGGGATCAAGCTGTACAAGGGCTCGGCGCGGGCGGTCACGCGCTCCTCGCCGAACGCCGTCTACGACGAGCAGCTCGCGTCGTTCGCGCAGTCCGGAGGGCTGTTCGCGCAGGCCGCCTCACCCGGATTCATCGAGTTGTGGTCGCTTCAGTCGCGGATGGCGTGGCGGCTGCGCCACGGCGGGGAGGATTGAGCCGCTAGCCCGTGGGTAGCTTCTTCTCAATGGGTTACAAGGTTCTTGGATACATGGTGTGGCAGGGCGCGAAGTGGTATGCGCGCCGCCGCGCGCCCGGGGCTCCACCGAAGGCCGCGCTCGTGGCCGGGGTCGCTGGCGTAGCGCTTGCCGGCGGGGCGCTGTTCGCCGCACAGCGGCGGGCTGCTTCCGACTGACGCTCGCTCGACCTGCTTGACACGCCAATGGTCGCGCTTCGGGCGGGCCGTGGCGCGTCGCGCGTGCCCCACATGCGTGAGGGGCCACGGCCGATAGCGGGAGGACCGAGTGGCGCGTGATGCATGCTCGGGTTCGTCTGCGCGCGAGGATGCGGGTTCGTCCGCTCGCGCAGATGCGGGTTCGTCCGCTCGCGGCCGTACCGTCCCGCCGGATGAGCGATCTGCCTTCCGCCCTGGGGATCGAGGCGGTCGAGCTCGTGGCCGAAGGAGGTCGCAGCGTCACCGTTCGCGTCACCGGGCGGTGGCGACGCCGGCGCCCCGAGCTCCGCGGCCAGGCGATGCTCGTGGTCGAGACCGGCACCGTCCGCCAGCGGTTCGTGGCGATGCCCGAGCCGCCTTCGCTGACCGGCGCGGCACCGGGTACGTGGCGGATGACGTTCACGGTCCCCGCGGAGCTCGCGCCGCAGCTGCCGGGCAAGACGTTCCTGCAGCTGGGGGCGGTGATGGTGCCGCTGCCGGTGGGGGAGATGGCGGGGGCGGTCGAGGAAGCCGGCGCCGGCGAACCTCCCGGTCCCGCCGAAGGTCCCGGGCGGGAACTGCTCGAGGCCCGGCAGCTGCGCAGCTCCGAGCTCGCGGCCGAGAGCGCACGCCGGCGCGCGGCCGAAGCCGAGGCCGCGCTGGCCGCCTTAGGCGACCGCGTCGGGGAGATCGAGAACGAGCTGGGGCGCGCCCGCGAGGAGTCCGACCGCCTGCGGGACGTGATCGCCGAACGCGGGCGAGAGCTCCGAAGCTCCGAGCAGACCGTCCACTCCGAGCGAGCGCGGCGGGTCGAGGTCGAGCAGGCGCTGACCGAGAAGACGCGCGCCGCGACGCGCGACCTGCGGGCGCTGCATGACCACGTCGCTGACCTCGAGCGGGAGCTGGCGCGGATGCGGCGGGCGGTCGACGAGGCCGAGCACCTGGCCGCCGCCGCGGTGGCGGGACGGGCCGTGGCGGAGCGTCGTCTGGCCGAGCGGGCGCCACCGGTGGCGCCGGACGTTGTGGTGGCGGAGGCGGAGCGGGACACCCTGGAGCCGCCCGCCGAGCCTGAGCCGCCGGCCGCATTCGACCCCGCCCGCGCGCGGCTGACCGCGGCGGAGTTCGAGCTGGCGAGATCCGCGCCGGCAAGCCCACCCGCCGTGGCTCCGAGCCGGGCCCCCGCGGCGGTCGACGCAACGGCGCTGGCCCTCGAGTGGGCGATGGTCGAGCGCCGCGCGGTGCCCGGGGACGGCGAGCTGCACGCGCACGCGCTCGAGCGCGAACTCGCCGACGCCCGCCGCGAGCTCGCCGACGCCCGCCGCGAGCTCTCGGACGCCCGCGACGACGTTGGGGACGCCCGGGGCGAGGTTGCCCGAGCGCGCAGCGAGCTCGCCCAGGCGCTCCGCGAGCTCGAGCGCCAGCGGCTCCTGAACGAGCGCGCCTACGCCGCGATCGACCACGTGCGTGCCGAGCTGGCCAGGCTCGGTGCCGGCTCGCCCCCGGACGAGGACCCGCGGGCGCCCGAGTCGCCAAGCCCGGTCCAGGCCGAGAAGCTGAGCGCCGCGCTCGCGCGGCTTCGCGAAACCCGGCCGCCGGCGACACCGGCGCCGGCGACACCGGCGCCGGCGATCGCCACGGGCGAATCGCCGCAGGCCCCGACCGCCGAGCCCGCGCCGACCGCCGAGCCCGCCCCGACAGCCGAGCCCGCGCCGCCCGCGCGACCCGTCAAGCCCTGGCTCGGCAAGGCGTTCCGGACGCTCGCGATGCGCGACGGCCCGGCCGCCGGGCGGCTGCTGCTGGCGCTGCTCCCGGCTCAGCGCGCGGCCGACCCGCAGCCGGTCGCGTACGACCTTGTCCTCGGTGACCTCGCCTGCGCGCGCGTGACGGTCTCGAGCGCGTCCGTGCACGTCGAGGTGGGCGACGAGCCCCGGCCGATGTCGGAGGTCGACTTCCAGCTCGTCGGCGATCTCGCGAGCATCGCGCGGCTCCTGACCGCCACCCCGGCAAGACGCCGGCTCGGCTGGCTGCTGCCCGGCCGCTACCGGGTGGCGCGGATCCGCGGCGACCACACCCGGCTGCCGGCGCTCGAGCACCTGCTGAAAGCGCCCCTGAGTATCAGCCAACTACGTGCCGCCGGATTGCGGGTCGATCCGCTGCTGGCGCTGACCCTCGCGGCCTCGATGATCGAGCCGGAGTGGACCGCGGGGGAGCGCTTCACGATCGGCCACCGCGAGGCGGCCGTGCCCGCGCCGGACGCTTACCTGCACGTCCTTGGCGGGAGGCCGCCGCTGGCCACTGCGGAGCCGCCCCACGGGCCGGTGGCGACGGTGATCGTGTGCGCCGGCGAGGAGCTTCAAGGGGTGCTCGCGGGCGAATCGGGCGCCAGGTTCGCGCTCGAAGGCGAGGAGCGGCCGCTCGCGCTCGTGCGCCAGTGGCTCGATCGCGCACAGTGCGGCTGATCGCACCGGCGCGACCCGCTGGTGTCCGCGTCGATGCCTATGCTCGTAACAGAGCGCCCTGGCGCTGACCCCCGACCTGGAATGACTCCTACCTGCGCTCATCTGCACGTCCACTCCGAGTATTCGCTGCTCGACGGTGCGTGCAAGATCGATGCCCTGGTCGAGCGGGCGGCAGCGTTCGAGCAGCCGGCGCTTGGGCTAACCGACCACGGCGTGATGAACGGGTCGGTGGAGCTGTTCACCGCCGCCCGCAAGCAGAACATCAAGCCGATCCTGGGCTGCGAGGCGTATGTGGTCGACGACCATGAGCGCCGCGCCCCGGGCCGGCTGGATCGCTTCCACCTGACGCTGCTGGCGGCGACGCCGGTCGGCTACCGCAACCTGGTCAAGCTGTGCTCGGCCGGGTTCCTCGAGGGCTACCAGCGCGGCAAGCCGTCGGTCGATCTCCCGCAGCTGGCGACCCACGCCGAGGGCGTGATCGTGCTCACCGGGTGCCTGCAGTCGCGTTTCTGCCAGCACCTGCTGGACGGCCGGCCGGAGCGGGCGCGGGCCCATGCGGATGAGCTGATCCAGGCGTTCGGCGCTGAGAACGTGTACTTCGAGGTCCAGAAGAACGGCCTCGCCGCGCAGGATCAGGCCAACGAGGGGATCGTCAAGATCGCGCGCGAGCTGGGCCGGCCGCTGGTGGGGACGGGCGACGTCCACTACCTGCGCCGCGAGGACTACGGCCATCACGCGGCGCTGCTGTGCGTGCAGACCAAGTCGACGCTCGATCAGCCCAAGATCAGCTTCGACACGAACGAGTTCTACCTGCGCTCCAACGACGAGATGGCGAAGGCGTTCGCTGAGTGGCCCGAGGCGATCGCGACCACGCTCGAGATCGCCGAACGCTGCGACGTCGAGCTCGAGCTGGGGCGTCAGCTGATCCCGCGCTACCCGACGCCGGACGGCGAGAGCGAAGCGACGTACGTACGCGAGCTCGTTCAGCAGGGAATGCGCGAGCGCTATGGCGATCCCGTGCCGGCGGAGGCGATCGAGCGCGCGGACTACGAGCTCGAGGTGATCGAGCGGATGGGCTTCTCCGGCTATTTCCTGATCGTGTGGGACTTCGTCAAGTACGCCAAGGACTCGGGGATCGCGGTCGGCCCGGGCCGCGGCTCGGCGGCGGGGTCTCTGGTCGCGTACTCGCTTCAGATCACCGACGTCGATCCGCTCCGCTACGGCCTGCTGTTCGAGCGCTTCCTGAACCCCGAGCGCGTGTCGATGCCGGATATCGACATCGACTTCTCGGTCCGCGGTCGCGAGCGCGTGATCCGCTACGTGACCGACAAGTACGGCAAGGAGTCGGTGGCGCAGATCGTCACGTTCGGCAAGATGTTCCCGCGCGCGGCGACGCGCGACGCCGCCCGCGTGCTCGGCCACGACTACGGCGCCGGCGACCGCCTGGCCAAGCTGATCCCCGACCCGATCATGGGCCGTCCGCCGAGCTTCGAGGACTGCCTCAAGCCCGGGCAGCCGTTGCGCGCCGAGGTCGACAGGGACCCGATCGCCAAGCAGATCGTCGAAGTGGCTCAGGGCCTCGAGGGGATCGTGCGGAACTCCTCGATCCACGCCGCCGCGGTCGTGATCGCCGACCGGCCGCTGACCGACATCGTGCCGCTCCAGATCGCGGACGCCGGCTCGGACGAGAACGGCGAGCGGGTGTTCCGGACCGTGACCCAGTTCACGATGAAGCCGGTCGAGCAGATCGGACTGCTCAAGATGGACTTCCTGGGCCTGCGCAACCTCGACGTGATCGAGGACGCGCTCGACATCATCGAGCGCTCCACGGGCGAGCGTCCGGACATGGCCGCGCTGCCGCTCGATCACGCGCCCACCTACGAGATGATGGCCCGCGGCGACTCGGTGGGCGTGTTCCAGTTCGAGTCCGAGGGCATGCGCGAGGCGCTCAAGAAGGTCAAGCCCGACGAGTTCGACGACCTCGTGGCGCTCAACGCGCTGTACCGCCCGGGGGCGATGGACCAGATCCCGACGTATGCCCGGGGCAAGCACCATCCGGAGCTGATCTCCTATCCGGACGACCGCCTGCGCCCGATCCTCGAGGCCACCAAGGGCGTGATCCTCTACCAGGAGCAGGCGATGCAGATCGCCAAGGACATCGCCGGGTTCAGCGGCGCGAAGGCCGACGACCTGCGCAAGGCGATCGGCAAGAAGAACCGCGAGGCGATGGCCAAGCTCAAGCCCGAGTTCGTCGCCGGCTGCCGCGCCTCGGGGACGAGCGAGCAGGTGATCGAGCTGCTGTGGACGACCAACGAGCGGTCGGCCGACTATTCGTTCAACCGCTCCCACGCGGCGTGCTACACGCTGATCGCGTACCGCACCGCGTGGCTCAAGGCGAACTACCCAGCCGAGTACATGGCGGCGCTGATCTCCTCGGTGATGGACACCAAGGACAAGGTCCCGTTCTTCGTCGCGCAGGCGGAGCAGATGGGAATCTCGATCCTCCCGCCCGACGTCAACCTGTCAGACCACGAGTTCGTCGTGGTCGAGGGCAACATCCGGTTCGGTCTCGACGCGGTCAAGGGCGTCGGCTACGCGGCGGTGGAGGCGATCAAGCGCGCGCGGGAAGATGAGGATTGGGCCCCCCCCCCCCCCCCCCCCCCCCCCCCCCACACAACCCGCGAGAGAAAA
>Ga0335072_10004019_pt1 | contig 22022 bp, 17 predicted proteins | sample Lox_Sample_21_FD_206725 | JGI IMG/M metagenome (GOLD analysis project Ga0335072, IMG submission 206725) | Soil microbial communities from Loxahatchee National Wildlife Refuge, Florida, United States - Lox_Sample_2.1 | ecosystem: Environmental > Terrestrial > Soil > Wetlands | place: USA...
TTGTCCTTCCAGGTGGCCGCGACGGAGCCCATCGTGCGCCCGTGGAAGCTGTTCTCGAGGGCCAGGAACTTCGTGCCGAGGGGCTTGCCCTGATCGCGCTGGAGCTTGGCCCAGGCGCGTGCCAGTTTGAGAGCCGCTTCGTTGGCCTCGGTGCCGCTGTTGCAGAAAAAGGCGCGGTCCATGCCGGTCGCTTCGGTTAGCCGCAGTGCCAGCGCCGCCTGCCCCTCATGGTAGTAGAGGTTCGAGGTGTGGATCAGCTTGTGGCTCTGCTCGACGAGGGCCTTTTCGATGGCCGGATGCGCATAGCCGAGTGCATTGACGCCGATTCCGCTGAGGAGATCGAGGTAGCGGACGCCGTTTTCGTCTTCCAGATAGACGCCTGAGCCTTTGACAAACAAGAGGGGATACCGGTCGTAGGTTCCCAGCAAAAGCTTCGACTCAGCGGCCTGAACGGAGCTCAGAGCGCCGAGCTCAGGGCTCAGAGTGGCAGTGCCTGCGCTGTCGAAATTTAGAGCTTTTGCATCAATGCCCATGTGATTTTCCCCACTTTCCCGGCAAGGCTCTCTGCTGCGCACAGCAACGCCTCTTTTCCGAACCCCAGAGCCTTCGCGATGACGAGTTGGGTTTGCAGCTTAAGAACTGAGCCGCGCGCCATCCCCACGAATTGCCGATATTCTCCTCTTGACGCTCGATCGCAGCCTTCTCCAGGTTACTGGCGATGGCAACAGAGCACCTCCGCAACTGAGAGGTAAGTCCATAGGCCTCTTCGCGTGGGAATTCACTGGTTAACCGGTAGACAGCCACTGACAACTCAATCGACCTCTGCCACACCTTCAGATCGCGAAATGACTTCTCCCCAGGAGCCCGCTCGGCGGTTTTTCCTGGATAGCTGAACTCTGCTCTCTGCGCCCTTTGCTCTGTATTCATGCCACCATCACCTCCGTGCCCTGATTCACACGGCTGCTGCACAGGTCGGGCAGCAGCCCCGCGACCGCTGCGGGCAGGATGCGCACGCGCTTCACTCCATTGAGCAGAGCCTCGCGGCAGGCATTCAGCTTGGGCAGCATGCCGCCGCTGATGACCGCATCGCGGGTGAGATCGGCGATCTGGTCGATGGAGAGCCAGCGCATGACGCTGCCGTCGGCGGCCATCACTCCCGGCACATCGGTGAGGAAGACCAGTGCGTCGGCCTTGCATGCGCCCGCACAGGCTGCGGCCATCTCGTCGGCGTTGATGTTGTAGTACTCACCGTCGAAGCCGAGAGCGATGGAGGAGATCACCGGCACGGCGCCCATTTGCCAGATCGCTTCGAGCCAGCGCGGATCGGCAGCGGCAATTTCGCCGACGAAGCCAAGATCGGGAGCGGTCCGCTTCTTGCGCGCGCGGAAAACGAGGCCGTCGCCGCCGGACAAACCGACGGCCGGCTGACCGTGCGAACCGAGCGATGCCACCAGCGCCTTGTTCACGCCGCCGCCCAGCACCATCAGGGCGGTGTCGCGGGTCTCCGCATCGGTGATGCGCAGCCCGGAGACAAATTCGCTCTCCTTGCCCAGCTGCTTCAGCGTACGGGTGAGTTGGAGGCCACCCCCATGCACGATGGCCACCTGATTGCCGTCCCTGACCAGTTCGGCGATGGCTTGGGCGCATCCGTGCAGCAACTCCGGATTCTCCAGCGTTACGCCACCGAGTTTGACCACGTATCTCATGTTTCAGAACCTTTCCGCATCACTTCTCTTCGTTCTTCCGGTGTCGAACTTCACAGCAAGCCAGCTGTTTCTTTGAGGCCGCACATCAGGTTCATGTTCTGTACTGCCTGGCCCGCGGCCCCTTTGAGCAGGTTGTCGAGGCAGGAGACGATCACGCATCGTCGCCCGTCGTCCGCCAGGTGGAAGCCGATGTCGCAATAATTCGTATTTACCGAATACTGGATCTGCGGCAGCCGGCCCGCGGGGAAGACACGCACCAGCGGACTCTCAGCAAAATATCTGCGATAGAGAGCCTCCACGTCGCCGGGCGGTTGCGGATCGGTGAACCGCACGTAAATTGTGGAGAGAATGCCGCGCGGGATGGGCAGCAGATGGGGCGTGAAGACGAGCTGATCCGCGGAAAGACTCAGTTGCTCCAGTAACTCGCCCGTGTGCCGGTGCGAGAAGAGGCCGTAGGCGGAGAGATTGTCGGCCGCGTGCATGAAGTGCGTCTTCGGCGTTGGCGCTTTGCCTGCACCGGAGACGCCGGACTTCGAATCGCAGACCATGCCACGGTCGAGATCGATCCAGCCGGCAGCGACCAGCGGTTTGACAGCGAGGATGATCGACGTCGCGTAGCAGCCGGGGTTCGCGACCAGATCCGCGTGGCGGATGGCGTCGCGATGGAGTTCGGGCATGCCGTAGACGGCTCGGGACTGGGTCCTGGTCGCGATGGGCGAGCCTTCATCGGCGAATTTGTAAACTTCGCGGTTGGATGGGTCGGTGAGGCGCCAGGCGCCACTGAGATCGATAACGCGGAAACCCTGTTCCAGCGCCTGCGGCACCCACTCGCGCGACTGCTCGTGCGGTGTGGCAAGCAAGAGAACCTTGACGCCGCGCGACTGCAGCAGTTTCCACGAAAACGGTTCGATATTGAGGCCGCCGGTTCCGAGGCCGGTGCCGTTGTTGTCCATGAGCTGGGGATGAACGGAGGCCAGCGGTTCAGCAGCGCCCTCGGCGCGTCCGAGAAAGAGGGGGGGCGCTCCGGCGAACGACGGATGGCGGAGGAGCAGCCGCGCCAGTTCCAGGCCGGCGTAGCCGCTCACGCCCATCACCGCGACAGGGACAGGGTGCAGGGGAGAGGGTACAGGGTACAGGTCGCCCGCTTCTGCGGTTGTTTCTACAGCCAAACTTTGCTTCGATGAAGACATCTTTTTCGCAAAACCTTTTTTTAACTCGTTTTCGTTGTTTTCGATTCTGTTTTTCCGGGGAGATTTTCACTCACCTCGGTTCTCATCCGATCATTCGCTCCAGCTTCTCGCGCATGGAGGAAGCCCGTTTCTGGTCCGCACAGATAATCAGCACGGTGTCATCGCCGGCCAGGGTTCCGATCACGTCGCTCCAGTCTTCGTGATCGATGGCCAGCGCTACCGGCTGCGCTGCACCGTTGGTGGTCCGCAACACCAGTTGGTTCTGCGCCTGCTTTACGCCCAGGCCGAAACTGGAGAGCACCTCATCGACAGCGGGCTGCTCCTCCTCTTCCTCGACGTGACCGTTGCCGTTGGGAGCTGCGTAGCCGTTGGGGCCCTTGTACAGCCGCAATTCGTGAACATCGCGCGACAAAGTCGCCTGGGTGACGTCGCAGCCACGCCGCAAGAGCCGGCGGCGCAGCTCGTCCTGACTGCCGATGGATTCGCCTGCCACCAGGTGGCGAATCAGATTGTGTCGTTCCTGCTTGCTCACATGAAACTCACACGCATGCACATGCACGCGACAAATTCGCAAAAAAAGGGGCGGCCAGCCCGGACTGCAGCCAGCCGCACTTCACTCTGTATAAAAATACAGGAATGCTGTATAAATATGCAAGGCGATTTTTGAGGCTGAGTCGCGTTCGTCACTACTGCCGGCTCGCCGCGATCGTCCCATTTTTTTCACAGAAATTTCTGATTTCGCCGGCGAGCGAAATGGAAGGCCGTTATAGTTGGATATGGGAACGAGAAATTGTGTCGCTCCGGCCCTGTCGACCGGCGGCTCCCGGCCCATCCTGGGGATTGCGGGTGAGCGCACCCGCCAGGGCGTGAGTCTGATCGACGAACGCTTCGATCACGAATCCTGCGGCGTGGGATTTGTGGCTACGCTGGACAACCAGCCCTCCCACGACATTCTCGCGAAAGCCCTGACGGCTCTGGCGCGTCTTGCCCATCGCGGCGCCGTAGCCGCCGACGGCAAGTCGAGCGACGGCATCGGCATCCACACGGCGATTCCGCGCCAGCTGTTGCTGGCTTCGACCGGCATTATTCTCGATCCCGCTCATCCGCTGGCGGTGGGCATGGTGTTTCTGCCGTCGGACGCGGTTGCAGCCTCCGCCGCGACCCGCGATCTGGAGCAGGCGATCACCGCACGCGGTTTCTCCATTCTCGGCTGGCGTCAGGTCCCGACGCGTCCGGAGATCCTCGGCGAAATTGCCGCCTCGACGCTGCCGGTGATTCGCCAGATTCTGGTGGCGGATCGGACTCCGGGCGCTGTCTCCTATCAGGAACGCGACCGCCGGCTGTATCTGGCGCGCAAGCAGTTCGAGCGTGGTGGCGCGCAGGGCTACATCTGCTCGCTGTCGTCGTCTTCCATCATCTACAAGGCGATGTGCGACGCGCGCCTGCTTCCGGAATTCTATCCGGATCTGGCGGATGCGCGCTTCGTGACGCCCTTCGCGCTCTTCCACCAGCGCTATGCGACTAATGTGGCGCCGTCATGGGATCGCGCACAGCCGTTCCGGATTCTGGGGCACAACGGCGAGATCAACACCATCTGGGGCAATCGGGCGCGCATGACGGCTCGCGCCGCGACGCTGCCCGACGAACTGCGGCCGATCTTCACCCCCAGCGGCTCGGACTCGACCAGCCTGGACGAGGTGATCGAACTGCTCGCGCGCAACGGCCGCACGGTTGCGGAAGCGGTGCGGATGGTGATGCCGCCGGGCGATACGGGCCGGCACTCGGCTTTCCTTGCTTATCATGGCGACTGCATCGAGCCGTGGGACGGCCCCGCCGCGGTTTCCTTCACCGACGGCCATCTCATCGGCGCGGCGCTGGACCGCAACGGGCTGCGCCCTTGTCGATTCTTCGTGACCGAGGATCATCTCGTGGTTGCCGGTTCGGAAGCCGGGCTGGTGGGTCTCGATCCGGAGAGGATCGTGCATAGCGGCCGGCTGGGTCCTGGGCAGATGCTGCTGGCCGATCTCGAGAATCACGTCTTCTATGAAGACGAGGAACTGCAGGAGCTTTTCGACCGCTCCGCGCCGGAGTACGAGGCGTTGCTGGAGAGCGCGACGCTTGACTCGACGGTTTCGGTTCCTGCGCTCGATCTCGCGGATCTGAACCAACTGCAGCTCGGCTTTGGCTACACCAAAGAAGACGTCAACATGATCCTGAAGCCCATGGCGATGGATGGCAAGGACGCCATCTGGTCCATGGGCGATGACACACCGATCGCGCCCCTGGCGCGCACGCCGCGGCCGGTCTACGCTTTCTTCCGCCAGCGGTTTGCGCAGGTCACCAATCCGCCCATCGATCCGCTGCGCGAGGCCTGCGTCATTCAGCTGCACACGCGCCTGGGGCCATGGCCGCATGTTTTGAACACCCGCGAACGGCTGCCGGGACTTTCACTGCGTTCGCCCTTTCTCTCGCTGTCGCAGATGGATTCGCTGCACCAGCGCAAGCACGATCTGGCCGGCGATCTGCCGCTGGCGGTGCTGGAGTGCGTCTTCAGTCCGGCGTGCAATCTGCTGATCGCGCTCGACGACCTGTGCTCGAAGGCCATTGAGTTGGTCCGGGGCGGCGCGGCGGTCCTGCTTCTGACCGACCGCACCTGCGGCGAGCAGGCGATTCCGATCCCGATGGCGCTGGCGACAGGCATCGTGCATCATGCGCTCATTCGCGCGGGCGAACGAATCAAGGTCGGTTTGGCGGTCGAGGCCGGCGATTGCCGCGATCTCCATCATGCTGCGGTGCTGATGGGAATGGGCGCCGGTGCGGTTTGTCCGTGGCTCGCGCTGGAAACGGCCCGCCAGATGAATCCGGAAAACGGCGAGGCGAACCTGCTGCATGCGTTCGATCTCGGCCTGGCGAAGATCATGTCGAAGATGGGGATCTCCGTGGTGGACAGCTACCGCGGCGCGCACCTCTTCGATTGCCTCGGTCTCAGCAGGGAAGTCGTTGAGCGCTGCTTCGAAGGCACACCCAATCCCCTGGGGGGCATCGGATTTCCGGAGCTGGAAGCGCAGGTTCGCGAGCTATGGCTGGGTGCCCATGGCGGCGAGGCCGGACACGAGGCTCCCGAGACCGGAGAAGGCGGTCCCCTGGTGACCGTCGCGGCGGCGAAAGATCTGCCGGATCCTGGCTGGATTCGTTTTCGCAAGGCCGATCGGTCCGAGCCGCACGGCTGGCAGCCGCAGACGGTGCGCCTGCTCCAGACCATCACCGGCGCGACGAAAGCCGGAGCTTCCCCGGCACCGGATGCGGCGGTTGCGTGGCAGGCTTTCACGACGCAGGCGACGGAGAAACAGCCGGCGGTGCTGCGCGATCTGCTGGAGGTGCGTGCTGCCGCGGAGCCCTTACCCGTGGGACAGGTCGAACCTGCGGAGAATTTTTACCGCCGGTTCATTGCCAGCGCTATGTCGCTCGGGTCGCTGAGCCCCGAAGCGCACCAGACCATTACGGCTGCGATGAACATGCTTGGCGGGCGCTCCAATACCGGCGAAGGAGGGGAAGATCCGGCGGTTTACGAGCCGGGAGCCCAGCTGCCGCTGGTGGGGACGACCTTCGCCTCGGAACTGCTGAATAACAAGGTGAAGCAGGTGGCTTCGGCGCGGTTCGGTGTTACAGCAGAATATCTGATGCACGCTGAAGAGCTGGAGATCAAGATCGCGCAGGGGTCGAAGCCGGGCGAAGGCGGCCAGCTTCCCAGCCACAAGGTCACGGAGCTGATCGCACGCCTGCGCCATGCGCAACCCGGCGTGCAGCTGATCAGCCCGCCGCCGCACCACGATATCTATTCCATCGAAGATCTGGCGCAGCTGATCTACGATCTGCGGCGGATCAACCCGAAGGCTGCCATCGGGGTGAAGCTGGTGTCCGAGTGCGGGGTGGGGACGGTCGCGGCCGGAGTGGCGAAGGCGTATGCCGATTACATCGTCATTGCCGGGCACAATGGCGGAACCGGTGCTTCGCCGCTGTCGAGCATCAAGTATGCCGGCAATCCGTGGGAGCTGGGACTGGCAGAAGCGCAGCAGGTGTTGATCCGCAATGGCCTGCGCGGTCGCGTGCGCCTGCGCTGCGATGGCGGTCTTCGCACCGCCCGTGACATCATCATCGCGGCGATGCTGGGCGCCGACGAATTCGCCTTCGGCACGGCGGTTCTGGTCGCGCTGGGCTGCGACATGGCGCGGCAGTGCCACCTGAATACCTGTCCCACGGGAATTGCAACGCAGAAACCGGAGCTGCGGGCAAAGTTCCGCGGCAAGCCGGAGCAACTGGTGCGCTTCTTTGAAGGCCTGGCGGGTGAAATTCGCGCCTATCTGGCCGAACTGGGTCTGCCGTCGCTTGAAGCGGCCGTTGGCCGAGCCGATCTGCTGGAGCAAACGCGTTTCGACGGCTGTCTCGATCTGTCGCCGATGTTTGCGGCGCCTGCGGACGGAGGCGGCGCCGGCGCGAGGCACTGGCAGGGACGGCGCAACCTGCGTCCGGAGGACCATGATCCGATCGACGAAGCCTGGGTTGAGCCGGCACTGACCGCATACAAGGAAGGAGAGGCTTTTCAGATCGATTCGCTGATCGCGAACGAAGACCGCACCTTCGGCGCGCGGCTGGCGGGGGAACTCGCGATGCTGCAATCGGCCGGTATCCAGGCACAAGCTCCGCTCACCTTCCGCCTGACAGGCGAAGCGGGGCAGTCCTTTGGTGCCTTTGCCGTTTCCGGTATGGAACTGATCCTCAGGGGATTGGCGAACGATTTCGTGGGCAAGAGCCTTTCCGGAGGGGAGATTATCCTCCGCGGTCAGGGACGCGCGGCGTTGCAGTCGGAACTGCACACGATTCTCGGCAACGTTGCGCTCTATGGAGCGACCAGCGGTGCTCTGTTCGCGGCCGGACGTGCCGGCGAGCGCTTTGCGGTGCGGAATTCCGGCGCGCTCGCGGTTGTGGAGGGAGTTGGCGACCATGGCTGCGAATACATGACCGGCGGTCTCGTGGCCGTTCTCGGCGCAACCGGCAATAACTTTGGCGCGGGGATGACCGGTGGCGAGGCCTGGGTCTTCGACGAAGATGGAGCCTTCCTCTCCCGGCAGCGCTACCATGCGGACTTCCTGATGCCGGAGCCCTGGGAAAAGATCGATGGCGCGGGAAGAGAGCGAATCCTGGGTCTGGTTCAGCTGCACGCCGACAAGACAGTGAGCACTCGGGCGTTTTGGCTGCTCTCGAAGTGGGAGCAACTCGCTCCGCGATTCGTGCGCCTTACGCCCAAGCCCCAGGCATGATGCTGCTTTGCAGGTCTTTTTGGGCTCGTTGGGGAGCATCTCCAGTGGTAACCAGCGCAACTTCTTCCGTTACTAATGGTCTCTGCAATTGGTTGTATCCTTGAGTCAACCTGCAGAATCATAAGACGGGTTCGTCCCACTTGGCCATGTTTCACTCCTCTCCCTCTGTGCGACGTGTCATTCCAGAGCTTCTGCTGGGGCTCCTGATCCTGCAGGGGTGTGGCCGGTTGGTCCCCCATCCTCCACGTGAATATGTCTATGTCTGGGCTCGAGGAACCTACCTCCGCGATCGCGTCGCAGCCGTCAGTAATCGCGTGGCCGAAGTGGTCAATGGCCAGCGATTGCAGGTGGTCGAGCATGGCCGCCGTTTTCTAAAGGTCAAAACGGACAAAGGCGAAGTCGGCTGGATCGAGGATCATGGCGTCATCGATCAGCAGACGTATGAGAAATTCACGCAGCTGGTGAACGAAAACGCCAATACCCCGGTGATCGGGACGGCAGTTCTCAGGGATGATTACTGGCTTCGCGATGCGCCGGGGCGCACGTCCGACCGTTTCTACCTTCTGCCCGAAAATGACAAGCTGCAGTTGTTGAAGCGCGCGTCCGTGCCCAAACCCGAAGCCCCGCAGGCGTTGCCGATGCCACTGGAAAAGCCGGTGAGCCGGACGAAGGCGGATGGGCCTGCGGTTCCGCCGCCGCCTAATCTCGAGGATTACTGGTTGATTCGCGACAGCACGGGTCATGTCGGATGGGTTCGCGCCCGCACTCTGGACGAGGATGTTCCGGATGCGATTGCCGGACTGGCCGAGGGGCAGAAGATCGTCGGCGCTTACATCCTGAAAAAGGTCAACGATCCCGGCGCCAACGTCCCCGGCGATCAGGTATCGGAGTACGTGGCTTTTCTAGCGCCCTGGAAAGATGGGCTGCCCTACGACTTTGACCAGGTCCGTGTCTTCACCTGGAACACGAAAAAGCATCGCTATGAAACGGCCTATCGGGAGCGCAATCTGGAAGGGTACCTGCCTGTTTCGGTGACCGAGGCGTCGGCCGCGAATCAGGACACGCCGGCGTTTTCATTCCGGGTCGCGACCAGCGATCAGGTGGCGCTCGATCCGCAGACCGGTACGGTCAATCCTGGAGATACGACGACCGAGAGCTTCCGGATGGACGGCGTGGTGGTGCGCCGCGAGGGAGCGGCACCGCCGCGACCGGCGATTGCCGCAGGGCGTGTCCACCACCACGAGAAATCTCGCCACAAGAGCCGCGGATAAGCTGCCAATGCAAGAAATGGCGGTGCGGGCGGCCCGCAATCAGCGACTTATTTCAGCATGAGGGGTAGAGACAAAGTCTTTCGCCTGGGCGCGATGTTGCGTAAAGGGTTCCCCTGCCCGTATCTTGGTAACACACCTTGACGGTGGGTGCGGCGCCACCCATTTCAGGCTTCGCTGCAGTTTTTCCCTGCTGTTGCAGTTTCACCGTCGAGCAAAATAAAGGGCAAAGGAGATCGGCTCATGGAAAACAAGCCGGCGCAGAACATTCAGGACACATTCCTGAACACGGTTCGAAAAGACAAGACCCCGATTACGATTTATCTGGTGAGTGGGGTCAAGCTCACCGGGAAAATCCGTTCCTTCGATAAATATTCGGTGCTGCTGGAAAACAACAGCCAGGAGCAGTTGATTTTTAAACACGCTATTTCCACGGTTGTCAGCACCCGCTCGGTTCTGCACGGAGAGCATCGTCCGCCGCACGCCACGCAGGCTGCGGGCCCCGTGGCTGTTACGCCGCCCCAGGCCGTGCAGGAGGCGTCCGGCTCCTGAACGGGTGCCGGAAACCCATCCCCGCGACGAGTTTCGATGCCGCTGAACGCGACCGGTTCGACCGCGGAACAGGCTTTGCTGGTGACCGTCGTCCCTGGGCCACCAGGGAGAGCCTTGACTCGCGGCGCCGCTCAGGCGCGCGATGCGGCGAAGTCCACGCAAAGCGGCGCTTCAGCCGCGGGTGACGAGAGTTCGCGTCTGCAGGAATTCCGCGAACTGGTTCTCAGTGCGGGCGCCACCATCGCGGCTGAGATTGTCCAACACCGCCCGAAGGCCGATCCGGCAACGCTGATCGGCAGCGGTAAGGTGGAGGAGCTTTCCGCCCTGGCGGCTTCCACGCGCGCCGACGTGGCGATCGTGGATCATGACCTGAGCCCCACGCAGCTCCGCAACCTGGAGGGCGCGTTACCCTGCCGCGTCATCGACCGGACCCAGCTCATCCTGGACATTTTTGCGAGGCACGCGCGCACCCGCGAAGGCCAGCTGCAGGTGGAGTTGGCGCAGCTCGAGTACATGCTGCCCCGGCTCACCGGACGTGGCAAAGCGATGTCCCAGCTCGGCGGCGGGATTGGCACCCGCGGACCCGGTGAAACCCAGCTGGAAACGGATCGGCGGCGGATTCAGCGCCGCGTCCAGCAGCTTCGCCGCGAGCTGGAAGGCGTGCGGCGCATCCGGAACCAGCAACGGCAACGCCGGGAATCTGTCCCGGTGCCCACCGTTGCCCTGGTCGGCTACACCAATGCCGGGAAGAGCACGCTGTTCAACGCGATCACGCGCGCCGGAGTTCTCGAATCCGCGCGCATGTTCGCCACCCTCGATCCCAAGCTCACCGCCATCCAGCTGCCCAGCCGCAGAAAGATCCTGCTCTCCGACACGGTCGGGTTCATCCGTGATTTGCCGCATACGCTGGTCACTTCTTTCCGCGCGACCCTGGAGGAGGTGCGGAAAGCGGAAGTTCTCGTACATGTTCGCGATGTCTCCAGTCCGATGAACGACGAACACAAAGCCGAAGTGGAGAAGGTTCTTGGGGAACTGGACGTCCTGGACAAACCGCGGCTCGAAGTTTTCAACAAGATCGACCTGCTGAGCGATGAAGAGCGAGCCTCCCTCCAAACGATGCATGGCCCCTGGATTCCCGTCTCCGCGAAGGAGCGCATCGGGCTCGACGCGCTGATGGAGCAGATCGATGCCGAGCTGATCCAGGATCCCATTCTGGAACAGCGGCTTCAGATTCCTCAGTCCGAGGGCGATGCCCTTGCCGCTCTCGAGGCAGGGACGGTCATTCGCGATCGTGAGTACCTGGGGAACCTGGTGCAGATGACCGTTGCGGGACCCGCGTCCCTGCTGGGGCGTTACCGTCGATTTCGTTTGAAGGTGCGGGGATCCGCCCATAAAGAGCAAACCGGATGATGGAGAGTGGTGGGTATCTCCGATCACCCGGTTCGCCGACCCTGATCCGGGTCGAGGTGGTATTCTCATTCTACGCCGTAACCCGGCCGGGTCAAGCTCGGAAACGTCGATTTTTTCCAGGTCGAAACCAGTTGATCTATGCCGGGCCGGAACCTGCATTTGAGGGCGCAGACGTAAGTGCCTTTCGTCATTTGACACTGAATTTTTTCGTCTGTTAGAACCAAGGGTTCCACCAAAGCCTTCGCGGTCGTTTCCCGACTGCTACCGCCGTACATCCATGGATGAATTGCTGAGACAACTTGGTGATCTTGCGCTCGGTGCCATACCGACCGTGATCCTTTTCATTCTCCTGGTGTTAGCCTACCGGTTCATCCTGTTTGGCCGCCTCATGAAGGCCCGGGAAGAGCGGCGGGGACGGACCGTGGGCGCTCTTGAAAGGTCGCGTCTGGCGATCGGCCAGGCTGACGTCCGGACCCAGGAATATGAGGCGAAACTCCGGGCGGCCCGCGCGGAAATCTTCCGGAATCGAGAGCAACGGCTGCAGCGGCTGAACGCGGAAAAAGACAATGCTTTGGCGACGGCCCGGGTGGCCGGCCAGCAGCGCGTCCAGGCAGCCCAGGCTGCGCTGCACGTCCAGTCCGAGGAAACCCGGAAGCAAATCGAGGCTTCGGCCGCTCAACTGGCTGCCATGGTTCTGGCTGCCGTGCTTCCGGCGGCGCCAGCGGAGGGTTCCCATTGAAGATCCCCTCTCGCGTCCTGAGCGCACTGTTGTTCTGTGGTTTGCTGGCGGTGCCGGCGGTGCCGACCCACGCACAGGCGGCTTCCCCGTCCGCGAAGCCGGCCACATCCGCCGGCGGCGAACACATGGACGAGCCGGAGAACAACTCCGACATCGAGCAGTATCGCCACTCGGCGGTTGTTCAGGCCATCGCTGAAGGTTGAAACGGCTGCGCAGCTCTTTGAGGACTTCAATTCCGGCGTTCTGATCCTGGCCATTGTTTGGGCGCTCTGGAAGTTCCTGCCGAAAATGTTCCGCAAGCGCTCGGAAGATCTGCAGAAGGAGCTGGTTTCCGCGCGGCTGGCGACCGAGGATGCCAACCGGCGGCTGGCGGAGGTCGAAGCGCGTTTGCTGCGTCTCGACGGGGAGATCGAAAAATTCCGTCTTGAGGCGGAGCAGGAGTCGGTTCACGACGAGCAACGGATCCGTGCATCGCTTGAATCCGAGCGCGAACGGATCATCGCGTCCGCGGAGCAGGAGATTGGCGCCGCTCAGGCGGCCGCGCAGCGCGAACTGAAGAAATTCGCCGCGGACCTCGCCATTGACCATGCCATGCGCCGGATTCAGCTCTCGACCGACACCGACCGCGCGCTGGTGCGCGAATTCGGCAAGTCTCTGAACAAGAATTCGGGAGGAGAGGCATAAATGGCCAGTTTTGCTTCCCGATATGCCCGCGCCTTTGCCGATGTTGTATTCGAGGCCAAACTCGACGCGAAGGGGGTGCAGCGGCAGCTGGCCGACTTCGCTGCGGCCTGGCATGAGAGCCGCGAGCTGCGCGAGTTCTTTCTCGACCCCTCGTTCTCCGTAGAGGACCGGGTCGCGTTCCTCGACAAGCTCAATGCAAAGTTGAAAATGGCGCATCAGACGAGGAATTTCATCGCCGTGTTGATCCGCCACGACCGCATTGCCGGCCTCGACGACGTGTTGGCCGAATTCCGGCGCGAGGTCAACCAGCGGCTGGGCATCTCCGAGGCGAAGATTGTTTCCGCACGCAAACTCGACGAACCGGAGCGGAGAGAGCTGGAAAAACAGATCGGAAACCTTACCGGAGGTACGGTTGAGGGGCAGTATGAGGAAGACAGCTCTCTGCTGGGGGGCGCGGTCGTTCAGGTGGGCAGCACCGTGTATGACGGGTCGGTGCGAGGACGGCTCGATCGCCTGAGAGAGGAATTGATCTCCGGCTGAAGTGAGCGGCGAGAACGCCGCGGCAGATCAGGATTCAAAACAAGAGCAGGAACCGAAAAGCATGGCTCAAATCAAAGCAGACGAAATCACAGCGCTCCTGAAGGAGCAGATCGCCAATTACGACGCCAAGTTGCGCGTCGACGAAGTCGGCACCGTGATCACCCTGGGCGACGGCATCGCCCGCCTCCATGGCCTCGACAAGGTGATGGCCGGCGAACTGCTGGAATTCCCCCATGGCATCGCAGGCCTGGCCATGAGCCTGGAAGAAGACCAGGTGGGGAGCGTGCTGCTGGGCGACTACACCGAGATTCGCGAAGGCGATCAGGTGAAGCGGACGGGCAAGATCCTGAGCGTTCCCGTCGGCGACGCGATGATCGGCCGCGTGGTGAACGCGCTCGGCCAACCCATCGATGACCGGGGACCGATCCAGACGCGCGACCTGCTTCCCGTTGAGCGGCTCGCCCCCGGCGTGATCGACCGCCAGCCCGTGCGCGAGCCGATGATGACCGGACTGAAGGCGATCGACTCGATGATTCCAATCGGCCGCGGGCAGCGCGAGCTGATCATTGGCGATCGCCAGACCGGCAAGACGGCCGTCGCGCTCGACTCGATCATCAACAACAAGACCAACGACCTGATCTGCATCTATTGCGCCATCGGACAAAAGCGCTCGTCCATTGCCCAGGTGGTGCAGACGCTGAATGAGTACGACGCGATGGGACACACCATCGTGGTTGCGGCCTCGGCATCGGAGCCGGCTCCGATGCTGTACCTGGCGCCCTACGCGGCGTGCGCCATCGGCGAATACTTCCGCGACAAGGGCAAGCACGCGCTGGTGATTTACGACGATCTCTCGAAGCACGCCATCGCGTATCGCGAAATCTCGCTGCTGTTGCGCCGTCCGCCGGGCCGCGAAGCCTATCCTGGCGACGTTTTCTACCTCCACTCGCGTTTGCTGGAGCGCGCGGCCAAACTGAGCGACGAGAACGGCGGCGGATCGCTGACGGCACTGCCGGTCATCGAAACTCAGGCGGGCGACGTCTCGGCCTACATTCCCACCAACGTCATCTCCATCACCGACGGTCAGATCTTCCTCGAAACCGATCTGTTCAACTCCGGAGTGCGTCCCGCGGTCAACGTCGGCCTCTCCGTTTCCCGTGTGGGATTCTCGGCGGCGATCAAAGCCATCAAGCAGGTCGGATCGACCCTCAAGCTCGATCTCGCTCAGTATCGCGAGCTGGCTGCTTTCGCCCAGTTCGGCAGCGACCTCGACAAGGTCACCCAGAACCAGCTCAATCGCGGTTCGCGGCTCACCGAGCTGCTCAAGCAACCGCAGTTCCATCCGCTGCGCGCCGAGCAGCAGGTGATCATTCTCTTCTCCGGAACGCAGGGCTATCTGGATGATCTCCGGGTCGACCAGATTCGCGCCTTCGAAGACGGACTGTATCCCTACCTCGATTCCGCGCAGTCGCAGCTGCTGAACGACATTGCCACGAAAAAAGCGCTCGACGACGATCTTCGCAAGCGCATCCATGCGGCGCTCAGGGAATACAAAGCAAACTTCCTCGCCGACCACAGCGAAGCGAAGCTGAAGCAGAGTTCCGTGCAGCCGCTCAATCCGCAGGAGAAGAAGAAGGAACAGCAACAGCAAGCCGAGCAGGGGGTTGCTGCCGCGCACTAAGCGCGTACGAAATCCATGGCCAACGTCCTCGATCTACGGCGCCGCATTCGCAGCGTTCGCAACACGCGGCAGATCACCAAAGCCATGAAGATGGTTTCGGCGGCCCGCCTGCGCCGCGCGCAGGAGCGCGCCGTCTCTGCCCGGCCCTACGCGGCCATGCTGGCCAGTGTGCTGGAGTCTCTGAAGCGCCGCGCCGACATTTACGATCCTGAAACCGGCGAAGTGCGCCACCCGCTGCTGCTGACCCGTCCGGAAAAGCGCATCCTGCTGGTCGTCGTTTCCGGCGACAAAGGATTTGCCGGCGCTTTCAACGCCAACATCTTCAAGGCCGCGGCGAACTTCATGACGGAGAATCGCGAGAAGGAGATCGATCTCGAGGCCATTGGCCGCAAAGGCCGCGATCTCTTCCGTCGCAGGTATCCGGCGGCGCGGTTCTCCGAGGGCGGTGAAGAACACCAGCGCCGTGAGCGCCAGAGAGCGAGCGCGATCGAAGTTCTCGAGAGCCCCACCGCCCCGCTCGATCGAGTGAACTACGACGTCGTACGCGAGGTCGCCGAAGAGATCATCGAGCTCTACACCCGTGAAGAAATCGATGCGGCCTATCTTGTCTACAACGAGTTCAAGTCGGTCATCCAGCAGCGCGTGGTGGTGGAGCGGGTGCTGCCCATCCTGTCGCTGAGCATGCAGGAGATCGAGCGCGCCGAGGAACCGACTCTGGAACAGCGCGAGCGCGCCGCGGAGGCGGCATTGTCCGCGGGGGTGAGCCTTTATCCCCACGAAGCCGAAGCCGCGCAGAAGCAGCTGGAAGACGAAGCAAAGAATTTCGGCACTGCCGAAGTGGACTACATCTACGAGCAGCCGCCGCAGGAGATATTCGCGGATGTGCTGCCGCGCTATGTGGCTTCGCAGCTGTACCATGCGGTGCTGGAATCCATCGCCGCCGAGCATGCGGCGCGCATGACGGCCATGGATTCGGCGACCAACAACGCATCCGACATGATCGACGCGTATACGCTGCAGATGAACCGTGTTCGTCAGGCGGCGATCACCAAAGAGATTATCGAGATTGTGAGCGGCGCAGCCGCGCTTTAGACGAGAGAGATATGGCAGAGAATATCGGCAGAGTCGTACAGATTTCCGGTCCCGCGGTCGACGTGCAGTTTGAAGAGGCGACCATGCCTCCCATTTACGAGGCCCTGCGCGTCGTCAGCGACGGCTTCGACGTCCCGGCCCTCATTAACGTCATCCTTGAGGTCCAGCAGCATTTGGGCGAAGGGCGCGTGCGCTGCGTCGCCATGGAAGCGACCGATGGGATGGTGCGGGGTATGAAGGCCATCGACCTCGGCGGACCCATCACCGTGCCCGTGGGCCGTGCGACCCTGGGCCGCGTGCTGAATGTTATTGGCGAGCCCGTCGACGAGCTGGGTCCGGTCAACGCGAAGGAGCGCAAACCGATCCATCGCCCCGCTCCCGCCTTCGACGAACAGTCTACGCACGAAGAGATGTTCGAGACCGGCATCAAGGTCATCGACCTGATCCAGCCCTTCCTCAAAGGCGGCAAGATTGGCTTGTTCGGCGGAGCCGGCGTCGGCAAGACCGTCATCATTCAGGAACTGATCAATAACGTTGCCTCCCAGCACGGCGGCTTTTCTGTCTTTGCGGGCGTCGGCGAACGCACGCGCGAAGGCAACGATCTGTGGCTCGAAATGCAGGAGTCCGGTGTCATCAACCTCAAGGACCCTGCCAAGTCGAAAGCCGCGCTGATCTACGGCCAGATGACTGAGCCGCCCGGCGCGCGCCTCCGCGTGGCGCTGACCGGGCTCACCGTCGCCGAGTTTTTCCGGGATGAAGAAGGCGCGGACACACTGCTCTTCATCGACAACATCTTCCGCTTCACCCAGGCGGGTTCTGAAGTTTCGACGCTGCTGGGCCGCATGCCTTCGGCTGTCGGCTATCAGCCGAACCTCGCCACCGAAATGGGCGAATTGCAGGAGAGGATCACTTCGACCAAGCGCGGTTCTGTGACATCCGTGCAGGCGGTCTACGTCCCTGCCGACGACCTCACCGATCCCGCGCCGGCCACGACCTTTGCTCACCTCGATGCCACCACCGTGCTGTCGCGTCCGCTGTCGGAACTGGGGATTTATCCCGCCGTCGATCCGCTGGCCTCCACCTCGCGCATCCTCACCCAGCGCGTTGTCGGCCAGGAACACTACGATGTAGCCCAGGGCGTGAAGCGCATTCTGCAGCGCTACAAGGATCTCCAGGACATCATCGCCATCCTCGGCATCGACGAACTTTCCGAAGAGGACAAGATCACCGTGGCGCGTGCGCGTAAGGTGCAGAAGTTCCTTTCGCAGCCCTTCCACGTTGCCGAGCAGTTCACCGGCATTCCCGGCAAATACTGCAAGATCGCCGACACGGTCCGCAGCTTTAAGGAAGTGATCGAGGGCAAGCACGATGATGTGCCCGAGCAGGCCTTCTACATGCGCGGCACCATCGAGGAAGTGCTCGAAGAGGCCGAGAAACTGAAGGCGACCGCGAAATAGCCATGCCCGACCAGCTCAAAGTTCGGCTCGTCACCCCCGATCGCATCCTCGTCGATCAGACGGCAGAAGCCGTGGAAGTGCCCGGCAAGAGCGGCTACTTCGAGGTGCTCTACGGCCATGCTCCGATGCTGTCGGAAATTGGCGCCGGCGAAGTGCGCCTGCACGGCGGCGAAGCCGGTGAGCAGCGCTACGTGATCGCTCGTGGTTTTGTCGAAGTTTTGCCCGAGCGCGTCACCATTCTGGCCGAGAGCGCGCAGAAGCCCGAAGAGATCGACGGGAGTGCGGTGCAGCAACAGCTCCAGCACGGCCAGCAGCTCTGGAACGAAGCCGGCGAAGATCCGGAAAAATACGCCCACGCCAACGAAGTCATCGCCGAGGCGGAGGCGAAGCTGGCGAGTACCGGGGCAGGGAAGCACTAAAGCTGCGAATCCCCACCCCGCTCGGCGCCTACTTCTTCGACACGACCGATTTGTAATTCACCGTCGCTGCTTTCTTCTGCACGGCGACGCCATCACTTGTGCTGATCAGCGGCGTGGTCTTGATGGCTTTGCACGCACCTCCCGCCTTGATGGCTACCGCGAACGCGGCCGCACTGATGTTGTCGGGCGCGTCGAACATTCCCACGACGTCATAGTCGCCAAACGCGAGATAGATGCTGTGCAGCTTTCCGCCCACCGACTCAAGGGCTTTGCGAATGACATCGGAGCGGTCCTGGGGATTGGCAATAAATGCCGCAATCGCCGCATTGGTGTACGACACCTGAATCATGTAACTGGCCATGGGTTTCCCTTTCTCGGACGAGATTCTCGGGCTGCTGAGGAACGATCGGGGGAGGCGGCGGCCAGTATACTCCGGCTGTCAGCCTCTCGCAGCCGTCACACATTGTCATCCTCGGAGTCGCCTGAGATCCGGGGTCGTCTTTGCAAGGCATGGGAAAGCTGGCACAATGTCCTGACGGCTTCGTTTTTCCTCGGACCCGAGAGCCATACCGTCGAAGAAATCATCTATGCAGCGCTGATTGAGCCGCCAGTTCTCGCGTCCAGTCCACCCCTTCAGAACCAGGACATCTCCGCGCAATCATGAACCTCCCTGTCCAGTCCGAACCGGAGCGCAGCTTCTGGTCCTCGGTCCGTGAGGCCCTGCGCGGCTCGCACCAGGACTACACCTCCGGCAGCCTGAACCGATCGATTCTGCTGCTTGCCATCCCTATGGTGCTGGAGATGGTGCTGGAGTCTCTGTTTGCGGTCGTGGACACCTTCTGGGTCGGTCGGCTTGGCGCCGACGCCGTGGCCACCATCGGTCTGACCGAGTCGATCCTCGCGCTGGTCTTCGCTGTCGGGCTCGGGGTTTCGATGTCCACCACCGCGATGGTCGCCCGCCGCATTGGCGAGAAAGATCCTGAAGACGCCGCCATCTCTGCGGTGCAGGCGATCTTTCTGGGACTGCTGATCTCCGCTGCCCTGGGCATCCCGGCGGGTATTGAAGCGCCGCACCTGCTGCGCCTGATGGGCGCGTCGCCGGCCATCGTGGCCATGGGCTCCGGGTACACGCGCATCGCGCTGGGCGGCTGCGGCGCGATCATCATGCTCTTCCTCAACAACGCCATCTTCCGCGGTGCCGGCGATGCGGCCATTGCGATGCGCCTGCTGTGGGTGTCGAACATCATCAACCTGGTCCTCGACCCCTGCTTCATCTTCGGCCTCGGTCCCTTCCCGCGTCTCGGGGTCACCGGCGCAGCTCTGGCCACATTCACGGGACGCAGCATCGGCGTTCTCTACCAGTTCTACCGGCTCCTGCGCGGCACGGAACGCATTCGGATCCTCGCGCGCCACCTCTATCTCAACGTGCCGGTGCTGTGGCGCCTGCTGCGCGTGTCCCTCACCGGCATTCTGCAATTCGCGATAGCCAACGCCAGCTGGATCGGCCTCGTGCGCATCATCTCGCTCTTCGGAGCCGCCGCCGTTGCCGGATACACCGTCGCCATTCGCGTCGTGATCTTCTTCATCCTGCCCGCCTGGGGCCTCAGCAACGCCGCCGCCACTCTCGTGGGACAGAATCTCGGCGCGCGCCGCCCGGATCGCGCCGAGCAGGCGGTTTGGCGCACAGGCCTCTACAACATGCTTTTCCTTGCCACGCTGGGCTTGTTTTTCATCATCTGTGCCACGCCGGTCGTACGCATCTTCGTCGGCGATCCCGTCGTCGTCGCGATCGGCGCACGCGCGCTGCGCACCTTTGCTTGCGGCAACATTGCCTACGCCTGGGTCATGGTGATGCTGCAGGCCTTCAACGGCGCCGGCGACACCCTTACCCCCACCTTCGTCAACCTTTTTGGGTTTTGGATCCTCGAATTGCCGCTGGCCTGGTGGATGGCGACGCGCCTCCAGCTTCGTGCCGAGGGCGCGTTTCTCTCCGTCGTCATCGCCGAAGCTTCCATCGCGGTCGTCAGCCTCGTGCTGTTCAAACAGGGGCGATGGAAGAAGCAACGGATCTGAAAATCAGAGCCGAGGCCTTGCCGGCTCTCGCTCACAGCTATTCGCTGAATGCCTTTTTGACGAACATTACAATGCGCTGCCGCCCGTCGAAGCCGTGCCACGGTTCGGGACTGGGCGCGCCGAAGATGCCACCCGCCAGTGGGCCGTGATCCTCGCGCGGGTACTGCACCATCTCCACGGGCACTCCCATTTGTCGCAGTGCTCGATACATTTCCTGGCTTTGCCCCAGCGGATCGGTTTTGTCGCTCTCGCCCTGCAGCAGCAGGAAGGGCGTCTTCGCCTTGTCTGCCGTGGCCAGCGGGCTCTGCCGCCATGCGCTCTCCGCGTGCTGCCAGGGATAGCCGCCGTAGAACCAGCGGTCGTAGTAGGAACCGGCCTCGGTCCCATATTCGCTCTCCTGATCGATCACCGGCGCGCCGCTGATAATCGCCTTGAACCGGTCCGTCCGCCCCTCAACGAATCCCGCCATTTCGCCGCCATAGCTGTAGCCCATGAGCGCCATTTTGCTGCTGTCGATCGGATACTTCGCCAGAACCGCATCGACGCCGGCCATGATGTCGCGATAATCGCCTCCGCCCATGTCGTTCTTGTTAGCCGCGGCAAAGGCAGCGCCATAGCCCGTGCTGCCGCGCGGATTGGTACGCAGCACCGCCCAGCCCTGGCCCAGCAGGAACTCTGTCAGCGCATTCCAGTTGTCCGCAAACGCGCCCGTCGGACCTCCGTGAACATCCACGATCAGCGGAACTTTGCCCTTCGCCGCCTGCGGTGGCAGATACAGCAAGCCTTCGACGGTGAAGTTGTCACTCTTCCACGAAATCGGCTGCGACGCAATTTCCGTCCATGCCGCCGGCAGCAGATTCGGCGTGTTCAGTGTGCGTCCTGGGTCTCCGAGTTTGTCGGCGTAGTAAAGCGCCGGCGGTTTGTCGCTCGATGCTCCCAGCCATACCCATGCTGAGTGCCTGGCATTCGTGTTGACCTGCGAAACCGTGGGTGTGTCGAAATGCACCGCCTCATGACGGCCGCTCTCGAACCGCATCAGCGTCGTGTGGAAGCCCATCTCAACGGACTCCAAAGCGCTGCCTTCCTGAGGAATCGGTTCATCGTGCCCGACGCTGCCTTCGAATCCGTCACTCAGGTCGTGGATTGAACCATCCGCCACGGTCAGTTCGCAGAGGTCCTCGACACCCGGCGGCGCATCGGCCCTGCTCTGGGCCAGGAAATAGATCCGGCTCGCGTCCGGCGACCAGGCCGCCGCTCCGATCGTTGCGGGAGCCGCTTTGATCTGCGACGGATGCGCCGGATCGGTAACCGAGACCGCCCACGCAGCTCCTGCGGGCTGCAGGTCGCCGACGTCGTTCATGCCTTCGGTGATCGCAACCATCTTGTCGCTCTGTTCGGTCCAGGCAACTCTCTGCACATCCGGTGGGACCGCGGTCGGCGTGATCTTGCCGTCGGTCGGATCGAGCAGGTACAAGCGCGATCCATGCGGATCGTGATTGACCCACACGGCATCGGCCTTGTCGTCATGCTCCTTCTTTTCGCCGGGCGTCTCCGGATCGCGAACGATGATCGCGATGTGCTTGCCATCCGGTGCGATGAAGTACCGCGCGACATCAGCCTCAACTGCATCAGCTTTTGCGTCCTTCTTCTCGGCCGCATCCTTCTTCGCCGGAGGAATTGCATCGGGCTCCTTCGATTCGTCCACCGGCGGCACAATCTTGACTTCGAAGGCATGCGCCTCGCCGCCATTCATCGGAAGGCGGAAGAGCTGCGTGTGCTCGCCGCGGTGCGCCATGAACAGGATGCTCGCGCCATCCGGCATCCACTGTCCCTGCGACTCGCCGCGCTTGTCGCCGCTCGGCGACCAGGTCAGCTGGCGCGACGTATTCGCCT
>Ga0335072_10004021_pt1 | contig 22010 bp, 19 predicted proteins | sample Lox_Sample_21_FD_206725 | JGI IMG/M metagenome (GOLD analysis project Ga0335072, IMG submission 206725) | Soil microbial communities from Loxahatchee National Wildlife Refuge, Florida, United States - Lox_Sample_2.1 | ecosystem: Environmental > Terrestrial > Soil > Wetlands | place: USA...
GAGGTCCGCTTAGTCCCATGCTGTGGCAAGCGAGTTCGGGCGGATGGCTGAGACCGGGGAAAGCCCGTTCCCGGTGCGAAGTTAAGGACTGTAAACCCAGCTGCGGCGCTGCGCGGCAAGCTGAGTGATGAGGCTGGTTGAACTGCGTTCCCTGGCCAGGCGGCGTTCGCGCTCGTTGATCGGCACGATCCACAGCCAGCGGACCGGGTCGTTGCTGGTGCGGAAGCCGTCAAGCCGCGGCACTTCCGGGCCGGGCAGCCGGGACGGATCGTCAAGCAGCAGGACTGCCTCGTTGCCGCCACCGAGCGGGAATGTCGCGGGCTCGTGATACCACGGGATGCTGTGGCCGGAGCCAAGCCAGGTCACCTCGCGCCAGGGGAACTGGGCCAGCCACAGGAAGATGCGCGCCGCGGCGGCGCTCGGCATCGTGGTTGCCAGCGCCAGCTCGATCCTGGCGCGGCCATCGGCGCCTTCGCCGGTCTGCTCGACGACGGGCATCCGCTGGCCGCTCATGCCGACCGTGGACAGCACCGTATACGGACGCCTCGGCACCGGCGGACGCTCGGACACCCCGACGACCGGCGTCTTGCCGCCGCTGACGTCCCAGTAACTGCCGCCAGGGCCGAGCCTGGTTAGCAGGTGGCCGAGCTGTGCCTGCTGGAACAGCGCCCACGAGCCGGCGCTCGCCCGCCAGCGCCAGAACTGGGCCGACTGGGAAATGCGCTGGCCCAGGCCTTCTATTGCGTCGTCGAGCGACCAGCCGAACGGAGTTTGCCCGATGACGTCCCTGCTGTAACCCGGCATGCGCCTGGACAGGTTCGACCAGCCGGGGATGACTGCGAGCGGCTGGGAGTCCTCCAGGATCGCGACCCCGTCGCCTTCCTCGAACCAGACCGCGCTGAGTGCGGCGGCCACGAGCGGCGGGCGCCCATCCGGGTGCCTGGTGTGCGCGACGGGCATCTCCGGCGATGCGCCGGAGCGGAGCTTGGTGAGATCGACGCTTTCGGGGGCCGGCTGGTGGTTGGCGATCCAGGTGGCTGCGATGGCGCCCGACTTGTCGTGCAGGTAGGCGGACGTGGTCCTGCCGTCGTATTCGACGACCACGCGGCGGCTGCCGTACGGGCTGATGCTGTCCAGCAGTACAGCCGGACGTCCGCTGTCGGCGCGTCCGCTTATACCGGTGGCGGGGCGCCCGCTTGTTCCCATGGCCCGCCCGCTCGTTCCCGTGCCGCGACCGTCTGTTCCGGCGGCTCGGCTGTCCGTTCCGGGCTCGCTGGCGCGCGCCTGACCGGTCGCGCCGGGGCCGCCAGGCCCGCTGGTCGCGCCGGATATTCTGGAGCCCTGCCTGGACCCTCTGCGCAACGTCGGCACATGCCGAAATCTATCGACTTCCCGCAGGTCGGTGGGCGGATGCGCAGAGATTGATCAGTCCGTCACAGTCGCGGGTGAGGTGGCGGGAGCGGGAAACTACCGGAGGTGAGCGCTCAGTGACCGAAGCGATTGAGTTGCTGCCCCGTAATCCGCGACCAGCGCGGCGAGAGCGCCCGCCGCGCCACCTTGCCGATCTCGATCCGGCCGAGCGGCGTGCCGCGGTGGCCGAACTCGGGCAGCCTGGTTATCGCGCCGACCAGCTGTCCAGGCATTACTTCGCACGGCTGACCGACGATCCGGCGCAGATGACCGACTTGCCGGCTGGCGTGCGCGCCGAGCTGGGCGGAGCGCTGCTCCCCTCGCTGCTCACCGCGCAGCGCGAGCTCGAGTGCGACGGCGGCACGACGCGCAAGACGCTGTGGCGGGCTTTCGACGGCGCTTTCGTCGAGTCAGTGCTGATGCGCTACCCCGACCGCGTCACGATGTGCGTGTCGTCGCAGGCGGGCTGCGGCATGGCCTGCCCGTTCTGCGCGACCGGCCAGTCCGGCCTGACCAGGAACCTGTCTACGGCCGAGATCGTCACCCAGGTGTTCGCGGGGGCCAGGGCGATGGCGGCCGGTGTAGTGCCGGGCGGCGCGGGGCGGTCGGGTGGGCCAGGGCGGTCGGGTGGGCCAGGGCGGTCGGGTGGGCCAGGGCGGGTATCTAACGTCGTGTTCATGGGCATGGGCGAGCCGCTGGCGAACTACCGCAGCGTGCTTGACGCGGTGCGGCGGATCACCGAGCCGGCTCCGTCCGGGCTCGGCATATCGCAGCGCTCGGTCACCGTGTCAACGGTCGGGCTGGTACCGGCGATCAGGAAGCTGGCCGCGGAGGGCCTGTCGGTCCGGCTGGCGGTCTCGCTGCACGCGCCCGATGACGAGCTGCGAGACGAACTGGTGCCGGTAAACCGCCGGTGGAAGATCGCCGAGCTACTCGACGCGGCGTGGGACTACGCGGCCGCGACCGGGCGGCGGGTGTCGATCGAGTACGCGATGATCCGCGACGTCAACGACCATGCCTGGCGTGCTGACCGCCTGGCCAGCCTGCTCGCCGGGCGGCTCGCGCATGTCAACCTGATCCCGCTCAACCCGACACCCGGATCGAAGTGGACTGCCTCCGATCCGTCGGTGGCCGCGGAGTTCCTAGACAGGATCGCCGCGCGCGGTGTTCCGGTTACTGTCAGGGACACCAGGGGAACGCAGATTGACGGTGCCTGCGGCCAGCTGGCCGCATCGACTGAGCCGAAGCGCCCCGCAGCGGGCAGCAATCTTCCCGGCTGACCGGCGCGAGTGTACGTTTACCGCCATGTCGCTACGACACGAGCTCGGCAAACGCCGGCGCGCGCTGGTTGCAGGCGCCATTCAGGGTGCCTGGCGACGCATGCAGCAGGCTGGCACGGTGACTGCCGAGTCCGCGGCTGGCCGTCGGTTCGCTGCTTTCGGACCCGGCTCGCTGATGGCTTTCCCGACTGGTGCCGTATACGGCGAGTCCTGGATCGAGATCGGCGACCAGTGCATGATCGCGGAGCTGGTGACGCTCTGCGCGGGGATGGCACCCGGCCATGATCTTGGCCCCGTTCCCGTTTTGCAGATCGGAGACCGGTGCGTGATCGGCCGTGGCAGCCACATCGTCGCGCATCACTCGATCGAGATCGGGCCCGATGTCTTTACCGGACCGTACGTCTACATCACCGACCAGAATCACAGCTACGCCGACATCGAGGTGCCGGTCGGACGGCAGTGGCCGGTGAACAGCAGTGTCAGGATCGGGGCAGGCACCTGGCTTGGCACCGGCGCGATCGTGCTGCCCGGCTCGACCATCGGCAAGAACGTGGTGGTGGCTGCCGGTGCTGTCGTCCGCGGCAAAGTGCCTGACTACGCGGTTGTCGGGGGTGTGCCTGCCAAGGTCCTGCGAGAGTACGTAGCCGGCGCGGGCTGGGCGGCACCTGTCGACTGATTGGCTCGCGTCGCGACGGCCGACCGCCCTGGTGATACGTTTGCGGCGTAGGTCGCCATTGTCAGGCCACTTTTTTGCGGGCCGTATACGCAGGTCAGGAAAGGCGCACGAAATTGACTGCGGACGCATCTGCCGAGGCATCATCGTTCGACACCTCGGTCGCCCATCCCGCCAGGGTTTATGACTATCTGCTTGGCGGCAAGGAGAATTACGAGGCCGACCGGGAAGCTGCGGAGGGAATCATAGCGGTCAGCCCGAATGTGCTGCCGTCCGTCCGGGCCAACCGGGCCTTCCTGCGCCGCGCAGTTCAGTACCTGACGGCTGAGGCAGGGATTCGTCAGTTCCTGGACATCGGGACCGGACTGCCGACCGCCGAGAACACCCACCAGGTGGCTCAGGGAATTGCGCCGGAGAGCCGGGTCGTGTACGTGGACAACGATCCGATCGTGCTCGCCCACGCCCGCGCACTGCTGACCAGCGCGCCCGAAGGCGCTACTGCCTATATCGATGCCGACTTGCGGGACATTGACAAGATCTTGCACGCGGCGGCCGCAACGCTGGATTTCAGCGAGCCCATCGGGGTCATGCTGCTGTGCATCATGCAATATGTCCCCGACTCGGCTGGCCCGCACGAGATCGTCTCCCGGATCATGGACGCCGTGCCGGCGGGCAGCTACCTGACCATGTCGGACACCACCAGGGACATCGAAACCGAGCAGATGATCACCGGTGCCGCGCAGTACAACGCGCGGCTCGGGCCGAACGTGTTCACGCCGCGAACGGGCGCGGAGTACGCCGCCTTCTTCGACGGTCTTGAATTCGTCGAGCCGGGCCTGGTGCCGCTGCCGCAATGGCGTGCCCTGGCCGATCCGAAGCAGGTCATACCCATGTATGCCGCGATGGGGCGCAAGCCGTAGAGTCGCGAGGGTTATCCGCTGGCGGCGTTATGCCGGTCTGCTGTCAGCAGATCGGCTGGTCCGGGACCGCCTGGTGAGGCCATTGTGCTGGCATGCGCGACTTCCGCTTCTCGTTCAACATCTTCGGCCTCAGCAACCGGCAGGCGTTCGCCGACGAATGCCGTGAGGCCGAAGGCTACGGCTATGACACCGTGTTCGCCGCCGATCACCTCGGCATTCCAGCGCCGTTCCCGTTGCTTGTCGCGGCAGCCGAGGCAACCGCGCGGCTTCGGGTCGGCACTCTGGTGCTCAACGCGGCGTTCTGGAATCCCGCGCTGCTAGCGAGGGAGGTCGCGACAACTGACATCCTCACCGATGGCAGGCTCGACCTCGGCCTTGGCTCCGGGCACATGAAATGGGAATTCGATGAGGCCGGGATCGAGTGGCTCCCGCCGGTTGCCAGGGCGGCCAAGCTGGCAGAGATGATCAGGGAGTTGCAGCGGTACTTCGGGACCGACCTGGAGCAGATGAGAGCCGGCCGGTCTGCACCGCGGCCGGTGCAGCGGACCGGGTTCGGCGGATACGGACCGCCGCTGCTGGTCGGCGGCACCGGCGACGCGGTGCTAAGGATCGCCGCGGAGCAAGCGCAGATCGTCGGGGTCGCCGGTGCCTACCAGGTCAAGGGCCAGCCACCTGGTACTTTGCGGCTCGCCAGCGTGGCCGAGGCTGACGAGCGCATGCAGTTCGCCCGCAAGTGCGCCGGCGCCCGCGCGGACGACATTGAATGGCACCTGCTGGTCCAGGCCGTGACAGTCACCGATGACCGGCACTCCGCCGCTGAAGAACTGGTTGCTGAGCATCGCGTTGCGGCCGAGAAAGCCGGCGTGACCGACGAGCGCGCAGTGCTGAGTGCTGATGAAGCGCTGGAGACGCCGTACCTGCTGATCGGCACCGTGGACGAGATCGCGGCTCAGCTGCGGCGCACCCGGCAGCGCTGGGGTTACTCATACATCACGGTGCACGAGCCGTACATGCGGGCGTTCGCCCCCGTCATCGAGCGACTGCGCGGGTAGAAGCGGTGGCCCGGCGGCGCGGGCACCGATGGTCGCGGTCCGGGGCGCTAGATTGAGGCGGGCGATGGCCGCCCGGGCTCCGAAGGAGGCTCCATGACGCCCATCGACAAGATTGCCTGGCTCCGGCTGGAAGACCGCAAGATCCTCAGCACGCGATCACGTGGCAAGGACGTCTACTACATTCCCGGCGGCAAGCGGGAGCCGGGCGAGACCGATCTGCAGGCCCTCGTCCGGGAGATCCGCGAGGAACTCGACGTCGCCATCGCGCCCGGCAGCGCCACGCACGCCGGCACTTTCCAGGCTCAGGCGCACGGCCACGCCGCCGGCATAGACGTGCGCATGACCTGTTACACCGCCGACTATCGCGGGACGCTGACCCCGAGCAGCGAGGTTGACGAGCTCATCTGGCTGACATACGCCGATCGTGACCGGGTCTCACCCGTGGACCAGCTCATCTTCGACCACCTGCACCAGAACGGTCAGCTCAGCTAAGTACCCAAGAACCGCTCACAGTCATCGCCCGCACCCGTCGTACACGAGCCGCACCTGCGCGTTCGCGCCCGTCAACCAGCGGCGGCGTTGCGGGTGGCGGTGGCCGAACCGCGCGCGGCACCCGTAGCGCGGGCAGGCCTGTCAGTGGCGCGGGCCTCTTGGTTGCTTGCGCTGCCAGCCCCGCTGGCGCGAGGCCCGTTGGCGGCGGGCGCGGGCCGGGTAGTGGCACCCCGCTGCGGGCTGGCGGTCCTTTCGGGCTCCGCCCGGCGGCCGCCGGGCGAGCTAGCAAGCTGCGGAACGAAGGTTTCGCCGCGCAGTGCGCGGCCGACCAGGTCGACAGCGCGAGCTGTCGCGACCAGCCGCTGGCCTTCGGTCTGATAGGCGGACAGAACGGCGGCGAGACCGCCGGGCGGCAAGTCGTCGCCAAGCTCGGCTCGCGCGCTCCGGTAACCCTGCCGGGCGCCTTCGACACATGCGGCGAGATGGTGCCTGGCCAGTGTTGCCAGCGCCACCGGATGGCGGACCAGAACGCCGTGCAGCCGGTAATCCGGCGGCACCACATCGAGCAGCCAGTTCACCGCTGTCTGCTCGAAACCGGGCGTGCCTGGCGGGTGCACGCCGTCGGGCCACCCAGTCGGGGCGAATGCCGCTGCCACCTCCTCAGCATAGCTCGTATCGAACACAGTATCTATATCTTAATTCTGCCGTTGGTCATAGCAATGCCTGCATGACGGCACAGGCAGTGCTCGGCAGCTGGCCAGCACCGACTAGAATTTGGGCAAGCCGTAATCCTGGCACTTCCCACAGTTACCGGAGCCTTTTCACCATGCCTGCCAACCCTGTATCCGCTAGCCCTGCCTCAGCTAACGCAGGAGCAGCCGTAGGCGCGTCAGGCCAGCTCGCGACCCGTGACGACCTGAGGAACGTGGCAATCGTCGCGCACGTCGACCACGGTAAGACGACGCTCGTCGACGCGATGCTCTGGCAGTCAGGCGCGTTCCGGGCCGGCGCGCAGGTAGCCGAGCGTGTCCTGGACTCGGGAGACCTCGAGCGGGAGAAGGGCATCACGATCCTGGCCAAGAACACAGCGGTCCGGCACGGCGGGATGACGATCAACATCATCGACACTCCCGGTCACGCTGACTTCGGCGGCGAGGTCGAGCGGGGCCTGTCAATGGTCGACGGCGTCATCCTGCTGGTGGACGCTAGCGAGGGGCCGCTGCCGCAGACCAGGTTCGTGCTGCGCAAGACGCTCGAGGCCAAGCTGCCGGTGATCGTCGTGATCAACAAGGTAGACCGGCCGGACGCCCGGATCGCCGAGGTCGTCGATGCGTGTTACGAGCTGTTCCTTGACCTCGACGCGAGCGAAGATCAGATCGAGTTTCCGATCGTCTACGCATCGGCGCGGGCCGGACGTGCATCGCTAAACCGGCCTGCGGACGGCACGTTGCCCGACTCGGAGGATCTGGAGCCGCTGTTCGCAGCGCTGCGGGAAACCGTGCCTGCTCCGACCTACGACCCGTCTGCCCCGCTGCGAGCCTGGGTGACCAACCTGGACGCCTCGTCTTACCTGGGCCGGATCGCGCTGTGCAGAGTGTTCAGCGGCGAGATCCGGAAGGGCCAGCAGGTCGCCTGGTGTCGCCGGAACGGCTCGGTAGAGCGAGTGAAGGTCACTGAACTGTTCCTGACCGAGGCACTCGACCGGGTACCGACGCAGTCTGCCGGGCCTGGCGACATCATCGCCGTGGCCGGCATCGCGGACATCATGATCGGTGAGACGCTCGCCGATCCGGACGACCCGCGGCCGCTGCCGCTGATCACCGTTGACGAGCCGGCCATCTCGATGACCATCGGCATCAACACGTCGCCCCTCGTCGGTCAGGCTAAGGGCTCAAAGGTCACGGCGCGAATGGTGAAGGACCGCCTTGACCGCGAGCTGGTCGGCAACGTGTCGCTGAACGTCCAGCCGACAGAGCGTCCGGACACCTGGGAGGTTCAGGGCCGGGGCGAACTCGCACTGGCCGTGCTGGTCGAAACGATGAAGCGGGAAGGCTATGAGCTGACGGTCGGCCGACCACAGGTTGTGACGCGGCTGATCGACGGCAAGGTGTACGAGCCGGTCGAGCGGCTCACTGTGGATTGTCCCGAAGAGTATCTCGGCACCGTCACCTCGCTGCTGGCCGTGCGTAAGGGCCGGATGGACAACATGTCCAACCACGGCACCGGCTGGGTCCGCCTCGACTTCACGGTGCCAGCTCGCGGTCTGATCGGGTTCCGCACCCAGTTCCTTACCGAGACGCGTGGCACCGGCATCGCGCATCACGTCTTCGAAGGTTTCGAGCCGTGGTTCGGCGAAATGCGCGCGAGGCCTACCGGGTCGCTCGTCGCCGACCGGCGCGGCGCTGCCACGGCGTACGCGATGTTCGCGCTGCAGGAGCGTGGCAGCTTGTTCGTAGAGCCGGGCACCGAGGTGTACGAGGGAATGATCGTAGGCGAGAACTCGCGATGGGACGACATGGACGTCAACATCGCCAAGGAAAAGAAGCTCACCAACATCCGGCAGTCGGCGGGTGAGGAACTCGAGCGGCTGATCCCGCCCAGGCTACTCAGTCTAGAGCAGGCGCTGGAGTTCTGCGCCGACGATGAGTGCGTCGAGGTGACCCCAACCGCCGTCCGGATGCGCAAGACGATCCTCGATGCCAAAGAACGCGGCCGGCTGCGGGGCCGCCGTTCCAGAGAGATGCAATAGCGGCGAACAGCGTACGACGCAAACTCTCAGGCGCCGAAGTTTTCGTGGTCATGGTCTCGCGGCCAGGCGGCCGGGCGGAGATCCGGGTGCACCGTGGCGGCGGCCTCAGCCTGCCTGATCAGCTGGCAGATCGCTGCCAGCCGGAGTGACGCCCAGTCCCTGCCGTCAGCTGACTCCGCTGGCGTCCAGCCGTCGCTGAGTGCGGCCTGGACGAACCCGGACGCGTAATGGAGCAACAGCTCGACCGGCACTGTCGTCTCGGCGTGCAGCGCGGTAGCAGCGAACGGGACATCCGGGCACCTGCCGTCAACGCTGCCGGGCGTATCTGCCCCGGCAGTGGCGTCGGCGGCGGAGGAGGTCACCGAGCCCTGGCGCCCGTCATGACGGCACTCGCCGCCTGGCCGGCCGCCCCGGCGGATGCGACCCCTGCGGCCGGCGCGAGCCCCGTGGTCGAGGCGAGCTCCGTGGTCAAGGCGAGCCCCGTCGTCAAGGCGAGCACTGAGGCCGAGGAGAGCACTGAGGCCGAGACGAGCACTGAGGCCGGGACGAGCACCGCAGCATGAGCAGGTCCGGCCATCGGTCCTCTTGCTCGCAGCCCGGCCTCCCTGCCCGGCAGGGGTAACCGGCGCTTGCTGGCAGGCACCTAGCTCCGCCCGGACTGCTGCCACGTGCTGGTCTAGCTCCGCGACGACCGCAACGCCACCTGCGGCGACACGGTCCAGGGCGATTTGCCCGACATGCCCGGCCAGCCTGAGCGCAGCAGGCGATGGCGGCGCAGGACGTTCTCCCATATCTACACGATACCGGCGATATGCGACTATCAGCGCCAGAACTCGCGCCTGACCTACTTGATGAGCTGCAGGTAGATGATGCTGCCCAGGCCGAACACTACGCAGTAGATCGCGAACGGTGTCAGGGTGCGGGTTTGGAAGTACCGGACCAGGAAGCGGACCGACACGTAGGCGCCGATGCCCGACAGTATGCTGCCGGCCAGGATCGGGCCGTAGATCCCATGGCCTTTCTGGATCAGGTCGCCCAGCTTCAGCGCGCCCGCGGCCAGAATGACCGGGGTAGCGAGCAGGAACGAGAAGCGTGCCGCGTCTTCGCGGGACAAGCCGCGGAACATGCCCGCCACCATGGTCACGCCGTCCCGGCTGATGCCAGCGAGCAGCGCCAGAATCTGCGCTGAGCCGATAATCAAGGCCTGCAGGTAGTCCAGCTTCGACAGGCGCCGGTCTGCCAGGACGGCCGCTGCGCTGTCGGCAGCCCGCATGGCCCTGGGATCGGGCTTGGCGGCTGCGTGACTGCCATGACCAGGTCGCCTGGGTGGTCCGATGGTGGTGGTTCCGCCATCGACCGCGGCTGCCAGGCCGACCGAGGCAACGCCGGCGGCCGGCTCGTGCTGGACTGGCGCGGGCGTCATTGCCTGCCGTCGTTCCTCAGCCACCACGGCATCGGCCTGACGGGACTTCTTGGGTCTGAACTTCTCGCCTGCGAACAAGATCGCGCCGTTCACGACCAGGAAGACCGCTGCCAGGACGGGCTTGCCAAATATCACCCGGAACGGGTGCTCGAACACCAAGCCCGCGAAGCCGACCGGGATGGTGGCCAAGATGATCATCCAAGCCAGCTTCTGGTCGGTGGTGGTGATGTCCCTGTCCCGGATGGAGGTGAAGAAACCGCGGATGATCCGCACCCAGTCACGCCAGAAGTAGATCAGCAGCGCGATCGCGGTTGCCACGTGCAGTCCGACGATGAAGGCCAGGTAGGGAGACTCGGGCGCGGCGACATTAAGGTCAGTTGCCCAGCTACCGCCCACAAGCGCCGGGATCAAGACGTTGTGGCCCAGGCTGGACGCCGGGAAAAGCTCGGTAACGCCCTGGATCAGGCCGACCACCATGGCCTCGGGGTAGGTCATCAGGTGGACGTGAGACATGGCAGCCTTTCGCTCGGACGTACAACTACACGCCTGTAAGAGTAGGTCAATCCGGCTGGTCAGATGGCCAGACCGTCAGCTCGGTGCGTCCAGTCGCGACGCCAGTACGCGAGCCGCGGTCAGGTCTGTTGACCAGTCAGGTCCGGCGACCGGGCGGGAGCCCTGACTAGCATAGGGCCTTGCCGCACCACGCTTCTGTTGACACGATCTGATCGGCCATGGCCCTGATACAGCTCTCCCGGGCTGTCCGGGCAACGCCAGCGAAGCGGACTCGCGATCCGTGGACGCCGACTTGATGGGCGCCAGGCACCACTAGACCGGCACCCGCGTCAGGCGCCGCGTCTGGCGAAGATCAGGACTGCTTGCCGGGCACCTTCGGCGTGCCGGTGCCGCGGGGCCGGCGGGAAATCTTGCTGCCGAGCCAGACCAGCGGGTCGTACTTGTGGCCAGCCACCCGCTCCTTGAGCGGGATCAGCGCGTTGTCAGTGATCTTGATGTTCTCCGGGCAGACGTCGGTGCAGCACTTGGTGATGTTGCAGTATCCGAGGCCGAAGTCATCTTGCGCGATGTTGCGCCGGTCGGCGGTATCGGCCGGGTGCATCTCGAGCTCGGCGACGCGCATCAGGAAACGCGGTCCGGCGAACGCGTTCTCGTTGTCGGCATGATCGCGGATCACGTGGCAAGTGTTCTGGCACAGGTAGCACTCGATGCACTTGCGGAACTCCTGCGACCGCTGCACGTCGACTTGCTGCATCCGGAACTCGCCGAGGCCCACCGACGGGTCCGGAGTGAACGACGGGATCTCCCGTGCCTTGGCGTAGTTGAAGGAGACATCCGTGACCAGGTCCCTGATCACCGGGAAGGTGCGCAGCGGCGTGATCGTCAGGACCTCGTCTTCGGTGAAGGTCGACATCCGGGTCATGCACGCCAGCCGCGGCCGGCCGTTGATCTCCATCGAGCACGAACCGCACTTGCCTGCCTTGCAGTTCCAGCGGATCGCCAGGTCACCCGCTTGCGTGGCCTGGAGCCGGTGCAGCACGTCGAGGACGACCTCGCCGTCGTTCACCTCGACCGAATAGTCGGCGAGATCGCCCTGACCGTGATCGCCGCGCCACACCCGTAGCGCTGCCTTGTAGCTCATCAGTGCGTCTCCTCGCTGGCGGCGACGACAGAGGCGGGAGCAGCCTCGGCCGGCAGTGCCGCCATCTCTTCCTCGGTCAGGTACTTCTTCAGTTCGGCGCGATCGAACAAGCCGATCAGGTCGTCGCGCATCGGCGGCACCGGCTGCCGGGCGATCTTGATATCGTCGCCGTCAAGCGTGCAGGCGAGGTTGACGTTGCGCCACTCGGGCCGCATGCCGGGGTAGTCGTCGCGGGTATGCCCGCCCCGGCTTTCCTGGCGCTCGAGCGCGGCGGACGCGACGCACTTGGCCATCAGCATGATGTTCCGCAGGTCCAGGGCCAGGTGCCAGCCCGGGTTGTAGGCGCTGCCGCCTGCGGCCGCCGCGGAGTCCGCGCGCACCTCGAGCGTCTCGAGCTCGGCTAGCGCCTTCTTGATCTCGGTCTCAGTCCTGATGATGCCGACCAGGTTGCTCATCGTCTCCTGGACGTCGGCATGGACCGCGTACGGGTTCTCGCCGTCCGGCCGTTGCAGCGGGGCCAGCGCCTCGGCGCGTGCCGCCTCGATCTCACCTTCATCGGCGACCGGCAGCTTAGGCCCGATCCGCTCGATGTACTCGGCCGCTCCGAGGCCTGACCGGCGGCCGAAGACCAGCAGGTCAGACAGCGAGTTGCCGCCGAGCCGGTTCGAGCCGTGCATGCCGCCGGAGACCTCACCGGCCGCGAACAGGCCGGGCACGCAGGACTCACCGGTGTCCGGATCGACCTCGACGCCGCCCATCACGTAATGCTGGGCCGGCCCGACCTCCATCGGCTCCTTGGTGATGTCGACGTCAGCCAGTTCCTTGAACTGGTGATACATCGAAGGCAGCCGCTTCAGGATCTCCTCGGCCGACAGTCGCGAGGCGATATCCAGGAACACGCCGCCGTGCGGTGACCCGCGCCCGGCCTTGACCTCGGCGTTGTTCGCCCGGGCGACTTCGTCACGCGGCAGCAGTTCCGGCGGGCGCCGGTTGTGATCCGGGTCGGAGTACCAGCGGTCGGCCTCTTCCTCGGTCTCGGCGTATTGCGCCCGGAACACCTCCGGCACGTAGTTGAACATGTACCGCTTGCCCTCGGAGTTGCGCAGCACGCCGCCGTCACCGCGAACAGACTCGGTGACCAGCAGGCCGCGTACCGAGATGGGCCACACCATGTGCGTCGGGTGGAACTGCACGAATTCCATGTTCAGCAACTTGGCCCCGGCCAGCAGCGCCAGCGCGTGGCCGTCTCCGGTGTACTCCCAGGAGTTCGAGCTGACCTTAAAGGTCTTGCCGATGCCGCCGGTGGCAAGGATGACAGCGGGCGCCTCGAAGACCACGAACTGCCCGGTCTCCCGGATGTAGCCGAACGCTCCGGCGATCCGGCCGTCGCCGTCCTTGATCAGCCGGGTGATCGTCGTTTCGGCATAGACCTTGATCATTGCCTCGGGGTCGCCGTGCGAGACGGCGTCCTCCTGCTGCAGCGCTACCACCTTCTGCTGCAGGGTGCGGATCATCTCAAGGCCGGTCCTGTCCCCGACGTGGGCAAGCCGCGGGTACTCGTGGCCGCCGAAGTTCCGCTGGCTGATCTTGCCGTCGGAGGTGCGGTCGAACAGCGCGCCCCAGGCCTCCAGCTCATAGACCCGGTCCGGGGCTTCCTTCGCGTGCAGTTCGGCCATGCGCGGGTTGTTCAGGAACTTGCCGCCGCGCATGGTGTCGCGGAAGTGGACCATCCAGTTGTCGTTCGGGTTGACGTTGCCCATGGCAGCGGCGCAGCCGCCCTCGGCCATGACGGTGTGCGCCTTGCCGAAGAGGGACTTCGAGATGATCGCGGTCCGCTTGCCGGCCAGCCGTGCCTCGATCGCCGCCCGCAAGCCCGAGCCGCCAGCCCCGATCACGACGACGTCGTAAGGGATCCGCTCGATGTCAGTCATGGTCTTGCCTGCCTCAGTTGTAGAACCGGAGGTCGCTGAACACGTGAGCAGCGAGCAGCCAGATGTACAGGTCGGTCAGCATCAAAGTGCCGAGCGTCGTCCACGCGAGCTGCATATGCCGCGCGTTCAGCCAGGAAATCCGGTTCCAGATCCAGTATCGGACCGGATGCGACGAAAAATGCTTAAGCCTGCCACCGGTGATATGCCGGCAGGAATGGCAGGACAGCGAGTATGCCCACAGAAGCACCACGTTGACCAGCATGATCAGGGTGCCGAGGCCAAACCCGATGCCGCCGGTCTTGCCGTGGAACGCCTCGATCACGTCGTAGGTGTTCAAGATGGAGATCACGATCACCATGTAGAAGAAGTAGCGGTGCAGGTTCTGCATGATGAGCGGGAAGCGGGTCTCGCCGCTGTACGTCGCGTGCGGCTCTCGGACCGCGCAGGCGGCTGGCGCCCGCCAGAAGGCCCGGTAATAGGCGCGCCGGTAGTAGTAGCAGCTGAGCCGGAACCCGAGCACGAACGGCAGCGACACGAACGCATACGGGATGATGGGCGGCAGGCTGCCGATCCAGTGGCCGAGGCTAGACGAGCCCGGCACGCACTCGCTGCTGACACACGGCGAGTAGAACGGCGTCAGGTAGTGGTATTGCGGCACCCAGTACCACTTGCCGATGAAGACGTGCACGGTCGCATAGGCGACCCAGATGGTCAGCAGCGTGGCGACCAGCGCCGGCTGCTCCCACCAGCGATCAGTACGCAGTGTTTTCTGGCTGATCTGCGCCCTGGTCTTGGCCGGCGCATCCGTTACTTGCGTCATTCGTCGACGTCTCCGCCCTGGAACTCACTGGGATCACGCAGGATCCGCTGGCGGTTTCCGGGAGCCGCCCGGATTAATGGGCGAACGGCCGGGTCACAGCGGGCTCCTTCGCGGGGAAACCCTATTCCAAGCAATACCACTCGCGGGCGTCGGGCAGGGCTTCCGGTCATGTGAGACTCACTACATACGACCGTTTCCTGGTCCAGACGGCCTGTGAGTTAAGTGTCAGTAGGGCGGCCGTGAGCCTGCTGAGCCGCGGCTCGGCCCTCATAGTGTGACTAAATGTGGCAAAGCTCATAGCCACGTTACGACCCGGCCAGCTTGCCGCCGACTCGTGCGACTACCTCGTCCAGCGACACAGCGTGCCGGACGTGGTCGCGGAAGCCTGTCGTGGTTACTGCCATGAACAGCGAATTCAGAATGGCTTCCTCGGTCGCCTCAATCGCGGCCTGGAAGAGCAAATCAAGATCTTTAGCGGGAACGGGGTAGCTGGCCGGCGCGGCAGCAGCGCTGGACGCGGCGGCACTGGCCTGCGTGGCGGCGGTTCCCTGCGCTCCGGCCTGCCCGGCCGCAGATACCGGACGCGCGGTACTGATGGCGAGCGCGTAGTCCCCGCTGCGTCCGGAGAAATCTGAGCCCGCTCGCGCCATCCCGCCGAACGCCCGGCTCGCCAACCGCTCAAGCTGCCGGGAGTCAAGCACGGCGTCGGTGGCCAGCACGATGACGCACGAGTTTCCGTGGTCAGGCACCGGTTCTCTCCCGGTGGCCGGGATAGGCACGCCGAGTACGGTGAGCTCACCGCTGAAGTTGGCTTGCACCAGCACGCCGAGTGTCACCGGCCCGGCCGACCACGGGGCCACGCGCGAGGATGTGCCGATGCCGGCCTTGAAGCCGAGCGCGCCGGTGCCAGTGCCAGCGCCGACGCACCCTTCGGCGACCGGGCCGCCTGCCGCGGTGTCCAGCGCAATCCGGACGTGCTCGGCAGCGACCGGCCGCGCCCAGATGTCGGACAGGTAGCCGTCGTTGGTTTCGGCCACGACCGGATTCAGGGTGCCCGGCGGCTGGCTGCCATGCCCCTCATGCCGGTAACTCAGGTCGCACAGGTAGCTGAGCAGCGCGTCAGCGACCCGGAAGACGGACAAGGTAGCCGTCAGCAGCACCGGCGTCTCGACCGTGCCGAGTTCAGCTACTTGCGTGCTGCCCACCATCTTGCCGAAGCCGTTAAACACCGACAGCCCGGCCGGGAGTGCGCCACCGCCCAGCAACTCATCGTGCACGATCGCCGTGACGCCAGTCCTGATTCCGGCTCCCTCGACGACGGTCGCGTGCCCGACCCGGATGCCGGGCACGTCCGTGATCGCATTGGCTGGCCCGGTAGCCAGCCGGCCGGGGGCCACCCCGAGGTCACGGGCACGGGCCCGGTCCGGCGGCCGGCCCCCACTCACGGCAGGACGCCACTCACGGCAGGACCCGTTTCACGGCAGGACAACGGTCGGGCTCGGGACTTCGATGCTCCGCTCGAGTGCCGGGACGCCGGTGGCCGGGTCGGTGCGCAGCACCATCACCTGATTCGACCGCTCGTTGGCGACGTACAGCAGGTCGCCGTCAAGTCCGATGTGCCGGGGCCAGTCCCCGACAGGAACTTCGGTCACGTACCGAGGCAGCTCGCCGTCGAGCGCGAACACCGTGACGGTGTTCGGTCCGCGGTTGGCGACGTAGAGGTAGCGACCGTTGCTGGCGAGTTCGGACGTCTGGTTGTGCCCGGCTACCTTGCTGGCCGGAACGGCACCGAGAAACCGCCCGTCGGCGTTGTAGACAAGCACTTCGCCGCTCAGTTCGGCGGTGACGTAGTACCGGTCGGCAACGGGCAGCGCGTGCCGCGGACCGGAGCCGGCTGGCGCGCTGATGATCCGCTCCAGTTCAAGCGTGCCATCCTCACCCAGCCGGTACTGATAGATCGCATCGCCGCCCAGATCAATGATCAGCACACTGCCGTCGACGACGCGGACCATGTGCGGGTGCGCCTGCTCCTGGCGGGGGTGCTCGCCGTGCCGCGAGTGCTGGACCAGCTGGGTACGCGGCCCGATGCTGCCGTCGTCGTTCAGCCGGTGCACGCTGATGTTGCCGCCGCTGTAGTTGGCAGTGATCAGGAACGTGCCCGAGCTGTCGACGCTGAGGTGAGCGGGCTCGGAGCCGCCGGTGTCGCCGCTGCTGCCCAGTTCGGCGACCGGGACACCGTCTGCCAGCGACCAGGCGTGTACGCGCCCGTCGTCTGTCTCGGCTACCGCGTACAGCACCGGCAGGCGCGGGTGCCTGGCGATCCAGGACGGCGACTCGGCGGGAACCGTCCAGGTGACGCCGTTGTCATCGATCACGGTGATGCCGGTGCCCGAGCCTTTGTCGCCGGTGTAACCGCCGATCAGCAGACTGGTCATCAGGCATCGCCTCCCTGGCGAGCGTCGATACCCAGGGCTGTACGCAAGAAGTCCACCTGGAGCAGCAGGAGATTCTCCGCCACGTCCTCCTGCGAGGCCATGTGGGTCACCCCGGACAGCGGTAGCACGCTATGCGGGCGGCCGGCTGCCAGCAGTGCCGAAGAGAGCCGGAGCGTGTGCGCGACCGCGACGTTATCGTCGGCCAGGCCATGAATGAGCAGTAGCGGCCTGGTCAGCTTCGGCGCGTCCGCGAGCAGCGAGCTCTGTTCGTAGGCCGCCGGGTTCTCGTCCGGCAGGCCAAGGTAACGCTCGGTGTAGCAGGTGTCATACAGCCGCCAGTCGGTTGGCGGCGCGCCGGCGATCGCCGCATGGAACACGTCCGGGCGGCGCAGCACCGCTAGCGCGGCCAGGTAACCGCCGAAAGACCAGCCGCGGATTCCGACCCGGCTCGTGTCCAGGTCCGCGCACTGCTGCGCGGCCGACATCAGTGCCTCGACCTGATCGTCGAGGACCGGGCCGGCCAGGTCTCCGGCTACCGCCCGGTCCCAGCTGTAACCCCGGTCTGGCGTGCCGCGGCCATCCGCGATGACGACCGCGAACCCCTGATCGGCGAGCCACTGCGAGCTCAGATAAGCGTTCCCGGCGGCTACTACCCGTTTGCCGTGCGGGCCGCCGTAGGGGTCGCACACCACTGGCAGCTTGCCCGAACCTGGCTCGTGCCAGGACGGCAGGACGATTGCGGTCCTGATCCGCTTTGGCTCGGCTGACCAGATGAGCTGCGGCTTGGCAGCTGGCAGGTTCGGACTCTCGGCAAGCGAGCGGATCGTCGCGACCTCGGCCAGCTTTCCGTCCTGGCCGGTTCGCAGCACCCGGACGCTGGTTTGCGGATTAGCGAGCGTGCGGCTGATCAGCAGCAACGTGCCGCCGGCCAGCAGGCCGTCGTGAGTGCCCTCCGCCGGGCTGACTCGCGCCAGGCCCGCCGGACCCGCGGTCCACACCGAGGCGGCGGCTGGATCCTCGCCGCTCGCGCTGAACAGGATCGCCTCGCCGTCAACCGCGAGGACGCCGCGGACGTTGAGCGAGTCAGGCGTGAGGATCGCGGCCGAGTTGGTTGCGTGCTCGTGCGGCGTTCCTGAGAACAGGCGCTTCGCGTCCCCGACGTCGCCGGTCCAGACGATCCGGCCGCTCGCCGTTGTCGCGGGCACGCCCGGCACGATGTCCAGCCAGGACGGGTCGGTGTCGGTGCGCACGTCGCTGGTGGCGCCGGTCTCAAGATCGACCGCGAGTATGCGCATGTCGCGCTGGTCGCGGCTGGCCACGACGATCAGCGGTCGTCCGTCGCCGGAGCCCTCCCAGGTGGCCGTCACCAGATACGGCAGCGCTTCGGAGTCCCACCGGACCTGAGTCAACTTGCCGTCGAGCGTCGCCACGTGCACAGAAACGATGGCGTTCGGCGTCCCGGCTGCGGGATAGCGCACCGCCTTGGCCGGACGTTCCGGATTGGCCGGGTCGGCGATGTGCCAGACGTGGACCGGGGTCTCGTCGACCCGGGCGGTCAGGATGGCCGAGCCGTCGGGCGCCCACCAGTAGCCGCGGCCGCGGTCCATCTCCTCGGCTGCGACGAACTCGGCAAGCCCGAAGCTGACTCCGCTCGCGCCGGCCGGGTCGGCGACAACCTGGTCGTCTCCGGTTGCCACATCGTGTACCCGCAGAACCCCGTCGCTGACGTAAGCGACCAGCCGGCCGGCCGGGTCGGGCCGCGGATCGGCGGCCGGCGACCTGGTGCCGAGCCGGCGTACCGCGCCCCCGCCAGGCGCAAGGTCCGCCAGGTAGACATGGCCGGTCAGCGCGAAGGAGGCCATAGTGCAGTTCTTGTCCGTGGCGAAGCCGACGATTCCGGCAGCACGCTCACGTGCGCGTTCCCGCCGTGCTCTCTCGACAGGGTCATCCTCGGCGCCGGCCACGGCGAGCTCAGCCGGATCGGCGACCAGTCGTTCCGTGCCGGTGCTCACGTCGAGTGCCCACAGGCAGGTGACCGGGTCGGTGCCGCCCTGAGAACGGAGGAAGACGACGCTCTGGCCGTCGGGCGCAATCTGGAAGGAGCGGGGCGCGCCGAGGGTGAAGCCGATAGTGCGCGCTGCCTGGCGCGGGAAGGAGTCAGTCACGCCTCCGATCTTGCCAGCTAGTGAGTCTGCGCAGTCGGTAGGCTCACCTATGTGACCAAATCGGACGCACCGTTGGATGGCCGGACTCCGTCCGCGAGGCGCATGCTGCTGGTACACGCCCATCCCGATGACGAGTCCATCGGCACCGGCGCCACCATGGCCAGGTACGCGGCCGAGGGCGCTCAGGTAACGCTGGTCACCTGCACTCTGGGCGAGCTGGGCGAAGTCATCCCGGCCGAGCTGGCACATCTGGCCTGGGACGCCGGCGGTGGTCTCGGCCAGTACCGGATCGGCGAGCTCGCCGCCGCCTGCCGGGCGCTGGGCGTGACCGACCACCGGTTTCTCGGCGGGGCGGGCCGGTGGCGCGATTCGGGCATGATGGACACGCCGTCCAACGACTGGTCAGGCAGCTTCTGGCAGGCGGACGTCGATGAGGCGGCGGGGGAACTGCTCGCTGTCATCCGCGAGGTGCGGCCGCAGGTGCTGGTGACATACGACGACAACGGCTTCTACGGGCACCCTGACCACATTCAGGCGCACCGGGTCGCCTGGCGTGCTTTCGAGCTCGCTGACGGGCTGGTCAGCAAGTTCTACGCGACAGCGATACCCCGCTCGGTGCTGGCCGAGGCGATGGCGCTGCTCCCGGACGCCGGCGGCGGCCAGCAGCCTGGCGGCGCGGACTTCACCAGGGTGGAGTCGGTGGCCGAGTTGCCGTTTGGCACTGACGACGAGAAGGTGACAACGGCGATCGACGCCAGGGATTATCTCGGTGCCAAGCTCGCCGCGATGCGGGCGCACGCCACCCAGATCGCGGTGGCCAGTCCGTTCTTCGCGCTGTCTAACAACGTCGGCCAGCGCGCGCTCGGCACCGAGTACTACACCCTGGTGGCCGGGCCTGCCTGGACCGGAGCCGCGCCGGGGGACCGAGAGCCGGACCTGTTCGCCGGTCTCGGCTAGCCTGCAGGAGTGAACAGCACGCGGGGCGGGCCCGCCGGGTCGCCGCCCGGTGCCGGGGGTAGCGGCGGTGGCGGGCGCGGCAGCCTGAAACCGCGGACGCCGCGGGGTGTCGTGGCTGGCGGCTACGTGGCGCTGTGCTTGCTCGGGGCGCTCATCGGGCTGGTCGGCACATTCCACTACGGCCAGGGGCCGGCTCCGCTGGCCGCGGTCCTGTTCGACCTGGCCATCCTGGCCACTTGCGTGCTTGGTTCGGTCGGCATGCGCAGTGCCCTCGGCGGCGTGCTTCCTGCGGCCGGGTGGTTCGTAGTGACGCTGATCCTCAGCAGCGGCTCGGCCGACGGCAGCGTGCTGGTCACCGACACCACGGCCGGCAAGTGGTTCCTCTTCGGCGGCGCGGTGTGCGCTGCCGCTGGCGGCGTCTATGCCTTTGCCGCGTGGTCCAAGCCAAGCCGGGACCACCGGGCCAGGCAATCTTCCAGGCCGGACGGGGACAGCGGGCCGTACGATGAGCGGTCGCGCCAGGGCAGCGGCTCAGCGCGAACCTCGCGTCGGCCTGGCCGGTGAGCTCGGTGCGATCGATTGTCGACGTCCCTGGTGCACCGTAGCTGTTTGCCGGGAACGTAACGTAAAGGGCAAATCGCCCCGTGAAGGCCACTAGCCAACGACGGCGTCAGCGGGTAACGGCGCCGCGGCGCGGCTTCTTAGCTGGGCGGGCCGACCTAAGACGGCCTGGAGCAGCGAAATAGGGACTGCTTCCGATTCGCCTCAGGCCCCCTTAGCTGGAGTCTCGATGCCATGGACCTGACCAGGTCCGGACATCGAGGAGGAGCAATGCACCTGTACATCTCACAGGCGGTAGCGGCGGAGCGGGTTGCTGACGCGATGCGCGCAGCAGATGCTGGCCGCCGCGCCCGAGAGGCCCGGCAAGTAGACGCGGTCAGGACGCGCCGGGCACATCAGCCATACCGGACCCGGCGGGCCGCTCGCCGGCAGCCGTGCCCGCCGGGCCTGACCGTTTCCGGCCAGCCGTCCCGCTGATCCGTCGGGCCAGCGAAATGAGCCGCCGCAGGCCTGCCGGGCCCGCGACTGAGACCGCCGCTCAGCGGCCATGCCCAGACCATGGACAGCTTGACCCGCCGCCACCTGCGCGCCCCCGCGCAGAGTCGGCGGCGGGAGGGCAGCACCGCCGCAAAATCTTCGCTAACGTTGCTATTTCCGGCAAATAGCCGATCGTCATGAGAGCCGGGATGCCGGTCCGCAGCGACTTAGCACCCGAACGAGCGTTTTGGCCGAACCTTATACGACGTTATGTACGATTCGTAACGGCACAGATGGATGCTAAGTCAGCGGCGTAATGCGCATAAGCGGCGAATCGCCCGCAGCAGCAGTGTCCCGAGAACGCGTGACCTGTGGCCGAGTCCCGTCACTCGGCCGTGTACTCCCAGCCAGGCTGCCAGCCGAAGTCCCGGACCGCTAGGTCCTCAAGTGGCGTGCCGAGTAGCAGGTGCTCAAGTCCCCATCGGGTTGCGACATGCCCGATGACCAGCACGCGCTGGCCCGACCAGCGGGGCGAGAGGTCGGCTGCGAAGCTAGCCATCCGCGCTGCCGCTTGCCGCCAGCTCTCGCCGTCCGGATACGGCATATCGATGTGCTCGGCGCGGTGAGCGTGCAACTCTGCGGCAAGCGATCCGTTCAGCTGGCCGTAGTCGCATTCGCGAAGCCGCCAGTCCAGCAGCACTGGGATCGCGGACCCGCCGAAGGCGATTCCCGCGGTCTCGACCGAGCGGGCCAGGTCCGAGCTGAACACGGCGGCGATTCCGTCCGCCCGGCGCCGCGCGCCGAGTTCAGCCGCCTGGTCCCGGCCGAGCGAAGACAACCGGCCCGGCAGCCAGCCGGTGGCGATTCCGTTCTCGTTGTCCTGTGTCGTCGAGTGCGTTTCGAAGACGATCCGGATCGTCACGGCGGAAGCCTATAAGGGCGTGGGTTACCGAACTTGGCCAACTACCAGCCTCACCCGACAACCCACGACCTTCCAGCGTGCTGGCTCGG
>Ga0335072_10004022_pt1 | contig 22010 bp, 20 predicted proteins | sample Lox_Sample_21_FD_206725 | JGI IMG/M metagenome (GOLD analysis project Ga0335072, IMG submission 206725) | Soil microbial communities from Loxahatchee National Wildlife Refuge, Florida, United States - Lox_Sample_2.1 | ecosystem: Environmental > Terrestrial > Soil > Wetlands | place: USA...
GCCTGCGCCAGCAACTGAGCACGGGCTTGCTGGGAACCCTGCTTCCACTGGTCGCGCAGATCCGGTTGCCCCCAGCCGACGGAGAACAGCTCGTACATGGTCGGGAAGGGGGTCATGCTGGCCGGGTCGTGGTGGCCGGCCGTGGTGAGCGCTTCCTCGATCGCGTGCGTGCCCATGCGCCCGATCAGTAAGTCGGTGGCCATGTTGTCACTGGTGGCGATCATCTTCTCGGCGGCCGTGCGAACCGAAACATGCGCCCCGGGAGGCAGTCCCAAACCCGAAGAGCCGACGGCCTTGCTTTTCTCGGTCACCGTCAGCTGGTCGTCCCAGGACACCGTGCCGTTTTTGATCGCACCCGCCAGTGCGTGCAGCACGTACAACTTGAAAATCGAAGCCAGCGGCAGAGATTCGCCGGTGTTGCTGCCTTTCACCGGGTCACAGTGGCCATTGTCGACCTTGGCGACCTGGTAGGAGTACCGGGCGCCAGTCTTGCTCAGCACCCCGTCGACGTCGTGCCATGAGGTGACCGTCGGAGGTTGCGTCTCGAGGTCGAACCGATCGACCCGTCCGTTGTCGTCGGTGTGGATCCGGATGTCTTGCCGCGCTCCGTAGGAGGAGATGAGGTGCAGTGTGGCAACGCTGGCGCCGAGGTCCACACCTGCGAGGGTGAACGGACGATCCCACCACAGCGATTCCATCGTGGTTTCCACCGAGTCGACCTTGTCGGGGGCGGCGAGGGTGCCTACACCGACCGGACCGATGGGCCAGTCGGAGTTCAGCATGTCCAAGGTCTGCTGGGCGCGGATCCCGGGAGGAGTCCGGGTGTCGATCTGCCGCCCCGGGTTCGCGGCATTCGCTTGCGGGGAAGGTGAGGGCGCGCAACCGGGCGCCAGGGTCACTACGAGTGCTGCTGCCGCGCTCAACGCCACCACCCGGCGTGGCGCCAAGCGCTTGCTAGCCGGCCTGGTCGTTGGCGGCAACGTCCAGCACAACCTCGAATTCCAGCAGCGTCGCGCCGGTCGCAACGGGGTTGGCCCGGTGACCGGCATGGGCTTCGATGGCAGGCCCCTTCGCCCACGCCTGGAATGCTTCATCGGACTCCCAGTGTGTCACCACGAAGTAGCGGTCCTCACCCTTGACCGGGCGCAGCAGCTGAAAGCCGAGGAAACCGGGTTGGTTCTCCACCGCGTGCGCGCGATGGGCGAACCGCTTCTCCAGTTCGGGGCCAGCGTCTGCGGGTACCTCAATTGCGTTGATCTTCACGACTGGCATGCCGCTAGGCTACCGCGCCCCCTGGGTTGTCCCACTCGAGGGCGGGCCACGCAAGATAGTCATATGCCCGGCGATCTGTTGACCTGCCACGGCGGTCAGGGCGCGCCATTGGTGCTGGCGCACGGCCTGATGGGCCGGGGCACCACCTGGTCGCGGCAGCTACCGTGGCTGACCCGGTTGGGCACCGTGTACACGTATGACGCGTTGTGGCACCGGGGCCGCGACGTCGATGATCCATATCCGATCAGCACCGAGCGGTTCGTGGCCGATCTTGCTGAGGCGGTGAGCGCGTTGGGGACCCCGGCCACACTGGTCGGTCACTCGATGGGCGCCCTGCACTCGTGGTGTCTGGCCGCCGAGCGTCCCGATTTGGTGTCGGCGTTGGTGCTCGAGGATATGGCCCCGGACTTCCGCGGTCGCACCACCGGTCCCTGGGAGCCCTGGCTGCATGCTCTTCCGGTCGAATTCGATTCCGAGCAGCAAGTATTCGATGAATTCGGACCAATTGCCGGGCGGTATTTCCTGGATGCCTTCGATCGCACCGCCACCGGTTGGCGGTTGCACGGCCACACGGCGCGATGGATCGAGATCGCCGCCGAGTGGGGTATCCGAGACTTCTGGTCGCAGTGGCTGGCGGTACGGGTGCCGGCGCTGCTCATCGAGGCGGGCAACTCGGTCACGCCGCCGGGCCAGATGCATGCGATGACCAAAACCGCCACTCCCACAACCTATTTGCAGGTTCCGCAAGCAGGTCACCTGATCCACGAGGAGGCGCCAGAGGTATACCGCCGGGCGGTCGAGTCATTCCTCGCCGGCTAGCCCGAACCGGCCGTCGGCCGTCTGGGTCACCAAGCCGTCGGCGAGCAGCGAATAGAGAGCCCGGTCGCGCTGAGCGCAATCGGTTAGCCACGCCACGTCGAGTTGGGCACGCGTAACCGGAGAATCGTTGGCCCGCAACACATCCAGCAACCTTCCGCGGACCTGACGGTCGGTTCCGGCGTAGGTCTGAAGGCGGCGCGCCGGCCCCTGCGCCGGCGGATATCCGGCACGCCGCCACGCGCACTGATCAAGTGGACACAACCCGCATCGCGGCGTGCGTGTGGTGCACACCGTCGCACCCAGTTCCATCAGGGCCACCGAAAACCTCGGCGCCGTTTCGCCGTGCGGCAGCAGCGCTGCGACATCGGCGTGGTCGCGTGTCGCCGACGGCGCGCCGGCGTCGGCCAGGCCGTGCACGGCCCGGGCCACCACCCGTCGCACATTGGTGTCCACCACCGGTACCGGCTGCCGGTAGGCGAAGCAGGCCACGGCCCGCGCCGTGTAGCTGCCGATACCCGGCAGGGTCAGCAAGGTTTCGACGTCGTCGGGAACCACATCGCCGTGCTCGCGCGCGATCACCGTGGCGCACTCGTGCAGCCGCTTGGCCCGCCTCGGATAGCCCAGCTTGCCCCAGGCGCGCAGCACGTCGGCCGCGCTGGCCGCGGCGGTGGCCGACGCGGTTGGCCAGCGTTGCACCCAATCCGGCCAGATCGACAGCACCCGGGCCACCGGCGTCTGCTGCAACATGAACTCGCTGACCAGGATCTGCCACGCGGTGACGCCGGGCTCTCGCCACGGCAGTTCGCGACGCGACCGGTCGTACCAATCGATGAGTTCGTTTGGGGGGACGTTCATCTGCTTGTGCGGCATGATGTGTGCCATGCCCAACACCAATCCGGTAACAGCGTGGAAAACACTCAAAGAGGGTAACGAGCGATTCGTCGCAGGAAGGCCAGAACATCCCAGCCAGAGCGTCGAACATCGGGCCAGCCTGACTGCCGGCCAGAAACCGACCGCGATCATTTTCGGCTGTGCGGACAGCCGGGTGGCCGCCGAGCTCCTCTTCGATCAAGGCCTCGGCGACCTGTTCGTGGTTCGCACCGCCGGACAGGCGATCGATTCGGCGGTCTTGGGCTCTATCGAGTACGCGGTGACGGCTCTCGACGTGCCCCTCATCGTCATCGTCGGCCACACCAGTTGCGGTGCCATCAAGGCCGCGATAGGGGCGATCGATGACGGCGCGATACCGGCCGGCTTCGTGCGCGACGTTGTGGAGCGGGTCGCGCCGTCGATCCTGATGGGTCGTCGCGACGGCTTGAGCCGCGTCGACGAGTTGGAGGAGCGGCATGTTCGCGAGACGGTGGCGCAGCTCGTGGCGCGTTCGACGGCCATCGCGGAGCGCGTGGCGGCCGGCACCCTGGCGATAGCGGGGGTCACCTATCAGCTCGCCGACGGGCGTGCGGTGTTGGTCGATCAGGTGGGCGATATCGGCGAATAGCGCCGTTTTGGCCACAGACCCGACGGGCCTCTAACACGTCGGTTGGCCAGCTAACATCGCGACACGCCGAGGCGGGTCGGGCAAATCCGCGTGACCTGGCCCTACGGTGTGAATGTGCTGGATCTGGAACCGCGTGGCCCGCTACCGACCGAGATCTATTGGCGGCGCCGAGGCTTGGCCGTGGGCGTTGCGGTAGTTGTGATCGGGATCGTAGTCGCCACCGTCATCGCCTTCATGAGCAACAATGCGGGTGCAAAACCCGCCAACGCCAACAAACCCAACTCTGCGCAGAGCAACCCGGGATCGCCTGCACCGCAGGCGCCTCCGCCGGCAGGGCAGGAAGGGGTCACCCCGGTGGCTCCACCGCAGGGGCAAAACCCGGAGTCACCCACACCCACCGCGGCCGTGCAGCCGCCGCCGGTGCTGAAGGAGGGCGATGATTGCCCCGATTCGACGCTGGCCGTCAAGGGACTGACCAACGCGCCCCAGTTCTTCATTGGTGACCAGCCGAAATTCACCATGGTCGTCACCAACATCGGGCTGGTGTCCTGCAAGCGCGACGTCGGAGCCGCGGTGCTGGCGGCATACGTCTACTCGCTGGACAACAAGCGGCTGTGGTCGAACCTGGACTGCGCGCCCTCCAACGAGACTCTGGTCAAGACCTTCACCCCCGGTGAACAGGTGACGACCGCGGTCACCTGGACCGGGATGGGGTCGGCGCCGCATTGCCCGCTGCCGCGGCCCGCGGTCGGGCCGGGCACCTACAACCTCGTCGTACAGCTGGGCAACCTGCGCTCGCTGCCGGTGCCGTTCATCCTCAATCAGCCGCCACCGCCGCCGGGTCCGGTGCCCGGGCCGGGTCAGCCGGCGGTGCCGCAGCCTGAAGCACCGCCAGCCGGTGCACCTGTTCCGGGGTAACCCAGGGGCCTAGCTCAATGGGTCGGCGATCGTCGACTCCGCGAGCTGTGACAGCCCCTCCCGTACATGACGGGCCCACATCGCACCGATGCCGTCGACCGCTTCCAGGTCGTTGGCGCTGGCCGCCAGCAGGACCTGTAGCGTCCCGAACGCCCTGACCAGCAGATCCACGTGGGCGAACTGCAGCCGCGGGATGCCGGCCATCGCGCGGTAGCCACGCGGGCTCAACGCGGAGTCCTGCGCCTCGGTGGTCGTCGGATAACCGAAAACCTTTGCCAGCGAAGTGATTTCGAGCAGCTCGGTGTCCGACAGGGCGTCCAGCTCGTCCAGGGTGGCGATCATTTGGGCTTCGGACAGCGGCTCGGGGCTGGCGTGATAGTCCCGCACGATCAGTTCGCGGGCGGTGTCGTTGCCGCCAAGCAGCTCCTCGAGTTGGAGCCGCAGCTGACGCCCGTCGGTGCCGAGTTCGACGCAGTCGTAGTCGATCGCCAGGCCGATTCGCCGGACCAATTCCAGCCGCTGCACCACCGTCATCACGTCGCGCAGCGTGACGAAGTCCTCGATCTCAGCCCGCGACAGTTGCCTGCTGACCTCGTCGAGTCGGGTCTTGTACCGCTCCAGGGTCGCGATGGCCTGATTGGCCCGCGACAGGATGGTCGCGGAGTCCGCCAGCACATGCCGTTCCCCGGCGACGTAGACGGTGACGATGTTCATCGAGTGGCTGACCGAGATCACCGGGTGGCCGGTCTGGATCGCGGCCCGTTCGGCCGAGCGGTGGCGGGTTCCCGATTCGTCGGTGGGGATCGACGGATCGGGGACCAACTGCACATTGGCGCGCACGATGCGGCCGCCGTCGGTGGACAGCACGACGGCGCCGTCCATCTTTGCCAGCTCGCGTAGCCGAGTCGGCGCGTATCGGACGTCGAGAGCGAAGCCGCCGTCACAGATGGCCTCGACGTTCTCGTCGTTGCCCAGCACGATCAGTGCACCGGTACGGCCGCGCAGAATGCGCTCCAGGCCGTCCCGGAGCCCCGTGCCGGGCGCCAGGCGGGCGACGGTCTCACGCAGGGTCGGACGGGTCACAGCGAGTCATTGTGCGGCCCCAGGGCGTTGTGCGTCCAGCCTTTGCGGTGGTCGGCGATGTCGATCATGTGCCGCAGCGCCGCGACGATCGTCGGTGCCCGCAGCGGGCGCATCCCGCTCGGCATTATTTCGCGCCTGGGATCGTCGCCATCGGGGATCAGCGCGATGCTGAACCCCTGGCGCGCGGCCTCGCTCAGGCGACGTTCCATGCCGCTGACCCGCCGCAGGTCGCCGGCCAGGCCCACCTCGCCGATCATCACCGCGGTGGTCGGCAGCGGGAGGCCGGCGTGCGCCGAGGCCAGCGCGACGGCGACCGCCAGGTCCGACGACGGGTCGGTCAGCCGCATGCCCCCGACGGTCGACAGGTAGATGTCGTTGATCGCGATGGGCAACTTGCCGTGCTTTTCCAGCACGGCGGTGATCATCGCGGCCCGGGAGTGGTCGATGCCGCTGACGGCCCGGCGGGGTGAACCGCCCGACGGCGTCGCCAGCAGGGCCTGGACCTCGCCGATGAGCGGCCGTTTGCCGTCCAGCGTCACCGTGATCGCCGTGCCGGGAACCGGGGCCGGGCGCTGATCCAGGAACAGGTTCGACGCGTCGGCCACGCCCTCGATCCCGTTGTCGTGCAACAGGAAACACCCGACCTCGTCGGCGGCGCCGAACCGGTTCTTGATCCCCCGGACCATGCGCAGCGAACCGTTGCGGTCGCCCTCGAAGTGCAGCACCACGTCGACGAGGTGTTCCAGCGAGCGTGGCCCGGCGATGGCCCCGTCCTTGGTGACGTGGCCGACGAGGAACAACGCGACGTTGTTGGCCTTCGCGGCCGCGGTGAGCGCGGCGGTGACGGCCCGGACCTGCGTGACCCCGCCGGAAACGCCGTCCGCCTCGGTCGTGGACGTGGTTTGCACCGAGTCCACGATCACCAGCGCGGGTTTGACCGTCGCGATGTGCTCGAGCACTGTGTGCAGGTCGGATTCGGCTGCCAGATACACCTCGTCACCGCCACAGCCGGTGCGGTCCGCGCGCAGCCGGATCTGACCGGCCGACTCCTCACCGGAGATGTAGAGGGCGCGGCGGCCGGATTCCGCCCAACGGTGGGCGACCTCGAGGAGCAGCGTCGACTTGCCCACGCCGGGGTCGCCGGCCAGCAGTGTGACCGAACCGGGCACCACGCCGCCGCCGAGCACACGGTCGAGCTCGCCGATGCCCGTCGCGCGGTGCTGGCTGACGTTTGGCTCGATGGACGTGATCGGGACGGGTTGCGAGGCGGAGGCCAGCCCTGCACGACGGCCGTTGCTACCGACCGCGGCGAGCACCGGCACCTCGTCGACGGTGCCCCACGTGCCGCACTCCAGGCAGCGACCCACCCACTTCGCGGTGAGGTGCCGGCATTCCGAACAGCGGTATTGCGAGCGTGCGTTAGCCACGCCATGACGGTATCGGGCCGGTGCGACAAGACCGCCGCGACAGACCGGCGAGTCCGCTAAGCAGGCTGTGGCGCCAGCCCGGCCGAAATCGGCACCATCACGCTGGCCTGCCCGGCCTTCTCGAAGTTGAAGGTGAAGTTGTAGGTGAGGCCGTTGCTGATGGGCTTGGCCAAGGTGACGGTCGCCTTGGCCGCGTTACTGGAACCGATCGGCCCCGGCGCCACCTTCGCGCCTTCGGGCGTACCGACGAACAGCATCCCGCCGGCGGGCAGTCGCGCGTCGCCGCTGACCGCCACCGCCCCGATGTCACTGGTCACGCTCACCAGCCTGTCCTCGATATCCGGCGACTGATTGACGGCGACCAGCACCAGGTCGACGGTTCGGCCCGGCTGGACGAAATCACCGGTCTGCACGGCTTGCATGCGGATGTCGCGCAGCGCCACGTTGTTGACCGTGACCTTGTTGCCGTTGACGGCGGGCTCCTGCGTGGCCATCTGCGAAATCTGACCGGCTCCGCAACCGCCGAGCACCGTGATAGCCAGCATAACCAGCACTGGGAGGCCGATCTTGAAGCGGTTCACTTGTTGCCTCCTGCTGGCCTCGCGCCGTCTGACAGCGGTTCGATTACGCAACTATGCACAGTAGTAGGAAGGTCTCAAGAGCGGTAGCGCAGGGCACCAGACCAGCGCAGCAGGGGTCCGGATGGGGTCATCGCACAGGTCGGATCAGGGCGTTGGTACTGTGATGCCTGCACGTTCTACTCCGCCTGTCAACCCCTAATGTGCACGTGTTGTGCCCCTGACCTGCACCGTTGTTCCGCAAGCGGTGGGCCGCCGTGCTAGTATGAAGTAACGAAAGGGGCTCGAATCAGATGATCTTCAAGGTCGGCGACACCGTTGTCTATCCACACCACGGTGCTGCGTTAGTCGAGGCGATCGAAACCCGGACCATCAAAGGGGAACAAAAAGAGTATCTCGTCTTGAAAGTGGCGCAGGGAGACCTGACAGTTCGAGTACCCGCCGACAACGCTGAGTACGTCGGTGTCCGCGACGTCGTCGGCCAAGAAGGCCTGGACAAGGTATTTCAGGTGCTGCGCGCCCCCCACACCGAAGAGCCGACCAACTGGTCGCGCCGCTACAAGGCCAATCTGGAAAAGCTCGCCTCCGGTGATGTGAACAAGGTGGCAGAGGTAGTGCGCGATCTATGGCGTCGCGACCAGGAACGCGGCCTGTCCGCCGGCGAGAAGCGGATGCTGGCCAAGGCACGGCAGATTTTGGTTGGTGAGTTGGCGCTAGCCGAGAGCACCGACGACGCCAAGGCGGAGACCATCCTCGACGAGGTTCTGGCCGCCGCTTCCTGAAAGCTCTGAGGCTCTGTGGTCGGGGCAGCGGGCGGCATAGTCGCAGTCGTCCCGGGCGCAGGGTCGGGCGAGCGGCTGGCCGCCGGAATCCCGAAAGCATTCTGTGAGCTCGACGGGCGCACCCTGCTCGAACTTGCCGTCGCCGGCCTGCTGGAGTCCGGAGTCGTCGGGCATGTTGTGGTCGCTGTCCCCACTGACCGCATCGACCAGGCCAAGCAGGTCCTGGGCGAACAAGTCACCGTCGTGGCCGGCGGAGCCGACCGTACCGAGTCCGTGCGCCTGGCCTTGTCGGCGCTGTCTGGGGAACCGGAGTTCGTCCTGGTGCACGACGCCGCCCGGGCATTGACGCCACCGGAGTTGATCGTGCGGGTGGTCGATGCGTTGCGGGCCGGTCATGGCGCAGTCGTGCCCGCGCTGCCGCTGCATGACACCATCAAGGCCGTGGATGCCAACGGGGTGGTGCTGGGCACGCCGGAGCGGGCCGGCCTGCGGGCCGTGCAGACTCCACAAGGGTTCGCCACCGACCTGCTGATGCGCGCCTATCGGGGGGCCCGCGCTGCGGATTTCACCGACGACGCGTCCCTCGTCGAGCATCTCGGCGGCCAGGTTCAGGTGGTCGAGGGCGACCCGCTGGCGTTCAAGATCACCACCCAGCTGGATCTGTTGCTGGCCCAAGCGATTGCGCGCCGGTGAGCGAACTGCCGAGGGTCGGTCTGGGCACTGATGTGCACCCGATCGAACCCGGTCGACCCTGTTGGCTGGTGGGGCTGCTGTTCCCCGGCGCCGACGGCTGCGCCGGACATTCCGACGGCGACGTCGGGGTCCATGCGCTGTGCGACGCCGTGCTGTCGGCCGCGGGGCTCGGCGATATCGGCGCGGTCTTCGGGGTCGACGATCCGCGCTGGAAGGGCGTCCCCGGCGCCGATATGTTGAGCCATGTCGTCGACCTCATCGCGCGGCATGGCTACCGGGTCGGAAACGCTGCCGTTCAGGTGATCGGCAACCGGCCGAAAATCGGCCCTCGCCGGGCCGAGGCGCAGGAGGTGCTGTCGCGTCTGCTGCGGGCGCCGGTATCGGTGTCGGCCACGACCACCGATGGCCTGGGCCTGACCGGGCGGGGCGAGGGTCTGGCCGCCATCGCCACGGCGCTGTTGGTCCCCATCGGGGAAGGGCCCTGAGCGCCGGGAAAATCGGAACTAGCAGGTAAGCTGGCATGTCGTGACCGATCGCGCCCGCATGCGGCTACACGACACGGCAGCCGGTGCCGTGCGTGACTTTGTTCCGCTGCGCGAAGGGCACGTCTCCATCTACCTGTGTGGCGCCACGGTGCAGGGCCTGCCGCACATCGGCCATGTCCGCAGCGGGGTGGCCTTCGACATCTTGCGCCGCTGGCTGATCGCGCGTGGCTACGATGTCGCGTTCATCCGCAACGTGACCGACATCGACGACAAGATCCTCAACAAGGCCGCGGCGGCATGCCGGCCGTGGTGGGAGTGGGCGGCCACTTACGAGCGCGCGTTCAGCGCCGCCTACGACGCCCTGGACGTCATGCCGCCGTCGGCGGAGCCGCGAGCCACCGGCCACATCACCCAGATCGTCGAGCTGATTCAGCGGCTGATCGATACCGGCCATGCCTATACCGGCGGCGGCGACGTCTACTTCGACGTGCTCAGCTACCCGGAATACGGCGCGCTGTCCGGGCACAAGATCGACGACGTTCACCAGGGCGAGGGGGTGGCCACCGGCAAACGGGACCAACGCGACTTCACACTCTGGAAGGGCGCCAAGCCCGGCGAGCCGTCGTGGCCCACGCCCTGGGGCCGGGGACGGCCGGGCTGGCATTCAGAGTGCGTGGCGATGGCGCGCGAATATCTCGGGCCGGAATTCGACATCCACTGCGGTGGAATGGATTTGGTGTTTCCACACCACGAGAACGAGATCGCGCAGGGCCGCGCCACCGGGGACGGATTCGCCCGCTACTGGCTGCACAACGGCTGGGTGACCATGGGCGGCGAGAAGATGAGCAAGTCGCTGGGCAATGTGCTGGCGATACCGGCGATGTTGCAGCGAGTGCGACCGGCCGAGCTGCGCTACTACCTGGGCAGCGCGCACTACCGGTCGATGCTGGAATTCTCCGAAACCGCCCTGCAGGACGCGGTCAATGCCTATGTCGGGGTGGAGGAGTTCCTGCACCGCGTCCGCAGCCGCGTCGGTGCCGTCGAGCCGGGCGAGTGGACGCGGGAGTTCGCCCAAGCCCTCGACGACGACCTCGCGGTCCCGATCGCGCTGGCCGAGGTGCATCAGGCCCGCGCTGAGGGCAATCGGGCACTCGACGCCGGCGACCACGAAGGCGCCCTGAAGCACGCCGGCGCGATCCGCGCGATGATGGGCATCCTGGGCTGCGACCCGCTCGACGAACGCTGGGAATCTCGCGACGAAACGTCCGCCGCGCTCGCGGCTGTCGGCGTGCTGGTGGAGGCCGAGCTGGAAAGCCGGCAAAAGGCGCGCGAGGAGCGCAACTGGGCGCTCGCCGACCAGATCCGGGATCGACTCAAACAGGCCGGCATCGAGGTTACCGATACCGCCGACGGGCCGCAGTGGGAGCTGCTGGCCGGCGACGACAAGTAGGGGCCAAGTAGATGCCCGGTAACTCGCGGCGCCGGGGAGCAATACGTAAACCCGGCACCAAGAAAGGCCCGAGCGTAGGTTCGGGCGGCCAGCGTCGCCGCGCGCTGGAGGGACGCGGCCCCACACCGCCCGCGCATATGCGTCCCAACCATCCCGCCGCCAAACGCGCCCAGTCGCAGCCGCGGCGGCCGGCCAAGCGCACCGACGAAACCGAAACGGTGCTCGGCCGCAACCCGGTGCTGGAATGCCTGCGCGCCGGTGTACCGGCGACTGCGCTCTACGTCGCGCTTGGTACCGAGGCCGACGAGCGTCTCACCGAATCAGTAGCGCGGGCAGCCGATTTCGGCATCGCCATCCTCGAGGTACCGCGTACCGACCTGGACCGGATGACCAGCAATCACATGCACCAGGGCATCGCGTTGCAGGTGCCGCCCTACGACTACGCCCACCCCGACGACCTGCTCGCGGTCGCTGCCAACTCGCCACCGGCGCTGTTGGTCGCATTGGACAACATCTCCGACCCCCGCAATCTCGGTGCCATCGTTCGTTCGGTCGCGGCATTCGGTGGTCACGGCGTGCTGATCCCGCAGCGACGTTCGGCCTCGGTGACCGCGGTGGCCTGGCGCACCAGCGCCGGCGCGGCTGCTCGCATTCCGGTGGCGCGGGCCACCAACCTCACCAGGGCACTCAAAAGTTGGGCCGACACCGGAGTGCGGGTGATCGGATTGGACGCCGGTGGTGAAACCGCACTCGACGACCTGGACGGCACCGATCCGATGGTGATGGTCGTCGGATCCGAGGGCAAGGGTCTGTCGCGGTTGGTGCGGCAGAACTGCGACGAGGTGGTATCCATCCCGATGGCCGGGCGTACCGAATCGCTCAACGCCTCGGTGGCTGCCGGGGTGGTGCTCGCCGAAATCGCCCGTCAGCGAAGGCGTTAACGCCAAATGCGCGCCCGCCTCGCCGCCCTTGTGATACTGGCCGTCACGCTTCTCGCGCCGTTGCCGACTGCATCCGCGCAATCGTCCGGCTTTGACCTGCAGGCCCATCGCGGCGGACGCGGCGAGACGACTGAGGAAGCGCTACGCGCATTTGCCAAATCGCTCGAATTAGGCGTCAGCACACTCGAACTCGACATCGTCATATCCAAGGACCGGCAACCTCTGGTGTGGCACGATCCGACGATTGAGCCCGAGAAGTGCTCCGACACCGGGCCCGTCGTCGCCGGCGACCCGGAGTATCCCTACGTCGGCAAGCTCGTGCATGAGCTGACCCTGGCGCAGATCCGCATGCTGGACTGCGGTCGCCGGCTCGACGAGTTTCCTCGCGCAGAGGTGGTGCGGGGCAACAAGATAGCGACGTTGCCGGAAGTCTTTGCGCTCGCCGACTCGTATCACGCCGGTGTCCGTTACAACATCGAAACCAAGGTGGAAGCCGATCATCCTGGCGCATCGGCCGGTCCGCAAGAGTTCGTCGATGTGATCCTGGCTTCGGTCAGGTCGGCGGGCAAGGTCGACCGCGTGGAGATTGAGAGCTTCGACTGGCGCACGCTGCCGATGGTGCACCAGGCCGAGCCGTCGATTCCGTTGGTCGCCCTGTACAACGAGCAGACCTGGGCGCCGGATTCGCCGTGGCTGGACGGCGAAAACGCCACCGCCATCGACGACCCGTTGACCGGGGCGACGATGGTGGGCGCGAACATGGTCTCACCCGACTACCAGCTGGTGACGGGCCAACCGTATGTCGATCATGCGCATTCGTTGGGGCTCAAGGTCATTCCGTGGACCGTCAACGACGCCGACGCCATGCGTGCGCAGATCGGTTACGGCGTCGACGGCATCATCACCGACTTCCCGACACTGCTGCGCGGCGTTCTGGCTGAACTCGGGATGCCGCTGCCGCCGGCATACCATCGGGGGTAGTGCGGCCTCCGGCGTCGAGCCGTTCGGTGTCGTGTTGGCCATTGCGATGGTTGGCGCGGACGACGCGCCAGATCACCTTCGGGCGCAGCAGCCGTGTCGCGGGGTCCTGCAGCGACGTCACCCGGAAGAAGTAATCGAAGACCACGGCGTCGGATTCCGCCGCGGCCAGGATGTGATCGAAGTATCCGTTGAACAGCCGCGCGACCAGCGGTGGCCTGCCGTCGATTTCGGGCAGTGCGAGGTCGGGGTTGGTCGACAGTTGCCAGGCCTGGACGATCGGCGCCGCCGCGGCGCGGAAGAAGCGCCCTGCCAAATCCTCGGTGCCGCGAGATAGGCAGTCGCGCAACGCCAACGCCTCGAGTGCGGCCACCGTCATGCCCTGGCCGTAGATCGGGTTGAAGCTACAGATCGCGTCACCGGCGACCAGCAGGCCCTCGGGGAAGCGCCGCATCTTGTCGTAGCGCCGCCACTGACTGGACGGTTGACGGTGCCGCACCGGCGCTCCGATGGGTTCGGCGGCCCGCACCGCAGCCAGCAGGTGGGCCGGTGCACAGTCCTCCACGAACTCGCACATTGCCGCGAGGTCGCAAGGCGGCTCGTGACCGGCTATGCCGACCACGGTGAACAGCCACGTGTCGTCCTCGCAATGGAGCAGGACGACCCCTTTCGGCCGTCCAGGCACGATCCCGACGAGGCAACCCTGTTCGTGCGGCGCTTCCGTTGCGATGCGCAGGTGCTGGCTCACGTAGGTCAGATTCACCACGACATGATCCTCGGAAGGGCGGTTGTAGCCCAGGCTTTCCAGCCAGGTCGGGGTGCGGGAGGCGCGCCCGGTCGCATCGACCACCAGATCGGCGCTCAGCATCACTTCTTGGCGGTTGCGACGGTTGACTACCCGTGCGCCTGTGACGCGGTGGCGGTCGGGCGTCGAGGTCAGCCCCGCGATGTCGTGCTCATCGAGCAGGGTGACATTGGGGATGCTGCGTACTCGCGCGCGGACGTGTCCCTCCAGGAAAGGCCGCGTCGCGCAGTAACCGCTGAACGAGGTGGCGCTGCCGGTGCGCACCATGAGGTGCCCGCCCACGTCGTAGTACAGCTGCGACAGATCCGTGCCGTCGAAGTATTGCGCGCCGTCAAGTACCAGCTCATCGAGGACGCCCGGGAACAGTTCCTCGATCACCTGGGCGCCGCGGGTCAGCAGTGCATGGACGTGCCGGCCCTGCGGCACGCCTCGCCGGGCGGCCGTGGTGTCGGGCAGCACGTCGCGCTCCACCACCGTGACCTTGTCGAAGTGGTCGGCGAGTGACCGCGCGGCCAGCAGGCCGGCCATGCTCGCTCCCAACACCACCGCGTGACTGCCGATCGTGGCCTTAGCCATTGCGCACCGCCTTCGCCGAGCCGCTAGCTGACGAAATCCACGCTCACAGCAAACCGTGGGCGGCGATAGAGTAGTCGGGTACGCAACTGGTGCGCCTCCATCGCTCATTGGCCAACTGAAACGCGGATAAATTGACCCGCCCGCCGCTTTCGCAACGTTATAGTCGCCGAGTGATCAGCGGCGAACCGCTGACGGGGCGCGACAGCGAGCTACGGCTCATTCGCCGCGCCCTCGGCGGGGCTGGTAACCACTCCGGCGTGGCCATCGCCGGAGTGGCCGGTGTGGGCAAGACCTGGCTGGCCCGCGAGGCGCTGCGGCGCGCCGAGGCGACGGGCGAGCGCACCCAATGGATCGTCGGCACCGAGTCGGCGCGGGCGCTGCCCCTGGGGGCATTCATCGGCCTGCTGGGCGAGGCGATGTCGGATCCGCTAGCGAATGTGCGGCGCGTGATCAACTCGTTCGTCGCGCAACAGCGCCGGGGTCGTGTCGTGGTTGGGGTTGATGACGCGCACCTGCTGGACGGATTGTCTGCCCTTGTCATTCATGAGCTGGCGCAGTCGGGTGGGGTGCGGCTGTTGGTCACAACGCGCACCGGCAGCGAGGAACCCGATGCGGTGACGGCATTGTGGAAGGACGGGTTGCTGGTCCGACTTGATCTCGAACCGCTGTCTGCCGCGACGACACGCGAGGTGATCGAGAGCACGCTGGGTGGCCCGGTCGACGCGCGTAGCGCGGCCCGGTTCCGAAAGCTGACCGGTGGCAACACGTTGTTCCTTCGGCAGTTGCTGGCCGATCAGGTGGCGGCCGGGCGGATGCGGCAAACGGCCGGGGTCTGGATGTGGGACGGCGACGTCGCGGTCTCGGCGAGCCTCTCCGACACGGTGGGGCGTCAGTTGGGCCGGCTGAGCCCAGAGCTGGCGTTGGTGGTCGACACGTTGTCGCAGTGTGAGCCGCTGGCCGTTGATGCGCTGTGCGATCTGGTGCCCCGCCACGACGTGGCGGCCGCCGAGCGAATGGGCCTGGTGAGCGTCGAACGCACCGCCGGCGGGCTGATGGTCAGGCTGGCGCACCCGCTGTTCGGTGAGCTTCGCCGCGCGAGCGCCGGCGAGATGTACCTCTGCGCAATCCGGGGCAGGCTGGCAACCCGGCTGGCGCAAGACGGAGACGCGGACATGCAGGCCAGCGTGCGCCGGGCCCTGCTCAGCCTTGAGTCTGATCTAGACCCCGAACCCGAGCTGTATCTGGAATCAGCGCGGCACGCGATGACGCTGCTCGACCTGGATCTGGCCGACCGGTTCGCCACCGCCGCCGCAAAGGGCGGGGCGCCCGGAGCGGCCGGCGTGCGTGCGATGAACCTCGTGTTGCTCGGACGCGGTGAGCAGGCCGAGGCGGCGCTGCGCGGCCTGGTCGACGGCCCGGACGGACATCACTGGGCGACGATTCGGGCCGCCAGCCTGATGTGGATGCTCGCCAAGCCCGCCGACGCGGCGGTGATCCTCGACGGCCTCGCCGCCGCCCCCGAGACCGACGCACAGGTGGCCGAGCGCCTCGCGATGCAAGCTGGCCTGGATGCGATATCGGCCCGGTGTGATTTAGCGGCCGAGCGGGCCCGGGCCGCCTTGGACTTCCCTGCTCTGCCGGATTTTCACGCGTTGCTGGCCGCGCTTGCGTTGATCATGGCGATGGGTGCACTGGGCGAGGTTGACGACCTCTCCGACGTCGCTGAGCAGGCGCTGCGGCGCGCGACAACGTCGTTCCAGGCCTCCCACCTGCGGTTCTGGTTCGGCGCCGTATACGGGCGCGCCTGCCGGCTGACCGGGCGCATCGACGAATTCGTCGACACGGCAAGGCAAATGGCGGACGCGGCACGAGACATCCCCGGCCTGGCCTACGCGAACCTCGCGCTCCTGCTCGGCAACACGGACCTGGTTCGCGGCGCCGTCGCCGATGCGGTCCGGCTGCTGCACGAAGCGGTGGCCGGAGTGCAGATACACGCCGTCACAACGGGTTTGCGTCCGGCCAGCTACTTTGCGCTGGCCGAGGCGCATGCCAAGCTTGGACAGGCCGACGAAGCGAACGACGCGGCGGCCGCCGCGCGGTCGGCGGTGCCGCCCGACTACCTGTTCATGCATACCGGGTTGTCGCTGGCCGACGGCTGGGCGATGGCGGCGAGCGGCCGTCTGGGCGAGGCCGTCGCGAGCGCGCAGGAGGCGGCACAACTTGCCCGTGACCGCGGCCAGCCCACCTACGAGCTGGCCTGCATACAGGCCGCGGCGCAGTGGGGCGATGCGTCGGGGGCTTCCCGGGCCGGGGAGCTGGCCGAGGCATTGTCGCTACCGCTGGCCGACGCGATCGCGTTGCATACGCGGGCACTGCTGGGCGGGGACGGCGACGGCCTGCTGGCGGCTTCGGCGGACTACCGGCGGATCGGTGATCGGGCCGCGGCCGCCGACGCGGCGGCGCAGGCCTCCGTCGCGTTCGACGAGGGCCAGCAGCACAAGCGAGGGCTCTATGCTGCGGCGCTGGCCAGGGAATTGGCCGACGAGTGCGGTGGTTTGCGCACGCCGGCGCTGCGCACTCCGGCGGGGCTCAAGTTGGCGGGCCGTCAGCGCGATGTCGTCGAACTCGTCGTAGCCGGTCTGTCCAACCGCCAGATCGCCGAGAAGCTGGTGATGTCGGTGCGCACCGTGGAGGGCCACATTTACCGGGCCTGCCAGCGGGTGGGGGCCCAGTCACGCGAGGAACTTGCGTCGATCATCCGATCCGGACCGGGTGGCGTGTCCAGCTGAACCGCCAACGCGCCTAGGTACCCAAAAGCCGCGTCGACGCCCACAGCGCGACCACCGCTAGCGCCAGCGACGGCGGCACGGTGCACAGCCCCAGGCGGGTGTATTCGCCGACGCCGGCATCGACGTTGTGCTGGCGGAGCACGCGTCGCCACAACAGGTTCGACAACGAACCGACGTAGGTCAGGTTGGGGCCGATGTTGACCCCGATCAGCACCGCCAGGATGGCCACCGGCCCGCTGGGCGCCACCAGCGGCAGCAACACCAGCGTGGCGGGCAGATTGTTGACGACGTTGGCCAACAGGGCGGCTATCGCGGCGATCGCAAGCAACGTGAGCAGTCCCGAACCCGACGGCAGCACCGCGGACATCAGGTGGTCCATCCCGTTCAGCATGACCGCCTGCACCACTACGCCCAGCGCGAGCACGAACACCAGGAACGACACGTGCACCGAGCGCACGATGTCCACGACCGAGGTGTGCCGACGGCTCAGGCTGCGCACCGCGAGCACGGAGGCACCGGCCAGCGCCACCCATGCCGGAGCCACGCCGACGGATTGGGCAACGGCGAACCCGGCAAGCGTCAGCCCGACCACCACCAACACGAACACCGGCGGCCGCGGCGCCGGCCCGAGTTGCCCGGGGTCTGGCTGGACCCGCAGGTCCCCGGCGAAAAACCACCGGAAGACGACGTAGAGGGTGGCCAGTGCGCCCAGCCACGGCAATGCCATCACCAGCGTGAATCTGGTGAACGAGATATTGGCCGTGTGAAAGGCCAACAGGTTGGTCAGATTCGAGACCGGCAGCAACAGCGAGGCGCCATTGGCCAGATGAGCGGTGGCGTAGGCGTATGGCCGCACCCGGGTACGCCGTCGCTGGACGGCGGCCAGCACCACCGGGGTCAGCAGCACCACGGCGGTGTCCAGGCTCAGCACGGCGGTGACGACGGAGGCGATGACGAACACCCGCCGCAGCAGGCCGCCCGACCCCACGCGTCCCCGCGCGATCGCCGCGCCGGCAGCTTCGAAGAGGCCCTCGTCGTCGCACAGCTTGGCCAGCACCAGCACCGCGCCCAGGAATGCGACGACTCCCGACAGATCGGCGACCTGCCGTGCCGCCTGGTGGACCGAGATCGCGCCGATCGCTATCAGGATGAGGGCAGCCGGAACCGCTGCCAGCGCCTCAGGCCAGCCTCCCGGGCGCACGACAGCGAACCCGAGAACAACAGCAAGCAGTAACAACGCAACGGTCAGTGCCAACGTCTAGGCCGCTTCACTGCATGGGTTCTCGCGCCGCCACACCGTCGGCATGTGGAGCGCGACACCGTCTTGTGCGGCCAGTTCGTCCAGGGTGCGGATGGACACATCCAAGTCGTCGCCCGCATAAGGCAAGGCCCGCAACGGCTTTGACAACGGGCGGAAGAAATCGTCCCAGTGGATCAGGATCACCCGGCGTGCGCCGACTGCGCACACGGTCTCTGCCCAGTAATCAAGCAGGTACGAACGCGGTTGCAGGCCCAGCTGTCCGACGCTGAGGTAAGCGGCATCGGCGCTCTGGCCGGTCAGCGCACCCTTGACGAAACCGGCACTGCCCTGGATCAGCAGCCGCTGCCCTGAGGGTAGGTGGTGCACCAGCGTCGACCACGCCTCGCCGCAGCGGTAGGCCGACACTTTCACCGGCGGGGTCAGCGGTGCGTTGATCACACCGGGAAACCGATCGGGTGGACAGTGGTGCGACTCCACCAGCGTGACGTCGTAGGCGCCCAACCGAATCGGCTCGCCACTCACCGCGACGACGAGACGGTCTTCGGGCAGCCCGTATCCGCGCCCGACGTTGGCCGCTGACTCACCCCCGACCAACCGCGCGCCGGTGCGGTCGGCGACCAGCGCGGAGTCCATCACGTGGTCGAAGTGGGTGTGCACCGGGATGACGGCCTCCAGCCGGGACACCTCGGCCCGCGCCAGGCAGCCGTCAACGCGCGCCGGCAACGGCGATAGCTTGCCGGCTGCGATCTGGGCCAGGTTGGGGCGCGAAAAGAAGCCGTCGGTCATCAGCGCGGACGATCCGTCGTCGATCAGCAGCGTCGCCACCCCCATCCAGGTCGCCGAAAGCGGTGAATCATGTTCTGCGGCAGGCGCATCGAACCGATCGGAATACCGGGCGATATCGGGTCGACCGAGTTTGAGTCTCATCAGCAGAACGCCCTTATCTCGGTGCCTGCGGCTTCGAGCCGATCGCGCACCGCCGTCGCTATCTGCACCGCACCCGGCGAATCACCATGCACGCAAACCGATTCCACGCCGACGGCAACCTGGGTGCCGTCGATCGCGGTGACCTGTCCGGTGGACACCATGCTCACGACGCGGTCGGCGATCGCCGCCGGATCGTGCAGCACCGCGCCCGGTTCGCGACGGGAAACCAGCTGGCCGTCCGGCCGGTAGGCGCGATCGGCGAACGCCTCGGCCACCGTGCACAACCCAAGGCGGGCGGCTTCGTCGAAAAACGCCGAACCCGCCATGCCCAACACCGGCAGCGTCGCGTCCACCAGGCGCACCGCCTCGGCGACCGCGGCGGCCTGCTCGCGGTTGGTCACGATCGTGTTGTACAGCGCGCCATGGGGTTTCACGTAGGACACCGTTGAACCGGACGCCTGCGCGATTCCCTGCAACGCGCCGATCTGGTACACCACGTCGGCGACGAGGTCTTCGGCGGCGACGTCGATGAAGCGCCTGCCGAACCCGGCCAGATCCCGGTAACTGACCTGCGCTCCGATGCGCACGCCGCGCTCGACGCCCAGCCGGCATACCCGCAGCAGGCCGGCGGGATCCCCCGCATGGAATCCGCACGCCACGTTGGCGCTGGTGACAATCCCGAGCATGGCGTCGTCGTCACCGAGGCGCCAGACGCCAAAGCCCTCGCCCAGGTCAGCGTTGAGGTCGATACCGGCCACCTGCCTAGCTTATTGCGGGTCACGATGATGCGATCTCGCCGAGTCCGCCGGCAGCCCCAAATTAATGACAATCGTTTCCATTAAGACGCAGGGAATCGAAGCCGCGTAGGCGCAACCGAGGATGCGCTGTAGCCTCACCGAACGTGAGTCCCACACCGCGCCGACGTGCGACTCTGGCGTCGTTGGCAGCCGAACTCAAGGTCTCGCGCACCACCATTTCGAATGCCTTCAACCGCCCGGATCAGCTCTCCGCCGACCTCCGTGAACGGGTGCTGGCGACGGCCAAGCGCCTTGGTTATGCGGGACCCGACCCGGTGGCGCGATCGCTGCGGACCCGCAAGGCCGGTGCGGTTGGTTTGGTGATGGCCGAACCACTTACCTATTTCTTCAGCGATCCGGCGGCGCGGGATTTCGTTGCGGGAGTGGCGCAATCGTGCGAGGAGCTGGGGCAGGGACTGCTGCTAGTGGCCGTCGGGCCGAGCCGAAGTCTCGAGGACGGAACCGCTGCCGTGCTGGGTGCCGGGGTGGACGGCTTCGTGGTCTATTCGGTCTGCGACGACGATCCCTATCTACAGGCGGTGCTGCAGCGTCGGCTGCCCGTTGTGGTGGTCGACCAGCCCAAAGACCTGCCTGGGGTTTCCCGGGTCGGCATTGACGACCGGGCGGCCATGCGCGAGCTCACCGACTACGTACTGGGGTTGGGGCATCGTGAGATCGGGCTGCTGACCATGCGGCTGGGCCGGGACCGCCGGCAAGGCCTAGTGGACGCCGAGCGGCTGCGATCACCGGCATTCGACGTGCAGCGCGAACGCATCATCGGCGTGTGGCAGGCGATGAAAGCTGCGGGCTTGGACTCGGATTCGCTGACCGTGGTGGAAAGCTACGAACACCTCCCGGCGTCGGGTGGCGATGCGGCCAAGGCGGCGCTGGAGGCCAATCCGCGGATTACCGCGTTGATGTGCACCGCGGACATATTGGCGCTTTCAGCCATGGATTACCTTCGGGCGCATGGCATTTACGTACCCGGACAGATGACCGTCACCGGGTTCGACGGGGTGCCCGACGCGATGAGCCGCGGGCTGGCCACGATGGCGCAGCCCAGCTTGTACAAGGGTCGCCGGGCAGGCGAGCTGCTGCTGAACCCGCCGCGGTCGGGCCTGCCGGTCGTCGAGCTGTTGGACACCGAGCTGGTTCGCGGGCGCACCGCGGGGCCGCCCGCCTAGCTGGATGCCAGGCGCTCGCTAGGTCCCTTCGGCGTCGCCGATCAGCAACCGCACCGCCAGGTCCAGCCGCTTGGTGACGTCGGTCGCCGAGGCCCGCCGGGTAAGCCACGCGAGCAGGTTCGATGTCCACACATTCGAGATCACCCGGGCGATGTGGTACTGCTCCTCGGTTGGTTCGCCATCGGCCATCGCGCGCGCGAACATGGAGTCGATGATCTTCTCGACGTGGTCGACCTCACTCGCGGCAGACGCGTCGGCGAAGACGTAGGCGCGCGTCATCGCCTCGGTGAGCAGCGGATTGCGCTGCATCGCCCGGTTGAGCTTGCCGACCATGAAGTTCAGCCGCTGGAACGGAGTCGCGCTGGCAATCGCGGAGCGGTCGGTTTTGGCGTCGATGCGGCTGAACTCCCGGCCCAGGGCCGACACCAACAGATGCACCTTCGACGGGAAATAGCGATACAGCGTGCCAACCGCCACGTCGGCCCGGTCCGCCACGGCGCGCATTTGAACCGCTTCGTAGCCGCCCTTCGACGCGATGGCCATGGTCGCATCCAGGATGCGTTTGCGCCGCTCCCGCTGTGCCTCCGAGCCAAGCTCGGACTCAGCCAATACCGCCACGTTTATGACCTCACGCGGCTGCGACTCAGAAACGCGGCCCAAGTTCGTGTTCGCTGGCGACATCTGGCGGATTCCCCCTCTTCCGGGCGGTTCGTTCGCAAACGATACGCAAGCCGATTGAGAATTTCC
>Ga0335072_10004023_pt1 | contig 22001 bp, 19 predicted proteins | sample Lox_Sample_21_FD_206725 | JGI IMG/M metagenome (GOLD analysis project Ga0335072, IMG submission 206725) | Soil microbial communities from Loxahatchee National Wildlife Refuge, Florida, United States - Lox_Sample_2.1 | ecosystem: Environmental > Terrestrial > Soil > Wetlands | place: USA...
AGGCCCTGCGCAGCTGGGCTGAGGCGCACGGCCTCGATCCGGCGCAGTTGTCGCTGGGGCCAGCGGACCTTGGCGTACGGGTCACCTACCTCGCCAGCCAGCCGCTCACCGAGACCAGCGTCCCTGGCCGCGACTTCGCGGTGCCCTTCGCCTGAGATGGCCGGGCAGCGGGTAAGGTTCACCTAGCTATGGCGGGGATTTCGCGGTTCTAGTGACCTGCTATAGTGAGGTACGGACCGGCTCGGCACCTGGGGTGCCGAGCATGCAAGCGGAGGACCACCTCCCACCTGGCTGGCCGTGAGGGCTAGCGGGTTAGGTACGGCGATACCGTGTTACCACGCCGCCGCGTGGGGAACATCACCGGTATAGTCGTAGTTGTGGTACCCCGTTGCCCTCTGCTCGTGAAAGAGCAGCGCGCACACGGGGTTTTTCCGTTAGGCGCGGTCGCGGCAACCATGCCGCCGGAACGGCCGGCGGCTGCAGATGAGGCTTATGGAGGTCACATCAGCGCCGAAACGCGTATCAACGAGCGCATCCGCTCTCCGGAAGTCCGTCTCGTCGGTGCCAAGGGAGAGCAGATCGGGATCGTCTCGATAACCGAGGCGCTCCGGCTGGCCCAGGAGGCCGACCTTGACCTGGTCGAGGTCGCACCCACCGCCCGGCCCCCGGTCTGCAAGCTCATGGACTACGGCAAGTTCAAGTACGAGTCCGCGGTCAAGGCCAGGGAATCGCGCAAGAACCAGACGCAGACGATCGTCAAGGAGATCAAGCTCCGCCCGAAGATCGACCCGCACGACTACGGCACCAAGAAGGGCCACGTGGAGCGGTTCCTCAAGGCGGGTGACAAGGTCAAGGTGACGATCATGTTCCGCGGGCGCGAGCAGTCCCGGCCAGAGCTGGGGTTCCGGCTCCTGCAAAGGCTCGCCGACGACGTCCAGGAGCTTGGCTTCGTTGAGTCCCAGGCCAAGCAGGACGGCCGGAACATGATCATGGTGCTCGGCCCGCACCGCAAGAAGGTCGAGGCCGCCAAGGCGACCCAGCAGACGCAGCCGGCACCGGCTCCGGCACCCCGTCCGGTGCCCAGCCAGCGCCCGGCGGCTGCTGAGCCGGCCCCGGCAGCCTCGGCCGCGGAACCGGGCGACGCATAGCGCGCTGACCCCTTGGGGGCACGGGGGACATCCCCCGGACGTGAGCTGAGACCGCCTGGTGCGGTGTCCCGCGTGACACCTCACCAGGCGGCTATTGAGGGCTGTCCACCGTGGGCAGCGACTGACGGATTGGAGACTCGGCCACCATGCCGAAGATGAAGACGCACAGCGGCACTGCCAAGCGGTTCAAGATCACCGGAACCGGCAAGATCATGCGCCGTCGCGCCAACCGCAACCACTTGCTCGAGCACAAGTCATCCCGCGTCACGCGCCGGCTGGCTGGCGAGCAGGAGCTCGCGCCCAACGACGTCCGTGAGATCAAGCGGCTGCTCGGCCGCTAGCACCGGCCTGGGGGACGACCCCCGCTACCCCCGAGGGGCGCGAGCCTGCACACAGCGCACGCCTTCCTCCGACGCGACGATGAGACCATAGGAGACCAAGCACATGGCACGCGTGAAGCGGGCGCTCAACGCCCAGAAGAAGCGCAGGGTTACGCTCGAGCGGGCGAGCGGCTACCGCGGTCAGCGGTCCCGGCTGTACCGCAAGGCCAAGGAGCAAGTGCTCCACTCCATGACGTATGCCTACCGCGACCGCAAGGACCGCAAGGGCAACTTCCGCCGGCTGTGGATCCAGCGCATCAACGCCTCCGCACGCGCGAACGGGCTCACCTACAACCGCTTCGTCCAGGGCCTCAAGGCCGCGGGCGTGGAGGTCGACCGCAAGGTCCTCGCTGACCTCGCGGTGTCCGACGCGGTTGCCTTCGCGGCCCTGGTCGAGGTTGCCCGCGCGGCGCTGCCGCAGGCCGCCGCGGCCTGAAGCGCCACACCGCGTGAGGGGAATCGCCCTGACGGCGACCAGCGAGTACCGGACCGCGAGCAACGCGCGGCTCAAGGCCGCGCGGCGGCTGACCAAGCGGGCGTTCCGGCAGCGTGAGCGGGCCTTCCTCGCGGAAGGCCCGCAGGCCGTGCGGGAGGCGCTCGCGATGGGCGCACCCGTCACCGACCTCTTCGTCACCGCGCCGGCACAGTCCAGGCACGAAGCGCTGGTAGCCAGCGCGGCCGCTGCCGGGATCGGCGTCCAGGTCGTCAGCGGCGAGATCATGAGCGAGCTCGCGCAGACCGTCACCCCCCAGGGGCTGCTGGCTGTCTGCGGGTTTATCGACGTGCCGCTGGCCACGGTCACGGCGCCAGCCAACGGCACGACGCCGCGCCTCGTCGCGATCCTCGCCAACGTCAGGGACCCTGGCAACGCGGGCACCGTGCTGCGCACGGCCGACGCGGCCGGCGCGGACGCGGTCGTCTTCTCCGACGCCTCCGTCGATCCGTACAACAGCAAGTGCGTGCGAGCCAGCGCCGGGAGCCTGTTCCACCTTCCCGTCGTGGCGCTGCCCGGGGAGGCGCCGGCCCCTCACGGGCAGCGGCTGCCGCAGGCGATCGCCGAGCTGCGCCGCTCAGGGCTGACGGTCATCGCCGCCGACGGGCGGTCAGGACGCCCCCTGGATGACCCGGCGGCACGTGAGCTGCTGCGCGGCCCCACCGCGTGGCTGTTCGGTAACGAGGCCTGGGGGCTACCGCCTGAGGTGCTCGACCTCGCCGACTCCTCGCTGGCGGTCCCGATCTACGGCCAGGCCGAGAGCCTCAATCTCGCGACCGCCGCCGCCGTCTGCCTGTACGCCTCCGCGAGTGCCCAGCGGTAAGGGCAAGGCACGGGCTGAGCGAGGCATGGTTTTAGCCAGCGCGCCGGTGCGGGGCGATGATCGCGGCAAAGGGACTCCGCGCGGCACTATATGATTACGATGCGTTGCGCGCCTTAATGGTGTGTGCGCGAATCTCTGTGGTATTCGGTATTTGTCTTACAACCTGGAGACAACCCACAGAAATCCGGCGCGAGGGACTGTCCTGAGTACGGTTTCGCGCGCTAGAGTCTGTTCACATTCCGTCACCCGCGCTGTAGGGCCTTCCCTAGCCAAGCGGCGCGGCCCCCATACGGGACGGAGGCGTCGCTGTCGTGGATGGGACCATCACCGGCCGAGAGCCCGCCGGCGAGCCTGGGTCCGGGCCTGCGGGCAACCAGCATCAGGGCCAGCCGGCCGCTGAGCCGGCCTGGGTCGCCGCTGACGAGCTGCCCGACGGCCTGGTCGTCGCCGACGACACTGGCCGGGTCATCCTCTTCAACCGGGCCGCCAGCCGGCTGACGGGCACCGCGGCCGTGGATGCCATCGGCAAGTTCGTGTGCGACGTGCTGCCCTTCCGTGACGCCGATGACCGTGACTGGTGGCTGTTCGTCGACCCCTACGAGGGCCTGGCCACCCGCACCCGTCACCCGGAGCGCTCGCTGTTCCTGCCGGACGGGAGCGAACTGCTCGTCACTGTCGGCTACGTCCGTGAGGGCGAGCGCAGCGGCCACGTGCACCGGCTCGTCGTGTCGCTGCGCGGCAACCAGGCCAGGGCCCGCCTCGAGCGCAGCCGCGCCGAACTGGTGTCCACCGTCGCCCACGAGCTGCGCTCGCCGCTGACCAGCGTCAAGGGGTTCACCGCGACGCTGCTGAGCAAGTGGCACCGGTTCACCGATGACCAGAAGCGCGTCATGCTTGAGACCGTCAACGCCGACGCCGACCGCGTCACCCGGCTGATCACCGAGCTGCTTGATGTGTCACGGATCGAATCAGGCCGGATGGAGGTCCACCGGCAGCTGGTCGACGTCCCCGACCGGGCGCGGCGCGTGATCGCCGGCCGGGTTGCCTCCGGCGACTCCGAGGACCGCTTCCGGCTCGCCGCCGCCGTGCGGGATCTCCCCGAGACGTGGCTGGACGCCGACAAGATCGACCAGATCCTCGGCAACCTTGTCGAGAACGCCCTGCGTCATGGCAGTGGTATCGTCACTATCGTGGTAGAGAGCGCGTACATCGACGGCGATCAGGCGATCGCCGTGTCTGTGCGCGACCAGGGAGAGGGAATTCCCCCCGAGCTCGCGGCCCGCGTCTTCCGCCAGTTCTGGCGGGGCAAGCGCCGCGGTGGCACTGGTCTCGGCCTCTACATCGTGAAGGGCCTCGTCGAGGCGCTTGGCGGCACGATCACGGTGTTCAATGCCCCAGAGGGCGGTGCGGAATTCCGATTTATTCTGCCCGCCGGGGCGCCGATCGCGTAGTCGCTTCCTCGCTGCGGGCTTAGTGATCCGTGCGAGTCCCGTCAGGCGCCTGCACCCACGCAACTGATGGTGGCGGTCGGTAGAGTCACGACTGGACGCATCTGATGATCGACGGCAGTTACCCGTGCGGGCCGTTATCCGACCTCGGCCCCCCATGGAAGCAGGACCAAAGAATTATGTCCGCACCAAACAAGAACTACGATCCGGTTGAGGTGACCGCCTTGTCGCCCGCTGAGATCGATCGCGCGCTCGCCGCTGCCCTCGCGGCCATAAGCGCGGCAGGCGACCTTGACGAGCTGAAGGCCGCGCGGCTGGCGCACACGGGGGACCGGGCACCGCTGAGCCAGGCGCGCGCGGAGATCGGCGCGCTCCCACCGCAGGCGCGGGCCGAGGCCGGCAAGCGCGTCGGCACCGCGCAGGGGGCCGTCAAGGCAGCCATCGCCGCCCGCCAGGCCGACCTGGAGAAGGAGCGCGACGAGCGGGTCCTCGTGGCGGAGGCCGTTGACGTTACCCTGCCGGGCGGCCGGATACCCGCCGGAGCCAGGCACCCGGTGAGCCTGACCGCGGAGAAGCTGTCCGATGTGTTTGTCGCGATGGGCTACGAGGTCGCCGAGGGACCCGAGGTCGAGGCCGAGTGGTACAACTTCGACGCGCTCAACATGCTGCCTGACCACCCGGCCCGGGAGGCGCAGGACACCCTGTTCGTAGCCTCCACCGACCCCAGCGCGGCCAGCAGTCACATCGTCTTGCGCACGCAGACCTCGCCGGTGCAGATCAGGTCGCTGCTGTCCAGGCCGCTGCCGATCTACGTGGTCAGCCCGGGCCGGGTGTACCGCAATGAGGCCACGGACGCCACCCACCTGGCGGCCTTCCACCAGATCGAGGGCCTCGCCGTCGATGAGGGCCTGACCATGGCCGACCTGCGCGGCGCGATCCAGGCCTTCGTTGACGCGCTGTTCGGTGCGGGCCTGCGGACCCGGCTGCGCCCTGACCACTTCCCGTTCACCGAGCCGTCCGCCGACGTGTCGATGGAGTGCCACGTGTGCCGGGGCGCGTCCACCAAGCCGGGTGCCGACCCCTGCCGGACCTGCCGGTCGATGGGATGGATCGAGATCGCCGGCTGCGGCATGGTCAACCCGCGCGTCCTCGTGGCGTGCGGCATCGACCCCGACAGGTACAGCGGGTTCGCGTTCGGCCTTGGCATCGAGCGCGCGCTCATGCTGGCCCACGGAATCGGCGAGATCAAGGACACGACGGACGGGGACGTCCGGTTCAGCCGGGCCTTCGGGATGGAGCTGTAACGACGATGCGGGTTCCCCTTTCCTGGCTGCGCGAGTACGCCCCCATCCCCGAGCCGGCGGACGCCGCCGAGGTCGCCCGCCGGCTGACGGCGGCCGGCCTTGAGGTCGAGTCCCACGAGCGGGTCGGCGACATCAGGGACGTCGTCACCGCCCAGGTGGTGACGATCGAGGAGCTGACCGAGTTCAAGAAGCCGATCCGCTACTGCCGGGTCGCGACCACTCCCGAGGACCTGGCCTCCGATCCGGCGACGCTGCGCGGCGTCATCTGCGGCGCGACCAACTTCACCGCGGGCGACAAGGTCGCGCTCGCGCTGCCTGGGTCGGTGCTGCCCGGCGGCTTCGAGATCGCCGCGCGCAAGACCTACGGCCACGTGTCCGAGGGCATGATCTGCGCCGCCGATGAGCTTGGCGTGGGCGAGGATCACTCGGGCATCATCGTGCTTCCGCCGGACACGCCGCTTGGCGTCGACTTCATCGCGCTGGCCGGGCTGCGCGACGAGGTCTTCGAGATCGCCATCACCCCTGACCGGGGCTACGCGGTCAGCATCCGCGGCATTGCCCGCGAGCTGGCATCCGCCTACGGCGTTCCGTTCACAGACCCGGCCGGCCAGGTCGAGGCGGCGGTGGCGGGCATCCTGCCAGGATCGCTCGACGAGACCGGTGCGGACGTGTACCCCGCGTCGATCGCGGACCCGGCCGCCTGCGACCGCTTCGTGCTGCGCGAGGTCCGCGGCTTCGACCCGGCCGCCGCCACGCCGCTGTGGATGTGGGCGCGGCTGGCCCGCTGCGGCATGCGCTCGGTGTCGCTCGCGGTCGACGTCACCAACTACCTGTTGCTGGAGCTCGGCCAGCCGCTGCACGCCTTCGACCGGTCCAAGCTGTCAGGCCCGATCGTGGTGCGGCGGGCGGCCGCGGGGGAGACCATGGAGACGCTCGACCACGTCACCAGGACGCTCAACCCCCAAGACATCCTCATCACGGACTCATCCGGGCCGATCTCGATGGCAGGCACCATGGGCGCGCTGTCGACCGAGATCGACGAGTCGTCAACGGACATCGTCATCGAGGGCGCGCACTTCTCTGAGGTGGGCATCGCGAAGATGGCGCGGCGGCACCGGCTGCACTCCGAGGCGTCCTACCGCTTCGAGCGTGGCGTCGACCGGGAGCTCCCGCTGGTAGCGACCGCGCGGGCGGCGGCCCTGCTGGTGTCGCTCGGCGGCGGCTCCATCGTTCCCGGGTGCACCCACGCGCAGGCAGCCGTCACGCCCGTGGTGATCTCGATGGCGGCGGACTACCCGGACCGGGTCGCGGGCGTGCCCTACGGCCTCGAGACCGTGGTGCGGCGCCTTGAGGAAGTCGGCTGCACGCTGACCCAGGACCACCTTCCCGCCGAGCCGACGATTGCTCCCTGGCGGGCGGGCCAGGTCCAGGAAGCCCATCACGGCAAGCATGACCGCCAGGTCCTCGCGCTGCAGGTCACGCCGCCCTCGTGGCGGCCCGACCTGACCGACCCCGCGGACCTCGCCGAGGAGGTCATCCGGCTGGAGGGCTACGAGGACGTCCCCGTGCGGATGCCGCGCGCCCGGGCCGGCCACGGGCTGAGCCCGCGCCAGCAACTGCTGCGCTCGGCCTCAAGGACGCTGGCAGAGGCCGGCTTCGTCGAGGTGAACGTCGACCCGTTCGCCCAGGCCCGCGACGCCGATAGCCTCGGCCTTGCGCGGGAGGACGAGCGCCGCCTGGCGGTGCGGATCGCCAACCCGCTGAGCGAGGACGAGCCGCTGCTGCGCACGACGCTGCTGCCTGGGCTGTTCCGCACCCTGGCCAGGAACGTGGGCCGGGGCTTCACCGACGTGGCGCTGTATGAATCAGACCTGGTGTTCCGGCTCCGGCCAGGGGCACCAGGGGTGGCGCCGATCCTGGCCACCGACCGCGGCCCCACCAGGGAAGCGCTGTCGGGCGTCGATGCCGCCCTGCCGGACCAGCCGCTTCACCTGGGCGCCGTGCTGGCGGGCAATCGCGAGCTGCCCGGCTGGTGGGGACCTGGCCGCACCGCGACCTGGGCGGACGCGATCGAGGCCGCCCGCTCGGTGGCCGAGGTCGCGCACCTGGAGGTGGCGGTGACGGCGGCAGGGGAGGCCCCGTGGCATCCTGGCCGCTGCGCCGCCCTGTTCGTGAACGGCACCCACCCGCCTAAGCACGCCGCTGACACCCAGCCCCGCAAGTGGCTGCTCGGCTACGCGGGCGAGCTCCACCCGCGGGTGATCGCCGCCTACGGGCTGCCGCCGCGCACCTGCGCGCTCGAGCTGTCGTTCTCGGTCCTGGCGGCCGCCGCCGAGGCGGCGCCGGTAGTCAGCGGGCCGAGGCTGTCGGCGTACCCGCTGGCCACGCAGGACGTGGCCCTCGTCGTAGAGTCGGCCGTGCCCGCCGCGTCCGTCGAGGCGGCGCTGCTCGCGGGGGCGGGCGAGCTGCTTGAGGATGTTCGGCTGTTCGACGTCTACACCGGCAGCCAGCTGCGCGAAGGGGTCAAGTCCCTCGCCTACACGCTGAGGTTCCGCGCCACCGACCGGACGCTCACGGCCGCCGAGACCACCGCGGCGCGGGATGCCGCGGTGGCTGAGGCCGCCCGCCGGGTCGGGGCCGTGCAGCGCGCCTGAGCGCGCGCCTCGGCCGGCTTTACTGATCGCCCGCGAGGGGGCAGTCGCCCCCTCGCGGGCCTCGCCGTCTTCATGGTGACCGGTCGATGACCGTGGGATATATCACCTGTAACGGGATAAAAGTTGCGATGCAGTCGTGAAATTTGTGACAATGCGGGAGTACCGCCGCACGTTCCGCTATCCTTCGAGCTCAAGGAGTGTGCAACCGATTGCGTAGCTAGGCAGGGAGGTCACGATCGAACCCGTCGCCCCTACGGTGTCCCGCCCTGCGCCTCCGCGTTTTGGCCCGCTGCGTACCTTCGTGCTCGCGGTCGTCGCCGCCGACCTGGCGTGGGCGACGCTGCTGGCTTCCCGGTTCACCATCGGGGCCGGTGACCTGGAGCTCTTCGCCGCGCTGCTCGCCTGCGGAGCCGCGACGGTCGAGCTGAGCCGCCGCGGACGCGAGTCGTCGGCCTCGATGAAGGACGTCTACGCGGTCTGGGAGCTCCCGGTGGCCATCCACCTGCCGCTCCTGTACGCGCTGGCCATCCCCGCGATCCGGCTGGCGCTGACGCAGTGGCGGGTCGGGCGGGTGCCGCTGCAACGGCGAGCGTTCAGCGCCGCCGCGACCGGGCTGGCTTACGGCTGCGCGTCGCTGGCCTTCCACGCGGTCCTCCCGCCCGGCGTCCGCCTCGACGACTACCTGGACGGGCACGCCGCCATGTGGCTGGCCGCCGCCGTGTGCTGCGCGCTGACCCAGTGGACCGTCAGCCAGGTGCTCGCGGGGGTCGCGGTCAAGGCGGCGGACCCGGCGGCCCGGCTGCGGGACACGCTGCTAGCGCGCGAGTCGCTGCACAACGACGCGACCGAACTGTGCGCCGCGATCCTTGTCGCCCTCGCGGTCCAGGTCAGCCCGCTGACCCTGGTCGTCGCATTCCCGCTGGGCACCCTACTGCAGCGTTCCTACCGGCACGCCCAGCTGCTCTCAGACGCGCGCTCGGACGCCAAGACCGGCCTGCTCAACGCGGCGGCCTGGGAGGCCGAGGCGGCCGCGGAGGTGGCCCGCGCGGTGCGCAGCGGGGGCCCGCTCGCGGTCGCGGTCCTCGACCTGGATCGCTTCAAGGTGATCAACGACACCTACGGGCACCTGGTGGGCGACCGGGTACTCAAGCAGATCGCCGGAACGATGACCGAGGTGCTGCGTGACTACGACCTCGCCGGGCGATTCGGCGGCGAGGAGTTCGTGATGCTGCTGCCGCAGACCCGCGCCGTCGACGCGCTCCGGATCGCCGAGCGGGTCCGCGCCCACATCGCCGAGCTGCCGTTGTACGCCAGCGGCGAGGATGGTGCCGAGCGCGTCCCCGTCACCGCGTCGATCGGCGTCGCGGCCCTCGACGCCGGCTCCCGCAGGGAACTGCCCGAGCTGCTCGCCGCTGCCGACGCGGCGCTCTACCGGGCCAAGGAGTCCGGCCGTGACCAGGTGCAGATGATCAGCACCAGCCGTGGCCTTTCTGCGGTCCGCCCGTCAGCCGAGGGCGGCCTATTCCGCACCGACGACGGGGACGAGCCCACTGGTGGCGCCAGCCCGGGCCAGGATGCCCCGCTGGCCGCCCAGGTCAGCCCGCTGCCGCCGGTCGCTCAGCTGCCGCAGATTCCTCAGCTGCCGGCCGGCGGCGAGGCGGACAGGTTGAGCACCGCGATCACGTCGGCACTGGCGGTGTGACACTCCGAGGTCACGCCGTCCTTGAGCACCTCGGGAGTCGGGTACCCCTGGCAGCTCCAGCCATCGACGGTAACCGGCGCGCCGCCGCCGTTGCCCTCGGTCGGGTGCTTGCTGGCCACGTCGCGCTTGAGCTGCGCCGTGTAGTCGTTCTCGACCGCCAGCGCGGTCGCGCAGGTGACGCTTCCCTTGGAGACCTTGATGACCACGGGCGTGTTGATCAGCGTCCGTGCGGTCCCGCAGGTCGTTCCCGAGGGCGTGGCGTACGCCGAGGGCACCGTTGATGGCGACGCCGCCGCTCCCGCCGACGCGGCCGAAGAGCACCCGCTCACGAGGAAGGCGGCCAGGCACAGCAGTCCCGCCGGAGCCATCCCGATCCACCGCCGCACCGGCCGGTTCGTCGCCACCTCATCACCTTTCGACTCGCGGTCCGTGCCCCCGTGGAACCTCAGGATGTCTGGCCTCTTACCCTAATGGCTCGCCCGTCACTCCGGTGGGCGTAGCGATCTGCCGATGCACGATAGTTGGCCCCGATTGAGGCGCCTGTGACTGTCCCGCGGGCGATGTGCCGCTCTCGGCCAGGCGATCGGCTGCCACGAGATACGCGATACGCGATACGAGATAATGGGAAAATGGATTCGATCACCTGGACCTGGTGGAAGCTTGCCGATGCCGAGCCGCTCGCCCTCTTCGCCTATCTGCGCCTGCGCAGCCAGGTGTTCGTCGTCGAGCAGGCCTGCAGCTATTCCGATATGGATGACCACGACGTGGTGGCGTGGCACCTGACAGGAACGGATGCCGCAGGCCGCCTGCTCGGCGTGGCGCGATTGCTCCCGCCCGGCGAGAAATTCAAGGAGCCATCGCTCGGCCGCGTGATCGTCACCCAGGCCGCGCGTGGCACCGGGGTCGGCCACCTGCTCGTGGACGAGGTACTGCGGAAGGCTGCCGCGGAGTATCCGGGTTACGGCCACCGCATCCAGGCCCAGGCCTACCTGGAGCGCTTCTACGGCTCGCATGGCTTCACGCCGGATGGCGAGATCTACCTCGAAGACGGCATCCCGCACATCGACATGACCTTGGCGCCGGGCCGCGGCCGGCCAGGAGCCGGGCACGCTAAGGCCTGATGACCACCTTCCCGGTGGCCTGGTCGCTCTCCATGTACCTGTGAGCCGCGGCGACGTCGTCGAGCCGGAACACGCGGTCGACGTTGGGCCGGTAGGTGCCCGCCTCGACCGCGTGGATGACCCGCTGCAGCACGGCCGCGCCCGCGCTGCCCGCGTGGTCGTTGCTGTGGAAGGCCGTGAGCCTGGTCCCTGAGGGGATCGCCGCTATCGGCTCGAAGTCCGCGATCAGCCACCCGCTCAGCGAGCCGGCTACGCACACCGTCCCGCCCCGGCGGACCAGGCGCAGCGAGTCCAGCGCCGTGGCGGCCCCGACGAGATCAAGGACGTAGTCAGGGCCGTCGGCCCAGACGGCGCGCACGCTGGTGGCCAGCGAACCTCCGTCGTCGATGATGACGTGGTCAACCCCGGCCGCCGTCAGCAGGCTGGCCTTGCCCCGCTGGCGGGTCGTGGCCGCGGTCGCGGCGCCGCAGGCGGACGCGATCGACGCGGCGGCCAGCCCGACTGACGAGGTCCCGCCGCGGATCAGCAGCCGTTCCTGGCCACCGGCCCTGACGCCGAGCGCGTCCAGCGAGCCCTGCGCGGTCAGGTACGTCTCAGGCAGCGCGGCAAGCACGTCCCAGGACAGCGTGGTGGTGACCGGCATCAGCAGCGAGTTCGGCACCAGCGCGTACTCGGCGTAGCCGCCGTCGAATTCCCGGCCCATCTCGCCCATCACCGCCGCGACGGTCGTCCCGTCCGGCAGCGAGGGATCGGTCGAGGCGACCACGATTCCTACGCACTCGATCCCGAGCACGCGCGGGAACATCACACTGGGCGAGTGCCCCTGACGGGTCCTCAGCTCCGACCGGTTCAGGCCCGCCGCCATGACCCGCACCAGGCTCCATCTCGCCCTGGTCGCTGGAACTGGCACCTCACGGACCTGGAGTACCTCCGGGCCGCCCGGCTTGACGCAGACGGCGGCGCGCATCGTTATGCCTGGGTGAAGATCTTTGCTCATGGGTCCACTGTCGCCAGCGGGCGGTGTGGCTGGCCACCGGTAGAATGCCAAGGTATGCCCGTTAGCCGCCAACTTCCCCCGTCGGCTCAGGCCTCGCGCCTGTGGCCGTCTGGCGGGGTGCACCTGTGGCCGTCCGGCGGGACAAGCTCGGCCCACTCCCATCCGCGCGGGCACCTGGTGTACGCGGCCAGCGGCATCCTGTCGGTGCACACCGAACGGGGCACGTCGGTCGTCCCCGCCAACCGGGTCGCCTGGATTCCGGCCGGGTTCACCCACTACCACCGCGCGCACAGCCGCACCGACATGCGGATCCTGTTCCTGACGGCCGCGCTGGCCGCGCTGGTGCCAGGCCTGCCCGCCGTGTTCGCGGTCTCCGGCCTGGCCCGCGAGGTCCTGCTCACCCTCACCGGCCCGCGCAACTACGACCAGGCCGAGCGCGGACTTGACCGGGCCGCGGGCGCCCGCCTCCGCCGGGTCCTCGTCGATGAGCTTCGCGAGGCACGCGAGCAGCCGCTCCAACTGCCAGAGCCACGCGATGACCGGCTGCGGGCCATCGCCCAGCTGCTCTACGACCAGCCGGCGGACAACACCCCGCTGGCCGAGCTCGGGCGGGCCGCCGGAGCCAGCGCCCGTACCCTCAGCCGGCTGCTCCGCGATGAGCTCGGCCTGACCTTCTACCAGTGGCGCACCCAGCTGCGCGTCTACCACGCGCTCGTCCTGCTGGCCGACGGCCACGATACGACCCGCGTCGCCTACGCGTGCGGCTGGGCCAACCCCAGCAGCTTCATCACCGCCTTCACCGCCATCATCGGCACCACGCCCGGCCGCTACCGGACCAGCCACCAGCAAGGAGCCACCCGATCATGAGCTGTCAGGCCGCGGCCAGCCGCCGCCACGACCTCCTCCGTGAGCAGGCCGCCGGGCTGGCCGAGGTCGCGCTGAAGAACATCAAGACCGAGTTCCCCAGCTTCATCAGGCACCTCATGCGGCAGCCGGGGGACTTCCCGCAGCGCCCGCGCGATATCTTTCCGGCCTTCTACGGCTCCTTCGACTGGCATTCCTGCGTCCAGATGCACTGGCTCCTCGTCCGACTGCTGCGCGTCCTGCCCGGTGCGCTGCCCGCGACGGAGATCCGGGCCGCGCTCGAGGAGAACCTCACCGAGCCGAACCTCGCCGCTGAGGCGGCCGCCTTCCGCGATGGCCTGCGGCCAGTCCGCCCCTACGGCTGGGGCTGGGCGCTCACGCTGGCGCACGAACTGGACACCTGGGACACCCCTGAGGCCCGGCGCTGGTCGGCCCACCTGGAGCCGCTGGCCGAGGCGATCACCGAGGCACTCCTCGTCTGGCTGCCCAAGGCCACCTACCCGAGCAGGCGCGGCGAGCACTCCAACACCGCGTTCGGCCTACGGCGGTCGCTGGACTTCGCGCGACGCCGGGCCGCTGTCGGCCAGCCTGCGTTGCTGGAAGCCGTGACCGATGCGGCCGAGCGCTGGTATGCCGACGACGCCGGCTATCCCGGCGCCTGGGAGCCCGATGGGGCCGACTTCCTGTCGCCTGCGCTGGCCGAAGCCGAGTTCGTGGCCGCGCTCTGGCCGCGCGAACGCGCCCGGCCCTGGCTGGACGCCTTCCTGCCAGGCATCGCCGAGGGCAGGCCGGCCAGCCTCTTCAGCCCGGCCATCGTCAGCGACGACAGCGACGGCCAGATCGCTCACCTGCACGGACTGAACCTCTCCCGCGCCTGGTGCTGGCGCCGCCTCGCCGAGGTGCTGCCCGACGACGACCCGCGGATCACGGTGATGCTCGACGCCGCAGCCCGGCACGCCGAGCCAGAACTGGCGCACGCCAGCGATTCCGACTACATGGTCGAGCACTGGCTGGCGGCCTACGCCGTGCTCTACCTGACCTGATCCGCCGCAGCTGCCGGGGAACAGGCACGGGGTGACGGTTGCCTTGCTCCGAGCCCAGAGCCTGGCGAAACTCCGCCCCGATTCTGCCGCCCCCGTCGGGGGCATCCCCGGTCCCCACCGTGCCGTACCAGCCGACTGGTATGGGCCAGGCTGGCAAGAGCCCGCTGGTCATATGGTTGGGGAGCTTGGCAGATCCGACTGGAGCGGTCCAGTGGCGTTGTTTTCGCACAGTTGGAGTGTGCAGGTAATTAGCTCCAACGCAGCTAGGATGCAGCAGTATGCAGGGTGGTTCACTGGCTTCATGCAGGAGGGAGCCCATGGCGATCCGATCTATCAGGTGGCATGTTCTCCGTTATACAAAGCGACGCATTGAGCGTGACCCAAAATTTGCGGTTGTGTATTACCAGAAGGAATCAAGGTATGCCGAGCGCAAGTATGGGAGGGATGCGCGGCAGGCGCTGAACCTGCGCCAGGAGTACGCCGTCGCCTTGCATCGCATCGGCTGCAGCGAGAAGGCGGAGGCTGAACTGGCTGCGGTGATGGCCAGCCGCGATCCGTCCTTGGATGTCAGTGACGAGTTCATCCGGTACGCCAGGACCTGGCATGCGGCCGTGCTCTATGCGCTCGGCCGGTTCGACGCAGCGGAATCCGAATGGAGTGAACTGGCCGCGGACTGCGACCGACTGCTGGGGCCAGATCAGCCTGATGCGATCGAGGCTCACGAGAACCACGCCCTGACGCTGGCCCAGCTGTCCCGGGTCGCGGAGGCGGAGGCAGAAATGGCCGACGTGGTGGAGAAATCGTCGGCCGCTGACGGCGATTCTGCCGACAGCTTGCGGGTTCGGTCGGCGCAGGCCGTTTACCTGGACATCCTAGGCCGTCGGGCGGAGAGCGAGGCGGCGTGGCGGGGACTGGCCGAGACCAGAAGCCGTATGCTCGGAAGCGAGCATACGGACACTATCGCCGCACGGGAGAGGCTTGCCGCCAACCTGTACCAGCAGCGGCGACTGCAGGAGGCGGCCGCCGAATACGGCGAGGTAACGTCGCTGCGAGCCGCGACGGCGGGAGACGAGCACCCAGACACCGAGCGGGTCCGGAAGTGGCGTGCTGCGATCGAGCGCGAGATCAGTAAGGCAGCTCAAGATGGGGGATCCTTAGCTTCGATCCACCGGCTAATCGGCGGCCTCGATGGCGTCCCGATCGAGCCTGGTGTATTCAAGTGGAGCCAGTCCTAAGAGGGGGCCTGGGGACGGCTGTGTGCCTGTTCTCCTGCCTCCTGCCGTCGGCGTGCGTTAACTTCGGATCTGTGGCCCAGCAACCGGGCCTCGACGCTGCGGAGCTCCACGGGACGTGGCTGAGTAGTGACGGCTCGTCGATCACCTTTACGGGCGTCAACTCCTTCGCTGCGGCCCGGATTGACTACGGGAGATACGTGTCTCCCAGCTGCGGACTGGTGTCGGGTTCGGGAACATGGGAATTCATTAATTCAGACGGCCAGTCCGTGACCTCAACCGCGGCTGACACTAACCTGATAGGCCTCTTCTTCGCCACGGTCTCGCCAGCTGGCAGTTGTGGTCCGACGTTGCAACTCGCCTCGTGGGATGCTGGTTCGGATCCTGGCCTTTGCCTGCAAATAGATCCGGACACTCCGTGTACAGGCTACGTTTTCGACAAGCGTTTATCGGCTTGTCCGCGAGATTGCCGATGACAGAGGCCCTTCAGGCCCGCGGATTCTCCAAGCCTGTGGTCGAGACGGCGCTCCCGGGGGCCGCAACAGGCCTGACAAAAAGGGCGATGAACACTGTCAATGGTGTAGCTCTTTGCTCGGTGGTTGGGCGGCCAAGCGTGGCGATGGTGCCTGCACAGACGTTTTAACTTGGGGAGTTCTCGTTCTTTCTGGGCAGCACCCGGCAAGCGAGCCGCTCCCCGGGCCGTCCTGCGGGTTGCCGGCGATGGCGGAACGTGCCGCCGTAGCTCGCGCCTGGCCCTAGCGGGAGCAGGCTTAGCGCAATGCCGCATACCTTGTCCGCCACTTTGACCTCATCGGCATCTGCGGCCTGGCGTTCCCGCCCAGTCGCCCCGTGATCGGAGTCCCATGGCCCCCGCAGCGGCACGCTCACCCCTGGCACCTCGCCTATCGCGGGGATTTAGCGGAAGATAACCCGGTTGCGAAAGAATTTTCCCATCCGGGCGTAGCGGATCTTTCGCAGCCGGAAAATATTTCACAATATCGCCGGGGTCAGGGCCCCGCGGCTGCGTCCCCTGAGTCCCTGGGGATGCCAGTGAGCCAGGCGGGCGCATGGGATGAGGCCGCAGCCCATCCCTGTGCGGGGCGGGGAGGTGGAATCGGCCGTCATCTCGTTGCTCGACCGGCCTGGTGTGACGCAACGGACTGCTGGCGCCAGCGAGAGGCCGGAGGTAAGCGGCATTGAGGCTTAGCGACAGGGCGCAGGCGTCCCAGGCGGTCGCAACTATCGTGTCCCGGCACAACGATGCCGCCCGCAGCCTGCGGTTGCATATTCATGCATTACAGTGCATACTTTTCGTATGCCGTCCGCGTGGCGGGCGCGGCATGCGGCGGTTGCGAGGAGGGCTGACACATGAGCATACGGGTCGCGGTGGCCGGGGCGAGCGGCTATGCAGGCGGCGAGTTGCTCCGCCTGCTGGCCGGGCATCCGGGATTCGAGATCGGGGCGGTCACCGGGGCGTCAAGTGCGGGCAAGCCGGTGGTGGCCACGCACCCGAACCTCACCGGCCACCCGGCTTTCGACGGCCGCCTCTTTGACGAGACGACCGCCCAGGTCCTCAAGGACGCCGAGCTGATCTTCATGGCGCTGCCGCACGGCCAGTCGGCCGCCCTAGCCGCACAGCTGCCTGAGGCGCGGATCATTGACCTGTCGGCCGACTTCCGGCTGGGCGATGAGGAGGCCTGGGACAAGTTCTATGGCGTCCCCTACGCCGGCCAGTGGACCTACGGCCTGCCCGAGCTGCCCGGCGCCCGCGACCAGATCGCCAGCGCCCAGACCGTCGCCGCTCCCGGCTGCTACGCCACCACCTCGATCCTCGCCCTGGCCCCGCTGCTGGCCCATGGCCTGGCCGAGCCCGACGACATCGTGATCGTCGCCGCCTCAGGCACCTCGGGGGCCGGCCGCTCGCCCCGGCCGGACCTGCTGGCCAGCGAGGTGATGGGCAGCATGTCCGCCTACAAGGTGGGCGGGACCCACCGGCACACCCCGGAGATCGAGCAGGCCCTGACCAGCGTCATCCGCGGCGTCGAGTCCCGCTCCGGCCGCGTCGCGACGATCTCCTTCACCCCCACGCTTGCCCCCATGCCGCGCGGCATCCTCGCCACCTGCACCGCCAGGCTCACCCCTGGCGTGACGGAAAGCTCCCAGCTCCAGGCAGCCATCGGTGCCTTCTACTCAGGAAGCCCCTTCGTTCACCTCTTGCCAACCGGGCAGTGGCCGGCTACCCAGGCCGTCTCCGGCTCCAACGGGGCCCACCTGCAGGTCGCGGCGGACCCGCACGCGGGCCGGGTGATCGTGGTCGCCGCCACCGACAACCTCGGGAAGGGCGCGGCCGGCCAGGCCGTGCAGATCGCCAACATCATGCTCGGCCTGCCCGAGAGCGCGGGCCTAACCCCACATGGAGTCACACCGTGAGTGTCACCGCACCGCAGGGTTTTCGCGCCGCCGGAGTCGCGGCCGGGATCAAGGCGTCGGGGGAGCGAGACGTCGCCGTCGTGATCAATGACGGGCCGTCGCGTGCCGCCGCCGCCGTGTTCACCAGCAACCGGTTCCCCGCGGCCCCGGTGACGTGGAGCCGCCAGGTCGCCAGCGGCGGCCGGGTCCGCGCCGTCGTGCTGAACTCAGGCGGGGCCAACGCCTGCACCGGCCCGCTCGGCTTCACCGACACCCACGCCACGGCCGAGCGGCTGGCCACCGCGCTCGGCGACAGCGCGGGTGAGGTCGCCGTCTGCTCCACCGGCCTGATCGGCGAGCGGCTGCCGATGGACAAGCTGCTGCCCGCCGTGGACCAGGCGGCCGCGGAGGCGTCCCGCAGCGACGGGGTGCACGCCGCCGACGCGATCCGCACCACCGACACGGTCGTGAAGATCGCCTTTCGCCGCGTGACCGGGCCGGCTGGCGATGCCTACACGATCGGCGGCATGGCCAAGGGCGCGGGCATGATCGCCCCGGCGCTGGCCACCATGCTGTGCGTGCTGACCACCGATGCGGACCTGACGGCCGCCGAGCTCGACAGCGCGCTGCGGTCGGCGACGGCCGTCACCTTTGACCGGCTCGACACCGACGGCTGCATGTCGACCAATGACACCGTGCTGCTGCTGGCCAGCGGGGCGGCCGGGGTCAAGCCGGACCACGGCGACTTCACCCGCGCGCTCACCGGGGTCTGCGCCGACCTGGCCCGCCAGCTTCAGCTGGACGCGGAGGGCGCCTCCAAGATGATCACGATCGAGGTCGTCGGTGCGGCCAGTGAGCCCGACGCGGTCACCGTCGGCCGCGCCATCGCCCGCAGCAACCTCCTGAAGTGCGCGATCGCCGGCTCGGACCCCAACTGGGGCCGGGTGCTCTCGGCGATCGGCACGACCGACGCGGTCTTCGACCCTGACCAGGTCAACGTGGCGATGAACGGCGTGTGGATCTGCCGCCACGGCGCCGCGGGCGAGTCACGGTCCAAGGTCGACTTGCGCGGCCGGGACGTGACGATCACGGTGGACCTGTCCGCCGGGCCGCAGTCCGCGATCATCTTGACGACCGACCTCACCGAGGCCTACGTCCACGAGAACTCGGCCTACTCCTCATGACCGCCTCCGTGCACGCCCAGGCCCGCTGGGAGGCGGCAACGGCCAAGGCGGACGTGCTCGTCGAGGCGCTGCCGTGGCTGGAGCGGTTCCACGGCGAGATCGTCGTGATCAAGTACGGCGGCCACGCCATGACCGACGAGGACCTGCGGGCGGGCTTCGCCCAGGACCTGGCGTTCTTGCGGTATGCCGGGCTGCGCCCCGTCGTGGTACACGGCGGCGGCCCGCAGGTCACTGAGTTCCTCGGCCGGCTGGGGATCGAGTCCACCTTCACCGCCGGCCTGCGGGTCACCACGCCGGAGACGATCGACGTGGTCCGCATGGTCCTGGCGGGCAAGGTCAACAAGGACATCGTCGGCCTGGTGAACCGCTACCGCCCGTTCGCGATCGGCCTGTCCGGCGAGGACGCGAACCTGTTCACCGCGCGGCGCAAGCTCGCGATCGTCGACGGGGAACGGGTGGACATCGGCCTTGTCGGCGACATCGTGGCCACCGACCCCAGCGTCATCCGCGCGCTCCTTGACGACGAGCGCATCCCGGTGGTCTCCAGCGTGGCCCACGGCGAGGACGGAGAGACCTACAACGTGAACGCCGACACCGCGGCCGCCGCGCTCGCGGTCGCACTCGGCGCGACCAAGCTCGTCGTGCTGACCGATGTCGACGGCCTGTACCGGGACTGGCCCGCCTCGACCGAGGTGATCAGCCAGCTGTCCGCCCCCGAGCTTGAGCAGCTGCTGCCGTCCCTGTCGGAGGGCATGATACCGAAGATGGAGGCCTGCCTCACCGCGGTTCGCGGCGGGGTGCCCCAGGCGCACGTCCTGGATGGCCGCCTCAAGCACGCCCTCCTGCTGGAGATCTTCACCGACTCCGGTATCGGCACGATGGTCATGGGAGATGACGACGCCGCATGAGTGAAGCACTGAACGAGACGCAGGCGCTGCAGAAGCGGTTCGCGGCCGCGCTGATGCCCAACTACGGTGTCCCCCCGGTCGCCATCGCCGTCGGCCGGGGCAGCCGCGTCTATGATGCCGACGGCAAGCAGTACCTGGACCTGATCGGCGGCATCGCCGTCAGCGTCCTCGGCTACGGCCACCCGGCGGTCATCAGCGCGGTGTCGAGCCAGGTCGCGAAGTTCGCGCACACCTCCAACCTGTTCCTGCACGAGCCGGAGGTGGCGCTGGCCGAGCGCCTGCTCGGGCTGCTGGGGGCGGACGGCCGGGTCTTCCTGGCCAACAGCGGCACCGAGGCCAACGAGGCCGCGATCAAGCTGGTGCTGCGGGCCCAGGACTCGGCCAGCTCAGGCCGCGACGTCATCGTCGCCGCTGAGCACTCCTTCCACGGCCGCAGCCTCGGCTCGCTCGCGATCACCGGCAAGGAGTCGATCCGCGCGCCGTTCGCGCCGTTCGGCCTGACCGTCCGCTGGGTGCCCTACGGGGACGCTGCGGCGCTCAAGGACGCCGTGCGCCCCGACGTCGCCGCCGTCTTCCTTGAGCCGGCGCTCGGGGAGGGCGGCGTCGTGCCCGCCCCCGCCGGTTACCTGCCGGCGGCCAGGGACATCACGGCCGAAGCGGGCGCGGCCCTCGTGCTCGATGAGATCCAAAGCGGCATCGGGCGCACCGGAGCCTGGTTCGCCTGCCAGGCCGAGGGCGTCACGCCCGACGTCATCACGCTGGCCAAGGGGCTTGGGGGCGGACTGCCCATCGGTGCCTGCATCGGCGTCGGCGACTACGGCACCGCGTTCCATCCGGGCGACCACGGCTCGACGTTCGGTGGCAACCCGATCGCCTGCGCGGCGGCCCTCGCCGTCATCGACACGATCGAGTCGCAAGGCATCCTGGCCAACGTCACCACGGTGGGCGGCTGGCTCAAGGACGGCATCGCGGCCATCAGCCACCCGCTGCTGCGGGGCGTGCGCGGCAGCGGCCTATGGCTGGGCGTGATGCTCACCGCGCCCGTGGCCGCCGACGTCACCGCGACCGCCCGTGAGCGCGGCTTCCTCGTCAATCCGGTGCAGCCGGACGTGGTGCGGCTCGCGCCTCCGCTGATCCTCACCGAGGCCGAGGCGGCCGACTTCCTCACCGCGCTGCCCGGCATCTTGGACGCCGCCCACGCCGCGGGCGAAGCAAGCACCAAGGGAGCATAACGTGGTCACCCACTTCCTGCGCGATGACGACCTGGCCCCGGCCCAGCAGGCCGAGGTGCTGGCCCTGGCGGCCGCGATGAAGAAGGACCGCTACGGCTACCGGCCGCTGGCCGGCCCTAAGGCCGTCCCTGTCTTGTTCGACAAGCCATCGCTGCGCACCCGCGTTTCCTTCCAGGTCGCCGTGGCCGAGCTCGGCGGGCTGCCGCTGGTCATCGACACCCAGGCCACGCACATCGGCCGCGGCGAGACCATCGCCGACATGGCCCGCGTCATGACCAGGCAGTCGGCCGCCATCGTGTGGCGGACCGCCGAGCAGGAGCGCATCGAGGAACTGGCCGCCAACGCCACCGTGCCGGTCGTCAACGCGCTCACCGATGAGTTCCACCCCTGCCAGATCCTCGCCGACCTGCAGACGGTGATCGAGCGCCTCGGCGGGCTGGGGGGCCGGACGCTGACCTTCCTCGGCGACGGGGCGAACAACATGGCCCACTCCTACCTGCTCGGTGGCACGACCGCCGGGATGCATGTCCGCATCGCCGGCCCCGAGGGCTACCAGCCAGACCCGGCGATCCTGGCCCGCGCCCAGGAGATCGGCGCCGCGACCGGCGGCTCGGCCGCCGTCGTCGACGACCCCGCCCTGGCCGCCAAGGGCGCCGACGTGCTCGCCACCGACGTCTGGGTATCGATGGGCCAGGCCGACGAGGCGGCCCGCAAGGCGGCGCTCGCCTCCTACCAGGTCAACGCGGGACTGGTGAAGCTGGCCGCGCCGGATGCCGTCGTGCTGCACTGCCTGCCCGCCCACCGCGGCGAGGAAATCACCGCCGAGGTCATCGACGACCCCGCGGGCGCCGTATGGGACCAGGCGGAAAACCGCCTGCACGCCCAGAAGGCCCTGCTGGCGTGGCTGCTGCGACGATGAGGCCGCCATGACGACGCCGGTGACGAAGACAGCCCGCCAGGCCAGGATCGCCGACATCCTCGCCCGCGAGAAGGTCCACTCCCAGGAGCAGCTCGCCGCGCTGCTGCGTCATTTCACGGGCCTGAACGTGGCGCAGGCCA
>Ga0335072_10004024_pt1 | contig 21999 bp, 17 predicted proteins | sample Lox_Sample_21_FD_206725 | JGI IMG/M metagenome (GOLD analysis project Ga0335072, IMG submission 206725) | Soil microbial communities from Loxahatchee National Wildlife Refuge, Florida, United States - Lox_Sample_2.1 | ecosystem: Environmental > Terrestrial > Soil > Wetlands | place: USA...
CCGCTACAAGGACGTCGCCGCGCGGCAGCGATTCTACGATCAGCTTCTGCCACGGCTTCGCAGCCTGCCTGGCGTCTCCAGCGCCGCGCTCACCTCGAATCCCCCGGGGCTTGGCTCCGCGGAAAATCCTGTTGAGATCGAGCATGAGCATGTCGACGATCCGGCCCAACGCCCGGTTGTCGCTTATGTAACGGCTTCTCCCGGGTACTTCAGAACCATTCGTCTCCCGATTCTTCTGGGCCGCGACTTCGATGCGACCGACGGCAGTGCGAATCATCGCGCCGCCATTGTCACTCGTGAATTTGCCGAGAGGTTCTGGCCCGGGCAGTCGGCTCTGGGAAAGCGCTTCCGACTCTTTGAAAACATGGGTAAGCCCGACCAATGGATCACCGTGGTTGGGGTGACAGCCAATGTTGTGCAGGACCTGGCCGAGAAGGATCGCAAACCGCTCCTCTTCGTTCCGATCCAGCAGGAAGACTGGGGCGGCATCTCGCTGGTGGTCGAGTCCAGCGCCAATCCCACCGCCGCGGTCCGCGCTGCGGTGCAGAGCCTCGATCAGGATTTGCCGCTGCGCGACGTATACACCCTCAACGCGGCGGTCGAGCACCAGACCTGGTATCTTCGCCTCTTCAGCAAGCTTTTCATCGGGTTCGCCTTGATTGCGCTGCTGATGGCCACTGTAGGTATCTACGCTGTACTTGCGCAGGCCACAAACCAGCGCACGCAGGAGATCGGTATTCGCATCGCCCTCGGCGCCAGTCTGCGCAACGTCATGCTGCTCGTGATGGGGCGCGGAATCTGGCAGATCGCTGCCGGGCTCGCGTTGGGGCTGGCTGCCGCGTATCCTGCCGCAAGGCTGATGGCCAGCCTTCCCATTGGCGTTTCGCCTACCGATCCCGGAGTCTTCGTCGCGGTCGGCACGCTGCTTGCGCTTGTCGGCCTCATGGCTTGCTGGCTGCCCGCCCGGCGTGCCGCCAGCCTCGACCCTCTCCGAGCCATTCGATATGAGTAGCTGTCGAGCATCGCTCGTACCGAGGAGAGACACTGATGGTCTGCCGCGAGGGCAGGCCGTTGGGGCGATTGAAGTGCGCTTGGCAGAACTCTTAGATCGAGAGTAGAGGAACGAAGCCCGCAGCCGGGACTGAATCACTGCGAGTCGCGTAGCTCCGCAGCTTGGCCGGTGTGCGATGAGTGTGCAGGCGAAGAGAGGGCCCGCACGCGAATGTCGACCGAGTATCGCTTAGAGCGTTCTCCATTCACCCGAGCGAAGTCTGCCAACGCCAACACGGTTCATGTGTCGACCAAACCGTAATGGATACGGGTTCTGCTATGGCTGATCTCTAATCCCATTGGCACACCCTTTGCAATCTTGATCGTGCACGGGCGATTCAATCGATGCACCAGGTCGACCTGCCGAGGTGATGAGAGGCTTCGCGGCTCAAGGCAGGATCAGTGAGCCATCGGGCAAGAGATTCGTCGGTTGCCGTGAAACTGTCCAGATGCGTGACAAAAGGGTTCCAATGGGTTTCGACTCGCGACACCGAATGGAGGATCTGAGCCCAGTTGCGATCCACTTCTCGCGTGTCCGATGCTTACCAAGAACCAAAAGTGGCGCGCCAAGGGAAAACTGCATAGATTCCCGTGCTATAGCGATTTCGCCTTGCTATATTTTTTGACCGAAATCTCGACTATAAATGCGAATCAATGAGACAAATGCGACCCATGAGGTCTATAGCAACTCTTTCAATATCTTGCAGTTACATTTAGATTGAGCGAGATAGGTAACTTGCTGGCGGAGAGACTGGGATTCGAACCCAGGTTAGAGTTTCCCCTAAACACGCTTTCCAAGCGTGCGCCTTCAGCCACTCGGCCATCTCTCCACTGAGGGCTTCTGTCTTCTTGAATCTAACATAGTTTGACCTCGCTCATGGCACTTGGCGAGCGCATCGCGCTTCGGCGGCCTGCCTCTGAAATCGTTTACTTTTCGCGCCAGCGTGGTTTATAGTTCCGCTTTGTTTGCCGCTCTGGTTTCCGCTCGTATGTGCGGCTGATTCGCTCGCATCAAAAGGGGACTCTCATGCCTGGTATCTCACGTCGCGAACTCCTTTCTTCCGGCCTTGCTCTTTCCGCTTCCTCCCTCGTCAGCCGTTCTGCCTGGGCTCGTACGGCTGCTCTCCTTGCTGGCGATCCGCAGGCAGTTTCCCCGGGCGCACTGGCCGCAGTCGCCCCGCGCGAGAAGCTTCTCTTCGATTTCGGATGGAAATTCATCTTTGGCAACGGCAACGATCCCTCCAAAGATCTCGGGTTCGGCTATGGCCAGGGAGATTTTGCCAAGACCGGCGAGTTTGAGTTCGCGAAAGCCAAGTTCGACGATTCAAAATGGCGCCCACTCAACCTGCCGCATGACTGGGCGGTCGAGCTTCCGTTCGTCAACGACGATGAACAGCGCTCACATGGCTTCAAGCCGCTCGGCCGCCGCTATCCCGAATCGAGCATCGGCTGGTATCGGCGCGCTTTTGAAATTCCCGCCACCGATCAGGGGCGCCGCATCTTCGTCGAATTCGACGGCGTCTTCCGCGACGTCTTGCTCTTTCTCAATGGCTGTTTTGTCGGTCGCAACAACAACGGCTACGTGCCGTTTCGTTTCGACATAACGGATTTTCTCGCCGTCGGCGCAACCAATTATCTGGTCGCGCGCGTCGATGCCAGTTTCGGCGACGGATGGTTTTACGAGGGTGCGGGCATCTATCGGCATGTCTGGCTTACCAAGACCGATCCGCTTCACCTCGGTCAGTGGGAAAGTGTGGTCCGCTCCACGCCCAGCGGAAACTCCGCCCAGCTCTCGCTCGCTACTCTCGTGCAGAACGAAGGCAAGCAGGCCGAAAATGCCAAAGTCACCTGGCAGATCCTTGATGCCTCCGGCAAGACGGTCGCGACCGCCGAAACTCCCGCGCAGTCCATCGCCGTGGATGCGTCCGTTCCGTTCACCGCATCCACAAATTTGCCCGATGCAAAACTCTGGTCGGTCGACGAGCCCAATCTCTATTCCGCCATCGTCACTGTGGAGACCGATGGCAAGCCGCGCGATGCTGAGCGCGTCCGCTTCGGAGTGCGCACCGCGGTTTTCGATCCCAACACCGGATTCTCTCTCAACGGCAAGTCCATCAAGATTCAGGGCACTTGCAATCACCAGGACCACGCCGGTGTCGGCGCCGCACTGCCCGATCGTTTGCAGTACTATCGAGCGGGCGTGTTGCGCGCCATGGGCGGGAATGCGGTGCGCACCTCCCACAACATGCCGACGCCGGAGTGGGTTGAAGCCTGTGATCGCATGGGCCTCATGATGATGTGCGAAACCCGCCAGATGAGTTCCAACCCCGAGGGACTCGCGCAGCTTGAAACCATGATCAAGCGCTATCGCAATTCGCCCTGCATCATCATCTGGTCCATCGGCAATGAGGAATTCGTTCTTCAGAACGAAGAGGCGGAACAAGGCGCCAAGATCGCCGCGGCGATGGTGCAGAAATGCCACGAGCTCGATCCCACGCGCGTTGTCTCCGCAGCCGTCAATGGAGACAACTCAAAAGGCGTCTCCGATCCGCTCGATATCATCGGGTTCAACTATCAGCTCTCCAAGCCCGACGGCTTCCACAAGACTCATCCCAACCGCGCGCTCTACGGATCTGAAACATCGAGCGCCATCGGCACCCGCGGCGTCTACTTCACCGATCCGCTCCGCAACACCGTTAATTCCTACGATGGAGTGGTTCGCTGGGGCGAGACCGCCGAAGAGTGGTGGTCCTTCTACGGCTCTCGCGAGTGGGAGGCCGGCGGTTTTGCATGGACCGGCTTTGACTATCGTGGTGAACCAACGCCTTACGGCTGGCCCTCCATCAGTTCGCAGTTCGGCATCGTCGATACCTGCGGATTTCCCAAGGACAACTTTTTCTACTACAGGGCATGGTGGGGCAAGCAGCCATCGCTGCATCTCTTTCCCCATTGGAACTTCGAGGGCATGGAAGGTGACGAGATCCCCGTATGGGTCTACAGCAATCTCGATGAAGTTGAGCTGCTCGTCAACGGCAAGAGCCTCGGCAGCCAGAAAGTGCCTCACCTTGGCCACGTCGAGTGGAAGGTGAAATACGAGCCCGGAGCCATCGAGGCCCGTGGTTCAAAAGATGGCAACGTCGTTCTTACTGAAAAGCGCGAAACCACCGGCCCCGCTGTCTCCATCAAGCTCACCGCCGACCGCACCGAGATCAACGCCGATGGGGAAGACATCGCCATTTTGACCGTCGAAGCGCTCGACAAGCAGGGACGCTCCGTTCCGACGGCCGATAATTACCTCGCCTTCAACGTCTCGGGCGAAGGCAAACTCATCGGTGTCGGCAACGGCGACCCGAATTGCCAGGAGAGCGACAAGGAACCGAAGCGTTCGCTCTTCAATGGCTTCGCGCAGGTCATTCTTCAGTCCACAAAGCGTCCCGGCCAAATCCGCATCGAAGCGGTCAAGGAAGGTTGGGATGGCGATGAACTGACCCCTGCCAAAATTGCCATCACCACCAAGGCTGTCGAACCACGCCCCTCTGTCCGGGTAGAAAGAACGTAAGCGCCTGGCTTCCTGCGCGGTGCCAAAATTGTCGTCGGCATAAACGCCTCGATATGTCTCGGCGCCAGGCGCGAAAGAGCGAGGCTCCAACCAACCCCGCTGGTCAGTGATCCCACCTCCAGTTAGATTGGTAGGATGGCTCGTGCGCCAGCCAAATGGAAACCTGAACTCCGCGACCTGATCGTCCTCGCAGTTCCTGTAGTGCTCAGCGAGCTCGGCTGGATGGCCCAGGGCGTGGTCGACAATATTATGGTCGGCCGCCTGGGCCCCGCGGCCATCGGCGCCGTGTCGCTTGGCAATGCTCTCTATTACACTCCATCGCTGTTTGGGATCGGCCTTCTGCTCGGGCTCGATACGCTGGTCTCGCAGGCCTACGGTCGTCGCGATCACGAGGAGTGCCACCGATGGCTCGCCCAGGGCGTGTACATCGCCTGCATCGTCACTCCTCCGCTCATGCTCGTGGTCGCCGCCCTCAGCTATGGGCTGCCGCGTTTCGGTGTCGATGCGGCCGTTGCCGGTCCGGCCAGTTCCTATCTCCGCGTTTTGAATTGGAGCACCCTTCCTTTGCTGCTGTATGGCGGTACGCGCCGCTATCTGCAGGGCGTGGGCCAGGTCCGCGTCATTACACTGACCTATGTGCTCGCCAATCTGCTCAACTGGGGCGGCGATTGGGTGCTCATCTACGGTCACTGGGGTTTTCCTGCGCTCGGAGTCGATGGCTCAGCGCTCTCCACGTGTATCGCCCGTGTCGGGATGGCCATCGCCATGTTGGCCTGCGCGTGGCACTACGAACGAAAGCGCGGCCATTCGCTCTTTCGCCATTGGGCCGGTCCGAATCTCGATCGGATGCGTCGTCTGCTGCGTCTCGGCGCTCCCGCCGCCGGGCAAATCCTGCTTGAAGTCGGCGCGTGGAATCTCTCCACCTTTTCCGCCGGGTATCTTACTCCCGTCGCACTCGCGACGCATGCCATCGCGCTGAACTACGCCAGTATTAGTTACATGGTGCCTCTCGGAGTCTCAGCAGCCGCAGCCGTCAGCGTCGGCCACGCCATGGGAGCCGGCGACCCGGCACGCGCTCGCCGCGCTGGATGGCTCGCGCTCGGCCTCGGCACCAGCTTCATGCTCGTGGCTGGCGTCGTCTTCCTGGTCGCGCCAAAGCCTCTCCTCTCGCTCTACACCACCGATCCGCGCGTCCTTGCCGTCGGCCCCACTCTGCTCTGGATTGCCGCCGCATTCCAGATCTTCGACGGCATTCAGACTGTTTGCACCGGCGCACTGCGCGGGCTGGGCGAAACCCGCGTGCCCATGGTCGCCAACTTCATCGGCTACTGGATCCTCGGTCTTCCCCTCGGCCTCACGCTCTGTTTCATCCTCCGCTGGGGCATCTACGGCATGTGGATCGGCCTTACCCTGGCTCTCATCGTCATCGCTCTTACGCTGCTCGCGCGCTGGCGCAGAGACTCGCTCAAACCTGTCCTGGTTGGCTGAGTCCAAGCGCCGACAGCAGAATCGTCATTTCAAAAGCAGGACGTAGTTTGCGGAGTAGACTGAGGAGCAATCCGGAGGCGGCCCAATGAGAAACCCGTTCCCCTTTGCGCTGCTGCTTGCGATCTCGCTGCTGCCGATGGTCTCTGCGCAGGACGCGGCAAAACAGGCTCCCGTCGACGAATCATCGCTGGCGACCTATGTGCCCTCGATGACTTTCGACGTGGCATCGATTCGCCAGGCAAAACCCGACCCGAACGGCTGGGTAAGAGTAGGTGGACAGTTCGAACCTGCGAATTCGAGCCACATCACGCTGGAGAATGTCGACCTTCGATACCTGCTGGAACTGGCGTATCCCGGAAGGGATCACAAAGTGGATGGGTGGCGAAATCTCCAGGACGATCTGCGATCTGTAATGTTCGATGTGAGAGCCGAGGCCAGTCCCGAGGCGGATGAGCGGCTGTCGAAGTTGCCAGAGAAACAAGTCAGGTTGGAGCAGGCGCACATGGTACAGGCGCTGCTCGCAGAGCGTTTCAACTTGAAGGTGCATTGGGAGACGCGCGACTCTTCGACATTCGATCTGGTTCTGTCGAAGCGCGGACGATTGAAATCAACCGGTGCCCAACCGAGTGCCGATGAAGTACAGAGGTTTGGAGATCGTCCCGTGCCACCGCTGTATCAGAAGGGCGACAGCCGCGAAGGATTTGAATACATCGCGCACGGCGCAACGGTCAACAATCTCGCCAACATGCTTGGGGGGCAGTTTGGCGTTCCTGTCAACGACAAGACTGGCCTGACTGGAAAATATGACTTCGATCTGAAGACCTATCAGACAGCAACGAGTGAGAGATCGGATGACGAAACAAATCCATGGCCTCCGCTGGAAACAGCTATCCAGGATCAGCTTGGGCTGAAGCTGGTTCCGTCACATGGCCCGGTGAAGTTTCTTGTCATCGATCACGCCGAAAAGCCGTCTCCGAACTAAACCGGTGGCGGTCCAATCCTTCACTCTCTTGTCGCTTGAATCGATTGGAGTTACTGTCGAATCGCAGCAACGAAGACCGAAATCAGCCAAAACCGGCGCTCCTCGCTGTTGAACACGTCCGCATCTGTTGTATGACTCGGTACTTAAGGCTGCAACTGCCTCGCCGCGCGACAAGACGCCTCATCTGCGAAGTGACTATAATCACATCTGAGAGTGAGCATTTCGCTCCTTCCCGAATTTACCTGAAGGGATTCCCGCCAAATGGCGACTGGAGACCTCGCCCTGGGTCAAGAACAGGGCGTTTTGAGCACGCAATCGCGCGTAACTAACGATTTCAGCATTATCGTAGCAACGGTGAACGGGTCCGGCTCGCAATCCGCCAATAGCGTTCTGCTGAAAAGCATCTTTGGAATGGGGGTTCCCGTCAGCGGGAAAAACCTTTTCCCATCGAACATCGCCGGACTTCCCACCTGGTACACCATCCGCGCCAGCAAAGACGGCTACGTAGCCCGCAAGCGCGGTTCGCAGATCCTGGTGGCTTTGAACCCTGAAACCGCCAGGCAGGACATCCTTGAACTCGATAGCGGGGGCGCTGCCATCTACGAGGAGAGCCTCAACCTCAAGCAGTATCGCGACGACGTTGCCTGCTATCCGGTCCCGTTCGACAAGATCACCGCTGCCATCTGCCCTGAGGCCAAGCTGCGCAAGCTGGTCCGCAACATGGTTTACGTGGGCGTCATCTCGCAGCTTCTCTCCATCGATCTTGAAGTCGTTGAAAGCGGCCTTCGCAAGCAGTTCGCAAAAAAGCAGAAGGTATTTGATCTGAACTTCGGCGCGGTCAAGGCGGGCTTTGACTATGCGCACGAAAAGCTCACCAAGCAGGACCCCTACGTGATCGAGCGGATGAACCAGACCGCCGGCAAAATCATCATCGATGGCAACGCTGCCTGCGGCATGGGCGCCGTGTTTGCCGGGGTTACTGTCGTCGCGTGGTATCCCATCACCCCCTCCACTTCGCTCGTTGAAGCAACAACCGACCTGCTCAAGAAATTCCGTGTCACCCCCGAGGGCAGGGCCACCTTCGCCGTGGTGCAGGCCGAAGACGAGCTCGCGGCCATCGGCATGGTGCTCGGCGCCGGCTGGGCGGGCGCGCGATCGATGACCTCCACTTCGGGTCCCGGCATCTCGCTGATGTCGGAGTTCGCGGGCCTCGGCTACTTCGCCGAAATTCCCGGCGTCATCTTCGACGTGCAACGCACCGGGCCCTCTACCGGCATGCCCACCCGCACCTCGCAAGCCGATCTGCTCTCGACCGCATTTCTTTCCCACGGCGACACCAAACACATTCTCTTGCTGCCCGGTTCAGTCAAAGAATGCTTTGAGCTGAGCTACGCGGCCTTTGATCTTGCCGAGCGTCTGCAGACTCCCATCTTTGTGCTCAGCGATCTCGACCTGGGCATGAACAATTGGATGTCCGAGCCGTTCACGTATCCTGAAAAACCGCTTGACCGTGGCAAGGTTCTCACTGCCGATGATCTGAAACGCCTGGGCAGTTTCGCCCGTTATCGCGACGTCGATGGCGACGCGATTGGATGGCGCACGCTGCCCGGCACCATGCATCCCAAGGCCGCGTACTTCACCCGCGGTTCCGGTCACAACGACACTGCTGCCTACACCGAGAAGCCTGACGAATATCAGGCCGTCATGGACCGCCTTACGCGCAAATTTGAGAACGCGCGCAAGCTCGTGCCCGCACCCGTCATTTACCGGGAAGGGAAGTCGAAGATCGGCTTCATCGCCTGCGGCACCACCGACTTCGCTCTCCGCGAGAGCCTCGATCAGATCAGCAAGGAATACGGCAAGGATGTCGATTATCTCCGCATCCGCGCCTATCCCTTTGCCCACGAGATTCACGACTTCGTCGCCTCGCACGAGCGCGTCTACATCGTCGAACAGGACCGCGACGCGCAACTGGCCAGTTTGCTCAAGCTCGATCTGCCTGCTGAACAAACCGTCAAGCTGCGCAGCATTCTTCACTACAACGGGTTGCCCATCGATGCCCGCACCATCACCGAGGAGTTTGCAACCAAGGAGGGCCTCTAATGGCAACCGCAACACCCACTCCCAAAGTCAATCGCATCGGCCTTCCAGTCGTTGAATACCGTGGCAGCAAATCCACGCTCTGCGCCGGATGCGGACATAACGCCATCTCCGAGCGCATCATCGACGCCATGTATGAGATGGGCGTCGAGCCCGAGCGCGTGATGAAGATGAGCGGCATCGGCTGCTCGTCCAAGAGCCCCGCGTATTTCATGAGCCGTTCGCACAGCTTCAACAGCGTGCATGGACGCATGCCGTCGGTCTCCACCGGCGCCATTCTCGCCAATCGCCAGATGACCATGCTGGGTGTCTCCGGCGACGGCGACACCGCATCCATCGGCATCGGCCAGTTCGTTCACCTCATGCGCCGCAATATCAACATGATCTACATCATTGAAGACAACGGCGTCTACGGATTGACCAAGGGCCAATTCTCTGCAACCGCCGACATCGGCTCCAAGCTCAAGACCGGTGTTGTCAACGATCTTCCGGCCATCGACACCTGCGCCCTTGCCATCCAGCTCGGCGCGACGTTTGTGGGCCGTTCCTTCTCCGGCGACAAGAAACAGCTCCTCTCCATGCTCAAAGCCGCTATCGCCCACAAGGGCACCGTTATGCTCGATGTGATCAGCCCCTGCGTCACTTTCAACGATCACGAAGGTTCCACCAAGAGCTACAAGTTCATGCAGGAAAACGATGAGCCCATCAATGAAGTAGGCTTCGTTGCGAGCTTCGACGACATTGACGTGGACTACGATTCCGGTCAGGTCTACGAAGTGGAGATGCACGACGGTTCCAGCCTTCGCCTGCGCAAGCTGCACGAAGACTACGATCCGACCGACAAGGCCAATGCCGTGCGTACCCTCATGGAAGCGACGGAGAGCGACGAGATCCTCACCGGAGTCTTTTACATCAATACCGAGAAACCAACGTTTGCCGATCTGCTCAACCTCGTTGACGAGCCGCTGGCCACCCTGCCCGAATCGGTGACCCGTCCCCCCAAGTCGGCACTTGAGGCGCTGATGAACAACCTGAAGTAGCGCTGCGAAACCTCGTGATCAAATCATTCAGATAACGCAAAAGGCCCCGCAGATCGCGGGGCCTTTTTATTCCGATCTTCGCATTCATCTACCGCGTCGGATTAATTCTCACGCCCATCCCATTCAGCTTTTCCCGTGCGGCTTGCGCCTCGGGAGTTTGCGGATGGCGCCGGATCAGTTGGCGCAGTTCCTCGATGCCGGCCGAACGCTGGTTGAGTTTCAACAGGGCAAGTCCCTTGTGATACTGCGCCGCGGGAGCCTTGGCATTCCCGCTGAACCCTTCCAGCACGGCGTTATAGTCCTTCACTGCTGTGTCGTAGTTTCCTTCGTGATAGGCGATCTCGCCCAGGTAGAACTGCGCCGACCCTGCCATGTCATCCATGGGATAGTAATGAACCACGTCCTGGAATTCCCCGGCAGCCAGCTTGTACCGGCCCGCATTGTAGTCGCTCAATGCGCCTTGAAACGTCTGTTGCAGAGGCGGAGTCTGATTCACCGGCGGCGCGGCAGGTGCTCCCATCTGGCCAGGTCCCCCGGCGCCTGAATTGGCATCTTGCTGCCCCGGACCCATCCCTCCGGCTTGCGCCTGCACGCTTCCCGGCGGCGGGTTCTGAATATTCTGCAACTGGCCCTGCATATCCGAAATCGTCTTCTCCAGCTTGGCGATCCGTGTCTTCAACTCGTCCACCGAGTCGTTCAGCGACTGCACCTGGCCGGAACTCGTGTCAAGCTTTCCGCTGATCGCCTCATTTTCTACGTTCATTTTCTGCTGCAAAGCATTGACGGTCTGGTTCATCTGCACCGCCTGATCCGATGTTTGCTGCGCCAGGTTCTGCAGCACGGCAAACTTCGTATCCAGCGTCGTCTGCAGCCGCTGCACCATGTCCAGCAGTTGCTGCACCTGCGTTTGCAGTTGAATGATCTCTTTTGAGGCTGCATGCGCCCGCATGGGCAGGGCGCCAAGAAGAATTGCCAGCGTGGCCGTGGCAAAAAGCCGGTTCCGATTTGTTCGAAGTATGTGCATCTTCCACCCGTTCAGATAAGAAGGTGCCGCAGCCGGCATCATCGCACGGTCTGCGGCGGCTTGGTTCGATTGTCTTGCCTGGTTCGTTCCGCGCTCACAACCGGGAGACTTTCTCCCCTCTTATTCTTTGATGCGGAACAAACCCAGGATCAGTCAGGGCCGGCACTTTCTGCCCACCCTCCCTTGCTACTGGTCCAACGAGAAGCCCGCGCGCCGGTTTTGCTGCCAGCACGCTTCGGTCGACTCCGTGCAGAACGGCTTCTCCTTACCATAGCTGATCACACGAATCCGATCGGCTGCAACTCCCGCGGATACAAGTGCGGTCTTCGCGGCGTTGGCGCGATTCTGTCCCAGCGCAAGGTTGTACTCGTCTGATCCGCGCTCGTCGCAATATCCCCCGATCACTATTTTGATGTTCGGATTGCTGGCAAGGTACGACGCGTCATGCGAAAGCGTGGTCTGTGCGTCGCTGCGAATGTCGTACGAGTCGTAATCGAAGAAGATATCCTGCACGTTCGCCTTGAACGCTTCCTCTGCCGACATCGTGTTCGACGGGACCGCAACCGCGGGAGGCGCATTTACGGTCACGTGCGCCGATGCCTCGGCGCTGCCCCCATCGCCTTTGGCAACGAGATGATACGTTGTCGATTCGGATGGCGTTACGGTCTTCACGCCTGTGGTAGGCACGTCGCCGATTCCATCGATCGAGACGCTGGTCGCGTCCGTTGTGCGCCAGTTCAGCACCACTTGGTCACCGGCCGAAATCGTATCCGGGGTTGCCGTAATCTGTGCGGTGGGCTGAGGCGCGCTTGCGGGCGGCGCCGTGGCAACGGGCGGGGGAGGCTGTTTCTTCTTGCAGCCTCCAATAGCAACCAAGGAAACCAGCAATAAAGCAGGGACGAGTAAGCGGGTATTTCGATTCAATGCAAAGCTCCTTCCAGGTGTTGAAACGCGATCTCCCGGCAACCCAGCCAATTCATGCCTTCGAACAGCCGCCGCTCGCCGCCTTTCAAGTTCGCACCGCCAGTCCAGATCGGTGATGGGCCATGGTTGCTTGAGTTACGCGCCTTCGTTTGGTCCGGCTCCGGATTCACTTCGCGTTTCGAATACAGGCCGGCGCGCCGACAAATTCCTACCCTCATACGTGCGAGGCACGGAGAAATCAGGGATCGATACAGATTAATGATGCAATATTTTTCCCACAGGATGCCTGGTGTTCGCACGTTCGTGCGGGAACATCCTGTTTACTATCGGGGTTCACTTCCAGCTCCAGTTGGGCATGAAGTTGTTTCCTGTGTGCGTTAACTGGTGCTGCTCGGTGCCGTCGGCGAGCATCGACCAGATCTGCGTATGTCCGCCAATCTGGCGCTCAAACACGATGTGCCGCACGTCCGGCGACCACGAAGGATAATCGTTGCTGCCTGCATCGTGGGTGAGTTGCTCCCAGCGCATCGTGGCAACATCCATCACATAAATATCCTGCCCGCCAGGTGCCCCGGGGCCATACTTACGGTTCCAGCTGAAAGTCAGCTCCTGCCCGTTCGACGACCACGAAGGTGAAACGGCATAGCCGCCGTCCGTCATGCGGTGCACGTTGGTACCGTCCTGGTCCATGATGTAGATTTGCGGCAATCCAGTGCGTCCGCTCACCCACGCAATCTGCGCATTGGTGCGCGGATTCCACGTCGGCGCAACATCCGGCCCGCGAAAATACGTCACCCGGTGCAGGTTGCTGCCGTCGGCATTCACCACCCATATCTCCGGATCGCCCGATCGCCCCGATGAAAATGCAATCTTGCTCCCGTCGCCGCTCCACGCTGCCGACTGATTTGCCCCGCCGACCGCCCCTGCGGGAAAACTCACCAGCCGATTCAGTTCCAGCGAGTACATCCGCACCGACCAGCCTTCTTTGCCAAGCGAAGTAAACGCAAGCCGCGTGTTATCCGGCGAAATGCGCGGCGAGAGCTCAATGATTCCGGAGTGCGTCACCGGGTGCTGATTCTGTCCGTCGTAATCCATCACCCAGATCTGCTTCGATCCCGACCGCGAACTCACGAAGTAGATCTTCGTCTCTGCGATCCCGTTGATGCCGCCGCCAAGCCTCGCGATAATCTCATCCGCGAAACGATGCGCCACCGTTCGAGCCATATCCTCGTTGGCTGTTTCGTTGTACTGCTTGCCCAGCACCTGCGGATTCTGCGTATTGCTCGTGTCGAACAGCCATCCATAAACCACCAGCCGGCCGTTCGTCACCGAGAGCGCGCCAAACGCAACCATCATCGCGCTCGCAGGCGCAGCGGACCATTGCGGCAGGTTAATCTCTTGAGGCGAGCCCGGCATTGCCGCCGGAGCAAAGCTTTTCGACACCAGGTCGAAAATGCCCGCGTTGCCAAGATCGCTGTAGAGTGTGGCGTCAAACACCGCCTTCAGCGCGGGCGTCTGTGGGTCGCTGCCCACCGGCTTGAAATCCGCCGCGGCAATGCGAATTTTTGCCTGGCCCAGGTTCGATCCAATGTGGACCCAATCCTGAGCGAAGGTGGGAATGGAATTCAGGCTTGCAAGAATGAGAAATGTCGATAAGAGAAGCCGAATACGGCAATTCATGCAGTACGCAATCCTTCCTCGGTGGAGTCTTGCGGATCGTGCAACAGGGTGCGGCCCTTCCAAACGTTCGCTGTTCTTCCGCGAATACGCATTTGTTGGAATAGCCTTGTTCCTCCACCAATTTTACTTGTTCCGGGCCCCACGGCCCTAATACTCACAATAGTAGGAAACCCACAAACTGCTGTCGTTGTATCCCTGAGGCAGGTTCCCGAAGTTCTCAGAGCGTTGCGCCGCAGCAAGGCACGAGTTGTCCAATGTGGAACTGCCGCTGCTGCGGTCGAGACGAATATCGCCCACCGAACCATCCCGGTATATCTTGAATTCGATATAGGCCTTGGCTCCCCTCGGCGTGTTCTGGTCTACCAATGCCTTAAACCAGTTCGTGCTCATCTTCCTGCTGATGCCGTCCACATACCAGCCGAAACGGCTGCCGAAGTCGCCATTGTTCACCGTCGTCGGGCCACTCGAGGAACTTTGATCCATGGCATGCGGCATCGACGACCCTTCCTGTTCTCCGTATTGCGCGCGATGCTGGTCTACCGGTGCCTGCTGACGCGGCGGCGTCTTTTGAACTGCCTGTTTTTGCGGCTTGGCCTGTTTGCCCTGGATCGGAATCGCGTTCTCGTCTTCGGCCTGCTTGGCCTTCGGGGTCGGCGGAGCCGGCGCTGGGCTCGGCGTTTCTGTCGCCAGTACATTCTGGTTCTGCGGCACGGGCGAGGGAAGAGGAATGGCATTGCTCACGAGATGTACCTGGATCGCTCCGCCCAATCCCGGAGTTCCCCACAGGTTGTGGTGAAAGAATCCGCCCAGAATCCCGTACAACAGGAGCGACGCGACCAGCCCCACGTGCAGCACAACCGATCCCATGGCAGGCCCCGCCACCGGTTCCGGCGTCAGTTCCTGCTCCAGTTGTTCCGCACCTTCAAAAAACTCGTTCATCGTCTTACGCGAAATCCAATGCCGGAAATCATTCCCATCAAGCGCCAAATTATTGGCCGCCCGATTGCCGTCCCTTGGTATCCAGCGGCTGCGTCACAATCGAAATATTCGAGATCCCTGCCTGCTTCACCGCATCCATCAGGCTCGCGAACGCGCCAAATGGAACTCGCTGGTCGGCGCGCAGATACACCACTTGTTTCGACGGATCAACTCCCGGCTGCCGAAGCTTCTGCGGCAGCTCATGCAGCGTTACCAGCTTGTCCCCGAGAAAAACCTGGCTGTCGCGGTCGATCGTCAGCACTTGCCGCGGAACCGTGATTTCCTTCACCGTGCGCGTCTTGGGCACCTGTACCTCAATGCCCGACTGCAGCACCGGCGCGGTAATCATGAAGATCACCAGCAGAACCAGCACCACGTCGACGAGCGGCGTGATGTTGATATCCGCCAGCGACGTCCGTGTCTGCCCGGCACTCGATGTAAATGCCATGTTCTTAGAACCTCAATCGACCTTCGCAGCGTCGGCAAATCGCAGGCGCGCAGTGATCGCGCTATTTGAAGAATCCGCGCTCAACTTCTTGTGGCGCTTCATAGCTCGGATCCGGGCCACCGCCGCGATGCTGGCCTGAAGCGGCTCGCACCGGAATCTCTTCAAGCGCATTCAAAAGCTCGCGCACAAAATCATCCGTCGCCGAGGCAAACACCTTGATGCGTCCCGCAAACTGGTTGTAGGCCACCACAGCGGGCACTGCAACAAACAATCCGGCAGCTGTGGTGATCAGCGCCTCCGCCATTCCCGGCGCCACCGCCCGCAGCGTAGCCGCTCCCGCCGTGCCCAATCCGTGAAACGCTTCCACCACGCCCATTACAGTGCCGAAAAGGCCCACAAACGGGCTGGTCGCCGCGATCGTCGCCAGCCATGTCATCCGGCGTTCAAGGCTCGTGATGGATTCGCTCGCAGCGGTCTGCGCCGAGCGCTCCAGCGGTACGATGTTGCGCGGCGGGCCGCCTCCGCCCGTCTGCCGCTTGTACGTTTCGTAGACTTCGATAAATACCTGGGCGAGGGGACTGGCCTTGTAGTTATCGGCAAGCGCTGAAATCTCCTGCAGCCGGCTGGCCTTGCGAAACGCGCGAATAAAGCTGCGGCTCTGCCGCGTCGCCTTGCCAAACGACGACATCTTGCCGAAAATCACAGTCCACGAGTAGAGGCTCGCAAACAACAGCAGCACCAGCACAAAAATAGCAACCGGACCTATGTTGCTAAACAGGTCCATGAGCGAGCTGGTGGCTGATGCGCCCGGTTCAGCCGCGGGTGCGCCGCTGGCTTGCAATGCAAACGCAAAAGCTGCCGTAAAAATAGGAAATCACCTCAATATCTACGCTATCAGACGCGTCGCGCCCTTCCAAGTTATCGATTGGATGCGGGTCTCCCCGTCTCCTGAAGCTCTCTCTCTTCTGTGGGATGCATGAGAAAGATCAATCGGTGGCACCTCTTTTGAGACTCCTCAACCCAAAAGTACCGCGTTTTTCGGCGCTTACCCCAATTCTGCCTCCGCAAGCAAAGCATCCGGCACCCGGCCGGAAGCTGTTCCATCGCCAACATCCGTCAGAATCATGGCCCTTGCACTTTCCGGCCCGGCCATTTTCCTGATTGTTGAAATCCCGTGCCGCGTCGAAGGTCTGAACCTGCAACGCATTGCCGGCGTCCCGCAGCGTTAGCCGTTCATGCTATGCTGCGCTCGGATTCCTGCTGTGCCGTTTAATTCGCATCCGTCGCATAGCTGCGGGTCCTGGACTGGATCATGCTCGTCGAACTGCGCGCCGAAAACTACGCTGTCATCGACCATGCCATTGCCGCCTTCGGCCCGGGCCTCAACCTGCTCACCGGCGAAACCGGCGCAGGCAAGTCCATCCTCGTGGACGCTCTGGCGCTCCTGATGGGGGGCAAAGCCTCTGCGGACCTGGTACGCCACGGTTCAGACAAGGCCGTTGTCGCCTGCGTCTTCGAGTCGACACCGGCCGCCGACGCTGTCCTCGAAGAAAACGGCATCGACTCCGACGGCAGCGAAATCATCCTTCGCCGCGAAATCCTGTCCAACGGAAAGGGCCGCGTCTTCGTGAACAATCAACCTGCCACGGTCGCGGTGCTCCGCCAGCTCGCGCCCGAGCTCGCCCTTGTCCACGCGCAGACTGAAACGCTTTCGAGTTTCGATCAGGCACAGCAGCGCATCCTTCTCGATCGCTTCGGCGGCATCTCCACCGACGCGGTTTCTCAAGCGCATGCCCGCTGGCGCGAAGCACAAATCAGGCTCACCGAACTCCTCCAGGGCGAGCAGGATCGCTTGCGCATGGTTGACCTCTGGACCTACCAGCGCAAGGAAATTGAATCTGCCCATCTCGAATCCGGCGAAGACGAAGCCCTCGCAACCGAAAAACGCGTCCTCGCCAACGCCGAGAAGCTCCACGCCGCCGCCATCAGCGCCTTCGATCAGCTTTACGAGGGCGAAGCCTCTGCTGAAGTTGCCCTGCGCTCCGCAATTCGCAATGTCGAAGAGCTCGCCCGCTACGACACCCGCTTCGCTGAATCTGCCCAGCAGCTTCACTCGGCCCGCGCCGTCATCGACGATATCGGAGCCGCTCTTCGCGACTATGCGGAATCCATCCATGCTTCGCCCGAGCGCCTTGCCGAGATTGAAGACCGCCTCGCGCTCCTCGACAGGCTCAAACGGAAATATGGTCAAAGCGTCGCCGAGGTCATCGCATTCGGCGAGGACGTTGCGCAGAGGCTCGCTCAGGTCGAAGATCGCGACGCGATCCTTAAGTCTCTGCGTGCGGAACTGGACGCATCATCGAAGGCATACAAACTCGCCGCGTCTGCGCTCACCGCCGAACGCACGGCCGCAGCCGCCAAGCTCGCCAAACTTGCCGAAGCACAGATCAACTCTCTGGCCATGAAAGTGCGTTTCGACATCGCCGTTCACTCCGCGAAAGGGCACGACAGTCATGCCGATCCTGCGGAAAGGAGCGACAGCGCTTCAGCCCCCGAAGAAAAAGCCCACTGGAGCGCCCACGGTTGGGACACCGTCGAATATCGCATCGCCACCAACCCCGGCGAGCCGCTCAAGCCGCTCCATGAAATCGCTTCCGGCGGCGAGATGTCCCGCGTCATGCTCGCCCTCAAAGTCACAGTCGAAGAATCCGCTGCCAAACCCAAAAAGAAGAATCCCACCCCGCGCACACTCGTCTTCGACGAAATCGACATCGGCATCGGTGGCCGCGCTGCCGAAGCGGTGGGTCAAAAACTCAAGTCCCTCGCCCGCGGACAGCAGGTCCTCTGCGTCACCCACCTTCCGCAGATTGCCGCCTTCGCCTCGCAGCATCTCGCCGTTGAAAAACGCGAAGATCATGGTCGCACCAAGACGCACATTCGTGTGCTCGATGATCATGCCCGCACGCAGGAGGTCGCCCGCATGCTCTCCGGCGCCAGGGTGACCGACACCAGCCTGCAGCACGCTGCGCAGATGATCGCGTCCAGCAGGTGAGCTCGCTTCCATCCGCTGACGGTGTTGCCGGCCCGGGCGACGGTCGCTCGTCCCCTGCCTCCCACTTATGGGTCGAATGCGGTTTCCTTGCAGGGCAGCAACTTCGACACAGTTTCCAGCATCAACGATGGATGAAGAGGCTTCGCCAGTATCTGCGGCGCCTTCGCTGGGGCCTTAACTTGCGGCAGCAACTCCATTGCTCCGGGGTAGCCCGAAATCAGCACAACGCGGCAATCAGGTATGCTGGCCGCCAATATACGGGAGAGTTCAATGCCATTCAATCTCGGCAGGATGACGTCAATGATGGCGACTTCCGGCCGCCATTCGGCAATCAAATCGATTGCTTCCTCGGCCGAGTTTGCCTTGCGGCATTCGTAGCCACTGGTTGAAAACACGAGTACAAGGGTGTCAGCGACGACGATCTCGTCGTCTACGACCAATATCTTGCGGCGATTGGCAATCAAGTTCATGCGCCCCAGCTGCCTCGTTGCCGGCTCAGATGATCGACAGAAAACCTTTTCAACTTGCCCCGCTCATGCGGGGAACCGGGTCGCACCTGCTGATTTATCTGGAAAAAATCCTTAGGGCTGCACCCATTCGCTACGATGCTCACAAAGGCCTGTTAGGATACCTGCAGAATTGGTTAACTCATTGATTTCATTGGCGCAATTACATGGATGAAATTTAGGCCCCTCAATCTCCCTCAAGGAGCACGATGTCCGCACAGAAGGCAAATTCCACCGAATGGGCCGAACGGATCCGGCGCCTCCTTGCCGACCTCAAACTCAGCCAGGCGGGATTAGCCGAGCGCCTCGGCATCTCCCCTCCAACTGTCTCCCGCTGGCTCAAGGGCCGCAGCGAGCCCACCGCTCAAAGCTATGTCGCGCTGGGCAATCTCGCCCGTCAGCCCGACGGAATCTACTTCTGGGCACGTGCGGGAATCGACACGTCAAGCATGTCGGACGCAAGCCTGCAGCAGGCCATCACTTCGCTGCGCGTCAATCTGCGCGATTTCAAGCTCGTTGCAGGCAGAAAGCTTTCACGGCAACTGTCCGGGCAGGGAAATGCCGTCGCGATTCCTCTTCTCCATGTCACCGCATTCGGTGATCGCATTCCGCCCCATGAGAATGTCAACCTGGCAGAGGTTGATATTGAAGACATCCTGCTTGCGCCCCTCAGCTGGTGCCCCCACCCCGAGAACATGGTCAGCATTCATTTTGGCGGCGACTCGATGCTTCCCGCCATTCCTCCCGGCTCCACCCTCTTCGTGGACACTGCCATGAAAGACCGCGATCGCCTTCATCAGCGCATCGTCGTGGTTGCTCATCGCGATCTCGGACTCAAGGTGGCGCGCTTTCAGCGCATGTCAGGCGCGGATTTTCTTGTCTCCGCAAACTATAAATATCCGCCTCTCGACGTCAGCAATGCGTCTCGATGGAAAATCTTCGGAGAAGTGCTGTGGTGGATCTCCCGCGATACCGGCGAGAACGCCTGATCTCGCAAACCAGAAAAATGGGGCGCAGCCTGTGCGCCCCACCGCTCACTCTAAATAATTCTTCCTCTATCTATTGTTTATTCAATGTCCATGCTGGCTGTGCTCTTCATGGAAGCTCTTTCCCCTGAAATGAGGATTGTGCTCCGGATGCATTCCATGCCGATCGCTCTCGCCTCGCCGCGGGAACGCCCCATGGTAACCGTGGTGCGGATCGAAGTGATCGTCTACGTGACCGCGAAAATGTTCCGGCCCATGGAACCACGGTCCCGCTCCAATAAAGACACCGCCAGGAAACCATTCCGGTCCGTAGTATCCGTAGGGCGCGCATGTATACGGCGGATAATCAAAATACCCATACGGACAAACCGGCGGTGCTCCGATCGTCACACTGAGCTGCGCCGCGGATGCCTTCGGTCCGGCGATAAGGAACAGCATTCCAGCAATTCCCGCCAGGACGAAAATCTTGAATCTCTTCATACCCTCTCCTTCCCATAAATCTGCTTTATATCGCTTCTTCATCCTGAGATGTCCATCGCGCCGCAAAAGATGTCAGATGGCACCTGTCCGTGCACGCTGAGAAACTCTCAAATTCGTTTCTTTCTTCAATCTTTCTCTGACGCAGGCAACCCTTTTCTTGTGCCGTCTCGTTCCTCGGCATGCCGATCAAGAATGAAATCCCGGTGCGCGTCGACATGACCTGGCGGCCGATGGATTCGCCCAATCTCCCGGAGCGCAGGAGCCGGGAGGCAGAGCCCCGCGGTTGTGGGCGGCCTCAAATTCATTTCCTTCGTTGCCGCCTTCGTTTCCGCACCGTACAATCCTTGACCATGCGCTTTCCCAGAACGATTCTCCTCGCACTGGCGGCCATTCTGTGCTCCGCCGCCGCACTCGCCCAGCAATCGCAGCATCTCTTCTTTCGCGTGACCCTCGGTCCGCAGTTCACTGCGCCGGTTTCCGGCCGTATGATGATCTTTCTCGAGCCGGGTGAAGGCGCCAAGTCCGTCGACGAAAATCCCTTCCGCCCTGCGGATGTCTACGTCACCGCAAAGGAAATTTCCGCGCTCGATCCCGGCGGCTCCGTTGAAATCGATACCGACGAACTTGCCTATCCCGGCGGCTTCTCCTCGCTCAAGTCCGGCGATTACCAGGCCCAGGCCGTCCTCGACGTTGACCACACCTATGACTACTCGGGCCGCACCGCCGGCGACCTCATCAGCGACGTAACCGCACTCCAGGCCTTCGCGCCCGGCAAAAGCTCCGAACCCAACCTGACCCTCGATGCCGTTGTTCCCGAGCGTCCCGCCCCCGCTAAACTTCCTGCCGGCTTCGACCGTGACGCCCACCAGGAAGACTTCGTGAGTCCCGCCTTGAGCGCTTTCTTCGGCCGCCCCATCCACATGCGCGCATGGGTCATTCTGCCGCCCGAGTATGACGCCGGCTCCTCTGCCCGCTACCCCACCGTTTATTGGACGCACGGCTTCGGGGGCAATCTCTTCTACTCCGAGTTTTCGGGCTCGCGAATCTACGAACGCATGCAGCAGCACAAAATGCCGCCCATGATCTGGGTTATGCTCGACGAGTCCTGCGCCACCGGCACGCATGAATTTGCCGACTCCGTCAACAACGGACCCTGGGGCAAAGCGCTGACAACGGAATTCATTCCCTATCTCGAGTCGAAATACCGCATGGACGCGCGCGCCTCCGGTCGTTTCCTTCAAGGTCACTCGTCCGGCGGATGGGCAACCCTGCAGTTGCAGGTAAATTACCCCGGGGTCTTCGGAGGCACGTGGTCCACATCGCCCGACCCCTCCGATTTCCATGACTTCACTGGCGTCGACCTGTATGCGCCCCACGCCAACGTTTACCGTCGTTCCGACGGCACTCCGTACCCGCTGGTTCGCGATCACGCCAGAGTCATCGGCACATTTGAGCAATTTGCTCTCACGGAGCGCGTGCTAGGCGACTACGGCGGCCAGCTTGCTTCGTTCGAATGGGTCTTCTCGCCGCGCGGTTCCGACGGCCGCCCGCTCAAAATGTTCAACCGCGAGACCGGTGACGTCGATCCCGCTGTCGTCGCCTACTGGCGCGACCACTATGACCTGGCCCATATCGTCCAGTCCACCTGGGCCGAGCGCGGTCCGGATCTTCGCGGCAAGATTCACGTCTTTGTCGGTACCGC
>Ga0335072_10004025_pt1 | contig 21973 bp, 20 predicted proteins | sample Lox_Sample_21_FD_206725 | JGI IMG/M metagenome (GOLD analysis project Ga0335072, IMG submission 206725) | Soil microbial communities from Loxahatchee National Wildlife Refuge, Florida, United States - Lox_Sample_2.1 | ecosystem: Environmental > Terrestrial > Soil > Wetlands | place: USA...
CTGAGATTGTCGAATGCTGTGGCGACTAAGCCTTGGTCTGGCCCATTCAACTTGCTTAACATGCATTGAGCGATAGAGCATGAGGAGTTCTTGGGAAGCTGAGGGAACTGGTTCTTCAATGAGGATTGGCCTTCTTGAACAAATGCGGTCGCACCTGTAGCGAAGACATAGGTGACCAAGGAAACCAAACATGGTTGGATGTGGTCCGGAATGCCATTTAGAGACATGCTAGTGATGAAATCGTCTGCAACGTCGCTTGTCGCATTCCATAACGCAGCGGCTAGCTTTGTGCTGGAGAGAGGAAGAGCACTCTCCTGCCTATGAAGGAGTAACTAACACATGATCTTTGGGTATCACCCATGTGGTTCCACCACTATATAAATGTCCTAAAAGAGGAGAAGACAATTAGTAGCGCCTTCTCGGCCTTTCCTACGTAGAAGTTTCTCGGCGTCCTTTTCGAGCAGCAGCCTCGCAACCGCTTCGTACTTGCCCCTTGCGGCCCGCGATAGCGGCGTCTGGTCAACGTTATCCTTGGACTTCACGTCAGCTCCCCTCTCGAGCAGCAGCTTCACAACCGCCTCGTGCCCGTCCTCTACAGCCCACGATAGCGGCGTCCGACTATCATTATCCTTAGAGTCCAGCTCAGCGCCCTTCTCAAGCAGCAGCTTCACCGCCGCCTCGTGCCCGCGCTCTGCCGCCCACGATAGCGGTGCCCGACTATCACTATCTCTAGAGTCCAGCTCGGCGCCCTTCTCAAGCAGCAGCTTCATCACTGCCTCGTGCCCGCGCTCTGTAGCCCACGACAGCGGCGTCTGGCCACCCTTGGACTCCACGTCGGCCCTCTTCTCGAGCAGCTTCTTCACAAGCGCCTCGTGCTCGCCCCTTGTGGCCCACGATAGCGGCGTCTGACAAACGCCATCCTTAGACTTTACGTCAGCTCCCTTCTCGAGCAGCAGCTTCGTAACCGCCTTGTGCCCGCCCCTTGCGGCCCACGATAGCGGCGTCCGACTATTATTATCCTTAGAGTCTAGCTCAGCGCCCTTCTCAAGCAACAGCTTCACCACCGCCTCGTGCCCACTCTCTGCAGCCCACGACAGCGGTGTCTGGCCACCCAGTCCGCCCTTGGACTCCACGTCGGCCCCCTTCTCGAGTAGCAGCTGGGCCGACGAGCGAAGTCCCGATTTTTGCTCTCAGACAAATGACCCCACTCGGACCGATCAATGCATAATTTCCGCAGAGGATGCTGTACGCTAGGAAGACGAGGGATGGGGCTATGGGACTCAACCGCGAGTGGAAAACCGATGAGTGAGAATACATGAAAACTCTCTCTCTCTGTCTGCGTTAGTGTCTCCCGGGTACTCTCTGTGACCCAAGCCAACGTTGCTGACCAGCATGTGCCAAGCAGGCGTGCCACATCAGGCCTGCCCTCACAACGCGTCCCACGACAGTCTCTCGTTGCTTTTCGTGACCCAGCCCATTTTCGCCGGCTAGCATGAGTGCCGAGTAGGCGTGCGGCATTAGGGCTATATCGCACTGCGCCCCACGACGGTATAATGGAGGCGCGTAAAGTGGCCTAATCTCGGGTAGTGGGACGAAGCAGTAGAAGCAAAACTGTAGGAGACAAGACACTCTCTAGTCCAGGCACAGTGGGTAGCGCAGGCATGGGATGGGAGCAAGCGGTTTGGGCATGGGGTATGTGTAGCTTGAGCACAGTGGAGTACAGAGGCTGACCAAGAACGGCTCCTTAACCTAGCATATACTACCTTTGAAACGGTGTTGAAGGCAATGAATCCTAGATAAGTTGGGCTGGGAAAGGTATCTGGGGCAAGAATCATCCATAGTTGTCATCCACAGTTCGGTCAAGGATTGGACTCATCTGGTGCAAGAAGTGGATAGATGCCGTGACTCTGGCCTCGCACACTAGGAGGGCAACATCATAACGCCATTTGGCCAAAGGATCCATTGCAGTCTGGCTGAGAACCCCATTGTGTGCCTTCATGAACAACTTGGCACCTATTTCAATCAATGGAGGGCCTCTAAAGGCAACAGCTGCGACTATCCACATGCGGTCCGAGTTCACATCTGCCATTGCTGAGGGTAGCGATATCTCTCAGCCAAAGTGCTTCAATACGGAGTAGTATCTGCCATGTTTGATTCCGGACAGTCAAGCTGCGTTTCCATTGCATAGTCGGTTGCCTGCGCTGTAGGTTAGCTATGCCAAACTCTGTAACATGAAGGTTTTCGCGAGGACCTAGCGCATCAGACCGTCGCACACCTGTCCCAGCTGCAGCTAGGTTCGGTGATGTTGCATATGGGTTTCAGTCATCATCATAGTGTCCTAAGGGCCACTATTTAGGATGCTGCACGGTCTGCTTGGGTACCAGCGCTCATAGGCCTTGTTTCGACTTGTCTGTCTTTCTTCAACCTGTCTGTCTTATCGCCTGCCTGCCCATCACTTTTTCTGTTGATCTGATTGGCTAGCCGCTCCGATTGCCTGCGCTTCTTTTCCCCGCCTCGCCCACCTCTTTTGTAGATAGTTTAGATAGTGAGCTCTGGTACCGCTTTGGATGCAGAGCTGCTGCTTTGGCTTCGGCGGCACCTTGGCCGTCGGGCAGTCTTTTCGGCAGCTTTTCGCCACGCGGAGCGCGCTCCGAGGCGTGACCAGCAGCCTGACGGCCGAGTCGCCCACAATCAGAAGCTTCAAAACATCTTTGGTGTCGACACAGTGTCTGATGCGCAAGAAGGACTCGTAAATTTGGCTGAAACAGGGCGAGAGGTGGCTACTTTGGTTGTGCGAGGGCCACTAAGAATCAACTTGCTTCATCGGATCCATACCAAGGATCGCGATTCGATCTCTGAAGATGAAGGGAATTTTTCGACGCCTTCGAATACTTACTCGGCCGTCGAACATAGTCGGCGCTGTGGCGAAGCAGGCCGTCGATGCAGGTGGTGCGGAAAAGTTACCTGGCATGAACTCTGTCTCCTCACGAGGCTGAGACTTTGTTGCACACAATCGGCGCCAAGGCACCCTCGTATTGGGTCGATGCCTCGCCTAGGTTCATGTCACGCATGCACCTCGCCTCGGCCCATTCCCTTCAGGGAAAAATAGCAAATGCAAATGTGATCTTTATTTGCAAGGCTAGGTACCATTGCTTCGACATAAGAGAGCAAGATGTCTCCCAACCCTTCGCCAAAGCCCTGTCAATCTACTCAGAACTCCTTCGTACACAGACCCAGCCTTGAACATGGCACAGCTTCTTATCGATCTAGCCAGCGCTCATGTGCGGCTTGCCTTGCGCGCATACTTCACTGCCCTATTCTTACTACTCAGCTTTTTCGGGGATAGGTGCTGTTTGCAAAGAACCAAGCTCCTCTTGTACCACCGCCGTCGTGTCAAAATTACCCAGATGACTGGCTGGCTTAGTGGTACCCATGCTGCATTCGCCTTCACGATACTCCGAGCAAGCCCGGCTGGATTGCTTGGGGCTGCGATGATCTTTGCCAGCGTGTTTGGGATCGTCTGCGATCTGGCGGTCAGTGGGCTTGTCGTCACAACCGCCGTCATCAGCAGATGTCCCTTTAACACGACAGGCCCTTACACAGTCCTGACAGTCAATCCCTTCTCCAATGTCTACACCGAAGTGCCCAGTGCTGGTGGCACCTACAATCTCATTACTCAGGCACAAGCCACTAGCCAGAGAAACGGCGGCCTCGATGGAATATACAGAAAGGTGAATGGTGATCTCAACTTTCGGGCGACATCTGAGGATATTGTTGGCAGTTGGATTTGTGACGACACAGGAGTGCATAGGAATTTTGCTGGGGATCTCTTGCCCCAAAATATCACGACGATCTTGCAGGACGAAGGACTGCTATTCAACGAGAGTGTAGTACCTGAGTTCCAGCTAAACACTTACAGCGATGGTACGATAGTCACTGGCAATTTGTTCATATGGTCTGCTTCTCAAGGTCACACCCCTACAGCACCTTGGTCAGTTCGAGCTGCAGTACAGATCCCCAACAATTCGTCGACCGAGAAAGAGATGAAGATCTACGCTTGCCACTTGAATGCAACTTCTATTGAGTGGTTACTAGAGTGGATGTATGTCGATGTCGCCCTACAAAACTGGGTTGCCGCAGTACAAGGAGTTCTGTACCCTGTCAACGTCCCCAATACTGAAGATGTGCAAACAGGGCAAGGTCTCATCATTGCATCAAACCTGAACAACATCATGATGAACTTCGGGCGCGCTTGGGGTGGTCCAAGCAATCCGTTCACCATTACAGATCCGACACAGGGCTGTCTTGCTCCGCGTGCACAGGTACCTTGGGCCATCCTGACCCTCTTCGGCATAGTCACTGTGGGAACCGTCGCAATGGGTATCTACTGGGTTGTGCTCATTATTCTCGTGCACCTCGCACGCGCTCGGAGCCCAGCAGCGTACGTGAACGCCATCGAAGACCACACACCAAATGGTCTGTTCACTTGGATGCTGCAAGCAACAAACTTTGTTGGAGTCGGTAAGCAAGTCGGCTGCACCGGCTTGAAGCGATGGTTTTTTGGACCTGTTCCCCACCGACAAACTGTAGGGCTTCAGACCTTCGAAGAAGACGATGAACAGGTGGGATTGGTCGGTATTCAGACGGTGAGGAAGGGAATGGCGGTCACAAACTACTCGGGTTGAAGTGCGACCAAAGCCATGTGTCAGGCCTGCCCATACCATATGATGTGCTCTATCAGCGCACGGTATGGACAAAAATACAATTGAGCCTCGCTCGTGTACGGGACTGCGCCGATAACTATTCATCGGTATTCTGGGCGAACGTGAAAGATGAGGCAAGCTTGAGGCAAAAGCATAACACAGTTGAGCGCAGTGATTTTCCACGAGTCTGCTGACTCTGCAGCACGGAGCACGGATGAGAAGCTCAAGACTGACAAGGTCCGACGATGGCTGTCAGAGCCTGGAAACGATCAGTGTCTCTTTATGTTCGATAACTACGATGATCTCTGTCTACCGAGAATGGACAGCTCCACGGGATACGATATCCATGCATACTTCCCACACCGCGCACAGGGCTCGATTCTGACCGCCACACGCTTGCCACGACTCCTATTTGCGAAGCAACTTCCGTTGGAAAACTGGAGGATACTGAGAAGAGCTTAGCTATTCTCGCGGCGGGTTTGGGCCACAAGGTAAACGGGAGGTAAGATCACCTCTTGTGACGAAGAGTGATCTGGATCTTGAATCGAAATGTGAAGAGCGTGGCCAAGGCCCGCATCGATAGCCTATCTCATGGGGAGGCGGCCAGGCAGAGGATACTACACTAGGAAGACGGGGAACAAGTTATGGGACTCGGTCGCACGACCGGAAACCCATGAATTCGAATCTATGAAAGCTCCTTCTCTCTCTCTCTCTCTCTCTCTCTGCGCGCAGGTGTCCCCTCGTTACTCTCCGTGACCCAACCCATCGTCGCCGATCAGCATGAATGCTAAGCAGGCATGCTGCAATTAGGCCTAGCTTATGCCGTGCCTCACGACAGTTCGTTTGAACGAAAATAGAACCGAGGAATCGGTGTGACGTCAGTAATTGCTAAAGTCTGAAAGCCTCATTTCTTCTGATTTGCTGCTACCTTATCAAAGACGATTAGTAAATTCGAGAAAGCAGGCTTTTTCTGCCGCGACCAATTTCAGCTCCCCCACTTGTGATAAGCTCGTCTATTGGCTAACAGGGCAAGCTTGTAGATTGCTGAACAGCATCCTTAGCGATGATATAATGAAGCCCAACGCTGCCGTGGCTGTCGTCTCTTACCACCTGAGCAGCGGCAACACTTACAAGCTGGTGCTCTAGGCGTGCAAAGCCGTATGATCGTTGATGCGTGTAACTTTCGTTCCGCGTTTTGTTAACAAGGAAAGCCAAACTTACGATTTGAATTTCTCGACCCTCTTACATTGTAGCTTCCCAAATCCGAGGTGAACAGAATCTGCTCTGTCTTGCCCCATCTGAAAGGACAAAAGGAGCCAATTCCCTATATTGTCATTGTTATGCCTCCGACAACTAATTCATCCGGAGGCCATGATGGTACGCCCGGATCGGCATCTCCACGCCCGACCGCAACCACCAATCAAATTTCTGCGAAACATCAACTCTTTTGCAAAGAAATGGGTATCAAGAGAGGAGAGGAGGATGACGTGCCTGTCACCATATCGGGTCAATTCTACTATGAGAAGAAAAAGGCTGCTGATCATCACAAATACCAGTATTGGCTTGTGGCTTCGACAATCAATTTCATTCTTCTTCTTCAAATCGTGCTCGGTGCTACCGCGACAGCTTTGACGGCTTCAAAAATCAACTCTCAGGTTGCCTCAACAATTTTGACCGCTATCATCACCGTGGCGGCAGGCATCTTAGCCTTCTTGAAGAGTAAAGGCCAGCCTAACCGAGCACGCCAGCTACGTAATGACCTGCGCAAAGTCGTCGAGGGGATCGAGAATTTCGAGATAGATTTCCGTGATCCGAGTTGCAAGAGGGAGGTCGTAGATGCTCTAGCATCGGTCAGAAGTCTCTACGAAACGGCCAGGACGAATGCTGAGACAAACTATCCACATCAGTGGTCTACTCTTTCGAACGCTGCAGCTTATTCAAATTTCTACGACCTCGAGTCTGGGAAGCTCAAAGCCGGATTCGGACCTGTGCAATCTGATCCTAGTAATGTCACGGCTAGGAATGGTACGGGCGAGCAAGCAGCTGTAACGGGTAATATAAGTGAATAAGGGTAGATATGCGCTATGGTAGTTAATCGTAGGCGTCTCACGACATCGACTTTAAGTTGGAGATTCCTTGGGTCCTTCAGCGTAGGACGGACAGACATATCCCTGAGGGTGATGCGCTTGGTAAGATTTGGCAATCCTAAGATGCAAGTGAAGAGAGGGTTAATCATGAAGACTAGAGGTTGAGGGTACTACTGTTTCAACTTCATCTTCTAGGGATGAGAGTGGCTCTGAATTCACAAGACAACGATGGTTCGATCGTTCAACGATAGAATTGTCTCCGTACTTTTCGAAGCATTACCTTTCGTGTTGATAACGGTATCAAGTATTGTTCGCTGCATTTATTGTGGAAGGGATAAAGGCATACCAAATGGCTGGCCTTTCAATTGGAAAGCATGGGAGCGAGGAAAAGGAAAGTCCAGACACGCTTCATATAGTGTGAAGGAGTTGGAACGTGGGCAAGCAATAGCAGCAACAACGAGCCCTGGGGACGAGTCCTGGGGATGAAGGTGAGCTTTGCAGTACTGCATCTGTGGTGCAGCAAAACCTAGGCAGAGCTTACACCAACCCCAGAAACCAAGGAAAAGAAGATGGGAAGGAAAGAGGCTTGTTGCTTGCCCAAGCTGGGCTGTCTAGCTACCTATGTAGGCTGTGTACCATGTGTGTCAACCTGTCTATGTTAAGGGTGGCATCCACACCACCCTACTACATAGCCGGAATGAACTGAATATCAGGTGGGCTCATTCACGAGTACTTTTACTGTCGTAGGGCGCGGCGTGATCTGGGCCTAATACAGTACGCCTGCTTCGCATTCATGTACGGCCAGTAAGTCAGCTTTCGGCAGGGGATAGTCGATTTGGAAGACTTCCGAGAAGTAGTCCACGACCTGATGTGCATTCTCCAGCGCAAATCTTGCTTGCTCTTTCAGACCTCTCGTTGTTCACACTCTAACAGGCAGGTTCTTGCCGTTGTGCTCCCTCTTCGTAAAGCTTTCGACATACTCAGAGTCTCCAACGACCTAGGCGAGCAGCTAATGATCTCCACATCAATGTCCAAAGATATGATGACTTTTGAAAACCTTACGTATGTACTCATGACCGGCATTCTCTTGAAAGACACGACTTTGTACCCACTCTTGCCCTTCCCTTCGACGACTGATTTCTCTGGCATATTGCTCAACGGACGCGGTGGGGTAACTCATTTGTACTTCGAGCGATAGAAGCCAGCCATGCTGCTGTTCAGGATTCCCGTGAAGTTGATCTCTAGTAGCGCTTGGGATGGGAAGTATTTCGCTTGGGAAATCGAGAGTGACTCTCTCAGACCCCTTGTCGTGGGGTATTTTAGATGCCTCTGTAAACTGCTCGCCTATATTCTAGTCAACACTCATCTCATCGATACATCGTAGAGCAGGTTCACTCTCAATGCAAGGACATACTCTTTGCTTCTGCAATCCATAGATTCACCCCTTGAATTTCCAGCTCCTTAGCATTGAGCACAATCTCCTTCGTAGCTTTGACAATCCTCGTGTCTATCTTGACAAGGCCCCTGTACTTCCGATCGCCGCCAAATTCTAGGTCCTAGAAGGAGATATCGTGGTGAACCGGTTTAACACTGCGGTACCGAAAGGTGATTAGCACAATGTTCAATGTTTGAATCTTGGCTTTAGACTCACGTGTCGGGCGTGACGTCCCTATCTTTTGCGGCCGTCTTGGAGAATGCGCGAGGAGGAGTAATATTCTAGGTTGAGGGAGGTAACGTGAATGCGGACATATTTCGGAGGTGCGAAGTGCGATTGACTTGAGTGCAATAGATGAACGAGGCTCCGGCTTGCTCCAACCACAACACCTCTGCATACGCCGAGCTCCACCATTGGCCCCAGCTGCCGTTGGAATTAATCGGGATTACGATTGTGCACACAAGCGTCATGTGGCCACCCTGGCGCGCAACACTCTCTACCTGTTTATCCACCCTTCAACAATATCTGCAAACGCTTCATTGGCGTCAAATAAACCCTTCCTTTTCTCCCGAGCTCCACAACCCTCCAGCTTTTCACCCATTGACGTTAGTCCTCCTCCATATACTTTGAAACTCCAAAGTGGGCAGGCAACGGACTCTGCAAGTCTCCCAACGGCTTAGGAAAGAAGAAAGCAGTACCCCGCGCAGAAAAAGCTCATATTTTCCCTTATTTGAAGGTGTTGGTTCAGGAGCCGGGTAGATGTCGAGGCCGCAGAAAGATGAGGTCGGAAATGAGCTAGTCGACAAGCTCCCGAATACATTCTCCAAAGATCTAAAGCAGACGATCTTCGTGCCTTCGTACATGATATATCCCGAAGTCTGGGAGAGCTTTGAATGTGTCCACCAGTACTTGTGAGAAGGGTAAACGGCATGAGTCGATGGATTGTACGCCCTACATCTAGTTACACTTGCTATACAACACCCACGTGCCCCCTACTCCCTCGACACAGGACTGAATAATCTGACGACCCCTTAGTCACACAGCCAGACTAGGTGGAGCCTAGCAAGGCCCGTAACAAATGCCAGTTCTTAACAGCTTAACGAGCTTCCTCCACTACGTGTTTGCTGTTTGCCTCCCGTAGAAGACGAGAGTGGACGAGGATTGCTTTCAAATCCAGTTCGCTTGGGCAAGACTTATTGTGATTGCTTCAAAGTCGTAGTAAGCGTAAGCCGAGGTCAAAAAGGTATCCCCGAGGATGAAGAGTGTATTAGTGCCTCCGTTCTGGAAGCCGAACTGGCAGTTGATACCGGTACTGTCGCCAGCGAATGGTCGCATTATCTCAGATGCTGGGACAGTGATTGTCACCTGTGGTCCGATACCAAAGCCAAACTGGAGCTGTATATTCTCTGTCGCGATACTGCAGAGACCTAACCAGACCTCGCCCTGTGAGTTATAGGTAAGGGAAAAAAGCGACTCCATCTCCTGAAAGACGTCTTGAGGAACGAAAGAAAGTGTCGTACCGGAGTCAAGCAGAGTTGCAGGCCCATTGTTGACAGCAGAGCTGCTCTCGTTTGACTGATACATGCATTCACCATTGATGAAGATGCCCAAAAACGTCCATTCGACAGTGAGCCTAGCCACACCATCTGGCGATGGGACAATCGGCAGAGCGACCAGATCACCAGTGTATTTTGTCGGATCGATGCCGCCGAAAATGACTTCACCGCCGGTGAGAGCTACAAGATTATGAGCTTGAGATCAAAGACGAAGAATCTAGAGACAGCTTACTGTACTTGTCGAGGTAGACGCTGTAGGAAATCGAGGAGATATATCCTTGGTCAACCAAAAGCTCAAGGACGCCGGCGTGTTCGAGAACATCAGGAGTCTCACCGGCGACAAGGCCAACGCCTAAAATGCCTCGTGGTTCACCCGTGTCTTCACTGGCGACGCCAATGATGACGGCATTGACATTCGCTCCGCCGACTGCGATATTGTCCGATATGTAATCTCCGGCCACGTCTCCAGAGCCGTAGAAAAAGTGAAATGGGACGTTAGGTGCCGCGGCTGTGGTTGATTGAGCAAGATCGACTATATTGCAGTAAGAGTTAATTAGCGTCGGGTTTTTACTCAGAATATGACCATGGGCTGGCTGCAAGGAAATGTAGAGCATAGAGGGGGGTCAGGACATGAGACCGATTTACATACAGTATGTGCATCCACCGGAGGGACATGTACAAGTAGCAGTATCACAAGCTCCTGGGGCAAGCACCCAGAGATCGCTGCTTCCCGTATCCAGTTGCAAAGTAACCGGCTGTGGTGGAGTGCCGACCGTGAGTGTAATGTCGTAGGAAGTAATATCATTTAAGAGGCTCTCTGCGAAAGAATCACCCCGTTTCCTTTTACTTTTCTTGGAGAGTCGTTTGGTAAATGGCATTTTCAGTAGAGGCCCAGAGGAGCCGCGAGGGGAAATGCTTGGCACTGGGCCAGCATTGGTAGGCCCTGACAGCCCCAAGAGGCTGATCAGGAGACACAAGGCTGAGATGTATAACATGGCATTGGAGGTAAGGAAACGACACGGTTCAAAGAGGCTGAAAAAAGGCTTAACGATTGGTAGAGTGCCAGCTACGCCTAGCAGGTAGATCAGCAATTTTTAAAGGTGGCACGACAGGGACCCGAAGTGACTGCGACAGGCTTTGGTCTAGTCAAGATTGAGATGCACACATCTGCTCGGTCATATGCACCTAGCAGATTCTAGATCTTTGGCCGAATGCGCTTTGATTGGGCGATTCGCTGCCTGTTATACCAGGCTTGGAAAGGATTGGCCTCCGAACCGAGGCTCGACCATTCCTGTCTTTGGAGGCGCGAGGACTAAGGGAAGCGGAGGCAAAAATCTCACCGATTTACCCCGAACGCCACTCTTTCCCCCTCATCTCGTTTCAGCCTTCCTTTTGACCTTTACTGTATATGTGACCTGTCCTTTTCTTCCCGCGCCTCTTCCAGCAAAATGTATTGATTCATGAAGCCGTCACCCGACCTTTTTTAATCGTCAGCCACAAGGGCTCTCGGCTTCTGCTGCCCCATTCGACCTTCATCTTTGGCCTAGTGGGAGAGCTTTAAGTCATATTTGATTCCTCTCTCCCCGCCATTACAACAGCCTAGGTATTGCTAGAGCGCAAAGACGTGCAGATGGTGTGATGTCGGGGATAATTCAGCTGGTGCTGAAGGCCTTGGAGTTGTCCCTTAACATGCCATGTGCAGCATCCATTCCCACTTCTTCCGGACCCGCCTCGCTATTTGTGCTCTGTCACTTGTCTCACAACATGTCTCTCTGTCAAAATGGAGCTCCTCCTATGTTTCTTTCATGGACCAATAACAGTATTACTGGCGACCAAAACGCTATCAACAGGAGGGGCATTCAAGTCGGGATAGGGACTCTGCTTCAGATATTCTCGCTATTACCAACCACTGCCGACCGTGATATATACATCGCTAACAAAGCAGACTGCGCCCCCCCCCCTTCTCTTACACTGATGGCTGCATTGGAGGCTATGGTGGGGTCTATGACTCTGGTGCTTCCTCCACCTTCCGCAAGACTATTGAGTCTCAGTGGAACGCCGCATACGAACCTAACCTAGCAGGGCTGTCTTTGGTCTATTTCAATGACATTTTCCAGTTTGGAAATGCCACTGCATATGGCTTTCCATTTCTCATGGATCAGCCCGGTTACGGTATGCTATCAGTCGTTATCTTCAAGAAATCCTTTCCTCGCTTGTTGACTATTTTCTTTGCAGGTGTCCAAGGCGTACTTTCTCTAGGCTAGAACTCTGCCTTCCTTAAGGCTACTGTCTCCATTGGCGCAGCGCCTTCTGAAGCCTTCGGCATCTGGACGGGAAGTCAGTCTATTGGCCATCCCGTGGACGGATTGGTTGTCATTGGAGGCTATGACAGTACGATTTGACCCTAACAAACTTACCACTTTTGAGGCGGACCAAGCCTGCACAACATGCGTTGCTATCGCAGTGCTGAGCTATGATATCATTATCATCAACAGCTCGACCGCTCTCTTTTCGAATGCTTCAGAATCATTGCAAGTCAGCCTAGACCCTTACCAGCATGTTGTCCAAGTCCCTCAAGACATATTCATGAACTTCGCAAATGCCTCGAGCGGGATCTAAGATGCGAATCTGACCGGCCTCAGTTATTCCGCTGATAGTCCTCCCACCGGCAATCTCGCTGTGACACTGAACAACGGCTATCAGACAATTATCCCACAGAAGGACCTGTTCGTGGAGCAAGGCTGTACAACGTGACTCGGGCAGTCAAACAATACCGTCCTCATCGCAGAGGTGCAGAAACGCAACCATTGGCGATACTCGCCTACCTTGAGGAATTCCATATTTGACCATGAACTACCTGATTGCAGACTACACCGGAAACAAGTTTCAGATGGCTCCAGCCATTCAAATGGACTCTTCTAACCAAGGAGTTGGATACCAGCTTGAAGCTATCTGTGATCCAGCGATGTCTACGTCTACCACTACATTCTCAACATTAAGAGGCACAGCTATCCGCCACTGGTACTGCCACCGCAACTCCTCCCACCGCATCCAAGAGCAATGGTATAGGAGCCATCGTCGGTGGCGTCGTTGGCGGCATCTTCGGCCTTGCCCTGATCGCATGAGTACTCGGAATACTGCCCTATCTAAGCCGGAGGCGTAGACGGCCAATAACCCCTACCGCGGAAAGCACAGCACAGCCCCGCGCTGAGATGTCCCAGCAGGATGGCGTTCCAGCAGAACGTTTCTCTCATTACGCAAGCTACACAGGCACTGCCCCCAACGACGCCAACGACGCCAATGAGTTGTCGTCTGAGGAGAAGACAGCACAAGATGTGAACCAATGGCTTTCTTCACAGGGTAGTGAGGTACATGCATGCCCGGTTTGTGTTGTTGCTTCAACATGCTCAGTCAAATTATTCACAGGGCCAAATATCACCGAACGTCGACCGACTCTTCGAAATGTCTGCGCAGCGGTACGACACTAAGTAGTCAACGGAAGGAAGAAGCCCTCTGAAGCCATGTTTGTTGATCGTCCGTACCTTCACTGCCAGTCACCATAACTCCTTCTGCTCTGTGTATCTAGTCTGCTGCCTAATCCTTGGGCTCTTTTCTCCTTTTGGCAACCACAGTTCTTCAGGACCTTCGTAGGTGGTGTGGAGAGGGTAAAGGTATGCCTAACGGCAGGTTGTACGATAGGGAAGCATGGCAATGATGGGAAGGCAGAACCTAGAGACACGTTGGGTAGAAAGCTTGCTTGTCTTCTCTCTCTGTGTGTGTCCTTGCTATCTCTAAGAGATGCTCAAAGGACAGTTCCCGCGCCCATAGGACCTAGTGACCAATTGGCCACCACAATGGTGGCAGCTCTGCCCTCCTATAGCATTTCTTTTTGTGGCCTGTTTTTCGTGAAGGAGATGTAGCGTCACAAATCTGATAGGCTTTACCGCCCTTGCGTAAATTCGCTTGAGTTGAGCAAGAATGGAAGCATTTCTGACATGACCAGGAATCTCAAAGTGTTTCGTTGCCCAAATCGTTTCTTCAGGCCGCCGAATATTGCGTCTCGTCTCTTTAAGGTGTAGGTCTTGACTTTTCCTTCACGTTTCTCTTGAATGTCTCTCTAAGGATCTCGCCTGACCTCAGCCATGCTGTCTTGTTTACAGCTCTTGTCAAGATGATTTTAAAGTTCTCGTCGGTTGGCTTGCTTTGAGCCTTTAGAGGGAGGATGGCACTGACATTCTCTGGGACGTCTTGTTGAAAAGGAAGCTCGTAGTTCAACGATGGCGCCGAGGAGGGTCTTTCGTTGGCTCTGATCGGGGAGATTGTTGGGTGATAGGAGAGCCCAAGTACGACCTCCGATACCCTTGGCCATGATAGCAGAAGGGTTTAAGCGGAGGAGATTGTGAGATGGGAATGTCTTCGAGTTTTGAAATTGTTCAGCACAGCTTGGCTGCCTAATTGCGTATGTGACCGGCTAGGGGATTGTGAGTTTCGAATTTGGGAGGCTGAGCGCTTGTCAGAATTTTCCACTCGGTTATGGCAAATTGAAGTCCGGAATGTCGCACCTGCGCAGGCATCGTCCCGTTCATTTTCTGTCGACCCTTTGTCAGAAGATGAACATGAGAATGTTCGGTGGTGCATCGAAGACTATGCCCTTCAAGATCTTTTCGCCAATAGTCGAGCTAAAAGGGGGATCCAAAACAGTGCTCCCAACAGGCCAGGCCAGGTCGATGTGGCAACCACTTGGGCCGTACAGACAGGGTCAGACCGCTCATTAATCAAATTATGCCGCCGTAACTTTCCTCAACCCCCACACAGAGGCGCGGCCTTTCCGACAATTCCTGGTTTAGCAAGCTCCAGCCCTGGATTGAGGTCATTTTGGATAATGCAGGGATATTTTGGGAACGAGATCATGCACACCTGGCCCCCGCGCGAGGGTGAAGAAGAGAGGAGGACACTGTCACCGACGAATTCCGCAGGTATTCTACAGCTTATTCTGCTATCCCCGCCACTGAGTCAGCCAGATATAGAAGAAACCCTTCCTACCCTCCAACGCTGGGCCTTCGATACATTCGGCTGCTCAGAAATATCCTACGAATGAGAGCGAGCCTTTAGCAGTGCTAACAAACTCATCACTTGGGAGAGGAACTCCCAAGGTGGCAACATTATTGAGACTGGGCCGGCCAGCCTCTTGGAGCACTGCCTACAACTCCACGTCCTCTTGCAATGGCTGTGGATCAGAAGTGTGAATCGGGCTTGAAGTCTTGAGCAGCTCTTCCAACTGCACCAAAGTCCGAGCTTGAGCTCCTCGAAGCTCAAGCTCTTTGACCCCTGCCACACCGCCTTCAGCCACCTCCGCCGCATCCACCTCCACAACTGCCGCGTCCTCCTCCATTCCCGCCACATCCTCCTCCACCTCTGGCATGTCCTCCTCCGTCCCCGCCACACCCTCTTCACCTCCGCCACCACCGCTCTCAGCACGCCGGCCCGGCCGGCTTGAAGGCATAGGCCTGGTCGGCCTAGCCGACCTGGGAGGCTTGCACTAACAGGCATAGTGCCTCCTTAATTGGGTTGCGGAAGATAAGATGAATCGGTCTAGGGAATAGACATCTGATGCACACGTCGTCTTCTTTCGGTGTCTACGAACTAGTTTATTGTCCTGCCATACTTTTCGGTAATCCTGTGCCTTGATAAGCTCTTCGCCAAGGGCATTCTTGTTGCGAACAGGCCGCGCTTCGGTGGCTATTCGCAGGCTCGTACGCTCGTACATTCGTATGCCAGATGGGCAAGAACCAGCTGGAAAGGTACACCTGGACAGGGACCAGCTATTTGCACGAGGCAGGTTCTCGACCGACAGGGTTTCCAATGTGTATATATGTTTGCCCATCCCCAGGTAGAACAGGTAGCAATAAGCAGTGCTTCCACAACCAGTATATGCATGCCTGTCTGCTGCGCGCAACAATTCTGATCTAGTATGATCAATCGTTTTACGCTGCGTAAGGCAAGTTACCTAGCAGGTCAGATATCGAGGGTACTAATGGGTGTTGGGCGCGGAAGTACCGCCTTAGAAATGGGACTCTTTGCCGACTGCAGCTAAGATTTGGGAGAATTCAGGAGAGAGCCATGGTCTATACCATTTTGGCAGCACCTACTGTAAAGGGGCCAGGTCGTGGAGGACAACAACAAAGGCCTTGGATAGGGGGGAGCGAGTGATGCGTGCCGAACCTAGAAGAAGAACTTGATTGATTGTTATGTGGGCAGACTGCGCCAGCTATATACATGCCCGGCTCCACGCCACCACACTAACGAGATTCACGCCTATGAGGTACATGTCAGTAAGGTGCAGGCCTATGAGATACACGCCCGTAAGACGCACGCTCATGAGGCACATGCTTATGAGATACACGCTCGTAAGATGCATAGCTATGAGGTACACGTCTATGAAGTATATGCCCATGAGGGATATGCCTGAGGTAGATGCCAGTGAGGTGTATGCTTACGAAGACACGCCCGCGAGATGCACGCTCATGAGGTAGACGCCCCTGAGACGCGTGCTGGTGAGACGCACGCCCATGAAACACACGCTGACGAAGTGTATCCGATGAAATGCACGCCCACGCCAGTGTGATGCACGCCTGCAGTGCACACGCTTATGAGATTCGCACTTATGAGACACACGCTCGTAAGTTACACACTCGTAAGATGCGCGCCCATATAGTGCACACCCATGAGACATACGCCCATCAGATGCACGCCCACCGTGGTGTGGCTTTTTCGCTAGGCATGAAATGTCAAAGGACGCTGAAGGCCAATTTGGCACTTGGCCCTGTTACCCCCGGGGTGCAATACTGTCGACAAGCGGGACAAAAGGAGCTGTCCGTCTAGAAAAAGCGGTGCATCTATTGCGTGCATTGCCCTGTGGCAGAGCGGTTGGCCGCCGCACCACCTCGCTGGAGATGCACGCTGGGAAGTAGAGAAGAGGATTATACTGTGGAAGAACGAAGGGCCGACCGTGCCTGCAAGATGCATGAAGATCAGCCGCCACGATGCCATCAACTCAACGCCGCTCAGTATGATGGATGTATTCAGTCCAGTTAATGTCATCACCTCTGGAGAACAGGATAGAAAGTTCGCGTATTGTTCCGTGCAGGCCGCATTTCGGTGGCGATTCGCAGGCTCGTACAATTCAGCTAGTATGGACCAGCCGGAGAGACTCAATTGGGCAGAGATCAGCTATATTGTATGAGGCAAGTACTCGACCGACGGGGTTTTTCTATGCCCCTAAGTATCAGCTCGCTACCTAGGTGGAATAGATAGACGACAAGCAGCGCTTCCACAACCAATTTGATGCATACCTAGCTGCTGCGCGCAACATACATCACTTGGAAGCACATGTTGAAGCAACTCCACTGCCAACGCGCTCAGCGGGACATTTGCTTTGATGCCCAAGTCTTTCAGCATGGCTGTAGCCAGCATGGACGCGACCTCGCCATAGACGTTTGTGGACAGGTCCACATCTTTTTGCGTTCAAATAGCAGCTTGCTTGCGACCCAGCAAGACGTTGTGCTTTTCTTAGCAGCCACCTGGCTCGGGTTGATCGTAAAGGAGAATACACATTGCGCTTGCAGGGATGAAAGATGGACAGGAGGGCCATTGGGAGCTGGTATGATAGAGGGAGCGCTGACGATGGTCGTGCGTTGAAGCGTCAGCGGCAGAAGCGGTCCGAATCGCCCTTGAGCTGTGCTTCACAAGTCTGCTGTACTGTCAACATAATGTCCAACGCTGAGTTCATAAATGAAGATAAGTGAAGAAATCAAAGAGCTCTCGTGAGCTAGTATCCATTCCGTGTAGGAGCAGATCATCTAACGGCGGGATCATCCGCCTGGCCTTGAAAAATCTTGCGTATTGCGTCCTCCTATGCACGGCCTGCGGCGCGCTCTACGTACGGAGGAACTATGAGCCCCACCTCCTCGAGGTGCACCGCGTCAAGGGCTGGCGGGAGCCGACCTCGCGGCCAGCGTGGCGGAGGTGGTGCACATCGACGGCCTGCGCGTCCATGACGGATGAAGCTGCAACATCGGCCACTGCACCGTCTTGAGCACCAACCGCGGCGTGTTCTAACAGCACGGGAGCTGGGCTTACAGGCTGAACGTTAAGGCGGCCGGGGTGATGTCGCGCGTGAGATTGCAGATGCTCTTTCGCGAGAACTCGCGGTACTTTATCGTCACTGTGCCGGCAGCGAGGCAACGCTGGCTCTCGTCTGCGACATCGTCGATCGAATACTGCGAGCGAGCCTGCAACAACTGAACAGCGACGCGGAGCGACGACTGCACGGCGTCTAATGGAGCGGAGTCTGGTGATGGCGACGCTGTCAATCTTGCGGGCATCGCATTGGTAGAAAGTGCAGATTGAAGTCGAGGGAATTCTCGTGCATCCCGGTTCGATGCTAAGAGCGTGATAATTCCCCCCCCGGGCATGGCTAAGAGAGCGTGATAATTCCCCCCCGCATATGCCAAGAGCGTTACAATTCCAAATATAGATTCACGCTTAGATGCGCGACCACGACGGCGACGTAGATACACGATAACAGCGGCGACGCGGGGTATTTCCGCGTCCTGTCCGCGTACGGCGTCCTCCTCTGCACGGGCTGCGCCACGTGCTACGTAGGTGGGAACTATGGGGGCCACCTGGCCTCGGTGCATGGCGTCAAGGGCCAGCGGAAGTGGGCGGTGGTGGAAGAGCTGGGCGGGGCCAACGTCACGAGCAGGGCGGTGGAGGTGGTGGTGCAGCGGGGCCACGGGCAGAGGGGCGTCAAAGGGCCGGGGGTCCATGACGGCTAGAAATGCAAGGTCGGCGGCTACACGGCGGTGAGCACCAAGGGCGACGCGACCAGACAGCACTGCAGGCAGGCTCAGCAGCTTCAGGTCAAGGCGGGCGGGGTGGTGTCGGGGGTTCGGCTGCGGAGGGTACTCGGCTCGAAGCGGCAGTACTCTGGCGGCCTCCCCGCGACGGCCGTCGAGCGCACTGGTGGACGCGGGGTTCGCATCGCTCGGGCAGCAGCTTAGCCAGGCTCGCTACGGCACGGTCCTCGACGATGGGCACGTCTCCGAGGTCACGTCGTGGCTGCGGCCGAGGCAGTTCCACGTCCACGTCGGCAGGGTCGACCCGGTGGGGTTCCCGGCGGGCTACTAGACGTAGGGCAAGCGGCAGGGAGGCGGGGCTGGGGCTCGTCTGCGGCAGGGTCTCAGGAGTGGTGCGGGCGGGGGGTGCTGCGGGCTGGACAGCGGGGCGTTCACGGCGGCTGCACGGGGTCTTGGGGCAGGTGACTCCGGGTTCCAGCAGCAGGTCAAATGGCAGGAGCGGCAGCAGGGTGGCGGGGTACAGGGCGGGGTTCTGGAAGGCGGTCGGGTTCACCTTGTCTTCAGTCCCCACTACACCCACTCATTGATCTCAGGATGTTGACTGACTTTTGCTACCACAAGACAAACCGAGTGGTCGTCTGCAAGCGGTATGAGACCTGCATGTCCCCGGTCGGCGCAACCAAGAGCGACACCTGCGAGCCCAGCCCCACAGTCTCTTGGGCGCGGAGTTGAAGGCGGCCATCAAATATCTCGACGGCCTGGATCTGAAGGCGGCAGGGCAGCTGGGATTGGACAAAGATGGCAGAATTTGAGTGACATCAAGAGTGATGCTGTGAGGCTGTGATGCTGTGGTGGGACACGACGTGAGCTAGACCTGCCAGACACCCGTGTCAACGTCCACACCGGCGTCAACGTCCACGTTCTACGGTCCACGATCACGGCCACAGGTACGGCCACGTCCACGGCCACAACCACGGACGCGGTCACAGGCACGGACATGGGCACAGCTACACACATGGCGGCGGTCGTCAAGATTCACGTCGACGCTCAGACTGATACTCACGGGGGGTAAGCAGTGGCGGTCAGAGTCCGGCAAGACGCGGCGGAGGCAGGTAGGAACGGCCAGAGTCCGGCAGAGATAGGCAGTGGGCGACAAAGGTAGACAGCAGCCACCAGGGCCCCGACAGGACCTACTAGAGCTAGGCAAGGCCCGACAAAGCCAGGCAGGGCTGGCCAGAGTCAGGCGGGAACGGTCAGAGCGCAGCAGGCGCGGTCAGGACGCATCAGGGCGGGTTAAAGGTCGGCACAGGGTCAGCATGACCGGTCAGAGCCAAGCAGGATGGGTCAGAGGGCACGATAGGGTGGTAGAGATAGCCAGTGGGCGGCAAAGGTAAGCAGCGGACGGCAGGGTAGGCAGTGTCCGGTAAAGGACGGTAGAGATAGGCAGAGGGCGGCAGAGGTAAGCAATGGACGGTAAAGGTAGACAGCCATCGGCAGGGGGCGGCAGAGGCCAGCAGGAGCTGGCAGATCTAGGCAAGGTCGGTCAGAACTAGGCAGGGAGTAGCAAAGGTAAGCAGGTTCCAGCAGGAGGCGGCAGAGGTAAGCAGAGGGAGGACCAACCGCTAGAGATTTGTGGAAGAAAAGTGAGGCAGAGAGACACGACCACGGCGACGGCGCAGGCATGAGACCACGGCGGCGGGGCAGGTACACAACCAGGGTGGCCGCACAGGATGGCCACGCAGATGAATGACGACGACGGGGCAGGCGCACGACTTTAGGGCAGATGCACAAGCAAAACGGCTTTGCAGGTACACGATGACGACAGTAGGGTAGGTATACAATGAGAGAGTATTACTTGGTGGTAGATTGAAAGCGATTATGGAGCGGTTCAACTTCGTCCAAGGTAGGTTTAGCGGAGGCCCCATTCGGCTGCCCCAAAGACGGGCACGGGCTTGGTCACAGTCACAGCGCCGGGCAGGGCGCCGGGCACAGTCACGGGCACAGTGGCGGGGCAGTTCCATAGACACGGCGACAGGTAGGGTCAAGGGGCGGATTCGGAGGTCCAGGTGGACGGGCACAGGTTTGGGGCAGGGCACAATGACGGTGTGGTTGAGAAAGGAAGAGAACGTCGAAAGGATGGAGGGCCAGGCGGGTGGGTAGGTGCAGGTTCAGGTGGACAGTCAGGCGGCCCCGGGGGGGGAACAGGTGCGGCGGCACGGGCAGGGTGGCAGGTACACGATCAGAGGTTTGGGGCAGATAGACGGGGATGGCAGAGAGGCAGGTGCACGGGTATGGCGGCAGGGGAGGTATAGGAGGACGGGTTTGGAGCAGGTGGGCAGGTACACGGCGAGCAGGTGCATGGCCAGCATGTGCACGCCAGCTGGGTGCAGGCCGGCCAGGTGAATGCTGGCCAGGTCCACGCTGGGCAGGTACACGGCCAGCAGGTGCACGGCAGCCAGGTGCCCAGCGAGTGCACGCGGTCCAGGTGCACAGAGCTCAGATGCACATCGGTCAGATGCACGCTACCCAGATACACGGCTCACAGGTGCACATCCAGCAGGTGCACGCCGGCTAGGTGCACGCCCAGGAGGTGCATGCCCGACAGGTGCATACCCAGGAGGTGTACGCCGGGCAGGTGCACGCTCACGATGGCCGGGCAGGTGCACGCCCACGATGGCCGCGTAGGTGCACGCCCACGGCGGCAGCGTAGGTACACTCGCAGGGCGGCGGGGCACAATGCACGGGCACTTGGGCAGGGCAGGTGGCTATACTATGCTCTGGGCATACGGTTAGGGAGGTTTTTCTAAGGAACAAGGGCAGATTTTTGCAGGGTCTAATAGAGCGGAGGCTGGCAGTGACAAGGTTGTCAACGGCATAAGCATCGCATTGGTAGAAAGTGTAGAAATGGTCGTTGAAGTGTCGGAAATTCTCGTGGATTCCGGTTCAATGCCAAGAGCGTTACAATTCCCATGATGCACGGCGACGTCGTCGATGTCCAGGTCGTCGTCGCGTCGTTGTTGTCGTCGCTGTTGCTGTCGCTGTCGCTGTTGCTGTCGCCGTCGCCGTCGCCGTCGCCGTCGCTGTTGCTGTCGCCGTCGCTGTTGCTGTTGCTGTTGCTGTCGCCGTCGCTGTTGCTGTTGCTGTTGCTGTCGCCGTCGCCGTCGCCGTCGTCGTCATGATGGCTGTCATGCACGGGGTCTCCGGGGCAGGTGGTTTCAGGTGCCAGCACGAGATCACGTGACGGGGGGCGGCAGTAGCGGGGGTAGAAGGACGGCGGGGTACAGAGTCGGGTTTTAGGGGCAGCGGGGGCGGGGTTGGTGGTGAAGACTCGCGG
>Ga0335072_10004027_pt1 | contig 21962 bp, 19 predicted proteins | sample Lox_Sample_21_FD_206725 | JGI IMG/M metagenome (GOLD analysis project Ga0335072, IMG submission 206725) | Soil microbial communities from Loxahatchee National Wildlife Refuge, Florida, United States - Lox_Sample_2.1 | ecosystem: Environmental > Terrestrial > Soil > Wetlands | place: USA...
TGGCCACGGCCTGGACCGCTCGGTGAACCTCGGACCCCTGGTCTCCAAGGAGCAGCACAACCGTGTGACCGGCTTCCTTGAATCAGGCCGGCAGGAGGGCGCGGAGGTGGTCACGGGAGGCAAGGTCGTCGGCAAGCAGGGCTACTTCGTGGAACCAACCGTCCTTGCTCGTACCGATCGCAGCATGAAAGTGGTGCGCGAGGAAATCTTCGGTCCAGTGGTCTGTGTCCAGTCCTTTGACGATGCTGATCTGGACTCGGTGGCCAAGTTCGCCAACGATACTGAATACGGCCTATCCTCCAGCGTCTGGACGCAGAACCTGAAGGCTGCCCACATGATGGCGCGCAAAATCAGGGCAGGCACGGTCTGCATCAATGCCCACAATTACGGAGATCCGGCATGGCCATTCGGCGGTTACAAGCAGTCCGGATGGGGTCGAGAAATGGGCAAGGAAGTCATGGAGCACTACACCGAAACCAAGGCGGTTGCCGCCCGGCTCTAGGTCGCGGCACTTTCGGCTTGCTCTGCGGCCCGGCTCTTTGCCGGGCCGCAGCATTTCACGTCGGGAGCTTGTCGGCGTGTATGCGGCAGGTCAAGAGAGGAATGAACATTAGCGAGAATTGTCATCCCGTCCGAACCGGAGCGACCTGCTGTTTGCTCATCTCCCAGAGAATTTGTTCATTAGGAGCGAAGCCGAGGAATCTGCAGATTTTCCCGGTCGATGCCTATCGCCCGCCAACCAGCTTGTCTGATTTGAAGCTTATGATTTGCGCTTCGCCCTACTGGCCGCCCGAGAAGGTATTGCAGGCGTTCACCTGTCCGGTCGTATATCCGCGGTTGAACCAGGACATTCGCTGTTCCGAGGACCCGTGGGTAAAGGAGTCCGGCGTGACGTAACCGCGCGACATCCGTTGCAGGCGGTCATCCCCAACTGCCGCCGCGGCTTGCAGGCCGTTTTTGATATCCGCCTGGTCAGTGACTTTGCGGTCCGTAGTCGAGTGTGCCCAAACGCCCGCAAAACAGTCCGCCTGAAGCTCCATGGCGACGGAAAGCGCGTTGCGCGCTCCCGGGTTCTGCTGTTGCAGTCCACGCACCTTACGTTCGATGCCCAGCACATTCTGCACATGGTGCCCAATTTCATGTGCAATGACGTAGGCTTGGGCGAACTCACCGGACGCCCCGAATCTCCGCAGTTCATTCCAAAAGCCTAGATCCAGATAGACCTTCTGGTCGGCGGGACAGTAAAAAGGCCCGGTTGCCGATTGCGCTGCTCCGCAGCCGGACGATGTATAGTCCGTGAACAATACCAGCTTCGCTCTGGGGTAGCGAATGCCCTCCTGGGCGAGGATGCGTGTCCAGGTGTCCTGAGCGTCGCCCAGCACGAAAGATGCAAGCTGGGCCGAGCGATCCTCCTCGGGAGACGGCTGCCGGGGAGCACTTTGTTGCACATGCGAGCCCCCGCCGCCCGAAAAATAAGCGCCGATGTAGTTGCGTCCCGTGACCAGGCTGATGACCAGAAGGATGAGGAAACCTACGATTCCCAGGCCGCCTCCGCCGAAACCGCCCCCCGACTGGCCGCGGCGGTCCTCGACGTCGCTGCTCAGACCTCCCGGTGTCCATCGCATAAGTGCTACGAGTGTAGTACGAAGCCTATGTAGGTGCGGGTGAAAAATAGGCCATTCCTTTTGCTATCCTCCAACGGCCATAAAAAATCCTTTGATTCCCGCAAACAGGAGCCTCCGTCGCACGTCAATCTGTGTAACTGTCTCTTCGTGGGGTATCCCGGGCTACACGCCGGAAAGGGTAGCGCTTGAAAGCCAGGATCTTGATCGTAGGGGACGACCCGGTTCTCCTGCATACCCGCGCCCAACTGCTGCGTGATTGGCATATCAGGACTTCAAGCTCGCGTGATGCGGAGCAGGCGATGCGTGCTCAGGAATATGACCTCTTCATCTTCAGTCAGACTATCTACGAAGAATCGGCCAGGAGCTTGATTGCTCAGGCTCAGCGACTGCATCCCCGCACCAGTATCCTGGCGATCCGCTCCGGCGAGGAGCGGCAGCTGGCGTCTGCCACTTACCAAGTGGATTTGCGCAACCCGGGAGGGCTCCGATCCGCCGTCGCCGAAGTTCTTGAGCGTCGCCCGGCCTACATGAAAGCCAAGGCAATCCCCAGGAGCACGGCCAGCACATGAAAACCGTAGCTGCGAAGCACTTGAGTTGTTTTTGCGCCGCTCGATAATCCCCCGTTCTCGGGGGCAGGCGGATTGACAGGGTCGGGGGAGACCATCGCAACCTCTTTCCGTTCCTGAGATTATCGACGCAAATAACGGGAAAGAGTCGCTGTTCCATCTACACCTTTTGTGCAGCCTCACGATCCAGGGGCTGGGTAAAAGACAATGTAGTTCCGATTGATATAAAGCCTGTAGCGATTGGGCGTGGTGTCGGCCAGGATCTGCAGGGGAGTTGGGCGCTTCAACGCGGCGTCGTGTGTGCCTTCGATTGTCATTAGGTCGTGTGCCCCAAGATCCATCACCACAAATCGACTTCCTTCTACGAAGCCCACTCCGTAGGCTCCCGGTTTGAGTGTCTGCCCGCCGACGTTCAGCGTGACCTCGGTAATGAAATAGGCCTGATATTTCTGCTGCACCGCAGTGGAGTAGCCTGAGGTGTCCACCAGGGCGCAGAGCACTAGCATCCCGTCGGCCAGCTTGATCCCTCCGGAATTTCGCGTCTGGATACTGGCCACCTGACCACGAAAAAACACCGTTGCCGGTATCAGATTGACCAAGTCTTGGGGTTTGAGTATGGCCGCATTGGGGTCGGCCGCCGCCATCGGTGTTGGGTAAAGAAATACGGCGACGAATGCCCACAGCACAAGGGTCACGCAGGTTTTCCGGAACCGCACAGGTCTCCTCTATTGGCGGTGAATCGCCGCCTTTTGACAGAACGAATGTACCACTGCACAGTCCCGGTTTCATGCGACACCGCCGCGCCGCCCGGCATCCTAGCTCTGTGCCCCTTAGGAAGCTGGTAAGAAATCCGCACTCTGAGCCGCCTGCAGCTGGGACACAGCAAGCCCAGACCGACCTGGAGCGTCCCACCGCGAATGAGATTTACGAGCAGGTTTCGCGTAACGCGCGCCATGAGTTGGATCGCCCGGCGATCGGCCTCGCCATCTCCGGATTGGCCGGCGGAATCACCATGGGCTTGACCGCCCTCAGTACCTCCATCGCCCTGGTTCAGCTGGGTCACGTGCCGGCCGCAAGATTTATTGCCGACCTCCTGTATCCGCTCGGATTCATTGCCGTCATTGTAGGCAGAGCTCAGTTGTTTACCGAAAACACCCTTTACCCGGTGGCGCTCATGCTCGCCGAACGGCGTCACGGGTGGCGGACACTCCGCTTGTGGGCAATCGTTTTTCCCAGCAATGTGCTCGGAGCCTTCTTCTTCGCCTTGCTTGCGGTACGAACAGGCGCCCTCCGTCCGGACTTTGTCATGGCCATGACCCATCTTGGCGTCGAAGCCGCAGTCGGCACGGGGAGCCGCGTGTTCTGGAGCGGCGTCATCGGTGGTTGGATCATTGCCCTGGTCGCGTGGCTCGTGAGTGGCAGCCACTCCATCACCGGTTCCGTCATGCTGATTTGGCTGTTGACCTTTGTGGTCGGGCTTGGCGGCTTTGCTCACTGCATCGCTACCAGCGGTGAAATCCTAGCGGCCATCCTCGACCATCAGCTGCCTGCGTCTCGCTTTTTCGCCTGGCTTGCCCCGGCCACTCTGGGCAACATCTGTGGTGGAGTGCTGCTGGTGACTCTGTTGGAGTACGGCCAGGTTAAGGGCGGAGAAGAGCACAGCTATTATCGTTCTTCCAGCCACGCCAGTTGATGCATGTCTTTCTTAGGACATCAGGCGTCGGGGTGGCAAAGGACGCATTTTCTGTGACCGGGAATCCCAGCTGCAAGGCAGTTCATGATTATCGAGAATGACAAGCGGGACAATAGAAATGAGCGAAACCAAAAATAATACTCACCCTCCCATTGAAAGCTTCGCCCTGATCGGCGACTGCGAGACAGCTGCACTGGTGGGCCTGGATGGCTCCATCGATTGGTTGTGTTGGCCCGATTTCTCTTCTGACGCGTGTTTCGCGCGGCTGCTTGGAACGGAAGACAACGGCCGCTGGCTTCTCACGCCCGCCGTCGCAGTGGAAAAGACCACACGCAAGTATCGCGACCACACACTCATTCTGGAGACTACTTTCGAGAGTGCTGACTTCGCGGTGATGCTGATTGACTTCATGCCGATTCGGGGCGTCAATTCCGACGTTGTACGTATCGTGAAGGGGATTCGCGGAGCGGCCCCGATGAAAATGGAGCTGATCATTCGATACAACTACGGAATCACCATTCCGTGGGTCACCAGCACGGACCAGGAACTGCACGCCATTGCAGGTCCTGACCTCATCGTCCTCCGAACCAAAGTGCCCCTGGCCGGGAAGGATTTCACCACGGTCAGTGAATTCACCGTTAACGCAGGAGAAAGCATTGATTTTGTAATGACCTATGGTCCTTCCCACCTTCATGTACCCCGCGCCATCAACGTAGACAAAGCACATCAGGACACCCAGGCCTTTTGGGAAAATTGGGTGGCACAGGGCAATTACCGCGGCGAATATCGATCTGCTGTGGAACGCTCTTTGATCACTCTCAAAGCCCTTACCTATCGGCCAACTGGTGGCATAGTCGCTGCGGCAACCACCTCACTTCCCGAGCAGTTGGGCGGCTCCAGAAACTGGGACTATCGGTATTGCTGGCTCCGCGATGCGACTTTCACTTTGCAAGCCCTTATGTCCGGCGGCTATTACCAAGAAGCAAGGGCCTGGCAGCACTGGCTGTTGCGCGCCATTGCGGGCAATCCCGATCAGGCTCAGATTATGTACGGCATCGCCGGCCAGCGGTACCTGCCGGAACGCGAATTGAACTGGCTTTCCGGGTATGAAGGCTCCAGACCGGTTCGCGTTGGCAATGCTGCCTCACAGCAGCTTCAGCTCGACATTTTCGGAGAAGTCATGTCCACGTTCCACCACGCGCTCGCTCGTCTGGGCAAGGACGGCGATCTGTCGTTTTCCATGCTGCGCGGTTTGATGGGGCATCTGGAAACCATTTGGCAGCAGCCCGATGAAGGCATTTGGGAAACCCGTGGTGGCGCGCAGAATTTCACCTACTCCAAGCTCATGGCTTGGGTTGCCTTCGACCGGGCCATTAAGGTAGCGGGTGTGTTGCATGCCAACGCTCCAGTCGAAGAGTGGCAGAAGGTTCGGGCAAAGATTCACGACGAGATTTGCAGCCACGCCTACAACCAGAGGTTGAACGCTTTCATGCAGAGTTACGGGTCAGAACATCTCGACGCCGCTTTGCTGCTCATGCCTATGAGCGGATTCCTCCCCCCGGAGGATTCGCGTGTCCAGGGTACGCTCAAGGCAATCGAAAAGTATCTGATGGTGGATGGGTTCGTCATGCGCTACGACACCGAGAAGTCTTCCGACGGCCTGCCCCCGGGGGAAGGCGTCTTTCTTGCCTGCAGTTTCTGGATGGTCTCCGCCTTGAAGCTGCAGGGGCGCGATAATGACGCAAGGAAACTCTTTGAACGCATCGTGTCCCTGGCCAACGACGTTGGATTGCTCTCTGAGGAGTACGACACGCGCGCAAAGCGTCTGGTAGGAAACTTCCCTCAGGCTCTATCGCACATCGCCCTGGTGAACGCTGCTGTCCATCTGGCAGAACCCTCTGCCAGGTAGGCGGCAGGCATTCAACCCCGAAACCGCACTCTTACTTCATTGCTCGCTACGCCAGGAGGAATAGCATGCACTTATTTGAGGTCTGGGCACCGCGCGCCCAAACCCTGGAAGTGAAAATCGGAAACAAGAAATACCCCCTGGCGCCGAAACAGAGGGGTTGGTGGGCCGCTGAAGTGAAAGAAGCCGGTCCCGGTACCGATTATGCCTTCGTGATCGACGGCCATGAGCCCGCTCTTCCTGATCCGCGCACGCAATGGCAACCCAGGAGTGTCCATAGTGAGTCCCGGTTGGTGGATCACTCCGCCTTTCGTTGGAGCGACGCAGGCTGGCAGGCGCCTCCGCTCTCCAGCGGGCTTCTTTACGAGCTTCATCTTGGCACCTTTACACCGGAGAGTACGCTGAAGGCGGCCGAGTCTCGCCTCGACTACCTGAAGGACCTGGGTGTAACCCACCTCGAGCTGATGCCCATTGCAAATTTTCCTGGCAAGCGCGGATGGGGTTACGACGGCGTGGATCTGTATGCAATCTACAACAGTTATGGCCAGCCCGATGACCTGAAGCACTTCGTGGATAGATGCCACAGCAAAGGTCTGGCCGTGGTCCTGGATGTGGTTTACAACCACCTTGGGCCGGAAGGGAACTACCTGGAAAAATTCGGGCCCTACTTCACTTCAAGCCATTCCACGCCCTGGGGTGGAGCTGTCAATTTCGAGGAGGCCGGTTCGACTGAAGTCCGCCGCTATTTGATCGACAACGCCCTGATGTGGTTCCGCGATTACCACATGGATGGATTGCGCCTGGATGCGGTGCACGCATTCGCTGACCGCTCGGCAATTCATTTTCTCGAACAACTCAGCAACGAGGTCAGGCAGCTCGAAGCTCAGATGGGCAAGCACTTTTACCTGATCGCGGAGAGCGATCTGAACGATCCCCGGATCGTCAAAGCGGAAGAAGCGGGGGGGTACGGCCTCGATGCCCAATGGAGCGATGATTTTCATCACGCTCTGTTTGCGGTCATCTCCGGCGAAAGAGCCGGCTACTACGCGGATTTCGGAAGCCTGGCTCAGTTGGCCAAATCGTTGCGCCATGTCTTTGTCTACGACGGTATCTACTCCGAATATCGCAAGAGAATCCACGGCCGTAAGGTTGTTGGATTATCAGGCCATCGCTTTATTGGCTTTGTGCAGAACCACGATCAGGTCGGCAACCGTGCCCAGGGCGAACGGATTAGCCATGAGACCGGCTTGGGCAGAGCGAAGGTTGCCGCCGCACTTGTACTGACCGCGCCGTTCATCCCCATGCTGTTTCAGGGAGAGGAGTTTGGTGCGTCTGCACCTTTCCTCTACTTCACTGACTATGAGGATCCCGAATTGGGACGGCTTATTTCGGAAGGCCGCAAGAGGGAATTCGCGGCCTTCGGATGGGCTCCCGAAGAGATCCCGGATCCTCAGGATGAGAAAACCTTTAATCAGTCCAGGCTCAACTGGGACGAATTGGCAAGCGAACCCCATGCCTCGTTGCTGCAGTGGCACAAAGACCTGATCCAACTACGTCGAAGCCGCAGAGAGTTGACAGATGGAGACCTCAATGCAGTTCATGTGCGCTTCGATGAAGAAGCTCAATGGCTGGTGTTGCAACGGGGACGGTTGCGCATCGCTTGCAACCTGGGGCAACAGCCGGTTGAAATCGAAATCGGCGATCCCGCCCAGCTCCTCCTGGCCTCGGATCCATCCATTGCGCTCAGCGGCGCGAACGTCAGGCTCGGGCCTGACAGCGTGGCGGTCGTCGCTTTGCCGTGAAATGCTTTAGACTCAGTGCAATAATCAAAACGAAATCGTTTCTGCGGAACTGAGGAAGTTTGCCTGTGAGCCGACCGGTTGTGCTCGTCTGCCTCGCTGCGAGCCTGTCGCTCACGGCGATGGGTCAAAGTGCTGCCTGGCAACCGAACCTCACTCATCAGCAAACCTACACATCGCATCGCGCCTCGAGCGCAGACCCCACCGGAGCCAATGTCGACAGCCGTAAAGTTGCTCCGGGAGAAACATATACCGTGCTGGACGTGAACGGTCCGGGCCTCATCTCCCATATGTGGTTCACCATCGCCAGCTCTGAGCCGTATCATCTCAAGCGCATCGTGCTCCGGATCTATTGGGATGGGGAAGAAACCCCGAGTGTCGAGGCGCCCATCGGCGATTTTTTCGGTCTGGGTCTCGGGTACTACCATCCCTGGCAATCAGAAATGCTGTCTGTGGGAAGTGTGAAGGACCTGAACTGTTTCTTTCCCATGCCATTTGCGCGCCACGCGCGAATTACCGTCACCAATGAAGGCCGCCAACTGATCAAGGCGCTTTACTACAACATCGACTATCGGACGGACGAAACCACACTTGCCCCAGGCACGCTCTATTTCCACGCCCAGTATCGTCAGGCGCAACCGAACCATGGCTGGACAAATAAGTGGAAGAAAAACTCCGAGCCCCTGGTGAACAAAAAGACCAACCTGACCGGCCAGGACAATTATGTATGGCTGGATGCGAGAGGCACGGGCCAATACGTCGGTGTCACCATGTCGGTCTTGCAAAACCAGGACGACTGGTGGGGCGAGGGCGACGACATGTTCTTTGTGGATGGCGCGAAGAAGCCGACCATTGCCGGCACCGGTGCGGAAGATTACTTCCTCGGAGCCTGGGGATTCAAAGACCACCCGTTTTCTTATCAGATGTATGGCGCGCCGATTGTCGGCAAGGCAAGAGCCGGCTCCCGGTCAAGCGTCTACCGCTTCCATCTGGATTCGCCGATCGTGTTTCAGTCCTCCTTTAAGGCGACCATTGAGCACGGCAACGCAAATCATCGCTCCGACAATTACTATTCCGTAGCCTACTGGTATCAGACCGAGCCCCACGCGCCGTTTCCACCGCTGCCGCCGGTCGCGCAGCGTCTCCCCATGCTCGAGCAGGTCGGCGGTCCCGGAAGTACGGAACCGGCAGCTCCGCCTCGTGCCGCCCCGCGGGCGACAACACCGGCAACTGCACCGGCCACTTCTGCTTCACGGCGCCGTAAGTAGCTCCGTTTGTTACAGGGAAAGTGACAGATCAAAGCACTACGGACAAACCCAACACCAGCACCAGGGCAATGATCGAGATCAGGGTTTCGCTGATCGACCAGGTCTTCATGGTGTCGGCCACGCTCATATTGAAGTACTCCTTCACCAGCCAGAAGCCGCCATCATTGACGTGAGAGAACACAACCGACCCGGCTCCGGTGGCAATGGCCAGAAGCTCCGGGCGTACCCCCGGGCTATGCGCAAGGATGGGAGCGACGATGCCCGCCGCGGTAGCCAGTGAGACCGTGGCCGATCCCGTGGCCAGGCGAATCAGCGCGGCTACCAGCCAACCCAGAAGAAGCAGCGATACGTGGGCGTGCAGTGCGAGCGAAACAATTGCCTGGGATACCCCGCTGTCCTGAAGGATGCGCCCAAATCCACCGCCCGCTCCGATCACCAGCGTGATTCCGGCCGTAGGCGCCAGCGAGTCGTTACAAAATTTCAGGATCGTCGCGCGGTTGAACCCGCGCATCGTACCCAGGGTCACGAAACTCACCAGCACGGCGACCAGCAACGCCATATCCGCGCTTCCCAGCAACAATAGAATGCGGTTGGCGAGGCTTCCTTTGGCTGTCAGAAAGCCGGCCCAGCTACCCAACAACATGAGCAGAACAGGCAGCAGAACCGTGAGCAGGGAAACGAAGAATCCTGGCAAAGCCCGGTTTTCATCATGCTCGGCAAACTCTTCGGCCATCGGATTGTGAGCATCGAGCTTGATCCGCGGAGCGATCAGCTTGGCATAGAGGGGACCTGCAATCACGGCGCTCGGAATGCCAACCAAAAGCGCATACATAATCGTGCGCCCGACATCAGCGTGAAAAATTGTCACCGCCAGCATCGCTGCCGGATGCGGCGGCACCAGGCCGTGGACAACGGAAAGCCCGGCCACCATCGGCAGGCCGATCATGATCAGCGAGTTGTTGCTGCGCCGGGCTACGGTGAATGCAATCGGCACCAACAGGACGAACCCCACCTCGAAGAAAACCGGCAAACCCACGATCAGCCCAGCGCACATCATTGACCAGGGAATGTTTCTCTCCCCGAAGAGCTGAATCAAAGTCTGCGCGATCCGTTCCGAGGCTCCGGATTCCGCCATCATCTTGCCCAGCATGGTGCCCAGTCCAACGATGATCGCGATATGGCCGAGAGTATTGCCTGTTCCCGTCTCGAATGAGGAAACGATGGTGCTCAGAGGCATTCCCGCCGCAGCCGCCAGGGCCAGCGAAACCACCATCAGTGAAAGGAAGGGGTTCAGCTTGCCCACCGCAATGAGCAGAATCAGCCCGATCACCGAGCTGGCGGCGGCGAACAGCAGAAAGATCCCGTGACTGTCCAGCGCTGGAACTGGGCTCATGCGGGCCGTGCCAGGAAGCGTCCACCCCGTTCTCCGGTGGCCTTGCCATCTTGGTAGGACAACACTCCGTTCACCCACACCGCCGCTATTCCTTCCGCGGCACGGATCGGATCGCTGAAAGTAGCGGTGTCTCTGATGGTCGTCGGATCGAAGAGCACCAGATCGGCCACGGACCCTTCGCGGATGACACCCCGCCCTACCAGCCCGAACCGTCCCGCCGGCAACCCCGTCATCTTACGAACGGCTTCTGCCAAGGGGAAAATGCCTTCGTCGCGACTGTAATGCCCCAACACGCGAGGAAATGTTCCCCACAAGCGCGGATGCGGCCGTGGGTCGTTCGGCAGCCCATCGGAACCGATCATCGTCGCCGGGTGACGCAGGATGCGGCGCACATCGTCTTCTGACATGGCGTGGTAGATTGCCCCGGCAGGCTGCAGTCGCGCTCCTGCTTCTTTTTGATCTACACGCCATGCCTGGGCAATCTCCTGCAGGGTTTTGCCGCCCATCTCTGGATGCGGCTTTGACCAGGTGATCACGATGCGAACGCGTTCATCGATCTGGAGAAGATCAAGCGTGCTGGACGACGCCGAGTAGGGATAACAGTCACACTGCACCGGCTGATGGGCCCGGGCCTCGTCCAGCGCGTTGAGAACCTCTCCGCTCCTGCCCCAGTTTGCGATGCCTGCGCATTTCAGATGCGAGATGACCACCGGCACGCGGGCTTTCCGTCCTGTATCAAACGCCTCTTGCATCGCTGACAGGATCTCTTCGCCCTCAGTGCGCATGTGTGAGGCATAAATAGCTCCCGCCGCTGCCAGGAGCTCAGCGAGCGATAAAACTTCCTCCGCTGGGGCAGATCGGGCATTCGCGTAGGCCAGACCGGTACTGAGCCCAAGTGCGCCGTGCTCCAGAGCCTCCTCCAGTTGTGTCCGCATGGCCCTGATTTCGGCCGGGGTGGCTGGCCGGTCAAGGACGTCCATGTGGTTGCTGCGTATGGCAGTATGGCCTGCCAATGCAGCCACATTGACCGACGGCCTCGCTTCCCCCACCGCCGCCACATACGACGCAAACGTTGGATATCGGAAAGCATCCGCCTCGCCGAGCAGATTCAAGGGGTCAGGAGGCGGTCCAGCGAGTTGCACCGGCGCTGCGCTGATGCCACAGTTGCCTGCAATCACCGTGGTGACGCCCTGGGACAGCTTGAAAAGCATCTGCGGGTCCCGGATAACGTTCGTGTCGTCGTGCGTGTGCACGTCAATGAACCCGGGTGAGAGCACTCGCCCTTTACCATCGATGAGCTTCCGGGCTTTGTACTCCGCAAGGTCTCCGATTTCACAGACCAATCCATTGTCGATGGCCACATTGGCGGTTTGCTCCTCGGCGCCGGTGCCATCGAGCACCCGTACATTCTGAATAAGCGTTTCGCAACCAGGCATTAGGGCATAGTAAATCTCTTTCGCGGCAGGCAAAAACTTTTCAGACGAAACGAGGTCCCCAAGGCCGCTACCAGACGTCACCCAGTCCTTCCTTGCCGCGCTTCACGGCGATCCTACAAAATCGAGCGGTTATCTTCCAGGTGCGACCACAAGACGAAAATGCTCTAGACTGGTCAGACTTGTACCTGTTAGGGAGGGTGCACATGTCCGAAGAGGATTTAAAGGCGGAACTCGAAAGGCTCCGCGCGGAAAATGATCAGCTTAAGAACAAAAGTGTGCGTGGTCTGAGTTTAAGAGTAAGTGAAAAGGGTGCGTTATCGTTGTATGGCGTCGGCCGCTTCCCGGTAACGCTTTACAAAGAACAATGGGCCAAAGTGCTGGGGATGAAGGATGAGATCGAAAAGTTCATGCAGGAGAATGCTCATCTGCTCAAGACGAAGGAATGAATTCCGCCTCCTGCAAAGCACCGGCGTGGCTCGTAGGAAGCATCTATGATTGTTCTCCGGGAGCTCCTCGTTCAGCGACCCGGCGGTTAGCACTCGCGACCTCCGAGCGTGAATCGCCCGCGGTTCTCGGGCAACGGGTCGCGATTCGCCGAGGACAGTCGGGCTCCCTCCTCGTCACGGCCAGTCTGCGTAGCCATGCGTCGTTTGTAACTCGCTTCCCGGCGCCTTTCCTGATCCTCTCCGAGGCGGTACCATTCGAGAGACTCCGTGCCCACTTCGAGGAGCCGATGCGAACAAGCCTATTGGTAACCGGCTCGGTTGCCGCTGCGTTATTGCTTTCATCGTGTAACAGGCACAAAACGGACGATGCCCCTCCGCGCGGGCCGCAGGATCCGGATCTGGTGGTGCCGGCGGCCGGATTTCACGGCAATCATTTCCGCGGTCCCATATATATACCGCGGGGTTCTCCCATGCAGAACGGCACGACCCTGTACAACGTGACGTATCAGGATGGTGTCACGGTCCTCAGCAGAGAGGAAACCATGCACCATCTGATCAGTATTCAGCGCGATGGCACTTACACGTTCAATGATGGAGCCACGCAGATCGCCAATCTGAAGGCCGGGGACGTTCTCCTGCTCTCCGGCTTGGCATTATGCACCGTGGATGACGTGGAAGAGACCAGTAACGGGTATACCCTGAAAACAACACCAGCCAAAATTACAGACGCAATCAAAGACGGCCGTCTGGAGGGTTTCTACAAAATCGACTTCAGCAGGATGCAGCAGAGGGGGCTGCAGGACTTCGATGTGGATTTCCAGGGCTACGACTACCACGTTAAATTCACCCCGGGCCAGGACCGCATCGGTATTCAAGCCATCATCAAATTCGCCGGCGACCAAGGCGCCCTGGCGTATGAAGGGGTGGGCTATCTCAGCAATTTCTTTTCCGGGGTGAGGATGCAAATCAAGGATGGTCAGGTGACCAATCTCAGCTTCACCAATACCGGAATGAATGGCCAGGTGGAATTAAAGTGGTTCGCGGTAGCAAACAACGCCATGAAAGCCGGGTCAGTCGCCAGGATCACCTCCTGGCCGGCCGAATTGCTCAAGAGTGCGCCACTGTCCCGCGCTGCTTACCACGTTCCCATCCTCCTTGGGGCTATCCCTCTTGATTTGAGAATTTCGCTGGGATTCAGCTTCATCCCGGCCTTCACTTCGCGAAACAGCGTGGTGGAAGGGCACAAGCTCATCAAGTACGGCGGTAGCGCCGGCTTCGCTCTTGCCGATGGCGCGACCAGGCCCATCGGGGCCATCAACGTGCAAGCGGATGTGAGTGCGCAGGACACGCGGGTGGTGGCTGCCGGTCCTGTGGGATTCACCGCGGCTACCGAGGCGCCTCGAGTGGATTTATCTATGGGCTGGCCTCCCACGTCCCTGCCGGTCGCGGGATACGTAAACTTCGTTACCTCTTATGGAATTGTCACCAATGGTTTAGCGAATCCGGAGCCTTGCCAGACCAATATCATGGCGTTTAGTGTGAATGCCGGTCCCGCTTACACCTCACCAAATACCTTTGCCGATTGGCTGCCGATGGGTGGATCGCCCGTGTCACTCTGGCAGAAAACTCTCAAGACTGCAGGTCCATCGGGACGAATGTGCCCGAGTTAACGTAACGAGAAAAGTATCTATTATTAAAGTCGGATTGTTTATCAGGCGAATTGCTGTGGGAACGCCTCGCAAATCTGAATAACGAAGGGCTCGGAGTGCGGAGTCGAAGGACCTCAGGAATGCTCATTGACAGATGCTTGTCACGGCTTTCCGGCCACGGACTACAACTGAATTCAATGAGTCCACAGCCGTTGAGCACGGGATGAGGGAACGGAGCTCCCTCATCCCGTGTCGCGGATTCAATACGCCAACGCTCGGCGTTATTTCTCACTTCTCACATAGTCAGCGGCATCGGAAGCTGCATCCTTCACCTTACCAGCCGCCTGGCGAACGCCGCCCTTAACCTGTTCGGCTCGTCCTTCCGAGGCCAGCCGCTCGTTGTCAGTAGCGTTGCCCGCCGCTTCTTTCACTTTGCCGCTCACTTTCTCTGCACCGCCCTGAATGGTTTGTCGGTTCATTGTTCACCTCTGGCTCGTAAGGTGCGTTGCATGCACCATATGTTGCCTTACAACAGCAGGCATCCACTCGGCATCCTATCGCCTGCTCTCGTTGAGAACCCGCTCGTGAGCCTAGAAAGGATTTCTTAATGATCAGATACAACCAATTTGCGGTCGCGCTCCTCGGCGCCGCTGTTCTTTTATTCCCAGGCTGCAATAAGCAGGCTGATACTAAGGCGGAATTCACCTCAGCGATCAACGACTATTACAAAGCCCATCCAGTCTGTATTTGGCAGGACACAAAGAAAATGCCTGTGCAGGCTGCGACCGCTGATGATTCCAAAACGGCGGGCTACGACGCCCTCACGGACGCCGGCCTTCTTACTCGTACGACCGCGGAAAAGAAGGTCTTCATCATCGCCTCTAAGCAGGTAAATAATTACGACTTGTCAGATCAGGGGCGTTCCGCCTGGACACCGGATTCGACCCAGCCCGGATACGGAAACTTTTGCTACGGACACCGAAACGTTGATTCCATCGATAGCTTCACTACTGGGGTAAACGGATCAGGTGTGAAAAACGCGGAGGTGAATTACCACTACAGCCTTACCGATGTGCCGGGATGGGCAAAGTCCCAGGAGGTGCAAACGGCCTTTCCATCTTTGGCCGCCACACTGGCCCATAGTCAGCAAGGCCAGGACGCTCTGGTGTTGAACGGCAATAACTGGCAGGTGAGCAAGTAGGCTACCCCATCCCCGGAATGCCCTTCCAGGGATGGGAAAAAGCTACTGCTGAGACGACTGCAGCGCAAACAACAGCAAAGAGCGCGCCGTCACTCCGTAAGAATCGCCAACCTTGAAACTACCTTTTTCACTGTTGTCAGTAACGTTGGTGTCGATCAGCAAGGACCAGGTGTCCCCTCCCGGACATTCCGGTAATGTGAATTCGACCAGGTCGTGGTGATCATTCACCACAATGAGCAGCGTAGCCTCTTTCCCCCGTTGCCTGATTCCAGTGAACTGCGCGCGCCCGTCGAGCAGCATCCCGAAGCAACGCATGTTCGTGTCGCCCCACTGCTCCAGCTGCATTTCCGATCCATTGGCGTTGATCCACGTCAAATCCTTCACTCCCAGCTCTTCGTTGTATTGGCCGGTAAGAAAAAGGTTGCGCCGCAGGATTGGGTATTTGTGCCGCATTCCAGTCAATCGGCGCGTGAACGTGAGTAACTGGTCGCCTTTCTCTTTCAGCTCCCAATTGAGCCAGCTGATCTCGTTGTCCTGACAGTAGGCATTGTTATTGCCATCTTGCGTTCGGCCGAATTCATCGCCGGCCAGGATCATAGGTGTGCCCTGCGCCAGTAGCAACGTGCCCAGAGCATTACGTATCATCCGTTTGCGTAGCGCAATCACTTCTGGATCTTCTGTAGGGCCTTCTGCGCCGCAGTTCCAGGAATTATTGTTGTCGCTCCCGTCCTTGTTGTCTTCTCCGTTCGCCTCGTTGTGCTTCTGGTTGTAGCTGAAAACATCATTCAGCGTGAAGCCGTCGTGAGCAGTGACAAAGTTGATCGAAGCCCAGGGTCTGCGCCCCTGGTGATTGAAAATGGAGCCAAAAGCGCAGAGGCTGTCGGTCAAAGCTGTTGCCAAAGCATTGCCCGTCCAGAATTTACGCGTGTTGTCGCGGAACTTATCGTTCCATTCCGCCCACCCGGGAGGGAAGCCGCCGACCTGGTAGCCGCCAGGGCCGCAATCCCAGGGCTCGGCGATCAGCTTCACTCGCGAGAGGCACGGATCCTGGCTGCAAGCCTTTAGAAATCCGCTCTGGTTATCGAACCCATTCGGCTCTCTCGCCAGAATAGTGCCAAGATCGAAACGGAATCCGTCCACCCGGGTCTGCTCCGCCCAGTACCGCAGGCTGTCGGTCACCATCTGGATTACGCGCGCATGACTCAGGTTGAGTGTGTTGCCCGTGCCCGTGTCATTGATGTAATAGCGCGGCTTGTCCGGCAGCAAGCGGTAGTAACTGGCATTGTCGATGCCCTTGAAGGACAGCGTCGGTCCCAGTTCGTTGCCTTCCGCGGTGTGGTTGTAGACCACGTCCAGGATGACTTCGATCCCTGCATCGTGGAAGCGCGAAACCATTTCCTTGAACTCGCGCAGGGCATACTTTTTGTCCTTCGCGTACCGCTTATCCGGAGCAAAGAACCCAATACTGTTGTATCCCCAGTAGTTGGTGAGACCCTTCTCCAGAAGGTGACTGTCATTGATGAAGAAGTGGATCGGCAGCAACTCGACTGACGTCACACCCAATTCCTTGATGTACTGAATTACCTGTTTCTGGCCAAGGCCCTCGTAGGTCCCACGCAGGTCCGGGTCCATTCCCGGAAACAGCTTGGTGAAACCCTTGACGTGCAACTCGTAAATAATCGTGTCGTCGAAGGGCACGCGCACTTCGCTTAAGACATTCTGGCCATGCCAATCAAACTCAGGATCGACGACCACGCATTTAGGCATAAACGGAGCGCTATCGCGCTCATCGAAGGTGGTGTCATCCCCGGACTCCATTTTGTAACCGAAAACGGCCGGATCCCACTTCAGCTCGCCCCTGTGCGCTACTCCATACGGATCGAGCAGCAATTTGTTGGGATTGAAGCGGTGTCCGTTCTCCGGTTCGTAGGGCCCATGAACTCGATAGCCATAGACCGCTCCCGGACGCACATCGGGCAGGTAGCCATGCCAGATCTGATTGGTGTATTCCGGCAATTCGATCCGTTCCTGCTCCTTCTCGCCAGATTCGTCGAACAGGCAAACCTCGACTTTCGTGGCATGGGCAGAGAAGACTGCGAAGTTCGTGCCCTTCCCATCCCAGCATGCCCCTCGTGGGTGGGGTAGTCCTTCAGTTAAGGGGGTGGTGCGAGGTTCGGTTAGGGTCGTTCCGGCCATGATGAATTACGTCCTGCTTTCGTAGATTTCGCAAACAGCAATACGAAGAAAAAGGTGGAAAGCTGATAGATGCAAATTCAGGGGTTTTAGCTGGATGGCTTTCCTTTGCTGCCGTGGCTTAAAGCGCTTTTCTTCCAAATCATCGAAACGGACTTCACTTGATCGGCGTGAGAAAACCCTGATCCCGCAGCCACGCCTCCAGTAGAACCGGCCATTGGTCGAGCGTAGCCTTGCCTGCTCCTAAGCCGCTCCCGTGCTCCCCATTGCGAAAGATGTGCAGCTCGGCCGGTACACCCGCGGCGACCAGGGCCCGATAGAAGTCGACGCTGGCGCTGATCGGGACCGTTCGATCGTCCGTCGTGCTGTAAATAAATGTAGTCGGCGTCTGGGAAGTCACGTGCAGGCTGGGAGTGTATTTCTGCTCATCCTCTTTGCAGGTTGCCGGCGGGATCGTCTTGATGACCGAGCAGTACGTGATGTACTGCCCGCTGGGCTGCATGGCATTGAGCCACGGATAGCCGAGAACCAGAAAATCCGGCCGGTCGCTGAGCCGCTCCACCGGGTCGCTCGCGTCCGGCTTCCCGGTGTCGAAAAGTGTGCCCGTGGTTGCCGCCAGATGTCCTCCTGCGGAAAAGCCGACGAATCCGATACGGTCGGGACTAAAGCCGTAGCTCGCCGCCAGGGATCGCACCAGCCGTACAGCGCGTTGCGCATCCAGTAAGGGAATGGGATAGAGATACTTTGCCCCGAGCCGGTACTTAAGCACAAAAGCCGTGACTCCGCGGGCCGTAAACCAGTCTGCGACCTGGCGGCCCTCAAGATTGCTGGCAAGTCCAAGATAGGCTCCGCCGGGAGCGACAATCACCGCCGATCCTGTGCCTCTCCCCTTCTGGGGCAGGAACACGGTCAGTGTGGGCAAATCCGCCGGAACGGTGCCCGCCGTTTGGGGTGCGCCACTGGGCCATAGCTGCAATGTGGAGATTTCAAGAGCCGGATCTATGGTTTGCCCAGCCTGCGCGCTGGCCAGGGTAGCGGCCAGAAAGACAGCTCCGGCTATCAGTCGAGATTTTTTCACGCTTCTTCCTCTCTATCGTGCGGATCGTCCAACCATCTTAGCCGTCGTGTCGCCCCTTCCCTCCGGTCGCCATCCCCCTCGAAAGAGTGATCCCGCTCTAACCAGTTCTGCTGAAGACCGCCGGAGTTGGCCGCATATATCTGAATTTCACCGTGAAAACGGCCGCGGATGAGCCTTCCACGTATCCCAAATGGTGTAGGTCGAGAGCGCCTCCAATGAGGGTTTCGTCACGAAGAATAGATCGCTACCTTGGAGTCATTCGCTGAACGCTTCCCTGAAAACTTGTTTTGAAAGGTGGTCCCACAGATGCTGAGTGCTAACGTCGCTGTCGGTTCCGTCCTCCCATTTCCGGGCGCAACTTCTCCCACGATCTATCCCTCCTTCCGCAGACCGGCGCGTCCCTGTTCCGCACCCACCCTGGTGGAATCCGGTACCTGGGGCAACCGGATGGCCAAACATCTGCACCTGGCGGGCGCGCCCGCTATCAGTGTGCGGACACGACGCAAGACGCGACTTGCGGTTACCCGGCTGCGGTCCGAGAACGGCTTGGCTGACCGGACCACACCATTTCAGTGCGAACAAGCTTTTGTCGTCCAGCTGCATCTGCAGTGTGTTGCGCCGGTCAAACTCTGGCAGCACGGCGAACAGATTCCCGGGGATGCAGCACAGCAGGAGGGCAGCGTCAGCATCATGGACCTGCAGCAGGATCCAGCCATGCACGTCGGTGGCGCCTTTGACTTGCTGCAGTTTTATGTGCCCCGCGCAGCCCTCGACGAGTTTGCGGACGAAAATGACGGCTGTCGCTGTGAGACCCTCAGCTGGCCTTTGGGTAAAGTCGATGCCGGTTTAAAAAACCTGGCTTCTTGCCTTTTACCCGTGCTGGAAGATCCTGGTCCCGCGCGCGAGCTATACGTGGATCACCTGGTATTCGCGGCGCACGCATACATAGCGCGCAACTATGGCGGAATCCGAGTCGTTCCCTCGATTGTGCGGGGAGGGTTAGCGCCCTGGCAGCTGCATCGCGCCACGGAAATGTTGAAAGCCAATCTCGATGGACAGATCTCATTATCTCAGGTGGCGCAGGAATGCAAGCTCTCGGTCAGCCATTTCGTTCGCGCGTTCAAGCAGACCGCCGGGCAACCGCCGTATCGTTGGCTTTTGCAGCAGCGTATCGAGGCCGCAAAAGAGCTTTTGCTGCACTCCGGCCTACCTATGGTTGAAATTGCTTTGAAATGTGGGTTTGCAGATCAGGCGTGTTTCATTCGCGCGTTCCGCAAATTGCTGAATATAACGCCCGGAGAGTGGCGGCGGTCACGCATGCAGTAACTTACCCGTACCGCCGTCACTTTGGGCGCTCCTAGCGGGTTCAGTCGAGACTGTCGACGATCTCTCCCAAAAACCAGGCCCTGCGTTCGGTCTCGTCGATCCATACCTCAATCAGGCTGGTGGTCGCCACGTCGTTATGGTGGTCGCACACTTCATGGGTGTCGCGCAGAAACGCAGTCAGCTGGCGGTTATCCGCGTAAAGCTCGCTGAGCATCGCTTTGGGCGGAAGGTGATGGCTGTTGTTGTCCTTAAGACGCTGATGGCTCGAGACTTCGCTGATGGAGTGCAGCGTGGTTCCTCCAAGCTTCCGCGCCCGCTCCGCAACCGGATCCGTCATTGCAAAAATCTGGTCTGACTGCTCATCCAGCAGCAGGTGGTAGTCGCGGAAATTCTTGCCAGTCATATGCCAATGAAAATTCTTTGTCTTCAGGTAAAGAGCGAAGCAGTCGGCCAGCAAATGACGCAGTTCGCCAGATATTTCTTCCACTGCCGCCTGGTCCAGTTGTCCGGCGCTCTTTGCAGAGGACTTTTCGTGTTTCGCTTCGGCTTTTTCGGCTGTTGTTGCCATCGTGTTCTCCTTCTGTACTTCCTGACGATGTCCCGACCGCAGAGCCAGTGTCGTTGTCTCCTGCGGCGGCATCACCCTATCTAGATGCAGCCCAGGCATGAATTGTCGTTGAATTTCCCGCGGGAATTTCAAACCTGGTCATGCTGTCATCCTCACCACAGCAATAAAAGCAAACTCAGAGCAAGCACGAGCAAGAGAAAAACTTTCACCTCCCTTAGGGTCAGGCAAAAGCCTTGTGTCGCGGAATCACTCGCGAGCCCGCACCCGGCGGAGTGAGCCGGAGGAGGATCTATGGTCGATATTGAGCGTTACGACGCTTTGGTGCTCGGCACCGGAGAAGCCGGCAAGTTTATGGCCTGGCATTTGGGAGGAAAGGGAAAGAAGGTAGCTGCCATCGAGCGTAAATACATCGGTGGCGCCTGCCCTAACGTAGCCTGTCTCCCCACCAAGAACATAATTTACGGGGCCAAGGTCGCCTCTTATTTCCAGAGAGGTCCGGAGTTCGGCATGATGACTGACCATTGGAGCGTCTCCATGCCGGCCGTACGGGAGCGCAAACGCAAGATGGTGGAAGGCCTGCACCGAACCCATATGGACAACTTCGCGCGCAGCAAGGCGGAAATCGTTATGGGGGAGGGCCGCTTCGTCGGCGATCGGACCTTGAAGGTGTCGCTCACTGGGGGAGGAGAGCGGATTCTTCAGGGCGAGCAGGTCTTTATCAACACCGGCACCCGCGCCAAAATTCCTAATATCCCCGGGCTCGCCGAATCCTGTCCGCTCACCCACGTCGAAGCGTTGGAACTCGACATCGTTCCGCAGCACTTGATCATTCTCGGCGGCGGATACGTTGCCCTCGAGTTTGCTCAGGCTATGCGTCGTCTGGGCAGCTTTGTAACCATCATGGAGCGAAATGATCGCCTCGTCCATCGTGAGGATCCGGATGTTTGCGAAGCGCTAATGCAATTGTTTCAGGATGAAGGCATTGTCACGGTAGCGAATACCAACCTCGGGCGCGTCGAAGGCAGGTCGGGCCGGGGCGTGCGCCTCCACGGTTCCCGAAGGGGCTCGGAGATCATCGTGGAAGGTTCGCACCTGCTGGTAGCAACCGGCCGCTCGCCGAACACAGAAGGAATCGGGCTCGATATCGCGGGAATCAGGACCACCCCAAAGGGATTTGTCGAAGTGAATGATCGGCTGGAAACGAGTGCTTCCGGCGTCTGGGCTTTGGGCGATTGCGCCGGAAGTCCCATCTTCACGCACATATCCTTTGACGACTTCCGTACTGTGCGTGACAATCTGGCGGGAGCGCAGCGAAGCACAGTAGGCAGGCAGGTACCCTCCTGTCTCTTCACGGATCCGGAACTCGCGCGCGTAGGGTTGGACGAGACCCAGGCGAAACAGCAAGGCATTCCTTTCCGACTGGCGAAGATACCCATGATGGCGGACTTGCGCACTCGGACGATGGCCGAGACGCGAGGATTCCTGAAAGTGCTGATTGCCGCGAAAGACGACAAAATTCTGGGCTTCACGGGCTTTGGCGTGGGAGCCGGCGAAATCATGGCAACTGTTCAGCTGGCCATGCGCGCCGGACTTCCGTACACCATGGTGCGCGACATGATAATCACTCACCCGACGCTTGCCGAAGGGCTCATCCCGCTCTTGTCAGCCGTGCCGCCCATGCAATGACCGGTCCCGGACCGGATAAGAGAGGGAGCGCCGACAGCCGCAGGATCAGTCGTGCAGGATGACTGCGCTTTCTCGGCTTTTGAACGTCAGCGCCTAGGTGAAGGGTACGCTTCAAAGTCTGCGTGAGGA
>Ga0335072_10004028_pt1 | contig 21961 bp, 17 predicted proteins | sample Lox_Sample_21_FD_206725 | JGI IMG/M metagenome (GOLD analysis project Ga0335072, IMG submission 206725) | Soil microbial communities from Loxahatchee National Wildlife Refuge, Florida, United States - Lox_Sample_2.1 | ecosystem: Environmental > Terrestrial > Soil > Wetlands | place: USA...
AAGGGCATTTGACAGGACAGCAGGCAAGCCGCGTGACCTATACTCTGGATTCCTCGCTGGACAGCGTGAACAAAGTCGAGCAGACCGCCGAGCAGCTGGCGCGCAAGGCGGGTGTGGATGAGGATGAGATTTTCCGCATCTCGATGGCGGTGCGGGAAGCGGCAGTGAACGCGGTGCTGCACGGCAATGCGTACGATCCGGAAAAGCGTATGACGGCGTCCTTCGAAAATACCGGCACCTCGCTGGTGATCCGCATCACCGATGAGGGCAAGGGGCTGGATCCTTCGACATTGCCCGATCCGCTTGCGCCGGAAAACCTGCTGCGCGGTTCCGGACGCGGCATCTTCCTGATTCGGTCTTTTATGGATGAGGTACACTTCAAGATGCTGCATCCGGGAACCGAGCTGACACTGATCAAGCATCTGGGAACCGCTCCCACCGGCGCCTGACTTCCCCGCATTTTCAAGTTTTTCCAAGGAGGAATTTCTCGTGAGCATGAAAATCAGCACCCGTCAGGTGGACGGGGTAACGATTCTCGATCTCGGCGGACGGATCACCCTCGGCGAGGGCAGTGTGCAGCTGCGTGATTCGGTTCGCGACCTGCTGGCCAAGGGCCAGAAAAAAATTCTGCTCAATCTGGGCGAAGTCAATTACATCGACAGCTCGGGGATCGGCGAACTGGTGAGCGCCTACACCACGGTGCGCAATCAGGGCGGCGAACTGAAGCTGCTGAATCTGACCCGCAAGGTCCATGACCTGCTGCAGATCACCAAGCTCTACACGGTTTTCGACGTGAAGGACGACGAGGCAAGCGCGATCGCATCTTACGCGCGCGCCTGAGTCGATCTTCATTCTCAATTGAAAGGGCTGCCACCGGGCAGCCTTTCTGCATCCGCACCCTCCTCCCCCCGATTACTTTTCCGCGAGCCCGCGATCTTTGAGCATCGCGTCGATGGCGGGTGGGCGTCCACGCCACTTCGCATACAGCGTCGCCAGATTTTCGGTGTTACCCCGCGAAAGGACCATGGTGCGGAAGCGATCGCCGTTGGCGCGCGTCAGGCCGCCGTGCTCCTCGAACCACTGGTAGGCGTCGTCGTCGAGCATTTCTGTCCACTGATACGCGTAATAGCCGGCGGCATAGTCATTGGCCCAGATGTGCAGGAAATAAGTGGAACGGTAGCGCGGAGGCACGGTGGAGAGGTCCACGTGTGATTTCTCCAGGGCCTGCTTCTCGAACTCATCCACTTTCTGCAGCGGAGCGTCAGCGGGCAGCGTGTGCCACTGCATGTCGAGCATCGACGCGGCCAGCAGTTCTGTGAGCGAGTATCCCTGATTGAAATCGCGGGCCTTCAGGATTTTTGCTTCGAGTTCGGGCGGCATGGGCTCCCCGGTCCTGTAGTGCTTTGCGTAATTGCGAAAGACCGCCGGGCAGGTCGCCCAATGTTCATTGAACTGGGAGGGGAACTCGACGAAGTCGCGCGGGACAGAGGTTCCGGAGAGAGTGGGATAGTCGACGTTGCTCAGCATGCCGTGCAGTGCGTGGCCGAACTCGTGAAACATGGTGCGTACATCGTCGGAGCTGATCAGCGCGGGCTCTCCCGGCGCCGGCTTGGGCAGATTGGCGACGTTATAGACGACGGGCAGATTGCCGAGCAGGCGGCTTTGATCGACGAAGCTGGACATCCAGGCGCCGCCGTTCTTGTTATCGCGCTTGAAGTAGTCGCAGTAAAAGAGCGCGAGCGGCTTACCGTCGGAATCATGCACCTCAAAGACGCGAACATCCGACTGCCAGACGGGAATGTCTTTGCGCTCGGTGAAGGTCAGGCCATACAGCAGATGGGCAGCGTAGAAAACGCCGTTCTCGAGGACGTTGTTGATCTCGAAGTAGGGCTTGACCTGGGATTCATCGAGATCGTATTTGGCCTTACGCACCTGCTCGGCATAGAAATTCCAGTCCCACGGCTGGAGCGGGAAGCCTCCGTGCTGCGCGTCGATCACGGACTGGATCTCTTTGCCCTCTGCCCGAGCCTTCGCCGTCGCAGCGGGAATCAACTCGTTGAGAAACCGCAAAACCGCGTCGGGCGTCTTCGCCATCTGGTCCTCCAGCTTCCAGGCGGCGTAGGTGTCGTAGCCGAGCAGCTTTGCCTTTTCGGCGCGCAACTGGGCGAGGCGGGCGATGACGGGGCGAAGGTCGTTTTCTGGCTGTTCAGCTCGGGTCCAGCCTTTTTCAAAGAGAGCCTCGCGCGTGCTGCGGTCGGTGAGCTCCGTCAGATCGGGCTGCTGCGTCGTGTTCTGGAGCGGAATAACGTAGCCTTCGGCCTTGCGCGACTGTGCCACCTGGGCTGCGGCGGCAATTTGTCCGTCGGTGAGCCCGGCCAGAGCGGCCTTGTCGGAGGTCGTATAAGCGGCTTTCCTGGTTGCCTCGAGGAGGCCGCGACTGAAGTCATCCTCCAGCTTCGAGGCATCCTCGTTCAGCTTCTTCAGTTTTTCCTTGTCCGCGTCGCTCAGGGCCGCGCCGGCGTGCACGAACTCGTCGTAGACGATTTCCACGAGCCGTTCGCTCTCGGCGTCGAGATGCAGGCTCGCCCTCTCCTCATAGACGGCGCGGACGCGGGCAAAGAGCTTCGGGTTGAGGTAAATCGCGTCGTCGTGCGCGGCGAGTTTGGGCGCCAGCGCGCTCTGCACATTCTGGAGAATGGGATTGGTGTTGGCGCTGGTGACAGCGTTGAATGCGGCCTGGGCCCGGCTCAGCAACTGGCCGCTTTTTTCCATGGCTGCGAGGGTGTTCTCGAAGGTGGGAGAAGCCGAATCCTCGGCGATGGCCTCCATTTCCCGTTCCTGCTGCGCGATCCCGGCTTCGATGGCGGGCTGGTAATCGGAATCGTGAATGCGGTCAAAAGGCGGCGCATGGAAAGGCAGGGGGCTGGGAGTGTAGAACGGATTCTCCGGCCCGAAAGAGGCGTTTTGTGCAATGGCGGGTGGCATCGTCATGCAGGATGAAGTGAGGGCAACAGGAAGCGCGAAGAACAAGGTCTTCCGGATCAAGGGTCGTTCCTCCGGGCGAAGGTGCATTGTATCGCTCCCGGACGATCGCAAGCGCCGCGAATATCCCTGTTGCTTTTTGCCGGCCGGTCTGATGAAGATAGTGCCACACCTTCTTCGAACCCATGCGAAAATCCCGGGCCGTCCCGCTCACTCTCCTCGCAGCCAGCGCGCTGACACTTCAGACCGGCTGCGATCATCCGACGCAGGTGCGCAATTGCGTCGATGCGCAGAATCAGATCGTTCCGGACAATAGCTGCGGCCATTCCGGCTCTGGCGGAGGAGTCGGGTACCACTACGTCTACGGCGGAGCCAGCGGGGGGCGGAATGGTGACACCGTGGTGGGTGGATCGCTGGAGCCCGCGGAGGGCGCACGCGTGGTTTCAGGGGATACGGGCGCCGTGGTGCGGGGCGGTTTCGGCGGAGAGGGCGGAGAAGGCGGACACGGGGGCGAAGGCGGCCATGGCGGTGGAGAATAGTGCAGCGGCATCGCATCGTCGCGCGGCCGGACTGGCAGACGAAAGTGGAGCAGGTCGGCCTGACCTACCACACGGTCGGCGGCCAGACTTACTGGGACGAGTCGACTTATTGGGAATTCACCGCGGCAGAGATCGATCGGATCGAAGCAGCCACCGCCGAACTACAAACGATGTGTCTGGCGGCAGGCGACTTCATTCTGGATCACAAACGGCTTGACGACCTGCGGATTCCGCATACGGCTGCGGCGCGTATTCGGGAGACGTGGAATGCCGAGCCGCCGTCGCTTTACGGGCGGATGGACCTGGCCTTCAACGGGCGCGCGATCAAGCTGCTGGAGTACAACGCTGACACGCCAACATCGCTGGTGGAGGCGGCGGTGGCGCAGTGGTACTGGCTGGAGGATCGCTTCCCGGAAGCCGACCAGTTCAACTCCATTCACGAGCATCTGGTGGCCAAGTGGAAGGACCTGAGCAGCTACGTCCACGAACCGGTCTATTTTGCGTGTGAGCGGTGCGACGAAGACTGGATGACGATCACGTATCTGCGGGATACGGCGCAGCAGGCGGGCTTCAAGACAGAAGCCCTGGCGATGCAGGATATCGGCTGGCATCCGGGTCTGGGCCGCTTTGTCGACACCGCCAACCGGCCGATGGAAACCATCTTCAAGCTCTATCCGTGGGAATCGATGCTTGGCGATCGCTTTGGGCCGCAGACGCTGGAGACCCTGTCCGCCACGCAATGGATGGAGCCGGTGTGGAAGATGCTCTGGTCGAACAAAGCGCTGCTGGCGATTCTGTGGGAGATGTACCCGGATCACGCGCTGCTGTTGCCGGCGTATCTGGATGGACCCCGGGAGCTCGATGCGTGGGTGCGCAAGCCGCTGCTGGGCCGCGAGGGGGCCAACGTCACGGTGAAGCTGTCCGGAATCACGGTCGATGATACGGAAGGCCGCTATGGCGACGGTGGATTCGTCTGGCAGCAGTATGTCGATCTCGCCGATGGCGGCTCGACGCGCAAGGTCGTGGGCAGCTGGCTGGTCGACGGCGAGCCCTGCGGCATGGGACTTCGCGAGCCGGACACGTATGTGACGAGCAATGCCAGCCGCTTCGTGCCGCACCTTTTCCGCTGAGTTCAGCGTTTGAGGAGATCCACCGGCTGATCGGCATTCGTGACGCGGAAATACGGCGCCAGCGCCGGATGCCTGCGCTCGACGGCGCGATACATCTCCCAGGCGACGCGGCGGTACGAGAAATGGCCCTGGGGCGCGGACCGCAATTCGGAGATGTACAGCGCTTCGGCGAAATCCATTTTGAACAATGCGCGATTCTTCGTGGCCAGGGGGAGAACGTACTGGGCTGACTCCGCCGCTTCGAGGGCCGATCCGGCAGCCAGGGACGTGTGGGCGGCGTGTGCTGCCTGCATCGTTTCCTCGTAAAGCGGCTGCACACCGGCTTCCGGCACGCCTTCGGGAATCGCGTAGCCGTGGGCTGAGGTGAAGCTCTGCAGGATCTGGACGCAGCGGCGGTGGCGATGCATGTCGCGGAAGCCGCCGATGTCCATGAGGATGTCGAAGCGCAGCGCCTGACCGGCGGCGAACTCGCGCAGCAGCTCGTCGTGGCGGCCGCGATGCCGAATGCCGAGATCGATGATCTCGTTCCGGCGACTCTCGCTGAGCGCTGCGACAGAGCGCCGCAGCTGGCGATAGGAATAGTGGCTCTGGCCGTACAGCAGCGTCGTAGCCAGATCGACCTCGAGAGAATCGGCGTCGTCGATCAGGTCCACGAGGGGGGCAGCCTCGATAGGCTCGCCGCGCATCAGCTCGATCCCGGCCTGGCGCAGTTCCTCGCGGGTGCGCGTCTGGTAGTCATTCAGCGCGGCGTACTTCACCAGCGTGGGAGCGGTTTTCACTTCGCGGGTGAGCAGGGCCGCAGCGCGTTCGCCGAGCGCAGGATCGAGGGCAGCGATGTCCTTCTGGAGTGCTGCCAGATCGTCGGCGTGAACATTCCAGGCCGGACCCGACGCAGCCGCCTGCAGACGCACGCCCAGCTGGCGTATTTCGGCCACCGGATGCGAGAGCAGTCGCGAGACCTGGGTTTCCAGGGTGCGCGCGTTCACGATTTGCCCCAGCGACGTGTTGGTGGCCAGCGGCAGCAGGTAGCGTGCCACGTCGAACGCCCGGGCTTTCAGGGTTCGCTCGTAGGTCTCCTGTTTCATCTCCGCGGGTTTGGCCACCTGATTCCGGAGGGACGCAAAGACCGCTTCAAAAACGTTGTGGTAGCGGGCGAAGAGCCGTTCGATCGTCTCGCGATACCGGGCTGCGGCGGTTGCATCGGAGCCAAAGTCCGGCATGTACCAGCCGCTCTTGCGGAAGTTCTGATAGCGGGTGGATCGTTCCTGCCCGTCCCAGCGCTGTTCGTCCACGAGGACGATAGCGGCGAGCAGAGAAAGCCGCTCCACGGCAAAGGCGATATGCGCCAGATCGGCGATGGATCGATGCCCGTACTGGAAATAGAACGTGTTGAGAAACTGCTCGGCCTTCTGGCTGCTGATCTCGAGCAGCGACTCCTTCATCGAGAGAGCCGAGCGCGAGTATTTTGCCATCGCGTAGGCCAGAACTTCAGGATCGGCGCCATGCACGGCGAAGACCTCGGTCGGGTTGTTGCGGCTTTCCGCCGCCGCAGGCGTCTCGGTGCGCACTGGAGGAGTCTCTGTCATCGCGGGCATGCTGGAATGCTAAACCCGTCGATTGCGGAAAACCGCGGCCGCATCCGGGAAGTCACCCGCTTCGAGAGGCATCGTTATGTGCCTGCAAAGAAAGAGCGAGTACCATGGGAGTGTTTTTGGCCGTAGACTCACAGGCAAATGCCTGCCAGCAATGGCCCTCGTGCATGGACATCCTCTCGACGACCGAGCATCGGCCCTGGCCCCTTCCCAAGTCCCCCTGGGTGATGACGCAGCGCTGGAACGATTTGTTGTTCGCGCACTGGCCGCTGCCAGCCAGCGAACTGACGAACCTGCTGCCGGAAGCGCTCACGGTCGATACGTTTGACGGCTCGGCGTGGGTGGGGGTCGTTCCTTTCTGGATGGATCAGATTCGCATGCGGCGTCTGCCGCGGATTCCTGGCGCCAATCGCTTTCCGGAACTCAACCTGCGCACCTACGTGCGCGAGCGGCATACGAATCAGCCGGGCGTCTACTTCTTCTCTCTCGACGCGGCCAGTGCCCTGGCGGTTTCAACGGCGCGGCTCTTCTTCCGGTTGCCGTACTACTGGGCGCGGATGAGAGTGGAGACGGAAGAGAACCGCACCATCCATTACAGCAGCCAGAGATTGCTCAGCAAGCGGCCGGCGCACTTCAAGGCCAGCTATCGCAGCCTGGGCAAGCCGTGCGTCAAAGGCGGGATCGAAAGCTTCCTGACCGAACGCTATGCGCTCTTCACGTCCGGACGGCGTGGCGATTTATCGCGGGTGAACATCCACCACTTGCCGTGGCCTCTGGAACTGGCCGAAGCGGAATTCGAAGCGAACGATCTGCCGGAGGCGCATGGGATCCAGCTTCCCGATACGAAGCCGCTGCTGCAATACAGCCGGGAGCTGGTGGTCTACATCTGGGCGCTGGAGAACCTGGGCTCGCCGGCAACGCGACGGGCGACGGCCCCGGTTCCCGCGGGACCGTAGGGGATTGGGACGATCGTGGAAATCCATCTGATCGACGGAACCTATGAACTGTTTCGCCACTTCTACGCAGTGCCGCCGGCGCGGGACGCGGATGGGCGAGAGGTGGGCGCGGTGCGCGGTGTGCTCGCTTCGCTGCTGGGCATGCTGAAAGGCGGCGTGACGCACATTGGGGTGGCAACGGACCACGTCATCGAATCGTTTCGAAATTCTCTGTGGGCGGGATACAAAACCGGCGAAGGAGTTGATCCCGACCTTCTGGCGCAGTTTCCTCTGCTTGAGGATGTGCTCTCCGCAGCCGGAATCGTGGTGTGGCCGATGGTGGAATTTGAGGCCGACGATGCTCTGGCCTCCGCTGCAACCGCGGCTGCGCAAAATCCGCAGGTGGAGCGTGTCGTGATCGCTACGCCCGACAAAGATCTGGCCCAGTGCGTGCGGGGGACGCGAGTCGTCCAGTTGAACCGCCGAAGCGGCGCGATACAGGACGAGAGTGCCGTCATTCAGAAATTCGGGGTTCGGCCGGAATCCATTCCTGACTACCTGGGGCTGGTGGGCGATTCGGCCGACGGTTTTCCTGGGCTGCCGGGATGGGGGGCAAAATCGGCGGCGGCGGTGCTGGCGAAATTTGGCCACCTCGAGTCCATTCCGCATGACAGCCGCGAGTGGCAGGTCAACGCAGGCCGCGCGGACACGCTGGCGGCGACCCTGGTGAGCCACTGGGAAGATGCGTTGCTGTTCCGCACGCTCGCTACCCTTCGAAGCGACATCGCCCTGTTCGACGACATCGAGGCGTTGCGATGGAAGGGTCCCACGCCGGCGTTCGATGAGATCGGAAAGCGGCTTGACACGGCAAGAACGGAGAAGACAGCGAGTAAAGACCGACCCGAGTCCCAACGTCGACCGGGACGCGCCGGCAAGCGCTGATTGCCGGAAACCTCCGCAACACGGAGCGCACGCGGGGAGTCCGGATGCGGCTGTGGCCCCATTCACCATTGCAGAGCATAAACTGGTGAGGCGTTTCGCGCGCGGGTATGCCACTCGTGAGAGCCGTCCGTATCCATCGCTTCGGATCACCGGAAGTCGTGGTCGTCGAGGATGTGCCGCAGCCGTCCGCGGGTGAAGGGGAGGTGCTGGTGCGCGTCACCGCGGCAGGTGTCGGACCCTGGGACGCGATCATCCGCGAAGGTCGAAGCAAAGTGAGCCCGCAGCCTCCTTTGACACTGGGCTCGGATTTGTCGGGTTTTGTTGAGGCGGTTGGCCCGGGCGTGCCAGGGTTCAGAGCTGGCGACGAAGTCTATGGAGTCACGAATCCGCAATTCTGTGGCGCCCAGGCCGAGTACGCGACGGCGTCAGCTCGGATGATCGCACCAAAACCAAAGATTCTGAGCGATCTCGATGCCGGGTCGGCTTCGGTCATCGCGGTGACGGCGTATCAGATGTTGTTCGAGTATGCCGGGGCGAAACAGGGTGACGCCGTGATGATCACCGGGGCTGCCGGAAATGTCGGAGCCTACGCGGTGCAGCTGGCGCTGCAAGCCGGAATGGACGTCGTGGCCGTAGCCCGGGCGGCGGATGAGGCATTCCTTCGCCGGCTGGGTGCGAAGATGATCGTCGATTTCGGCGGCACGGAGGCCCTGCCCGAGGTCGCGGCGGTTCTCGATACCGTCGGTGGATCGACCGTTGAGCGATACGTCCGTGCCATCCGGCCGGGAGGCAAGCTCGTTTCGGCCGTGTCCGAGCCTGTGTCTCAGCGGCGGGATATTCAGTCGATCTTCTTCTACGCTGAGGTCACGACCGAGCGGCTGCAGATTCTTTCCGCGCTCTTCGAAGACGGAAAGATCTCTGCGCGAACCGGTTCTGTTCTCCCATTGGCGCAGGCGCGTGTCGCTCACGAGATGCTGGGCGGCGCCCCGCACAAGAAGGGCAAGATCGTGCTGCAGGTCTGAATCCCGCCGGCGAATCGCTGCGGTAGGCTATACCCATGTCTTCACTGCAGGGAAAAACGGCTCTGGTAACCGGAGCCTCTCAGGGTATTGGTCGCGCGTGTGCGCGGTCGCTGGCCGCGGCCGGCGCCAGGGTTGCGCTGGCGGCACGAAATGAGGGAAAACTGAATGAAGTGGCAGCTGAAATCGCCTCCGCCGGCGGAGCGGCTGCAGTTTTCGCGCTGGATCTTTCACATGAGGAATCGATCAAGGCCTGCGCGAAGGCCGTCCTCTCTCACTTCGGCGCCGTTGAAATCCTCGTGAACAATGCGGGCATGACGCGCGACACGCTGGCCCTGCGCATGAAGCGGGCTGACTGGGACGAAGTGTTGCAGACCAATCTGACCGGGACCTTTCTGATGACGCAGGCGGTTCTCAGCTCGATGCTGAAGGCGCGCTGGGGACGCATCATCAATATTTCAAGCGTGGTGGGAGAGACCGGACAGGCCGGACAGGCCAACTACGCCGCGAGCAAGGCCGGGCTCATCGGACTGACGAAGTCGCTGGCTCGCGAGCTGGCTTCGCGCAACATCACTGCGAACGCCGTGGCTCCGGGCTACATCGAAACCGCTATGACCGCGGTTCTGGACGAGAAGCAGCGCGAATCGATGCTGGCCCATATCCCGCTGGGACGAGCGGGGACGGACAGCGACATTGCCAACGCGGTCCGCTTCCTCGCCTCGGATGAGGCCGCCTACATCACCGGCCACGTGCTCGACGTGAATGGCGGTATGTACATGGGGTAGCGGATGCGGTCAGCGATGCGACGGTCGGCTAAAATCCGGTTAGCTGAGAAAGCGGTGAGCAGGATTCCGGTCACCGGGAGTTGTTTTCCCCGCGGCATTATCGCTGACCGGCTCTTCGCTGACCGGTTTTTGGCTGACCGCCGGTTCGCTGATCTCCCATGAAGATTCTTACCGCCGACGAAATGCGCACCGTCGATCGCGTGACGACGGAGAAGTACGGAGTCGCGTCGCTCGATCTGATGCACCAGGCCGGATCCGCGGTGGCGCGGTTTGTGCTGCGGGAATTTCCGGCGTGCCGCCACATCGCGGTTCTGTGCGGCAAGGGGAACAACGGCGGCGACGGGTTTGTGGCGGCACGCGAACTCGATGCCGCCGGCTGTAAGGTGCGCGTCCTGCTGCTCGGTTTTCCTGCCGATCTGAAGGGCGACGCGAAAGCCGCGTTTGAGGAGATGACGCTGGCGCCGGTGATGGCAGCGGATGAGGCGGCGCTGGACGCAGCCGAGGTGCAGAACCTTCTCGCGTCGGCAGACTTGTTCGTCGATGCCGTGGTCGGAACCGGTTTCAAGCCGCCGTTGCGCGGTGTAGCGGCCGCGTTGCGGGAGCGCGTCAGCGTGCTCAACACCCCGGTGGTCGCTGTCGATCTTCCCTCCGGATGGGACGCCGATTCGCGATCGTTCACGGCGGAAGGAGCCTTCCCCGCGCAGGCGGTGGTCACCTTCACCGCGCCCAAGCTGGCGCACGTCTGCGGGAATTTGACCGGCAGCGCCTACGGACCCATGGTTGTCGCGCCGATCGGATCGCCGGATGAGGCGATTCGCTCAGCGACGAACCTTACCTGGGCAGGGGCTTCAAAGAGCATTGTCGAACAGCCGCGGACGGCGGATTCAAACAAAGGCCTCTACGGGCATGTGCTGATCGTCGCGGGCGGACGCGGCAAATCCGGCGCACCCGCGATGGCATCTCTGGCGGCTCTGCGTGCCGGGGCTGGGCTGGTCACCGTTGCCGTGCCGGAGTCGATTCTTGCTTCGGTCGCCGGCATCACGCCGGAGTTGATGACACTGCCTCTGCGCGAAGGCCCGAGCGGAGAGATCGACAAGTCGAATCTCGAGCCCGACTCGCTTCGCCGGCTGATCGAGCGCGCTACTGTCATCGCCATGGGACCGGGAATGGGAACCGAACCGGAGGCCTTCGTTTTTGGGATCATCGAAAAGACGAAGCTGCCCCTCGTTGTCGATGCCGACGCGCTGAACATCCTGGCGAAACACCCGGAGAAGCTCGATGGCCGCAATCGCACGGTCGTCCTAACCCCTCATCCGGGTGAGATGGCGCGCCTGGCGGGCATCAGCACGAAAGAGGTTCAGGCCAGCCGGGAGCCGTTGGCCCGCGAGTTCGCCACACGCCACAATGTGACAGTCGTGTTAAAGGGATGGCGGACGCTGATCGCCCACCCGGACGGCCGCATCGCGATCAACACCACGGGCAACCCGGGCATGGCCAAGGGCGGCAGCGGGGACATCCTGACCGGTATCGTGGCTGCCCTGCTGGCGCAGTTTCCGAACCGTGCGGCAGAAGCCGTGGAGGCCGCCGTTTATCTGCATGGGCTTGCCGCAGACTTCGCGACAGGAGAACAGGAAGAACACACCCTGCTCGCCACCGACACGATCGGTCATCTTTTTCGTGCTTTTCTCTTTCGCTCCCGGGATGAAGCGGGATATGTTTGGTTGGAGGGGCTTCCCACTTCGGCGATGAGGACGAGATGACGCAGACGGCAGAGCTGAAAGTGCATCAGTTTGTGAGCCACAGCGCGAAGGAAACGATCGAGGTAGGGCACCGCATCGCCGAGTTGCTGGTCCCGCCCAAGTTCCTGATCCTGCGTGGCGACCTGGGAGCCGGAAAAACCACGCTGGTCAAGGGAATCGCCGAAGCCCTCGACGCGGCCGAGCCAGACGAAGTGACCAGTCCCACTTTCACTCTGATTCATGAGTACGAAGGAACCCGCACCGTCGGGGGGCATCCGGAACCGGTGATGCTCTACCACCTGGACCTGTACCGCATCCAGAACGAACGTCAGCTGGACTCGCTGGGTCTGGACGAACTGGCCAGTCCCGACAGCATTGTTCTGGTGGAGTGGGGGGAGAAGTTCCCCAGTGTGGTGAAGCGGGCGCAGGGGGAAATCGAGATGCGCACCAGGGGCGGTGATTCTCGCGGCATCACGCTTTCCCTGAAGGACTGAAGCCGGCGCGGTCTGGTGGCGAAGACGACCTAAAAGTGATGAATCTTCTCCGGCGGAGCGACTTCCACGGGACGAGCGGCCTCGCGTTCGAGCGAACGGCTGACCAGATCGCGCGATCCCAGTCCTACAGCGAGAGAGAGGGCGAAGACGATGCCGCCGAACAGAATCCCGAACCCTAATTCGACGATCTCGCCGCCCAGCGCCAGGTGATCGAGAACCATGGCGCCGGTAAGCACGAGGATCATCCACTTTGCGCCCATGCTGAGCAGGCGGGCAAAGCTGAGGTTGAGATTGACTCCGGTGATCAGGACGCTGCGCGAGACGAAACGGGCCAGGACATTGCCGGCAAGCAGAAGGATCGCGGCTCCGACCACACGCGGGACGTAAGCCAGCATCCAGCCGGAGACGATGTGTTCGGAGGTGCCCAGAGCCGAGACTCCGACGATGACACCGCCGATCACGAAGCACCAAAAAACGATGCGGCCGATGAGCAACGACGGGGTGGCGCGCGGGCTCAGCTCCGCCATGGCGTTGGCGCCGCGTCCCACGCGTTCGTCGAAGCGAAGGCCGGAGAGGATGCGGGTGACAATCCAGGAAACCAGCCATCCCAGCAGGAGAAAGAAGAGGAAGGCGACAATGAATGCAAGAATGCCGGGCAGCATCGTGGCGATTCTGTTCATCACCAGGCCCATGGATGAGTGAAGCGATTGTTCTACCTGCTGCCACATACGCTGTTCTCCTTTCGATCGCTGCGGGGATCCAACATCAGGGATTGAAGCGATCCGGCCATCTCCACCGCGAAAGCAGATATGGCTTCTTTTCCTCCCACGCGCGAGCGCACTGCTCCAGACGCTGCTCCGTGGCCGCATTGGTGAGACGGGATACCTCGCCGACATACGACGCGACCCAGCCGAGATAAAGAGGCGTGAATGCGCCGAGCACGTGTCCGCGATTGATGGTGCGCAGACGGTACGCCAGGGCGAAATCGTAAACGATACTGGCCCACAGATCGTCGGGAATGCGGAATTGTTCCGGCGCCAGCCGCGTGAGGCGGCGCAGTTCCAGCAGGGTGTTGGGCGGCAAAATCAGCCGCCACACTTCGTCCAGGTTTTTGGAGCCCAGCAGGAAGGAGTCCAGCATCGGCTGGGGATCGATGGGTTGAGGCTCCGCTTCGGTCTCGGCAACAGTGCCCCACGCAGGAGCAGGCTGGGATCCGCGAATGCGCTGCCAGTGCGAAGCGCAAAGATCCATCTCCTGAAACAGCGAACCGGTGAGCTGCCCGAGCACGGTGCTCAGTTCCAGTCCTTCGGTCGCTACTTTGTGATGGACGTTGAGATGAACCTGTCCGATGGCGGTTTGCGCATGCTGGGTTGCGGCCACGGTGATGGGCCACAACAGGGCGTTGCCGGAACTCTCCTGCACAGGGTTGGTGCGCGCGAGGCTGGCGCAAAGGGCGCCAGAGGCCGCGAAATCGAAGGTGATCGGGTAGCGAACCCGCTTGCCATAGAGAGCGCGGCTGAGGGGCGAGAGGATGCCGCTGTTGATCAGGCCATCGTATCTGGAGGCCGGATAGACCGGCATGACCAGGCCACACTGCCGTTCGAGGACGGCATAAGAGAAGAGCTGGATGGCATGCGCGTTGAGCGCGGCCAGGTCGGACCCCAGCACAATGCACACCCGCGCATTGAGCGAGGCGGCCAGATTGAGCACCGCGCGCTGATGCGCAGAGACGCCCGCCCAGAACTCGGCCGTGCCCTGCGCCGGCGGTGAAAAAGGCACAAGATGGAGCGCCGGGTTCTCGGTGGCCGTTTTCGCCGCTGCGTCGGTACCGGCCTCCGGCCAGGCGAAGACCACGCGCAGCGAGGAGACTCCGGAGCCCAGCTCCTGCAGGGTTCGCGCAGCGCGGGGCCGCAGTTCGTCCACGGGGACGGCTCCGGCGATCCCCACGACCACATCGGCTGAGCCGATCCGCTCAGCCGGTTGCCGGGTTTCTTCCGTGATTTCAACAGCTGCCATTTCTCAGCGGCGATCCTTATGTCACAGTGGCAGTGACAAAATACCGTGCAGGGGAATGCCAATCCACGCCGGACGGTTGTTCAACTCGTAGACCAGCTCGTAGAGCGCTTTATCGAGCATATAGATTTGCAGCAACGCTTCGAAATCCTTTCGCTCCGGGGGGACGATGGCGGAGTCGGCAACCGTATCGCGATAGGCGCGCAGGAACGTAGCCGACACCGAACTCTCCCAGAGCCGCGCCCACGATTCCAGCTGCGCGTAGTCTTCCGGACGCCGGGTGGTGTAGCGGGTCAGAGCCGCGAAGGCCGCATAACTGAACGAGCGGAGCATACCGGCAACGTCTTTCAGCGGCGAACTTTTGGCGCGCCGTTCTGCCAGCGAGCGGGCGGGTTCTCCCTCGAAATCGATGATCACGAAGTCGCCTTTCGAGCGCAGCACCTGTCCCAGATGGTAATCGCCGTGGATGCGGGTCCATAGGCCGATGTTTTTCAGCGCCGGCAGCGCGCGGAATTTCGTCAGCAGAACGCCGCGGCGGCTGAGCGCCAGGCCGGCCTGTTCGATGGTGTCTTCGGGCAGACGGGAAAGATGGGTCTTCAGCAGATCGAAGGCATGCGCGGCGTGACCGGCGAGCAGATCGCGCAGGGAGTCGAGTTCGGCTGGCTCCGGGGTGTGGGGAGTGAACGCTGCATCGTGACCCGAGGCCAGGGCCCGATGCATTTCCGCCGTGCGTCGCCCCAGCACGGCAGCAGCATCGAGATAGAATCCGGCGTGCTCGCGCGCCTCCGGATGTTCGTCGTCGTCTCTCTCGGGGAGCGCTCCGGCTGCCGGCGATCTCACCGAAGCGGTGCTTTCGTAGTAGCGGTCCAGTTCCTCGAGGGTCCACTGCCAGCCGTCGCCCTCGTTGGGCACGAGTGCCTGCAGCAGGACCACGGTCGCCGGTTCCTCGTCAGAACGCCGCGCCTCAATGGACCCGCCAAACGACGGAATATTGGCGAACTTCGCTTCTTCGGTGAGAAACCGGCCGATCTCGACATCGGGATTCTGTCCCGGCTGCTGCTTCCGGAACAGTTTCATGATGAGGCGATCTCCGAAAATCGCCGAGGTATTGCTTTGTTCGGCGCCGCTCACCCGCGCGGGCAGAGGTTCGGCGCCGCGCAGGCTCGGCAGAACCGAACCGGGCATACCAACGAGGCGGCCGCTGCGTGTGCGAACCTCCTGACCCGCGGCCAATAACTCCAACAGCGCCTCGGGCGCGCCGGCAAGCAGTCCTTCATGCAAAACGCCGGTCAGCAACGCGGATCCCGCCGCGGCCAGGACTTGCTGTGGGGCGGTATCGCGCAGAAGGGATGCGTCTGCTCCAAAGCTCAGGGCCAGACACAGCAACCACGTGTCCGGCTGGCCCTCGAGATAATCGACGCAAACCCAGACCAGAGCGGAGCGGCGCTCGTTGAAGAGCATCGAATCCACCAGCCGGGCACGCACGATATTCTTCGACTTGCTGCCGAACCAGCGCTGGCGCTGCAGCCAGTCGGGCAGAATTCCCTCGAGCCGGCGAACGCCCTCTCCGGACAGGATGCTCTGCCAGTCGCGCTCATCTTCGATATAGAAAGCCTGCTCCTGATCCAGCGGCGCCGGTGAATCGGAGGATCCCATGGATGGCTGAATCTCCAGCCACAGGAAGCCGTACGGTCCCAGGGTGAGCGAGTAGGGCGCCTTCGTGATGGTGGGAAACTCCACGTAGCCGAGCATTTCCACCGGAGTCATGCCTTCCATGCCGGACAGATCCAGCTGGACCGGCTGCGCGAACCGCGACAGGTTCGCGACGCAAAGCACCATCTCTCCGTCGTACTGGCGGATATAGGCGAGAATTTTGCGGTTGGAGGATTCGAGGAAGCGCAGCGAGCCGCGGCCAAAGACCTGGAAGAGCTTGCGCAGGGCGATCATGTTGCGCATCCAGTTCAGCAGAGAGGATGGATCGTTCTGCTGGGCCTCGACGTTGATGGCTTCGTATCCCCAGACCGGATCCATGATGACCGGGCTGTAGAGTTTCGCCGGGTTGGCGCGCGAGAATCCGGCATTGCGATCCGGCGTCCACTGCATGGGAGTGCGCACGCCGTTGCGGTCGCCGAGATAGATATTGTCGCCCATGCCGATCTCGTCGCCGTAATAAAGGATCGGCGTTCCCGGAAACGAAAACAGGATGCTGTTCAACAGCTCGATGCGGCGGCGGTTGTTGTCGAGGAGCGGCGCGAGCCTGCGCCGGATGCCGATGTTGATGCGCATCCGCGGGTCGGCGCTGTAGGCCAGATACATGTAGTCGCGCTCATCGTCGCTGACCATCTCGAGGGTCAGCTCATCGTGATTGCGCAGAAACAGTCCCCATTGGCAATTGTCGGGAATCGCCGGGGTCTGCGCCATGATGTCGGTGATCGGCAGACGGTCTTCCTGGCGCAGCGCCATGTAGATGCGCGGCATGAGCGGGAAATGAAACGCCATGTGGCATTCGTCACCGTCGCCAAAATACGGGCGCACATCGGTCGGCCACTGATTCGCCTCGGCCAGAACCATCCGGCCGGCATAGCCTTCGTCGATGGCGGCCCGCATCGCCTTGATCACCGCATGGGTCTCGGGGAGATTCTCGCAGTTGGTGCCGTCGCGCTCCACCAGATACGGGATGGCATCGATGCGCAGCGCGTCGACCCCCATATCGAGCCAGTAGCGCATCACGCGCAGAACTTCTTCCATGACCGCGGGGTGGTCGTAATTCAGATCGGGCTGATGGGAAAAGAAGCGATGCCAGTAGTAGGCCTGCGCCACCGGATCCCAGGTCCAGTTCGATTTCTCGGTATCGGTGAAGATGATGCGCGCGTCTTTGTATTTTTGATCGGTATCGGACCAGACATAAAAATTGCGCTCACTCGAGCCAGGGGGAGCCTGGCGTGCGCGCTGGAACCACGGATGCTGATCGGAGGTGTGGTTGATGACCAGCTCGATCATCACCTGCAAACCGCGGTCGTGCGCGGCATGGAGAAAACTCTGGAAATCCTCGAGGGTGCCATAGCTGGGATGGACGCTCATGTAGTCGGCGATGTCGTAGCCGTCGTCGCGCAGAGGCGAAGGGAAAAACGGCAGCAGCCACAGGCACGTCACTCCCAGGTCCTGCAGATAATCGAGTTTCTGCATGAGGCCCTGGAAGTCGCCGAGGCCATCGTCGTTGCTGTCGCTGAAGGCCTTGACGTGGATCTCGTAGATGACCGCGTCTTTGAACCACAGCGGATCGGCCACGCTGCCCGGTTTGCGAACCATGGTCCTGGTCTCCGGCATGGATTCCTGCGCGCTCATTGGTAGTAGTCGAAGTCTCTTTCGGAGCGGACTTTCCGCAAAACACGGAAGAGATGCGCGGGAATCTTTCCCGGGTCCAGCTCGATATAGTTACGGGGGCCTTGCCACAGATAACGAGCGCCGGTCAGCTCGTCGAAGACCTGAAAGCTCTCGCCGGCGCGCAGACCGAGGCGATCGAGATCGAGGTTCACCCATCCGGACTGGCGGTGAAAAGAATCGAGGTTCACCACGGTAAGGACGACATTGCTGCCGTCCGCGCTCGTCTTGCTGTACGCGATGAGGTAAGGATTGTCGACGGAATGAAAATGCAGATCGTGACTCGCGTGCAACGCCGGATTTTCGCGGCGTGCGCGGTTGATGGTCGCGATGATGCCGGCAATGCTGTCCGGCGCGGCCAGGTCCCACCGGCGAATTTCATATTTTTCTGAGTTGAGATACTCTTCGCTGCCCGGACGCAGAGGCTTGTTTTCGAGAAGTTCCCAGGCCGGTCCGTAGATGCCGTAGTTCGAACCCAGGGTCGCGGCCAGCACGATGCGCGCGATGAAGGCCGGGCGGCCGCCGACCTGCAGCGTCTCGTGCAGAATGTCCGGCGTGTTCGGCCACAGGTTCGGACGCATGTACTCGCGCACTCGGCTCTGCGTGAGTTCAGTGAGGTATTCCGTCAGCTCCTGTTTGGTGTTGCGCCAGGTGAAGTAGGTATACGACTGCGAGAATCCCAGCTTCGCCAGGCGCTGCATCACGCGCGGCCGGGTGAAGGCTTCTGCGAGGAACAGCGCATCGGGATACTCGTGCTTCAGTTCGGCAATGCACCACTCCCAGAAGGGAAAGGCCTTGGTGTGCGGATTATCGACGCGAAAGATGCGGACGCCCTGCTCCAGCCAGAAACGGAAGACATCGCGCAGCGCATCCCACAGGCCCTGCCAGTCGCTGCTCTCGAAATCGAGCGGATAGATATCCTGATATTTTTTCGGCGGATTCTCGGCGTACTGAATCGTTCCATCCGCGCGATGTTTGAACCACGCCGGATGCTCGGTGACCCAGGGATGGTCGGGCGAGCACTGGAAGGCAATGTCCAGGGCCAGCTCGATGCCCTTGTCCGCCGCTGCGCGCAGCAGATCGCGGAAATCGGCGAGGGTGCCCAGCTCCGCGTGGATCGCGGTGTGGCCGCCTTCTTTCGAGCCAATCGCCCAGGGACTGCCGGTGTCTCCGGATTCCGCGGTGGTCGAGTTGTTTTTGCCTTTGCGGAAGGCGAGTCCGATGGGATGGATCGGCGGCAGGTAGAGCACATCGAATCCGAGGCGTGCGACGTAGTCGAGCCGCGCCTGGGAATCCCGGAAGGTTCCGTGCCGTCCTGGTTCCTCCGCGGTCGAGCGCGGGAACATCTCATACCAGGCAGAGTAGCGCGCCTTCTCGCGATCTACCGTGACGCGCAGTTCGCGCCCGTAGCGTGTCTCCATGGCCGGATCGAGATACTGCGCCATCATCGCGGCCAGGGTGGGATCGAGACTCGCGGTCTGGGCCGCATCCAGTTCGCCGGTGGCGCGGATCTGTTCGGCCCAGCGCCGCAGATCGTCGGCATCGTCGCGACCCGCGCGCTCGGCTGCCTGCTCAACCAGCTGCGCTCCGTACAGCAGATCGACACGGATATCCTGTCCGGCGGCGATGCGTTTCTGCAAATCGCTGCGCCACGTATCGAAATGGTCGATCCATCCCGCGACCGTGTAGAGATATTCCCCCATCCGGGCAACGGGGAATTCGGCGCGCCAGCGGTCGTTGCCGAGCGGCTGCATGGGCACCATCGCCCAGTCGGGAAGTTCTTTGAAGCGAAACAACAGGCGCGCCGCGACGTGATCGTGCCCGTCGGCAAAGACATCGGCCTCGACGGCGACGGTGTCACCGATGATGCGCTTGATGGGAAAGCGCCCCCCGTCGATGTCCGGATCGACACTCTCGATCACGACGCGTTTCCGTCCGTCCGCGGGCTTCTGCATGGCCTGGGGTCGACTCTCCTTGCAGGACAACAACCGCGCGCGCAGCAGATCCGGATTTTCGCGCGTGTCAGCTAGCGAAATTATACGAAGGTAAAAGGAAAATCCCGCTTATGGGATTGAGGGCGCGCACCCCTGGGTTGCCGCCGGAGGTACCACGCCGGACTCAGTTGTCGGGAAGAATGTTCGATTCTTCCGAAGCACGCAGCCGCACCAGCCGGTCAACCGTGTAGGGCGCCCGCTGTGTGGCGGCATGATAGTGCCGAACCTGCAGCTCGCCGAGCAGGCCGATGGCGAGCAGCTGGATTCCGCCAAGGATCATGACCGCAGCCACTACGAAGAGAGGTCCGTGCTCGTCCATCACGTGCTGATGGGTGAAAATCTTCAGCGCCAGCAGGAAGGCCGACAACCCGCTGCCACCGACGATTCCCAGCGCGCCGAACAATCCGAAGAAATGCAGCGGCCGGGTCATGTACTTCAGCAGGAAGCGGATGGTCATCAGGTCGAAAAAGACGCGGAACGTCCGGCTGATGCCGTAGTGGGACTTGCCGCGCGTACGATTCACATTGGTGATGGGCACTTCGCAGATGCTGGCGCCATACCACGAGGCCAGCGCGGGGATGAAGCGATGCATCTCGCCGTAGAGCGGGATGTTGTGGATGACTTCGCGCCGGTAGGCTTTAAAGGTGGTGCCGAAGTCGTGGATATCCACGCCCGACAGCTTCGCCATCAGCCAGTTTGCGCAACGCGAGGGGATACGCCGCATGACGAAATTGTCGATGCGCTCCCGGCGCCATCCGCTGACGACGTCGTAGCCCTCTTCCAGTTTTTCGAGGAAGACGGGGATCTCGCCGGGATCGTGCTGCAGGTCGCCATCCATGGCGAGGATGAACTCGCCTTCGGCATGATCGAAACCAGCGGCCAGGGCGGACGTCTGCCCAAAGTTGCGCCGCAGCTTGACCACGAGAACGCGGCTGTCGACGGCGGCAATCTCTTCCAGAAGGCGGCAGGTGCGATCGTTGGAACCGTCATCGACAAACACGAGCTCAAACGACTCGCCGACGTGCTCCATGACCTCTTTGAGCCGGTCATAGAGAGCGGTGACGCTGTCTTCTTCGTTATGAAAAGGAACGACGATGGAATACTTCGGCATGCTCTTCAATTATAAGCTTTTGATGCACCCGGCTCGGGATTGGGCGCATCGTTTCAGGTTCTCTCTTTATGACTGCCGGAGCAGGTCGACTGTAATGCGAGCTGCTTCTTCGCAGGCCGCACGGGTCACATCGCGATGGGTCACGAAGCGCACGCTCTCCCGGTAGACGGAGCCGGCCAGGATTCCACGCTGTTTGAGTTTCGCGGCAAAGGCATCCCCGTTCCCGTCCGGAACGCGGAAGATCACGATGTTCGTTTCGACGGTGCGCAGATCGATGGCCGCCGGCGACTCGGCGATGCTCTCCGCCAGCAGGCGAGCGTTGGCATGATCTTCCCCGAGGCGCTTCGGGCCTTCTTCGAGCGCGATCAATCCCGCAGCGGCCAGAATGCCCGCCTGGCGCATGCCTCCGCCGAGCGCTTTGCGAATCAGCCGGGCGCGATCGATCTGGTCGAACGTGCCCACCAGCAGCGATCCCACCGGCGCACCCAACCCTTTCGACAGGCAGAACATCACGGTCGAAAACCCCTGGGTCAACTGGCGCACGCCGATCCCGAGGGCGACAGCGGCGTTAAAGATGCGGGCGCCGTCGAGATGGACAGGCAGGCCCCGATCTTTGGCACCCGCGAGAATCTCCTCCATCACCTCGGGAGGGGTCACCGTCCCGCCCGCCATGTTGTGGGTGTTCTCCAGAGCGATCAGGCCGGTCGGCGCGCGGTGGTAGTGCTTGCCGGTGATGTGCGGCTCGATGGCGCTCCAGGTCAGAATGCCGCGTTCTGCCGGGATCGTCCGCAACTGGCATCCCGAGAACGCTGACGCCATGGCGATCTCCCATTCCACAATGTGGGATCGCGCTTCGCAGATTGCTTCCTGGCCATGCTGGGTAAGCAGCCGGATTGCCGTCTGATTACCCATGGTGCCGCTGGGGACAAACAGCGCGGCTTCGCGTCCGAAGATCTCCGCCGCCCGCGCCTCCAGCCGGTTGACCGTTGGATCCTCGGCGTAAACATCGTCTCCCACCTCGGCGGCGGCCATGGCCGTGCGCATGGCGGGGGTGGGTTTGGTGACGGTGTCGCTGCGCAGGTCGATATACGCGACCGGCGCAGGAGTGGCGGCATCGTGCTCAGCAAAAACAGCCGTCTCAGCAGACATGAATCCCTCTCTGAAAACTGGATTGAGGATGCCCTAGCAGGCTGCTGAAAAATGAATAAGCCCGGATGGCCGGAATCGAACCGGCCTACGACTCGCTAATGCGAATGGGCCGCCAGGGGTCCGGGCAAATGTAGGATACGGCGCGCGGGGAAGCAA
>Ga0335072_10004029_pt1 | contig 21959 bp, 20 predicted proteins | sample Lox_Sample_21_FD_206725 | JGI IMG/M metagenome (GOLD analysis project Ga0335072, IMG submission 206725) | Soil microbial communities from Loxahatchee National Wildlife Refuge, Florida, United States - Lox_Sample_2.1 | ecosystem: Environmental > Terrestrial > Soil > Wetlands | place: USA...
CGTGGTTACGGCGCGGCGACGCCACATAAAGCAATTTGTCGCGATTGCGTCACTGAATCGTATTGACCAGCTCATGCCCGCATGGCGAGCGGCCAAAAACCATTACAATGCTTCCACTGTTTCTGGTCAGCGGTGACCAAACTAAAGCCGATCTAATTGGAAGGCAGCTCGATGACGCCTTTGCGCAGACGCAGATCGTGGCTACTTGTAGCCATGATCACGTTTGCTGCGGTCAGTGTTGCGTGCAGTAGCCACAGCGTCGCGCCGGCGAAGGTCATCTTCGACAAGGGCACACCGTTCGCCGATCTGCTGGTTCCCAAGCTCACCTCATCGGTGGCCGACGGCGCTGTCGGAGTCACCGTGGACGCACCGGTGACGGTGAGCGTTGCTGACGGCGTGCTTGCGTCGGTCACCATGGTCAACGAAAACGGCAGGACGATAAACGGTCAACTCAGCCCGGATGGGCTGCGCTGGTCGACCACCGAGCAGCTCGGCTACAACAGGCGCTACACGCTGAACGCGAAGGCACTCGGGCTGGGTGGTGCAGCGAGCCGTCAGATGAACTTCGCGACCAGTTCTCCCGCCCACCTGACCATGCCCTACGTCTACCCAGCCGACGGCGAGGTGGTGGGCATCGGCGAGCCGGTGGCGATCCGGTTCGACGAGAACATCGGCGATCGCGCCGCGGCTCAGAAGGCCCTCACCATCACCACCAACCCGCCCGTCGAGGGCGCGTTCTACTGGTTGAGCAACCGCGAAGTGCGTTGGCGTCCAGAGCATTTCTGGAAGCCAGGTACGACCATCGATGTGGCGGTGAACACCTACGGCGTCGACTTGGGCGACGGGATGTTCGGCGAAGACAATGTGAAGACGCACTTCACCATTGGCGACCAGGTCGTTTCGACCGCCGACGACAGCACCAAGATGGTGACCGTGCGGGTCAACGGAGAAGTCGTCAAGACCATGCCGACGTCGATGGGCAAGGACAGCACCCCGACGGCCAACGGCTTCTACATCATCGGTGGACGGTTTAAGCACATCATCATGGATTCGTCGACCTATGGGGTTCCGGTCAACTCGCCCAACGGATATCGCACCGAAGTCGACTGGGCTACGCAGATGTCCTACAGCGGCGTCTTCGTGCACTCCGCACCCTGGTCGGTCGGTGCCCAAGGCCACACCAATACCAGCCACGGCTGTCTGAATGTGAGCCCCAGCAACGCCGAGTGGTTCTACGACCACAGCAAGAGCGGGGACATCGTCGAGGTTGTCCATACCGTGGGACCGACGCTGTCGGGCACCGAGGGGCTGGGCGACTGGAACATCCCCTGGGCGGTGTGGAAGGCCGGCAACACCAACACGTGAGCGAAACGGGCTCTCCGCGGGAAGTTGGCGGCCTTCGCCCCTGTTGGTCAGTCCTTGTGCCAGGGCAGGCAGCTATGCGTCAAAAATGCTGAGTCGCTCGGCTGGATCGTCACTACCTGAGGACCGGTGCCGAGGTTGTTATTGACGATGTGGGTCGGATTGAGATCGTTCAGCCTCGCCCAATAGCAATCGGATTCGCCTTGAGGGCTAAGTCCGGCCGAGCGATATGTGCCCGGCACGATGTCGGTGCCGACTCGATACGTGCCATCGGTTTCGATGGTCGTTTTGGGGGCGTTCGGTGGTGTGTAGGTCACGGTCATCGTTTGGGCTACGGGTTGCAATGTGGACGTGACAGTTGTGGTCGTCGCCGTCTGGTTCAGCGCCCCGCAACCCGCGAGAACGGCCGCGAGTCCCGCAATGGCTGGTTTCCTAGCCCACATGAGTTTTCCTAGCCCACATGAGAAGGCAGAGTAGTGCCCGCGGCACGGATTCGGCGATCGACGCGTGAACAGCACCGAAACACCCGCTGAGCTGTGGGGTGAGTGACGGGACTCGAACTCAAGTGCTCGATCGGATTGTGCAGCCGGCGCAGCCGGAGGATCCAAAGGGCTCCTCAGCTAGTGGCCCATCTCACTCCATCCGTCTAGCGCAGGGCTACGAAGTACGAAATATGGGGCAACTAGAACGCGCCGACGAGCTGGCGGTGCTGGTCTACTGGTATCTCGGTGATCACTGGTTTGGCCGTCGGATGCCCACTGACGTGGAGGAGGTGGCGGCCCTGAGGACCGCCGCGTTCAACCTCTCGCGGGAGGTACACGCGGGGAGCGAACCGCTGGCATTGAAGGCCCGCGACATAGCCACCGCCGTTCTCGAACTGTATTCACCGCTCTGCGGTGCAGACAGCTACGCCAAGCTGAAGCAAGCCAGCCGCGCTTACGAACAAGCAAGACTTCAACGATGACCCCAGGCGGACGGGGTCGGGCCCACGGCAACCTTTCGGCCACGGGATTTCCACTCCTATAGTGGGGCGTGTGCACGAGGCCATATGGTGCGCACACGGCGTAACCGTGCGTGTGGGCTACGACGCTGACAACAGCCCCTTTACGGACAGGCCCTTTCGTGTCCACGTGACATACAAACTGGCTTGGGAAGTGTGGCGAAATACCATTGACGAGGCCACGGCGACTGCCAAAAGAGCCTACGAAACGATCAGAAGCAGGCAGCAACCACCTGACCCAGCCCGCGAAAGTGTCTAAGCACTGAAGTGAGGTCTTACTAGCCGCGCCCCGGAATCGGCGGTCTCCCGATCTCGCATGCGGCGGAGCTTAATTGGCGCTGCAAAGGGCCGAAAGAAAGCAAAACTCAGAGGGCGGAAACGCCCTCTGAGCTGTGGGGTGAGTGACGGGACTCGAACCCGCGACATTCAGGATCACAACCTGACGCTCTACCAACTGAACTACACCCACCATGGCTGCCTGTCGGCCCGGGGGCCCACATGACCAGCGACTGTCGATACTAGCCGCTTGGTGGCTCGGCGGACGAATTGATTACTCCCGCTGCGTCCTGCTCGCCGCCTCCGAGATCGGCGACCACCGCCTCGATTTCGCTGGTAGAGGGCCCCGGCTGGGGCACGAATGCGGTCCGCCGGTAGAACTTCAATTCGCGGATGGATTCGTGGATGTCTGCCAGTGCCCGGTGCGCCAGCCCCTTGACCGGCTGACCGTAGTAAATGCGCGGGTACCAGCGCCGGCAGAGTTCTTTGATCGAGCTGACGTCGATCATGCGGTAGTGCAGAAACGAGTCCAGCTTGGGCATGTCGCGGGCGATGAACGAGCGATCGGTGGCGATTGAGTTGCCCGCCAGCGGCGCCGTCTTGGGCTGCTTGACATGCTTGCCGACGTAGTCGAGCACCATCGCCTCGGCGGTCGCCAGGTCGACGGTCGACGCCCTCACTTCATCGATCAGGCCAGAGCGCGAATGCATTTCGGTGACCACGTCGATCATCGACGACAGCGCGGCGTCGTCGGCGTGGATCACCACGTCGACTCCGTCGCCGAGAATATTCAGATCGGCGTCGGTGACCAGAGCCGCGATCTCGATCAACTTGTCCGAACCCAGATCCAGCCCGGTCATCTCGCAGTCGATCCACACCAATTCTTCCCGCACAGCGCTCAGCGTAGGCGCACGTCACGGCCTGCCCGCGCCTCACCCTGGCAAGTAGGGTGATGAACGGCGCAACTATCGGGGAGAAGAGGGCCGAGTCACGATGAGCAGCGAATCAGCACCGACACCCGCAAGGCGGATCGCGGACGGTTACGCCGTCCAGGGTCAGGCCCTCGAACTAGGCACGGTCGTGGTCGACGGCGAGGCCGATCCGAGCGCGCAGATACGCATCCCGCTGGCGACCGTTAATAGACACGGCCTGGTGGCCGGGGCGACGGGAACCGGGAAGACCAAGACCCTGCAATTGATCGCCGAACAGCTGAGCGCGGCGGGCGTACCCGTGCTGATGGCCGACGTGAAGGGCGACCTGTCCGGCCTGTCCAAACCCGGGGAGGCCAACGACAAGACAACGGCGCGCGCCAAAGACACCGGTGACGACTGGAAAGCCTCCGGCTTCCCCGTGGAGTTCTTGTCTTTGGGCACCAACGGAATCGGTGTGCCGATACGTGCGACCATCGACAGCTTCGGCCCGGTTCTGCTGTCAAAAGTGTTGGGGCTCAATGCTACCCAAGAGTCTACGCTGGGCCTGATCTTCCATTGGGCGAAGGATCAAAACCGTCCGCTGGTCACCACGGACCATCTACGTGGCGCCATCAGCTACCTGACCAGCGACGAGGGCAAGGAAGCCCTGAAATCGCTGGGCGGCGTGTCGGCGACGACGGCGGGCGTGATCCTGCGGGCGCTGGTGAATCTCGACGCCGAGGGCGGTGACACGTTCTTCGGCGAGCCCAAGCTCGACCCGAACGATCTGCTGCGCAACAACGGCCAGGGCCAGGGCATCATCTCGCTGTTGGAGTTCACCGGTCAGTCGGTGCGGCCCGTCATCTTCTCCACCTTCCTGATGTGGCTGCTCGCCGACTTGTACACCCAATTGCCCGAGGTCGGCGACATCGACAAACCCAAGCTGGTGTTCTTCTTCGACGAGGCGCACCTGCTATTCGCTGACGCCTCAAAGGCTTTCCTCGAGCAGGTCGAGCAGACGGTCAAGCTGATCCGCTCCAAGGGCGTCGGGGTGTTCTTCTGCACCCAGCTGCCGACGGACATTCCCAACGACATCCTGTCCCAGCTGGGCGCGCGGGTTCAGCACGCGCTGCGGGCATTTACGCCCGACGACCAGAAGGCGCTGAGCAGGACGGTCCGCACCTATCCGAAAACCGATGTGTACGACCTGGAGTCGGCGCTGACGTCGCTGGGGATCGGTGAGGCCGTCGTCACCGTGCTGTCCGAGAAGGGCGCGCCGACGCCGGTGGCGTGGACCCGCATGCGGGTGCCGCGTTCGTTGATGGCCTCGATTGGCACCGACGCGATCGCCGCCGCAGCCAAATCTAGTCCGCTGCAAGCCGAGTACGGCCAGACGAAAGAGAGCAGACCGGTCCCTGACCTGCCGGCGCAGGGCGGGCGCCCTGCCGACCAAGCTTCGCCTGCGCCCGGCGCTCCCGCGGATTTCGACCTGCCCCCGATGCCGGAGCCCTTCGAGCCCAAGGGCCCCGGATTGTTGGAGGAAGTGCTGAAGAACCCGACGGTGAAAAGCGGTATCAACACGGCGATACGGGAAGTTGTCCGCAGCATGTTCGGTAGCGGCCGGCGCCGGAAGTAACGCCTACCCGCCGCCGAGCTTCTTGTAGAAGCTGCCCACGATCGGCGCAACGATAGCTCGTGGGGCGTACCCGCTGGCCACCGACATGGCCTTCGACGTCAAGCCCGGGACGACGCGCATCTTGTTGCGCGCCAACGCATCCAGCGATACCTGGGCGGTGTGCTCGGTGGAGATCCACAGGAAGTCCGGCACCAGCCTTTCGACAAGTGTGGCTTCGGCCTCATCGGGGAGGTCGGTGCGCACCGGCCCCGGCGCCAGCAAGGTGACATGTACACCCGAGCCGCGCAGTTCGCCGCGTAGCGACTCGCTGAACGTGTTCACGAACGCCTTGGTCGCCGCGTAAGTGGCGTTGTAGGGAATCGGCGAATTGCCCGCCGCCGAACCGGAAATCAGGATGCCGCCGGCCTTGCGCTCGACCATGCCGGGCAGCACCGCCAACGTAAGATCATGCACCCCAAGGACATTGAGCTGAAGCTGGGCCTTCTCGCCCGCCGGATCGAGATCCGCCACCGGACCGAACGTCGCGGTGCCCGCGTTGGCGCACAGAATGGAGATCGGGCGGGCGGCCAGCTCGTCGCACAGTTTCGCTCGTTCCGCCGGGTCGGCAAGATCGGCCGGTCGCACTTCCACCGTGACGCGATACTTGTCGGCCAGACGCGCGGCCAGGTCATTGAGCAGGTCCTCACGTCGCGCGGTGACAATCAGGCTGTGGCCGCGTGCGGCAAGCTCGGTGGCCAGCGCTTCGCCTATGTTTTGCGAAGCCCCGGTGACTACGGCGCGCGCGTCAGGGCTGGGAGCGGGTACCGGCATGCGCCAATCGTAGACAGCCGCCCAACACATAGAGTGCCGGGCATGAGTCAGCCGGATTCGAGTTCGGGCGCGGTTGCGCGATCTCGGGTGGTGGCGTGGGCGTTGTGGGACTGTGGCTCCACCGGTCTGAACGCGATCGTGGCGACCTTTGTGTTCTCCGTCTATCTGACCAGCAGCGTGGGGGTCGGCCTAGCCGGCCCCACCACTCCGGCGAGTTGGTTGGGCCGTGCGGGGGCCATCGCCGGATTGACCGTCGCGGTGCTGGCGCCCGTCGTCGGCGTCTGGGTGGAGTCCCCGCATCGCCGGCGTGTGGTGCTGAGCGTGTTGACCGGCCTGGCCGTGACGCTGACCTGTTTGATGTTCTTCATCCGTGATCGCCCCAGCTACTTGTGGGCCGGGCTGGTGCTGTTGGGCGCGACGGCGGCATGCGGCGACTTGGCCAGCGTTCCGTATAACGCGATGCTGCGTCAGCTCTCGACGCCGGCGACCGCCGGCCGCATTTCCGGATTCGGCTGGGCTGCAGGCTATCTCGGCAGCGTCGCGCTGCTGCTGGTGATCTATACGGGATTCATCTCCGGCTCCGGCTCCGGCACCGGCCCGGGCGCGGTGCGTGGGCTGCTTCGGGTTCCCCTCGCCGATGGGCTCTACGTCCGGGAGGCGATGCTGGCGGCCGCGGCATGGCTGGCAGTGCTGGCGCTGCCGTTGCTGTTGGGCGCCCACCGGTTGCCCGACTCGACGGAGGTGCACCGGCCCACCAGCCTGCTGGGCGGCTACCGCAAGCTGTGGCAAGAGGTTGCCGCGGAATGGCGGCGCGACCGCAATGTGGTCTACTTCCTGGCCGCCAGCGCGCTCTTTCGGGACGGGCTGGCGGCGATTTTCGCCTTCGGCGCCGTGCTGGGTGTCAACGTCTACGGCATCTCGCAGGCCAACGTGCTGATCTTCGGCGTGGCGGCCAGTGTGGTGGCCGCAGTGGGTGCCGTGCTGGGCGGGTTCGTTGACCACCGGATCGGATCCAAACCGGTGATCGTGGGGTCGCTGGTGGCGATCGTCGCCATGGCGCTCACCTTGATGGTGCTGTCCGGTTCGGTGGCCTTCTGGATCTGCGGGCTGCTGCTGTGCATGTTCATCGGGCCGTCGCAGTCATCGGCGCGCGCCCTGCTGCTCCACATGGCACACGACGGCCGGGAAGGAGTGGCGTTCGGCCTGTACACGATGACGGGACGGGCGGTCGCATTCGTCGCGCCGTGGTTGTTCTCGGTCTTCGTCGACGCATTCGGCGCCGTTCGCGCCGGCTTGGGCGGCATCTCGCTGGTACTGATCGCCGGACTGCTGGGGATGCTGGTGGTCCGTGTCCCACCGCGCCACGCCGCCGTGGCTTTAGAACAGTCCTAGTGCCCGGCGTCGCAGATGGTTATGCCCGCCCCGGCGCGCTGGCGCACCTGAACCCCGTCCACCGTCAGCGTGCAGGTGACATTGTGGCCGATGTTGATGATCGTGACGCTGGCCGGATGAGCGGCCGACTGTGACAGGCTGACCTGTTTGTTCCACGGCAGCGCCACGTTGAACTCGGTCTGTATGACATCGCCGGTGTCCCAGTAGGTGATGCTGATCGCACGCCCGTCGCCGCTGACGTTGTACACGACACTTTGCATCGCGGCGGGTCCGGTCGTCTCGGTCGGCGTGGTAGAGGCGGGGGGCAGCGGCACCGCGGTGCGCGGGCGCGGCGACGTGCGCGTGGTCGGGGTCGTGGTTTCCGGACTCGATCCGGGCATGGCTGGTAACGGCGGTACGGCGGTCTGGGTTTTGATCGCACCGTTGGCAAGCACCAGCGCGATTACCAGCGCGACGACCACCAGCACCGCCGCGCCTGCGGCGATCAACAACCACCGTGGCGATTTCGGGCCTTCCGGCGGTGGGGGAGACAGTCTCTCGGTAGGGAACTCACCGGACGGAGGCTGATCTTGCTGCCAATACGCGGGCAGCTGATTGGTGGGCGTCCACTGCGCGTTATACCCGCCGCCGTAGGTAGGCGCGTAGGGCGCTTGGTCGGCGTAGGCCGGATCAACAGGCGGCGGATTTCGCGGGCCCTGCGGCCCGGCCGGACCAGACCCCGGAAGAGGGGGACTAAACCGCTCGGACCGACGTGGATCGTTCATATCCACCTCATGGCTTGCAGGGTACCTGGCGGACGCTACTGGCTCCGGTCACTGGCCATCAATGCAGCGACTGTCATCGCCCGCATCACCGCACGTGACCGCGCCAGCCCGGCCGGCCTGGTACGCGCATTGTCGCCTGCCTTCATGCTGTGCGGTGTCGAGTTCAACAAGCCGAACACTGCGTGCGCCGTCAGCCTGGCGTCGGCTTCAGCCCGCTCGGGGTTCAGCTCGCGCAGCACTCCCACCCATACCTCTACATACTGGCGCTGGGCTTTGCGTACCTGCTTCTCGGCAGTTTCGGGCAAGTGGGCCAGGTCGCGGTCCTGGATCCGAATCAGGTCTGGTTCGCCGAGTGCAAAGTCGAGGTGAAAATCGATGAGGCCGTCCAGCGCTGAGGCGGCGTCGGAGCTGCGGGCCGTCACGGCCCGGGCGCCGGCGAGCAGCCGGGCACTGATCCCGACCAGCAACTCGACGAGCAGCGATTCCTTGTTGGGGAAGTGACGATAGATGGCCGGACCGCTGACGCCGGCGGCGGCGCCGATGTCTTCCAGCCGCACCGCCAGGAAACCGCGTTCGGCGAACAACCGCTCGGCGGCCGACAGCAACTGCAAGCGCCGGTCGGATTTCAGCTGACTGCGGCGATTTCGGGCGTCGGGATGGCCGGGCCGGCCGTGCGGGACGGACGTCGTCATGACGGACCTCCGTCCGCAACTCGTCCAGTTGAGTCGTCCAGTTGAGTTAATTGCCACTAACATAGCATGAGTTATTCGCTATTAACTCAAATTGCGGCATGGTAATCGACGTTGGCGACCGTCTAGGTTGGTAACCGAACAAGCCGGAGGAACCGTGGCAGCCACAGGAGCCGCAGACCCCAATCCGCAGTCCTATGACCGTGGTCCGAGTGAGCCTCCGTTGCTCGAGACGACCATCGGCGCCAACTTCGCTGCTACCGCCACCAAGTATGCGCACGCCGACGCACTCGTGGACGTCCGCGCGGGGCGACGGTGGAGTTATGCCGAATTGCTGGTATCTGTGCGCAAATTGGCGACGGGGTTGGTGCGGGCGGGGATCGGTGCGGGCGATCGGGTCGGCATCTGGGCGCCGAACCGATGGGAGTGGGTGCTCGTCCAGTACGCCACCGCCGAGATCGGCGCGATCCTGGTGACCATCAATCCCGCCTACCGTGCCGGTGAATTGGAGTATGCGCTAAGGCAATCCGAGGTCACGATGGTGATTGCCGCCCCGAGTTTCAAAACCACCGACTACGCCGCGATGCTGGCCGAGGTGGCGCCGCGTTGCCGCGGCCTGAACGACGTGGTGCTGTTGGACAGCGATCGCTGGGACCGGATCGCCGATGCGGACGCCGACCTGGGCACGCTGGACGAAATCGCCGCGACGCTGGGCAACCGCGATCCAATCAACATCCAATACACCTCCGGCACAACGGGATACCCGAAGGCGGCCGCGCTTAGCCACCGTAACATCCTCAACAACGGCTACCTGGTAGGCGAGCTGCTCGAGTACACCACCGCGGATCGGATCTGCATTCCGGTGCCCTTCTATCACTGTTTCGGCATGGTGATGGGCAATCTGGCGGCCACCAGCCATGGTGCGTGCGTGGTGATTCCGGCGCCCGGCTTTGAACCGGCCGCCACTCTGCGCGCGGTGCAGGCCGAGCGCTGCACCAGCCTCTATGGCGTGCCGACAATGTTCATCACCGAGCTCGCCCTACCGGAATTCGCCGACTACGACTTGAGCAGCCTGCGCACCGGGATCATGGCGGGCTCGCCGTGCCCGGTCGAGGTGATGCGCAAGGTGATCGAGCGTATGCACATGCCGGGCATCTCGATCTGTTACGGCATGACCGAGACGTCACCGGTTTCCATGCAGACGCGTACGGACGATTCGCTGGCACGTCGTGTCGGCACCGTCGGCCGGGCGGGCCCGCATCTGGAGGTCAAGGTGGCCGACGCGGCCACCGGCGAAACCCTGCCGCGCGGCGTCGCCGGCGAGTTCTGCACCCGGGGCTATTCGGTGATGGCCGGCTATTGGAACGACCCGGAGCACACCGCCGAGGTCATCGACGCCGACGGCTGGATGCACACCGGCGATCTGGCCGTGATGGACGCATGCGGATACGTCAGGATCACGGGTCGGATCAAGGACATCGTCGTTCGCGGTGGCGAGAACATCTCCCCGCATGAGATCGAGGAGTTCCTCTACACCCATCCCGACATCGTCGACGGCCATGTCATCGGTGTGCCGGATGAAAAATACGGGGAGGAGCTCATGGCCGTTGTCAGGCTGTGCGAAGGCGCGCCGGAGCTGACCATCGAGGGCCTGCGGGAATTCTGCACGGGCCGAATCGCCAGGTTCAAGATCCCGCGGTATCTGTGGATCGTCGACGAGTTCCCTATGACCGTCACCGGCAAGGTGCGCAAAGTCGAGATGCGCCAGCGTGCTATCGAGTACCTACGCGACCGGGACTGAGCGCCATTCCCTCCCTGGACGCGAAGGCGCGGACGATGGTATTCTCCCTTCAGTTAATGAGCATTAACTGAAATCGGAGCGCCACGACGGCAAGGAGGCTGCTGCGGCGATGGACAAGGTGGTGACGACGGCCGCTGAGGCGGTCGCCGACATAACCGACGGGTCCTCCCTGGCGGTCGGCGGATTCGGGTTCTGCGGCGTTCCCGAAGCACTGATTGCGGCGCTCGTCGATAGCGGTGTCCGCGACCTGGAGACGGTGTCGAACAACTGCGGAGGCGAGGGCGTCGGACTGGGTCCGCTATTGCAACACAAGCGAATTCGCCGGACTATCGCCTCATATGTGGGTGATAACAAGGAATTCGCCCGCCAGTTCCTCGCCGGTGAACTCGAGGTCGAGCTCACCCCGCAGGGCACCCTGGCAGAGCGACTGCGCGCCGGTGGGGTGGGGATCCCGGCGTTTTACACGCCTGCCGGAGTGGGCACTCCCGTCGCGAACGGGGAATTGCCGTGGCGCTACGACGCTTCGGGTGGGGTGGCGGTGATGGCGCCCGCCAAGGAGACCCGCGAATTCGATGGCGTCACCTACGTTCTCGAGCGGGCGATCCGCACCGACTTCGCACTGGTGCACGCCTGGCAGGGCGACCGGCATGGCAATCTCGTCTACCGCGAGGCCGCCGCCAACTTCAATCCCGACTGCGCCCAGGCCGGTAGGATCACGATCGCCGAGGTCGAGCATCTCGTCGAGCCCGGAGAGGTCGATCCCGCTGCGGTGCACACCCCGGGCGTCTACGTTCAGCGGATCGTGCACGTGCCTAATCCGGACAAGCGGATCGAGAAGAAGACGGTGCGGCGGTGAGCTGGAGCAAGGAAGATTTGGCCGCGCGCGTGGCCGCCGAATTCGAGGACGGGCAATACGTCAACCTCGGTATCGGAATGCCCACGCTCGTTCCCAACCACATCCCCGACGGCATCACCGTCGTGGTGCATTCCGAGAACGGAATCTTGGGTGTGGGGCCCTATCCCAGGCCCGAGGACCTTGACCCGGATCTGATCAACGCGGGCAAGGAGACGGTAACCACGATGCCGGGCGCGGCGTTCTTCGGCTCCTCGGCGTCATTCGGAATCATCCGCGGGGGACACCTCGATGTTGCGGTGCTTGGCGCCATGCAGGTCTCGGCCACCGGCGACCTTGCCAACTGGATGATTCCCGGAAAGATGGTCAAGGGTATGGGGGGCGCGATGGACCTGGTGCACGGCGCCCGCAAGGTGATCGTGATGATGGAACACACGGCCAGGGACGGCAGTCCGAAAGTCGTTGAGCGGTGCGCGTTGCCGTTGACCGGCGTGGGCTGTGTCAACCGCATCATCAGCGACCTCGCTGTCATCGACGTGTGCGACGACGGCTTGCACCTGATCGAGACCGCACCCGAGGTTTCGGTGGACGAGGTGCGCGCGAAGACCGAACCGCCCCTTGTGCTGGCGACAATCGGGAGGCAGTCGTGAGTACGTCCATGACGGCGGCGCCGTCGTTCGCCGATGAGCACCGCCGTCTCGTCGCGGAGCTGAACACTAAGATTGCCGCCGCGGCTCTGGGCGGCAACGACCGTGCGCGGGAACGTCACGTCAGTCGCGGCAAGCTGCTGCCCCGCGAACGGGTGGACCGGCTGCTCGATCCGGGCAGCCCGTTTTTGGAGCTGGCTCCGCTGGCCGCCGGCGGCATGTACGACGATGAGTCGCCCGGGGCGGGAATCATCACCGGGATCGGCCGGGTGTCGGAGCGCGAGTGTGTGATCGTGGCCAACGATGCAACGGTCAAGGGTGGCACCTACTACCCGATGACGGTCAAAAAGCATCTGCGCGCACAGGAAGTCGCCCTGCAGAACCGGCTGCCGTGCATCTACCTGGTCGACTCCGGCGGCGCCTTTCTGCCGCGGCAAGACGAGGTGTTTCCGGACCGGGAGCATTTCGGACGGATCTTCTACAACCAGGCGACCATGAGCGGCAAAGGCATTCCGCAGGTTGCGGCAGTCCTCGGCTCGTGCACGGCGGGCGGCGCCTATGTGCCGGCGATGAGCGACGAAGCCGTCATCGTTCGCGAGCAGGGCACGATCTTTCTCGGCGGCCCACCGCTGGTCAAGGCCGCCACCGGCGAGATCGTCTCGGCCGAAGAGCTCGGCGGCGGAGACCTGCACTCGCGAGTGTCCGGTGTCACCGACCACCTCGCCGACGACGACGAGCACGCGCTGCGGATCGTCCGCGCGATCGCGGCCACCTTCGGCGCGCGCGAGCCCAGCCAATGGGAGGTGCAGCCCGCGATCGAGCCCAAGCACGCGCAGACCGAGCTCTACGACGTCGTGCCGCCGGACCCGCGGGTGCCCTATGACGTGCACGAGGTCATCGTGCGGCTGGTCGACGGCAGCGAGTTCAGTGAATTCAAGGCCAACTACGGCAAGACGCTGGTGACCGCGTTCGCACGCGTCCACGGCCATCCCGTCGGCATCATCGCCAACAACGGCGTGCTGTTCAGCGAATCCGCTTTGAAGGGCGCACATTTCATCGAGCTGTGCGACAAGCGCAAGATCCCGCTGCTGTTCTTGCAGAACATCGCCGGCTTCATGGTCGGCCGCGACTACGAGGCCGGCGGCATCGCCAAGCACGGCGCCAAGATGGTCACCGCGGTGGCCTGTGCCCGGGTGCCCAAGCTGACCGTGGTGATCGGCGGATCGTACGGCGCGGGCAACTATTCGATGTGCGGCCGGGCGTATTCGCCACGCTTTCTATGGATGTGGCCGAACGCGCGGATCTCGGTGATGGGCGGCGAGCAGGCCGCATCGGTGCTGGCCACGGTGCGCGGCGAGCAACTCGCCGCGGCGGACAAGCCCTGGTCGGCCGACGAAGAGGAGGCGTTCAAGGCGCCCATCCGCGAGCAGTACGAGGACCAGGGCAACCCGTACTACTCGACCGCCCGTCTGTGGGACGACGGCATCATCGACCCCGCCGACACGAGAACATGTGTCGGGCTTGCCCTTTCGGTGTGTGCGCATGCACCGCTGGAACCGGTTTCCTACGGCGTCTTCCGGATGTGAGTGCAGTGTTCGAGACCGTTCTAGTGGCCAACCGGGGCGAGATCGCGGTGCGGGTGATTCGGACTTTGCGTCGGCTGGGTATCCTTTCCGTCGCCGTCTACAGCGACCCCGACGCCGACGCGCGACACGTGCAGGAAGCCGACACGGCGGTCCGGCTGGGCCCCGCGGCGGCACGCGAGAGCTACCTCGATATCGACAAGGTGCTCGATGCCGCGGCGCGCACCGGAGCCGAGGCGATCCACCCCGGCTACGGATTCCTTTCCGAGAACGCTCATTTCGCCGCCGCGTGCGAACGCGCCGGGGTGGTGTTCCTGGGTCCGCCGGCCCGCGCGATCGAGGTGATGGGCGACAAGATCACCGCCAAGAATGCTGTCTCCGCTTTCGACGTGCCGGTGGTGCCCGGGGTGGCGAAATCCGGGCTGAGCGACGACGAGTTGGTCGCGGCGGCCGGCGAGGTGGGCTTTCCGGTGCTGATCAAGCCGTCCGCGGGCGGCGGCGGCAAGGGCATGCGGTTGGTGGGAGACCCGGCCCGGCTGCGCGAGGCGCTGGTGAGCGCCCGCCGCGAGGCCGCCTCCTCGTTCGGCGACGATACGTTGTTCCTGGAGCGATTCGTGTTGCGGCCCAGGCATATCGAGGTACAGGTGCTTGCCGACACGCAGGGCAACGTGGTGCACCTCGGCGAGCGCGAGTGCAGCCTACAGCGTCGCCACCAGAAGGTCATCGAGGAAGCGCCCTCGCCGCTGCTTGATTCCCAGACCCGTGCGCGGATCGGGGCGGCGGCCTGCAACACCGCCCGCAGTGTGGATTACGCCGGCGCGGGCACGGTGGAGTTCATCGTGTCGGCCGACCGTCCCGACGAATTCTTCTTCATGGAGATGAATACCCGGCTGCAGGTTGAACATCCGGTCACCGAAGAGGTCACCGGGCTGGACTTGGTCGAGTGGCAGTTGCGCGTCGCGGCCGGCGAGAAGCTGGCCTTTGCCCAGGATGACATCGAGCTGCGCGGGAACGCGATCGAGGCGCGGGTGTATGCGGAGGATCCGGCACGAGGATTTCTGCCCACCGGTGGGCGGGTGCTGCAGGTCTTCGAACCCTCCGGCCCCGGCGTGCGGGTGGATTCGTCGTTATTAGACGGGACGGTGGTCGGCAGCGACTACGACCCGATGCTGAGCAAGGTGATCGCTTACGGTGCCGACCGCGATGAGGCCCTCGCACATCTCGACCGGGCACTGGCGCAGACCGCAATCCTGGGCGTGCAGACCAATATTGAGTTCCTGCGTTTTCTGCTCGCCGATCAGCGAGTGCGTGCCGGCGACCTGGACACCGCGCTGCTGGACGAACGGCTGGCCGACTTCGCGCCGCTGCCGGCGCCCGACGATGTGCTCGCTGCCGGCGGCCTGTTCCGTCAGTCGGCTCTGGCTTTCCGGGCCCGTCGCGCTCGCGGCAACCCGTGGGCCGCACCGACCGGATGGCGAGTCGGCGGTGGCGCGGCGCCGGTCCGCACCGCGATGCGCACTCCGCTGCGCAGTGAGACGGTGTCGGTGTGGGGGCCGCCGGAGGCCGCCAAGGTACAGGTCGGTGATGGTGAGATTCATTCCGCGAGCGTGCAAGTCGAGCGATCGCAGATGAGCGTGATATTGGATGGGTTGCGCCGCGACTACCGATGGGCCGAGGCCGACCGGCACCTGTGGATCGCTGACGAACGGGGAACCTGGCATCTGCGGGAGGCCGAGGAGCAAAAGATTCACCGGGCGGCCGGCGCGCGGCAGGCCGAGGTTCTCAGTCCCATGCCGGGCAATGTGATTGCCGTTCAGGTGGACTCGGGCGCTGACGTCTCCGAAGGCGACGTGGTAGTCGTCGTGGAGGCGATGAAGATGGAACATTCACTGACCGCACCGGTTTCGGGCCGGGCAGAGGTGCTGGTCTCGGTCGGCGACCAGGTGTCAGTGGACCAGATATTGGCAAGGCTGATACCCGACAATGAAGGCAAGGATTAAAGGATCATGACGACATTTATTACGGCAGGAACGTTGCCCAAGGAATACCAGGATCTTCGCGACACGGTTGCCGACTTTGCGCGCACCGTCGTCGCGCCGGTGTCGGCCAAGCACGATGAGGATTACAGCTTCCCGTACGAAGTCGTCGCCAAGATGGGTGAGATTGGGCTGTTCGGCTTACCGTTCCCAGAGGAGTACGGCGGCATGGGCGGCGACTACTTCGCACTGGCGCTGGCGGTCGAGGAACTCGGCAAGGTCGACCAGTCGGTGGCGATCACCCTGGAAGCCGGGGCGAGTCTCGGCGCCATGCCGATCTACCGGTTCGGGACCGAAGAGCAAAAGCGCAAGTGGCTGCCCGACCTGTTGGCCGGCCGCGCGCTGGCCGGCTTCGGGCTCACCGAGCCCGAGGCCGGCTCGGACGCTGGCGGCACCCGCACCACCGCCCGGCTCGACGATGGCGAGTGGGTGATCAATGGCACCAAGCAATTCATCACCAACTCGGGCACCGACATCACCTCGTTGGTCACCGTCACCGCGGTCACCGGAACCCGCGCGGACGGCCAGAAAGAAATCTCGACGATCATTGTGCCCAGCGGCACACCGGGATTCGCCGTCGAGCCGGTCTATAACAAGGTCGGCTGGAACGCCTCGGACACACACCCGCTGAGCTTCGCCGACGCCCGCGTCCCCGAGGAGAACCTGCTGGGCGCTCGCGGGACCGGCTACTCCAACTTCCTGTCCATCCTGGACGAGGGCCGTATCGCGATCGCCGCGCTGGCCACCGGCGCCGCGCAGGGCTGCGTCGACGAGAGCGTCAAGTACGCCAACGAGCGCCACTCGTTCGGCCAGCCTATTGGCTCCTATCAGGTGATCAGCTTCAAGATCGCGCGGATGGAGGCACGTGCGCACGTCGCCCGCACGGCGTACTACGAAGCGGCCGCGAGGATGTTGGCCGGCAAGCCGTTCAAGAAGGAGGCGGCGATCGCGAAGTTGATCGCCTCGGAGGCGGCAATGGATAACGCCCGCGACGCGACCCAGATCCACGGCGGCTACGGCTTCATAAACGACTATCCGGTGGCGCGCCATTACCGGGACAGCAAGATCCTCGAGATCGGTGAGGGCACCACCGAGGTTCAGCTGATGCTCATCGCCCGATCGCTAGGGCTTTCGTGACGGCGGGGGAGCAGGCCGGCAAGTCGATTATCCAGCGGGGCTTGTGGTTTGAGGAGTTCGAGATCGGCACGACATACCTGCACCGGCCCGGCCGCACCGTCACCGAGGCCGACAACGTGTTGTTCACCACGCTGACGATGAATACCCAGTCGTTGCACCTAGATGCGGCGTGGGCGGCCGGGCAGCCGGGCTTTCGCGGCGAGCGGCTGGTGAATTCGATGTTCACCCTCTCGACGCTGGTCGGGCTGTCGGTTGCACAGCTGACGTTGGGCACCATCGTGGCCAACCTCGGCTTCTCCGAGGTCTCTTTCCCCAAACCGGTCTTCCACGGCGACACCCTGTACGCCGAGACCGTGTGCACCGGCAAGCGCGAACCGAAGAGCCGTCCCGGGGAAGGCATCGTCACCCTCGAGCACACCGGGCGCAACCAGCACGGCGACGTCGTCGCGCGGGCGGCGCGCACCACGCTGGTACAGAAGCGGCCTGCTTCTGACGCAGAAACAGACGCACACACAGTGGAGGCGCGATGAACCTGCGTGCCGCCGGTCCCGGGTGGCTGTTCTGCCCGGCCGACCGACCCGAGCGTTTTGCGAAGGCCGCGGCCGCCGCCGATGTGGTGATTCTCGACCTCGAGGACGGCGTGGCTGAGGCGGACAAGCCTGCTGCTCGCAAGGCACTGGGGGAGACCCCGTTGGATCCCGACCGCACCGTGGTACGGATCAACGCCGCGGGGACCGACGAGCAGGCCCGCGACCTGGAAGCCCTGGCCGACACCGCCTACACGACGGTGATGCTGTCCAAGACCGAATCGGGCGCGCAGGTGGCTGCGCTGGCGCCGCGTGACGTCGTCGCACTCGTGGAGACTCCGCGAGGTGCGGTGTTCGCCGCCGAAATCGCCGCGGCGGAGGGCACCGTGGCGATGATGTGGGGTGCTGAGGACCTGGTTGCCACGCTGGGCGGCAGCTCCAGTCGGCAGCCCGACGGCACCTATCGGGATGTTGCGCGCCATGTACGCTCGACGATCCTGCTCGCGGCGTCCGCGTTCGGCAGGGTCGCGCTCGACGCCGTGCATTTGGATATTCGTGACATCGAAGGCCTGCAGGCGGAAGCCAACGACGCCGTCGCGGTGGGCTTCCATGGAACCGTCTGCATCCACCCGACCCAGATCCCGGTGGTGCGCAATGCCTATCGTCCCAGCGACGAGAAGCTGGACTGGGCGCGAAGGGTTTTGACGGCAGCACAGACCGAGCGAGGGGTATTCGCGTTCGAAGGACAAATGGTCGACTCGCCGGTACTCAAGCACGCGGAAATGCTGCTACGGCGAGCCGGCGAGCCCGCCTGAAAAGCGCTTACGGGCGCGACACGTTGGGCACCTGGCCGCGATCAGCGAGGTGTCTTCGCATTTGAGCGCATAATGGGAATACGCCAGTGTCGCGGCGAGCGAAGCCTTTTTACCACAAGTACTTACGCCGAAATACGAAGGCCAAAAAAACGAAGAATGGAACACAAGGCGAACCGAGAGGGCTGCATTTTCTTGACAGCGTGACCGCTCTAGCCAGGGAGGCGGTATGGCAGGGGTAACTCAGATGCCGATGACTGTCGACCTCGAGCCGGTGCAGCTGATCGCTGCCGATGGCAGGCCGACGGCCGAACGCCGGTACAGCCGTGACCTCCCCGCCGAGACCTTGTGCTGGCTCTACGAGATGATGGTGGTCACCCGGGAGCTGGACACCGAGTTCGTCAACCTGAAGCGCCAAGGACAATTGGCGCTGTTCGCGTCGTGCCGTGGACAGGAAGCCGCTCAAATCGGCGCGACGGCCTGCCTGCGCAAAACGGACTGGCTGTTTCCGCAATATCGCGAGTTGGGTTCTTATCTGGTGCGCGGTATCCCGCCGGGACACGTGGGCGCCGCGTGGCGCGGAACCTGGCATGGCGGGCTGGAATTCACCAAGAAATGCTGCGCCCCTATGTCGATTCCGATCGGCACCCAGACCTTGCATGCCGTCGGAGCGGCGATGGCCGCGCAACGCCTCGGCGAAGACTCGGTGACGGTGGCCTTCCTCGGTGACGGCGCGACCAGCGAGGGCGACGTGCACGAGGCGCTGAACTTCGCGGCGGTGTTCACCACCCCGTGCCTGTTTTACGTGCAGAACAACCAGTGGGCGATCTCGGTGCCGATTTCCAGACAGACCGCCGCACCTTCTATCGCGCACAAGGCGATCGGCTACGGCATGCCCGGTATCCGGGTGGACGGCAACGATGTGCTGGCGTGCTACGCGGTGGTGGCCGACGCCGCCGCCCGGGCCAGGGCCGGTGGCGGCCCGACATTGATCGAGGCGGTCACCTACCGGCTCGGCCCGCACACCACGTCCGATGATCCGAGCCGGTACCGGACCCAGGAAGAAGTCGAGCGCTGGGAGGCGTTAGATCCAATTCCCCGTTACCGCACCTATTTGCAAGGCGAAGGCGTGTGGTCGGAACGCCTGGAAGACCGGGTCGCTGCCCGGTCGCAACGAATGCGGGCCGAACTGCGCGACGCGGTGTTCGATGCGCCCGACATCGATATCGACGAAGTCTTCACCACCGTCTACGCCGAAATTACACCCGGATTGCAGGCGCAGCGCCAACAGCTGCACGCCGAACTGGCCCGGAATGACGGAGGGGGCGTGAATGACTCAGCTCGCTGATCTTCCCGCCCGGCCGGACGACACGCTCACGATTGCCGTGGCCGCAAAAGGTAACGACGCGCCGGGCGCGCGACAGTTGACCATGGTGCAGGCACTCAACCGCGCGCTGCGTGACGCGATGGCAGCCGACGATCGGGTCCTGGTGTTCGGCGAAGACGTCTCGGTCGAGGGTGGAGTGTTCCGGGTGACCGAGGGACTGGCCCAGACATTCGGCGAGGACCGATGCTTCGACACTCCGCTGGCGGAATCCGCATTGATTGGGATTGCGGTCGGGCTGGCCCTGCGCGGCTTCGTGCCGGTGCCTGAGATCCAGTTCGACGGCTTCTCCTATCCGGCGTTCGATCAGGTGGTCAGCCACCTCGCGAAGTACCGCACACGAACTCGCGGCGAGGTGAACATGCCGGTCACTGTCCGGATACCGTCGTTCGGCGGTATCGGTGCGGCCGAGCATCATTCGGATTCCACCGAGTCTTACTGGGCGCACACCGCCGGCTTGAAGGTGGTGGTCCCGTCCAATCCGTCTGACGCCTATTGGCTGCTTCGGCACGCGATCGCCTGCCCGGATCCGGTCATCTACCTAGAGCCCAAGCGGCGCTATCAGGGTCGCGGCGCGGTCCACCCCAGCCAGCCCGAACCACCCATCGGTGAGGCGATGGTGCGCCATCCCGGGACCGACGTAACGGTCATCACCTACGGCAGCCTGGTTAATACCGCCGTCGCCACAGCGGAAGAGGCTCAGCGCCAACGCGGTTGGAGCCTGGAGGTCATCGATCTGCGATCGCTGGTCCCATTAGACTTCGACACCGTCGCCGCGTCGATCCACCGGACCGGGCGTTGTGTGGTGATGCACGAGGGGCCGCGCAGCCTGGGCTATGGAGCCGGCCTGGCCGCACGCATCCAGGAAGAGATGTTCTACGAGCTGGAAGCACCGGTGTTGCGTGCCTGTGGATTTGACACCTCCTACCCTCCGGCGCGGTTGGAGAGATTGTGGCTACCGGGCCCCGACCGGCTGCTGGACTGCATCGAGCGCGCCTTGGAGCAGCCGTGAGCGACGAAGAGCGGATCAAGTCATTCCGGGTTCCCGATCTTGGCGAGGGACTCGAAGAGGTCACCGTGTCATGCTGGAACGTCGCAGTCGGTGACGAAGTCGAGCTCAATCAAACTCTGTGTTCGGTAGAGACCGCGAAGGCCGAGGTGGAAATCCCGAGCCCATATGCGGGCCGGATCGTCGAAATGCGCGGTGCCGAAGGCGATGTGCTCAACGTGGGCACGGTACTGGTTCGGATCGACACGGCTCCGATCAACGGGGAGGTGTCGGTGCCCAATGGCCAGCCCGCGATGCCCACGCTGGTCGGTTACGGCGCGGATGCGGACATCGATGTCAGCCGACGCAGCAGCCGGCCCCGCGCGGCGCCGCCGGTGCGCAAACTCGCCAAAGAGCTCTCCGTTGACCTTGCCTCGCTACAGCAGGGCCGGGTGATCACCCGTGCGGACGTGATCTCGGCCGCTCAAGGGCCCGGGGCGGCATCCGACGTTCGGCCTGTGCAGGGCGTACAGGCCCGGATGGCGGAGAAAATGACGTTGTCCCACAAAGAAATTCCGGCGGCGAAAGTCAGTGTTGGCGTTGATTGCACCGAATTGCTGCAGCTGCGTTACCGGTTCCGTTCGGCGCAGCAGGAGATCACGCCGTTCGTGCTGGCGCTGCGGATGCTGGTTATCGCCCTGACGCACAACGAGATTCTCAACTCGACGTGGGTTGATTCACCGGACGGGCCGCAAGTGCATGTCCATCGTCGCGTGCATCTGGGCTTCGGCGTGGCCACGAAACGTGGGTTGCTCGTCCCGGTGATCACAGACGCCCAAAATAAGAGCACCCGCGAGCTGGCCAGCCGAACAGCCGAATTGACCACGGGCGCACGCGAGGGCACGCTAGCACCCGCCGAGCTGCGCGGCTCGACGTTCACCGTGTCGAACTTCGGAGCGCTGGGCGTAGATGACGGCGTGCCGGTGATCAACCATCCCGAGGCCGCCATCCTGGGTATGGGAGCGATCAAGCCGCGTCCGGTGGCCGTCGCCGACGACGTGGTGGTGCGTCCGGCGATGACGCTGACATGCGTGTTCGACCATCGCATCGCCGACGGCGCCCAGGCGGCCCAATTCGTCTGCGAGCTCAGGGATCTGATCGAGTCTCCGCAGACCGCGCTGTTAGATGTCTAGCTTGTCCTCGTCATCCTCGTCATCCTCGTCATCCTCGTCATGGAGCAGTTTTTCGGGGTGGTGGTAGGTGTTGGTGCGGGGTTGGCCGCGGTCTAAGTGCGGGGGTGGGATCCATTGGGTGTCGCCGCTTTCGCGTTTTCGGGTGGTCCAGCCGCCGG
>Ga0335072_10004030_pt1 | contig 21953 bp, 24 predicted proteins | sample Lox_Sample_21_FD_206725 | JGI IMG/M metagenome (GOLD analysis project Ga0335072, IMG submission 206725) | Soil microbial communities from Loxahatchee National Wildlife Refuge, Florida, United States - Lox_Sample_2.1 | ecosystem: Environmental > Terrestrial > Soil > Wetlands | place: USA...
GACGGCGAGGTTGCCCGCAGCGATCTCGCCCGCCGCGTCGACCATGTGATGGAGGTAGTCGGCCGAGCCGCGGAACGCTTGCGCCAGCCGTCCGATCTCATCGTTCGAGGTGACGTCGATGTCGACGTCGACGTCACCCTCGGAGAGGCGCTCGGCCGCCTCGGTCATGAGCGCGAGCGGGCGCGTGATCGACCGGATGATCAGGATCGTGATCAGGATCGCGACGATCAGGCCGGCGATCCCGATGATCGTGAGCAGGCTGATCGCGGAGCTGACGTTCTTGTGCACGGAGGCGTTGATCGCCGAGGCCTGCCTGGTCACGGCGGCGCTCAGCGCGTCGAAGTCGGCCTGCGTCTGGTTGGAGATCTTCACGTTGCCGACCGTCATCACCTCGACGGCGCCATGTGCGTTGCCGCGCCGGCCGTCGTCGCCGACCTGCTGCGTGAAGCCGTTGTAGGTGGCCAGGTCCGAGCGCAGCGTGCTCAGCATCGAGCGGATAGAGGCAGTCGGCGCATTGCCCGCGAGCCAGCTCAGGTTCGTGTTGGCCTGCTGATAGCCCTGAAGAACCTGTTGCCAGGTTACGTTCTCGAGCTGGCGCTGGCGGGGATCCTTCAGCGCCACGAGCGCTGCGTACATGTTCGACTGGTCATCGTCGGTCAACCAGCCCTCGTAGGCGTTGCGCTCGGCGCTGAAGACGGCGAAGGTGGACTGAGACTGCTGAGACTTCGAGCGGGCCGTGAACAGGCCGTTGACGGCGACGCCGATGCAGATCGCCGACACGATCGCGAGCGCGACCACGAGGCCGATCAGCTTGCCGCGGATCCCGATCGCGGTGAGCCTGCTGAGAACCGAGGATGAGTTAGTCATGACCCTATGGATCGGCCGGGTCGCGGACAACCTGAGCGGCCCGGTCGCAGCTCTGACCTACGGCGTCGGCAGAGCCGAAATCTGGCTGGTCAGCCAGCTGCTGGTCGACTGGCTCGACGACAGCGCCGCCTCCATCTGCGCGAACTGCTCGACGAGCTGACTCTGCATCGCCGTGTTGTTCGCCTGCATGTTGGAGATCTGGGTGCCCAGGTAGTTGATCTGGGTGTCGTCGCCCGAGATGCGCGTGGAGATCGTGCCTCCCGGCGCGGCCTCGTTGTTGACCAGATTCGAGAAGCTGATCGACCAGCTCTGAAGCATCTGGTGGACCTGGGTGGCGTTGTTCGTGAGCGCCTGGGTCAGCGCGGTCGTGTCGAGGGTCAGGTCGCCGCTGATCGAGCTCTGCGACGGCGCCGCCGATCCGGACGCCGCGCCCGTGCTGACGCCGATGTCAAGCATGCTCGAGACGCTGCCGGTGAGCCCGCCGACGGTCGCGTCCATTTGGTTGCGCATGGTGGACAGCAGCTGCTGGAGGTCCGAGTCGCCGAATAGCGTCCCCTGCGTCGGGTCGCTGCTCGAAGGCGGCTGCGCGAGCTGCGTCTGGATCGTGGTGATCGCCGAGTTGTAATCCGTGACGAACTGCTGCACCGCGGTTTGGATGTTCTGGGTGCTCGGCGCCGGCGACCCGACCGTGACGGTCACGGGCGTCGATCCGGTGACGCCGTTCAGGCTGAGCGAGACGCCCGGGATCGTGAAGGTCGCTCCCTGGCCCTGGGTCGGCTGGCCGGTGCCGCCGAGCGAAGCGCCGCTGATCGTGTTCGAGGACGAGTAGTAAGGGCCCGAGCCGTTGACCGTGTACTCGGCGTCGGTTCCCGCCACGTCGTGGCCGGCGTCGACGAGCGCGCTTGGGCTGGCGGTATCGGAGACCTGGATGTAATTGCCGGCGGGCACGCCGGTCTGGCGGTCGGAGAAGACGATCGTGGCCGGGTTGTTGCCCGACGCCTCCTGGGTGACCGTCGCCCACACGGTTGCGTTCGAGTTCGAGTTGATCGCGTTGACGAGATCGTCGGCGCTCGCGCCGGCGGCCAGCGAGAACTGCTGGTTGTCGATCGTGACCGTGTCCGGCGAGCTCTGGCTCGTGAACGTGTACGTCTTCTGCGAGGCGCTGGCCAGCGCGGTCACGCCGATGTTGTAGCCGCCGACGACCGCGCCGTTGTTGGACGTCGCGGTGGCACCGATCAGCGTGGAGTTGGTCGAGTTGATCGTCTGCGTGAGAGCGAACAGCGACGGGTTCCCGAGGGCCTGGGCGTCGCTGGCCACCTTGGTCAGCGCAGCCTGGATCGTCGTCAGCTGCGTATTCATCGACGTCAGCCCAGTCTGCTGATTGGTCAGGTTCGTGACCTGCTGCTGCTGGGCAGCCATCAGCGCGTTGACGATCGCGTTCGTGTCCAAGCCGGACGCCAGCCCGGTCACCTGCAGCGGCGATCCGGTGCCGAGCGAGGTCAGCTGGTCTCCGGTCGAGTATTGGCTGGAGCTGGTGGCCGACGTGCTCGACCCGACTGATTGCGTTGACATGGCCTGTGAACCTCTCTGGCGCTGTTGCTTGGCTTAGTTCGGGGGTGGGCCCTTAGTTCGTGGGGAGCGAGCCGCCCGAGGCGACGTCGAGCACCGTGCTCGCCGGGACCGTGAACAGCAGGTTCCCCTTGGCGTCGTGGATCTCGACGGACAGCTTGCCGGTCGCCTCGTTGACCTTGAAGCGCATCTCGCTGCCGCTCGCCTTCAGGCTGTGATACGCCTGGTTGGCGACGCCGATCGCGTCATGCACCTCGTCGGGAGGGCTGGCGGGGATCGTGTCGACGGTCACCGTGTCCGTGGACTGCGCAGCCGTCGCCGGGACGGCAGTCGGACGCGAGCTGTTGGCCGCTCCTGTCGCGGCGGGCGTCCCGCCCACCGAACCGATATCGAAGCTCATTGCATTCCTCCTTGGATGCGTCGGTTCCTACCTATTGCGCGGGAATCCTTCCCGCTCAGGTGGGGTAATCGAGCGCATCGCCGAGAACTTGAGCGCCTCCTTCGTCTTTCTGTTGAGTTGTCCGCGTCAGGCGGCCTGGGCGAGGATCTCCCGCGCGCCGGAGTTCGTCGGCTCGGCCTTGATGACCTCGCCGGCGAACACCGCCGCGTCCTCGAGCTGTCCGTTGGCCCGGGCGACGCGCGCCAGACCCAAGAGCGCGCGCACGTCCGGACTGGACTCGCATACCGCCATCCACTCCTGGGCGGCCGACTGGAGGAATCCGTGCTTGAGGTACATCACGGCCAGCAGCTCACGCTGCTCGCGCTGAATCAGAGCGGAATGGTTGAGGAGGCCGACGAGCTTTTCGAACGTGTCGAAGTCGTGGGCGGCGAGCAGGGTCTCGAGGATCACGCCGAGCAACGGCGTGGACGCGACCGGCAGCCGTCGAAGCTCCTGCTCGGGGGTTCCGTTAGCGACCTCGACCCAGCCCGCGAACGCCTCGAGGTCGGCCTTCGGTACGCCGGCGCGGGCGGCCCGGGCGGCGGCTGCGGGCGCGCTCTCGAGGTGGCCGGCCGCGATCAGTCCCCAGAGCTCGATCCGGCAGGCCAGCCCGGCGAACGGGTCGTCGTCCGCGACCGGCGCCGCCTCGGCGGCGGCCTCGGTATAGAGGCGCTGATTGAGGAGCGCCTCGGCCAGCTGCACGCGGGCCTGCGAGCTGTTCGGACGGGCGGCCAGGACGGCGCGGAACTGGCCGACGGCCGCGGCCATCGCGCCGTGCCCGAAGAACGTGGTCGCCAGCACGAACCGGGCCGCCGGCGTCAGATCGTCGACCCGAGCCTCGATCTCGGCCGCGATCCGCTCGGCGGGCGTGCCGGTCCTCAGCATCACCGACGCGTACGGAGCGATCACGCCGATCATGTCGGGGTGCTCGCTGATGCACCAGTCGAGCAGCTCCTTCGCGGTCTCGAGCTCGCCCCGGCGGGCGTGCAGCTCGGCCAGCGAGATCCGGGGGAGATAGGTGCCGCCGCCGACCGACGCCCCGAACCACGCCGGCGCGTCACCCATCTCGATGCAGCGCTGCCAGTAGCCGATCGCGTCGTCCTCGCGGTTCATCGAGAGCGCGGCGAGGCCCTGCGCGAACACCATGTCGGTGAAGGTGGGGAAGCGCTCGAGCGCCTGCCCGGCTCGGGCGATCGCCTCGCTCGGGCGCTGGCAGTGGCGCAGCGCGGTGACCAGGCGCTGCAGCAGCGCCGGCACGTAGTCGCGGTCCTCCTGGGCCTGACTCTGCACGAGGCTCCAGGCCTGCTCGTACTGGGTCAGCGCCGAGTTGTAGTCGCCGAGCACCGAGTACTCGGTGCCGAGGTTGAAGTGCAGGAACGCGTCGGCCGGGCTCTCGGCCTGCTGGGCCTTCAGCAGGTCGAGGTTGCGCCGCGACTTCTCCTTGGCGTCGCGGACGGCGCCCAGGTAGCCGTAGTGCTCGATCCGCACCGAGCTCTGTTCGATCCGGCCCGCGGCGTACGTCGGGAGGTTGTGGGCGATCTGCTCGTGCAGACGGCCGGTAAAGCGGTAGTTCGGGCGGTTGCGGAAGACGCGCAGCGCGTTGTTGGTGATCGCGGCGCCGTCGCCGAGCTCGCCGGTGTAGCTGGTCTCGACGAGGTAGAACGCCTCGCGCCACGTGCGTCCGGTGAGCTCTCGTAGGCGGTTCACGTCCTCGGGGACGAGCACCTCGTCGGCGTCGAGGTAGATGATCCAGTCGCCGGTGGCGGCGTCGAAGGACGTGTTCCGGGCGTCGGAGAAGGAGCCGGTCCAGGGTCGTTCGATGACTTCCGCCCCGTAGCTTCGGGCGATCTCGATCGTTCGGTCGGTGGATCCGGTGTCGACGATCACGATCTCGTCGACGGCGGGCGCCACCGCGGCTAGGCAGCGCGGAAGCATCTCCTCCTCGTCCTTGACGATCATGCACAGGCTCAGCTTCAGGTTCTTCGCCGGGCGGGCCTGCTTGGCGATCGCGCGAGCCTTGGTCGCGAGCGCGGGGACCTGCGCGTGAACCGGCCTGAGCGAATGGCCGTTCCGGCTCGCCTCGCGCCGGCGCTTGGCGAGCTCGTCGAGGTTGCGCCTGAGGTGCGGCAGCGCCGGATCGAGGGCGTGCGCTGCCTTGAAGATCGCATGGGCGGCGTCGAGGCTCCACAGCTCGTACAGCGCGACGCCGGCGTAGTTGAGCAGGATCGGCTCGCGCGGCTCGGCCTCGAGCGCGTCGATCGCGCCGGTGGCGACGGCCAGGAACCGCTGCGTGGCCTGCGGGATCGACGTCGCCTGGCCGGCGGCGGCGAGGCCCTCCTCGACGAGGCGGACGCGGGCGTGGTAGCGCGCCTGGGGGTCGGTGTGCTCACCGGCGCGGGCGAACAGCTTCTTGTAGCCGTCGAGGTCGTTGGCGCTCAGATGAGTGCGCGCCTGGGCGCCGAGGCGGGTGCCGAACGCGCCACCGGACTCGGTGGCGCTGAGGGTGTGCAGGCCGGCGCCGGCGGGAGCGCCGGACGAGTCTGCAGGCGTGGATATACCAGTGAGGCGTAGAGCCATTCGAGGGAACCACCTTCCGAGGGGAGAGGCCACCGGGTTCATCGGCACCGGGCGCGAAAGGTTGAGCGGGGGTCACATCCGCACACTCGACGCGATCCCGGAGCCGAATGTGGATTCGGACACGATTACGGGTCGCACGGGCTCGCTCGCCGCCCGTGGGTCGACGAGCGCGCAGTTATGACCCTCGGTTTGAGGCCTTGGCGTCGAGCAGATACGCCCACGCGAGCGTCTCCGCCACCGCGGTCCACAGCGCCGGCGGCACGTCGTCGCCGAGGTCGAGCGCGGCCAGCGCCTCGGCCAGGGCCGGGTCGTGGCGCACGGGCACGCCCGCCTCGCGCGCGGCCGCGATGATCCGGTCGGCGACGAGCCCGACGCCGGTCGCGGTCACCTGCGGGGCGTGCTGGCCCTGCTCGTAGCGGAGCGCGGTGGCGCGCCGGCGCGGCGGCTGCTTGTCCTCGTCAGCCATACGCGTGCTCAGGCATACACGTCGAGCGGCTCGCGCCTGCGCACCACGTCGACGCTCACCGGCCGGCCGAGCGCCGCCGTGAGCGCGTCGCCGAGCTTGCCGGCGTTGTCCAGCGCGAGGTCGAACGGCGGCCCGCCCGCGAGCGTCGCGGATACCCGGAGGTTCTCCGGGTCGAGCTCGAACCGCAGGTCGATCGCGCCGAGCGCCGGCGCGTCGTAGCGGAGGCTGAGCGCGTGCCGGTCCGCGCCCGCCCCCGACCGGGACCCGGCGCTGCCGCCGTCCCCACTGTCACGCTCGGTCACTCGCAGCGCTCCGCCGCCCGGAAGTGGGGCGGCCTCCGCTCCGGTGGCGGGCGGTGGCGTCTGACCGGACAAGCTGAGCTCGACCCGATCGGGGCTCACGTGGGAGACCGTCAGGCGCAGCTCCTGGCCGGCTTGGACGTCCTTGGGCAGCGTCGCGTCGATGACCGCGCCAGCGATGTTGAGCGACCCTCGCCCCAGGCCGTCGGCGGTAACCACTCGCGCCATCAGCGCCCGGCCCGGCGCGATCCGCAGCTCCGCGCCGAGCACGGCCTTGATCAGACGAATGTCCACGTTGATCGGATCCATGCCTCAAGGATGATGCAGGACGGGCGACTACCCGGGGCGATGGATACCGGTCTCTACATCGCAGCGTCCGGGATGCTGGCCCAGCAGGTCAGGCAAGATCAGCTGGCCAACGATCTCTCGAACGCCTCCACGCCGGGGTACAAGACGGACGCCTCGGTCCAGTCGAGCTTCGGCTCGATGCTCCTCTCCAATACCGCGACGGGCCAGCAGATAGGCCAGATCAACACCGGCGTGCAGATGGGCACCCCGGTCACCGACTTGGCCCCGCAGGCGCTCCACTCCACGGGTCAGCCGCTCGACTTCGGGATCGCGGGCACCGGCTTCTTCGCCGTGCGCACGTCGTCCGGCGTCGAGTACACCCGCGACGGGCAGTTCCAGGAATCGGCCGGAGGCCTCCTCGTCGACGGTCAGGGCAACGAGGTGCTCTCGCAGAACGGTGCACCGATCCAGGTCAGCGCGCAGGGGACGGTGCCCGCCTCATCGGTCGGGTGCTTCAACGTGACCAACCCGACCAAGCAGGGCTACAACTACTTCACCGGCACGGCCGCGGGCAAGGGCAGCGGGATCGTCAAGCAGGGCGAGCTCGAGAACTCCGAGGTCGACCCGATCAACACGATGGTCAGCATGATCACCGCGACGCAGACCTACCAGGCCGGCGAGAACGCGATCCAGACAATCGACTCAACGATGCAGGAGAGCTCGCAGTCGGTGGGCTCGCTGGGAGGCTGATAGATGTTCGAAGGTCTTTACGCCGCCGCTTCGGGCATGTCCGCCCAGCAGCAGCAGTTCGACGCCATCTCCAACGACATGGCGAACATCGACACGCCCGGCTACCAGTCGACGATCATGGGCTTCCACGATCTGCTCTACTCGAACGGCGAGTACGGCTCGAACGTCGCCACCGGCGCCGGCACCCAGGCCGAGCAGATGGGCTATGACCAGACCCAGGGCGCGATCCAGAAGACCGGACAGCCGCTCGACGTCGCGATCAACGGGCCGGGCTACCTCGAGGTCCGTCGGCAGGACGGCACGATCGGCCTGACCCGCAACGGCGCGCTCCAGCTCAACGACAAGCGACAGCTCACGACTCAGACCGGGCAGCTCGTACAGCCTCCGATCACGATCCCCGCGGGCGTCGACCCAAGCCAGGTGTCGATCGCGTCGAACGGGACCGTCTCGGTCGGCAAGCAGACGCTGGGCAAGCTCACGCTCGCCGACGTCCCCGCGCCGAACGGACTGGTGGCCGACGGCGACAGCGTCTTCAGCGCGACCACCGCCAGCGGCGCGATCCGGGCCGCCAAGGGCACCTCGGTTCAGCAGGGGGCGCTCGAGGGCTCGAACGTAGACCTGGGCGACGAGATGAGCAAGATGATGGACGCCCAGCAGCAGTACGCGATGGGCAGCCAGGCGATCCAGTACCAGGCCCAGATGCTCCAGATCGCGAACGAGATCAAGCCATGAGCTTCGGGACCATAGGAAGCAGCCTTCCCCCGGTCGACGCCGCCAACGAGCCGGCGGACATCCGCAACGGCAACGCAACCGCGCAGAAGGCCTATCAGGAGGCGCTCGGGTTCGAGGACATCCTCGTCCAGCAGCTCACCCAGGAGCTCGCCTCGACCGTGACCAGCCCGAGCGACGGGAGCTCGAGCGGCGACGGCTCGAGCGACTCGAGCGACTCGAGCGACTCGAGCGACTCGAGCGGCGGGATCCTCGGCTCCGACCCGAGCACCAGCATGTTCGCGAGCATGATCCCGACCGCGCTCACCCAGAGCATCATGTCGAACGGCGGGCTCGGGATCGCATCGCAGCTCGCGCAGGCGATCGATCCTCAGATCGGGACGCCGCAGGGTGAAGCGACGAGCTCGAACAAGACTGTGGGGGCGCAGTGATGGCGACGGCCGAGCTACACCGGGCCGACGCCGCCCTGACCACAGAGGTGATCGCGCATCTCGAGGCCCAGCTGGTCGCCGCCCGGCGGCTGCTCCAGGTCGTCCTCGAGCAGGGTGCCGCGATCCGCAACCGCGACGTCAAGAGCGTCGTGGCGCTGACCGGCGTGCTCCAGGCCGAGCTGTATCACCGCCAGCAGCTCGAGCAGGAGCGGATCGTGCTGCTCGAGCGCGCCGGCGCGCGGCTCGGCGTCCCTGGCGTATCGGTCACGGTCGCGCTGCTCGAGACGCTGATGGATCCCGAGTCGGCGCTCGCCGCCGGCGCCCGGAGCGCTGAGCTTCGCGGCCTGCTCGAGGTCATCCAGCGCGAGCACCACGTCAACCGGGCGCTGATGAGCCAGGAGCTGGCGTTCCTCGATCACCTGCTCAAGCTCGCCGGGATCGCCGGCGATGAGAGCTACAACGCCGGCGGCGACCGGCTGGCCACGACCGCAGCCCAGACCACTGGCCACCGCGTGTTCGACCTGGAGTGCTGAGCGATGACGATCCCGACATACATGGGACTGCAGACGGCGCTGAGCGGTCTCGAGGCCGCTCAGGCGGCGATCGACACCACCGGCCAGAACATCGCCAACGCGAGCACACCCGGCTACTCCCGCCAAGAGGTCAACCTGACCGAGCGCAGCCAGCTGACGATCCCGGCGCTGTCCAGCGTCACCGGCGCCGGCTCGCAGTTCGGAACCGGCGTCGACATCACCTCGATCACCCGCATTCGCGATCAGTTCCTCGACAGCCAGTACCGCGCCCAGAACACGACCGAGAACGGCGAGAACACGTCCTCGACGCTCCTCAGCCAGGTCCAGGCAGGGCTGAACGAGCCGACCTCGAGCGGCCTGTCGGGCACGCTCGACCAGTTCTTCACGAACTGGGCCTCGCTGGCCTCCACGCCCGGGAGCGCCGGCGCCCAGCAGGGCGTGCTCGGCCAGGGCGCGGCCGTCGCGGACACGCTCAACTCGCTCTCGGGGCAGCTCGGCACGCTCGAGTCACAGGTCACGAGCCAGTACGACACGCTGACCGACCCCACGAACGGCGCGGTCGCGAGCGACGCCAACCAGATCGCCCAGCTGAACGGCCAGATCGCCCAGGCGCAGGCCGCCGGGATCAACGCCAACGCGCTGGAGGATCAGCGCGACAACGTGATCGACGACCTGTCCCAGTACTCAAACGTGAACGTCACCACCCAGTCCAACGGGATGGTGAACGTGAGCTTCGGAAACGCCGCGATCGCGGCGCAGAACGGCACTCCCGATGGAACGCCGCTGGTCAACGGGACCAGCGTCGACCTGACCGACAACCTGAGCGACTCGAATCTGAGCGGCTCGGGGGGGACGCTCGGATCGCTGCTCGGGCTGTACGACGCGACCACCGACACCGGCCAGATCGCGACCTACTCGAGCCAGCTCGACACCGTCGCCAATCAACTCGCGACCACGGTCAACAGCGCGATCGCCGGTGCCGACCCGGCCGGCGCGACGGCCCCGCCGTTCTTCACCGGGACGACCGCGGCCACGATCGCGGTGAATCCGGCAGTGACGGCGAGCGCCACGAACCCGCCCTACACAACCGCCGAGGCGAACGCCGTCGCGGGCCTGAGCAACGGCACCGCGCAGCAGTCCTACAACGCGTTCGTCACCGGGGTCGGAAGCGACGTCCAGTCGGCCCAGAATGCCCAGTCGACCGCGCAGTCGCTGCTCACCGCGATCGGCAACCAGCGCCAGAGCATCTCCGGTGTCTCGCTCGACGAAGAGATGACCAACCTCATTCAGTTCCAGCAGGCCTACCAGGCCTCGGCGCGTGTGATGAGCACGATCAACGACACGTTCACCTCGCTGCTCGGCATGGTCTCGGGGTGATCTAGATGATCGGGCGCATCACAAACCAGATGTCCGCACAGATGACGCTGTCCGGCATCGAGACCGCGCTGGACCGACTCGACACGACCCAGCAGGAGCTGTCGACCGGCAAGCAGATCAACCAGCCCTCAGACAACCCGTCCGGGACCGCGCTGACGCTCCAGCTGAATACAGAGCTCTCGAACCTGGGCAGCTACTCGAGCCAGGTCACCGACGGCACCGGCTGGTCGCAGGCGAGCACCGCCGCGATGTCGGACATCACGAACGCGGTCCAGCGGATCCAAGAGCTCACGGTCGAGGCGGCCAACGGCACCCAGACCACCGCCGACATGCAGGCCTCCGCGCAGGAGGTCAACCAGCTGATCGACGAGATCAAGCAGGACGCGAACACGCAGTACAACGGCCAGTACGTGTTCTCGGGCTCCGCCACGTCGACCCAGCCCTATCAATCCGGGAGCAACGACGCTTACGCCGGCAACACCGCGACGGTAAGCCGGACGATCGGCCCGAACACGACGCTCACCGTGAACGCGAACCTCCAGTCGGTGCTCGGGACGGGCCAGACCGTCTCGGGGCAGCCCGCCGGCGATGGCCTGCTGCTGAACACCCTGCGCAACATCTCCGATGCCATGCAGTCCGGCGACAGCAGCGCGGTGAACGCCGACATGTCCCAGCTCACCACGAACTTCAATTCGCTCACGGGGCTGTCGGCCAACGTCGGCGCCGTCCAGGATCGGCTCCAGATGGCCTCCTCCCGGATCGAGACCATGCAGAACAGCGACACGCAGGTCCTCTCCAACACGCAGGACGCCGACATGGCGTCGACCGAGATCAGCTACTCGACGCAGCAGGCGGCACTGACCGCGGCGCTCCAGGCGGGCGCCAGCATCGTCCAGCAGTCGCTGATGAACTTCCTCGGCAACGGCTAGAGTACGCCCCGCCTTGTCGCTCACGATCGAGAGTTCGCGCTTCGGGCGCGTCGAGATCGAGCCTGAGACGGTCCTCGAGTTCCCCGAGGGCCTGATCGGTCTCGGTGGTTCGCGCTACGCGCTGCTCGGGAACGCCCCCGACGCGCCGTTCCTGTGGCTCCAGTCGCTCGAGGACCCGTCGCTGGCGCTGCCGGTGACCAACCCGCACCGCTTCTTCCAAGGGTTCGCGGTCGAGGTGGTCGACGAGGACGCCGAGCGCCTCGGGTTCGACGGCGCGAGCGCGATGGACGTGTACGTGACCGTGCGCGCCGCGCCGGCGCTGGAGGACTTCACGGCCAACCTCAAGGCGCCGATCCTGGTGCGGGCCGGTCAGGCCTACCAGGTGATCAACCAGGCGCCCGGCTGTGATCTCCGCGCGCCGCTATTCGCGGCCCCCGACGGGGACACCGCGGCGCAAGGCTCCGACTCGGCATGCTGAGAATCAGCCGGCGCGCCGGCGAGCGGATCATGCTCGGCGACGACACGATCATCGAGGTCCTCGAGGTCCGGGGCCAGACGGTCCGGATCGGGATCGATGCTCCCCGGGCGGTGCCGGTCTACCGCGAGGAGATCTGGATCGAGGTCAAGCGCGAGAACCAGGCCGCCGCCGAGGCAGCGGCGGCCAGCGGCGACCTGCCCGACTTCCCGGCTAAGCCACCTCGCTGAACAGCGCCTCGTCGGCCTCGAGCTCGACGCGGAGCTTCTTCGTGATCTGCCCGTGGATCTGGCAGACGCGGCTCTCGGTGACGCCGAGGATCTCGCCGATCTCGCGCAGGGTCAGGTTGTACACGTACAGGAGCACGGCCACCTTGCGCTCGCGCTCGGGGAGCCGCTCGAACGCCTTGCGGAACCGGTCCTTGGCCTCGTCGCGCATCGCCGCGTGCTCGGGATCGCAGTCCAGGTCGTCCGAGTGCAGTGTGTCGATCCGCTCGATCGTCGTATCGTCCTCGGCGAGGACCACGGTGTTGAGCGATCCCACGTGGGAGCGGGCAATATCGTCCTGGCGGGTCATCAGGTCCTTGGCGGAGATCCCGAGCGACTCGCTCAGCTCCTCGCGGGTTGGCTTACGGCCGTACAGGCCGACGAACTGCTCGTTGGCCTTGTTGATGTCGCGGTCCCAGCGGCGCAGCGAGCGCGGCGCCCAGTCGTTGCGGCGAAGCTCGTCAAGCACCGCGCCGTGGATACGGGTCCACGCGAACTGCTCGAGCGTCGCGCCCTTGTTCGGGTCATAGCGGTCGATCGACCGGATCAGAGCCTCGAGGCCGCACGAGATGAAGTCCTCGACCTCGCAGCGGGCCGGGATCTCACGCGCCTTCTTGTACACGATGTACTTGACCATCGGCGCGAACGTCAGCACCAGGCGGTCGCGAATCCGCGCGTCGCCGGTCGTCTTGTACGACTGCCACAGTTCGAGCGTCTCCTGCGCCGACATCCGGCCGCTCTTGTCCTTCGCCTTCCGCATTTACAGGACTCCGTATTCTCGAGGGAAATTGGGGGCCGGGCTCAAGTTCCGGCTTGCGGGAATGACATCGGCCAAAGCGCGTCTGTATACATCCGCGCCGGCCCGCAACCCCGGTCCGTAGTTACCCGCAACGTGGCCCGCAACAGCTCACAAATCCTCCTTTTACGTGGCATCAATATCGGTCCGAGCAAGCGGATCGCGATGCCCGAGCTGCGGGTGCTGCTCACCGATGCGGGGTTCGAGGACGTTCAGACGTATGTGCAGAGCGGCAACGTGGTGCTGTCTTCTGGGGCGTCGCCAGACGACCTCGCCGCGCGGGCTTCGTCGCTGATCGAGGAACGGTTCGGATTTGACGTCGACGTGATCGTGCGAACCGCGGACGAGCTCGCTTCGGTGGTGCAGGCGAACCCGCTCGCCGACATCGCGGATAACCCCAAGCGCTACCAGGTCAGCTTCTGCGACGGAGAACCGGACCCGGCGGCTGTCGAGAAGATCGCCGCCGCGGCGGCTCCGGCGGAGCGGCTCGTGGCGATCGGGCGCGAGCTGTACGCGTGGCATCCCGACGGCGTCGGGCGCTCGAAGATGTGGAACAAGCTTGCGGGCAAGACGCTCGGCGTGCGCGCCACCGCGCGCAACTGGACGACCGTGACGACCCTGCTCGAGATGGCTCAGGAGGGCTGATTGAGGCGCTACACGATCGCGGACGTATTCACCGACGTCCCGCTCCAGGGCAACCAGGTGGCGGTGTTCACCGACGCCACCGGGCTGAGCGCCGAGACCATGCAGCGCGCTGCTCGCGAGATGAACCTGTCCGAGACCGTGTTCGTGCTGCGCTCCTCGGAGCCGGGGGCGCATCTGCGCGTGCGGATCTTCACGCCCGCGACCGAGCTCCCGTTCGCCGGCCACCCGGTGCTGGGGACGGCGTTCGTCGTCGGCCGCGCGATGGGTTCGAACGTGGTCCGGCTCGAGACCGGCCTCGGCGTCGTGCCGGTGACGCTCTCGCGCGACGACGGCGGCCCGCCGTACTACGGCGAGATGGAGCAGCTCGTCCCGGCGGCTGAGCCGTTCGACGCGGTCGACGAGGTGCTCGCCGCGCTCGGGGTCGGCGAGTCCGTGCTCCCGGTCGAGGTCTACCGGAACGGCCCCGTGTTCGTATACGTCGCGCTCGAGAGCGAGGACGCGGTCGCGGCGGTGCGCCCCGACCTGCGCGCGCTCGAGCAGCTTGGCGCCTACGGCGTCAACTGCTTCGCGGGGTCGGGCGACCGGTGGAAGACGCGGATGTTCGGGCCCGCGCTCGGTGTGGCCGAAGACCCCGCCACCGGGTCGGCGGCGGGGCCGCTCGCCGTGCACCTGGTGCGGCACGGCCGGATCGAGCTAGGGGCGGACATCGAGATCGTCCAGGGAGTCGAGATCGGGCGGCGGTCGGTGCTGCGGGCGCGTACGGAGGGCACGGGTCGCGTCGAGCGCGTGTTCGTCGGCGGGTCAGCGGTGATCGTGGCGCGCGGGGAGTACCGCCTCGATTAGGGCTGCCTTGCCGGCTGCCTTGCCGGCTGCCTTGCCGGTCTTGCGTGCCGGTGGGATACTCGGACGACCGGTCCATCTCTCTGGAGGTGACTCATGTCAGAGCCGGCTAACGTCCTCGTCGTAGCGCACCAGACCGCGGCGACCAGTGGTTTGCTGGACGCGGTCTCCGAGCGCGCGCAGCGCAGTCCGGCCAGGTTTCATCTCGTGGTGCCGCGCCAGGCGCACGGCATGCACAAGTTCGTCGACCCGCAGGACGCCAGCGCGGAGGAGGCCAATCAGGTGTTGGCGGTGGCCCTGCCGAAGCTCTCGGAGGCCGCCGGCCACGATGTCACCGGCAGCATCGGCGATGCCGAGCCGCTGATGGCGATCCACGACGCCGTGAACCTCGGCAACTACGACGAGATCATCATCTCGACGCTGCCGCTGGGGATCTCGCGCTGGTTGAAGCTCGACCTCGTCAGCAAGGCGAAGGGTCTGGGCCTCCCGGTCATGCACGTGGAGGCTCCGAGCAAAGTGGAGGCTGGCGCCACCGCGTAGGGCACGCGCCGCTCTGGCACGCGGCGCTCGAAAATCAAAAGGTGTGTCATCCGGCGTAGGGCTGGGTAGGGAACTCGCTGAGGAGAGTCCATGCTGCGATTGCACCCAGCCACGATCGACTATGTGATCATCGCGATTTACTTCGTGGTGGTGCTCGGAATCGGGTTTGTCGCCCGGCTGTCGATCAAGACCGATCTCGACTTCTTCCTGTCCGGGCGCTCACTGCCCGCGTGGATCACCGGCCTGGCGTTCATGGCCGCGAACCTGGGCGCGCTCGAGATTCTCGGTCAGTCGGCCAACGGCGCGCAGTACGGAGTGTCAGCGGTCCACTACTACTGGATCGGCGCGGTGCCCGCGATGGTGTTTCTCGGCATCGTGATGATGCCGTTCTACTACGGGGCGAAGGTCCGATCCGTTCCCGAGTACCTCCGCCTGCGCTTCGGCAACGCCGCCCACATCTTCAACGCGTTCACTTTTGCCGTCGCCACCGTGCTGATCGGCGGTGTCAACCTGTTCGCGCTCGCGCTGATCATCCACCTGCTGCTCGGGTGGCCGGTCGGCGGCTCGATCCTCGCCGCCGCGGCGATCGTCTTGATTTACATCACGCTCGGAGGACTGACCTCGGCGATCTACAACGAGGTGCTCCAGTTCTTCATCATCTGCGCCGCGCTGATTCCACTCACGATCGTCGCGCTGCACTCGATCGGTGGCTGGTCCGGGCTCGAGCACCGGATCAAGGCGCTTCCCGCGCTCGGCAACGCCGGCCTTAACGCGTGGAAGGGACTCAGCATCCATCACCCGACCAACCCGCTGAAGGCAAACTGGATCGGGGTGGTGTTCGGCCTCGGCTTCGTCGTCAGCTTTGGCTACTGGACGACCAACTTCGCCGAGGTTCAGCGCGCGCTGTCGGCAAAGAACCTGTCCGCCGCGCGGCGGACTCCTCTGATTGCAGCCTACCCAAAGGCGTTCCTGCCGCTGATCATCATCCTGCCCGGCCTGATCGCAGTGGCCACCGTGCACGGTCTCGGCGTCGGCAAGAACCTGTCACTGCAGTACAACACCGCGATCCCGCACCTGATCGCCCAGTATTTCCCTGAGGGGATGCTCGGAATCGCGATCGTCGCGCTGATCGCGGCGTTCATGGCCGGCGTCGCCGCGAATGTCACCGCGTTCAACACGGTGGTGACGTACGACCTGCTCCAGGACTATGTCTGGAAGGACCGCTCGCCGGAGTTCTACGTGCGCTGGGGCCGTCTGATAACGGTCGCCGGGATTCTCATCTCGATCGCCACGGCATTCGTCGCCAAGGGCTACTCGAACATGATGAATTACATCCAGACGCTGTTCTCGATCTTCAACGTCCCACTGTTCACCACGTTCATCGTCGCCATGTTCTGGAAGCGAGCGACCGCGTGGGGCGGGTTCTGGAGCCTCGTCGCCGGGACCGCGACCGCGTATGGGGTGAACCGTCTGGCCGCTTACGGAGTGATCTTCCACTTCGGGTCGGCGCTGAGCGCGAGCTTCTGGCAGTCGATCTGGGCGTTCGTCGTCGGCACCGTGGTCTTGGTGGCGGTGTCACTCGTGACCAAGCCCAAGCCCCGCGAGGAACTGCGCGGGCTTGTCTGGGGGCTCACGCGTAAGGACGAGCGCGAAGTCGACGCTGACCCTCGCGACCGGTTGTGGTGGCGTTCCCCGGCCCTGCTCGGCGGCGTCGTGATCGCGATCGTGATCGTGCTGAACATCATCTTCATCTAGGTAGGAGCCGCTCGTGTCATCAACTCCGTCGAAGCGAATTCGCTGGCCACGTCCGTCGTCGCGCACCGAGCCGATGATGCCGACGGGCGAGAGCGAAGAGGACGAGGCCGACGCGACGCGGGCGGCGAACCGGTTTGACATCCGCCGGCTGATCGGCGGCCTGTTCTGCCTCTACGCGCTGATCTTGGTGGTGCTCGGCATCTTCGGGTCGCACACGGTGAAGAACAAGGCGGCCGGGATCAACGTCGACCTGTGGACGGGCATCGGGATGCTCATCGTCGGCCTGCTGATGATCTTCTGGGCGCTCAGCCGGCCGGTCCGGCCCGAGCCGACCGAGACCCGTGGCCAGGGGTCGGGGCGGATCCGGCGCGCGCCGGCGACGTAGCCTAGTGGTGTTCGATCACGCGGTCGATCAGGCCGTAGTCGACGGCCTCGTTGGCCTTGAAGAAGCGGTCGCGCTCCATGTCGGCGTGCACCTGGTCGATCGACTGCCCGGTGTGGTGTGCGTAGATCTCGTCGATTCGCTTGCGGATGTTGAGGATCTCGCGGGCATGGATCTCGATGTCGGTCGACTGGCCTTCGAACCCGGCGGAGGGCTGGTGGATCAGGATCCGGCTGTTCGGCAACGAGAATCGCTTGCCCTTGGTGCCGCCGGTCAATAGCAGCGAGCCCATCGACATCGCGATCCCGACGCAGATCGTCTGGATGTCGGGCTTGATGAACTGCATCGTGTCGTAGATCGCGAGGCCCGAGTAGATCGAGCCGCCGGGACAGTTGATGTAGATCGAGATGTCCTTGTCGGGGTCCTGGGACTCAAGGTGCAGCAACTGCGCCACCGTCAGGTTCGCGATCGTGTCGTCGATCGGCGTGCCGAGGAACACGATCCGCTCGTTGAGCAGGCGGCTGTAGATGTCGAACTCGCGCTCGCCGCGCGCGGTCCGTTCAATCACCATCGGAATCAGGGGCATGGCTTGCAGCGTAGTCGGTTCATGGGAGGACCACGGCCGCGCCCTCGAAGCGGCCGGCTCTGAGGTCTGTGAGTGCCTGCTCGACCCGGTCTAGCGGGTACGTCGTAGTCGTCGTGCGGACCGGGACCTGCGGCGCGATCGCAAGGAACTCCTCGCCGTCCTCGCGGGTGAGATTGGCGACCGAGCGGATGCTGCGCTCGCCCCAGAGGATCTCGTACGGGAAGCTCGGGATGTCGGTCATGTGGATGCCGGCGCACACGACGGTGCCGCCGGGGGCGAGGGTTTTCAACGCCTGCGGGACGAGCTCGCCGGCGGACGCGAAGATGATCGCGGCGTCGAGCTGTTCGGGCGGCGGTTCGGTGGAGGATCCGGCCCAGGTCGCGCCGAGGCTTCTGGCGAATTCCTGGGTACGTTCGTCGCCGGCGCGCGTAAAGGCGAAGACCTCGCGGCCCTGGTGGACCGCGACCTGGCAGATCTGATGCGCGGCTGAGCCGAACCCGTACAGGCCGATTTTCGTGGCGTCCCCCGTGAATCTCAGGGCGCGGTAGCCGATCAGGCCGCCGCACAGGAGCGGCGCGGCCTGCTCGTCGGAGAGCTCATCGGGGAGTTCGAGGCAGTAGCGCTCGTCGGCGACGGTCAGCTCCGCGAAGCCGCCGTCGATGTCACGGCCCGTGAATTTCCCGTTCACGCACAGGTTCTCGCGGTTGCTTGTGCAGTAGCGGCACGTGCCGTCGGTCCATCCGAGCCACGGCACGCCGACGCGACGACCGTCGTCGGTGATGCCGACGATCTGGTGGCCGAGCACGACCGGCAGCTTCGTCGCCTCGATCTCGTGGTCGCGCAGGTGAAGGTCGGTGCGGCACACCGCGCACGCGCGGATTTTCAAGCGCAGCTGGCCGGGGCCCGGTTCTGGGTCGGGGAGCGTGGTCGGCTTGACCGGCTCGCCCTGGCGCTCGAGGATGACGGCGCGCATCGGTCGGTCCCGGGTCGTCTGCTCTCAGGTGACGACCGCGTCGAGCCACGCCCGGCGCGTGGTGTGGAGCGCCGGAGCGGTCCCGTCGGCGAGCTCCGTGCGCACCTCGCCGAGCGTCCCGTAACGCTCGGCGACCACATTGTGCTGGTGGATCGTCTCGAGGTTGACCTGGCGGGCGGACACGAACGCGGCATCGTTGAGGTCGGGGAAGGCGTCGACCACGCCGCGGATCATCTCGCGCACGCAGTCCTCGACGAACCGCGGGCGGCGGTGCGCCTTCTCGACGACGTGGGCCTCATCGGAGCGTTTCATCAGCTCGTAGATCTCGGACGACATCGCCTGCTCGACGATCTCCAGGAGCGTCGACGCCTCGATCTCGTCGTCGCACAGCTCGGTGCACCCGATGTGGAGGGTCCCGAGCCCGCGCTGATTGTGGGTCGCTACGGGGACGGCCTCGAGGATCTTGTCGATGTCGTCGTCGTTGAAGCCTTCCGATTCGAGCCGGTGGCGTGATTGGGTCGCGACCAGCTCCTGCGCGCACGGGCACGCGGTGATGCCCTGCGCGGTGACGCCGATCAGCCGGCGGGTGCCGAGCTCGGTGGTCACCGCCGAGCCGTGGAGCGTGTACAGCTCCTGCGTCTGGATCCCGCTGAGCGGCGCCGGCTTGTGCTCCGGAAAGCGCGCCTCGATGGTCACCTCGGCACGGCGCGCGTGCTGGCGGGACCGCACGAGCTGGGCGATGTGCTCGGCCAGCGTCTCGGCCTTGAACGTCGACTCGCCGAGGACGACCTCGCCGATCGCGTCGTTGACCACCTCCTCGAACCGCGACATGTGCGCGCCCTTCTGATCCGGGCCGAGCTCGACGACGCACTCGAAGCGCGCCGAGAACAGCTGCTCCGAGCCGTTCTGCTGGATGCGGATCACCTTCTCCACGTCGGTGACGCCGACGCGCGAGAGGCTCAGCTGGACCGCCGGCCGCCGTGCCTGCACGTCCGTTATGGAAACAATCGGGGATCGGTTCGAGGTCATGCGGTCCCCTACAGCGTAGACAGCGCGCCGATTGGGCCCCCGGATTCCCTGGACATCGGCGGGGTTTGTGGTATCACTCCTTCCCGGCGCATTTGGGAGACATCGAGAGAGAGGGCCGGCAGAAGCGCCCCGGGCCGGGGGCATCTGGTGGCCTGCTTTAGGGAGGAGCTCAGGGGCGAGTGAGCGATAAGTCGACGATCCTGTTGAGCGATGACGCTCCGATCACGGAGCTCGAGGAGCTGCGTCCGCTGATCGCCGAGGGTCAGGAGCGCGGCTACCTGACGATCGACGAGATCCAGACGTGGCTCGAGGAGTCCGAGGTCAGCAAGGAGCAGGTTCAGGAGCTCCACGCGTACCTCGACGACCAGGGGATCGATGTCGTCGACGGCGACGGCCGTCCGGCGAAGTCCGAGGGCTCGAGCGTCGAGGCGAGCGCGGCGGCGGCATCCGAGCCGCGGCCCGAGCAGTCCTCTTCGAAGAAGGTGGAGATCGATCTCACGGTTGAGCCGAGCCTCGACTCGCTGCGGCTGTACCTGCGCTCGATCGGCCGCGTGCAGCTGCTGACCGCCGAGCAGGAGGTCTCGCTCGCGCGCCGCATCGAGCGCGGCGACATGATGGCCAAGCAGCGGATGATCGAAGCCAACCTGCGGCTGGTGGTGTCAATCGCCAAGTCGTACCTCGGCCGCGGTCTGACCTTCCTGGATCTGATCCAGGAGGGGTCGATGGGCCTGATCCGCGCGGTCGAGAAGTTCGACTACCGCCGCGGCTACAAGTTCTCGACATACGCCACCTGGTGGATCCGCCAGGCCGTCACGCGGGCGATCGCCGACAAGGGCCGGACGATCCGCATCCCGGTCCACATGGTCGAGAAGCTCAACAAGGTCGTGCACGTCGAGCGTCAGCTCGTCCAGCAACTCGGGCGCGAGCCGACCTCCGAGGAGATCGCAGCCGAGCTCGAGACCAACGTCCGCGAGGTTCGCGACGTGCTGCGCATGGCCCAGCAGCCGGTGTCGCTCGAGAAGCCGATCGGCGAGGAGGAGGAGTCCGAGCTCGGCGACTTCGTCGAGGATCAGACCGCCGAGTCGCCGTTCGAGCTGGCTTCGGAGAGGCTGCGGCGCGAGAACCTGCGGCGGGCTCTGGCGGCGCTGCCGGAGCGCGAGCGCGAGGTGATCGAGATGCGCTTCGGCCTGACCGGCGAGCGGCCGTACACGCTCGAGGAGGTCGGGCGGGCGTTCAACGTCACCCGCGAGCGGATCCGGCAGATCGAGAACCACACGCTCAAGAAGCTCGAGGCGCTGCCCGAGGCGCAGCGTCTGCGCGACGCGTCCTAGCCGGCGCGCGGTGGCCGGCGGGTCGTTGCCGGCGGGTCGTTGCCGGCGGGTCGTTGCCGGCGCCTCGTGGCCGGCGCCTCGTGGCCGGCGCCTCGTCGCGCGATTGTTTGTAGCAGAATTGTGGCAATTTCCAGGACTTTTACGTCCGGTGGGGGACGTATGATGCTCGTATGGAATCGGTCTGGACACCGCGGCGGCAGGGGGATGCCGGCGAGCTATCGGCGATGCAGTGGCTGGTCGGCGCAGGGGCGATCGTGTGCAAGCCCTTGTTCGAGAATCCGAACTACGACCTCGTTGCCGATTTCGGCGATCGGTTGGTGCGAGTGCAGGTCAAGACTTCGAGCTACTGGCGCAACGATCGCTGGGAAGTGATGCTCGCGACACGCGGTGGCAATCAGAGTTGGAGCGGCCTCGTGAAGACTTTGGATCCAACCCGCTGCGACTGGCTCTTTGTGCACGCAGGCGATGGTCGGCGCTGGTACGTACCTGCGCGGGCGCTCGGCGGGCGTAGCCACATCCTGCTCGGAGGGCCCAAATACTCCGAGTACGAGGTTCAGTCAGGGCAGCCGCTTCCGGCGCGGCCACCCCCATTGGACGCGGCTTCGTAGCAACGGCGACGTTACACTCAGCGCCCTCGGCGGGATTCCCGAGCGGTCAAAGGGACGAGACTGTAAATCTCGCGGCTCAGCCTTCCCAGGTTCGAATCCTGGTCCCGCCATCGGCAGGTTTCGGGCGTTGCGCTTAGTCCCGGCGTGAGCCGAGCGCGAAGCCCTCGAGCGCCACCGTCCCGCTGAGCACGCGGAGCGTGAGGCGGTGGTGGCCGACGGCGGCGCGCGCGACGAACAGCACCTGGCGCGCGCGGGTGCGGGCCGAGTGGAGATCGATCGTATGGCTGTGGCCGTCGAACGTGACGCGGACGCGGCCGCCGTGCGGCGAGCGCTCGCCGATGACCGCGAGCTCGCCCCCGACGTAGCCAACCGTGAACGCGGCGCCGGGCGTGGAGCTGACGATCGCACGGCCTTCCCACGCGCCACGAAGCCGGCGGGCATGCCACGCGCCGCGGTACCTGCTGCCGGCGGGG
>Ga0335072_10004033_pt1 | contig 21939 bp, 20 predicted proteins | sample Lox_Sample_21_FD_206725 | JGI IMG/M metagenome (GOLD analysis project Ga0335072, IMG submission 206725) | Soil microbial communities from Loxahatchee National Wildlife Refuge, Florida, United States - Lox_Sample_2.1 | ecosystem: Environmental > Terrestrial > Soil > Wetlands | place: USA...
TGTCTCGCATTCGATATTGAGCGAGATAAGGTGCCAGGAGCCCAGATTATAGGAGTACCAGCCATCTCCGACTCCGACTGGGCCCCCCGCCGGTGCTGTGTTGTCTCCAAGTCCGCCCGTTTGCTCGAAGTGCCCCGCCTGCCCATCCGAATTCGGGACGGGCTGGGTGAAGGTACCGCCGGTATCGGGGTTGTCGGCGATGGTAGCCGTCATCATGGTTCCATCGGCGTTGTGCTGGACGCCATTGAAGTAGGAGAAGTAGCCGTAGCCGGCAACGCCGATTGCGCCGTGCTCGGTATAAAACTCGTGGTTGCCAGGCGCGGGCCGCGTAATAAATTTGAAAGCGCCATAGGTCAGTTCGTACGAGTTCTCAAAGTCCGAATATTGGCCTACCTGGTATTGCTCATCTCCGAGAAGCGCGACGAGGGCAGGCTTCATATTCTCGATCTGCTTCGCGGTGGCCGCCTGGGATGCGTACAGATTCTGAGCGGTGTCTTCGCTGCAGTTTTCACCCGCCTTCTCACCGCTCGGCTCCTCGCCTGGCTGGCAGGAGACGTCGCCGACCACCGCCAACACTGGAGGCCGCTCCAGTTTGTTGTACGGCCACGGATTGTCGTTCGGCGCCGAATTGCCGTTCAGCCACTGATTGTCGACCTGCCAAGAATTGTCGTTCGACCGTTGACTGTCGTTGGAGTTTTGATTCTGTGCCTCGGCGCCAACTGCAAATGTCAGCACCGAGGCGACCGCTCCTACGAGCACCGCCGCTCGGAAACTTCCCCGGATCGTCTTCATGCGGTTCCTCCCTTTCGCACTTGTTGTCGGATGGTTGCGAAACCCATGCTTTTTAACCTTTCGATATTTCTGGCGTGTTTGCAGCGTGTGAATAAAACTCACATCAACAGTGGGGAGGCGGGGTAGCCAATCTGCCGCAAGAGTGGCTCTGACACCGCTGGTTTAAACTGTGCCGCTGCACGGATGCACAACCGGAGGCTTCGCAGAATCGCCACCTCGTCCGGATTGCAGGCGACGCGGCACTTAGGTGTAGCGAAACAGCGCCTTGAAACCAAAGTCCATATGCTGCTGGATATGGCAGTGAAACAGCGTGAGGCCCGGCTGGTCGGCGACCAAATCCACGGAGACGCGCCCAAATGCGGGAACAATCACCGTATCCTTGATGATGCCGGCAGTCGGCTTGCCGTTGAACTCGACAAGCTCGAACAGGTGCCGGTGGATGTGCAGCGGGTGGGAATCGTCACTGCGATTGCGAAACACCAGCCTGTAGCGACCTCCCTGCCGGAATAGGAATTCACGTTGATGCGGATATTCCTTGCCGTTGACGAGCCAGTGATTGATTCCATGGGGCCCGCCTGGCACTTTTTCAAAGACCATGTCGATGGTCTGGTCTGGCACGGGATGCGGCGAGGCCTTGCCAAAGATTGTATAGTCCCAACGCGCCTTCTGAGGCGGAAGCCATTGCGCGCGCTGCTGCTGCTGATTGGCGTACTCCACCACGATGCCCATGCCGGATTGCCGCGCGACATTGCGCAGCGCCCCTAGTATCCAAACACCCGGCCGATTCATTTCCACGATCGCATCGACGCGCTCGCCCGGGGCGATCTCGACGACATCAACCGGCTGAGGCGCGGGCACGAGATTGCCGTCGAGAGCGATCACCTGAAAACGGTGACCCGAAAGAGCTATGCGATGAATTTGCGAAGCGCTGGCGTTCAGCAGATGCATTAGGATGCGCTGACCCAAACGCACGCGGAGGGGTTCCCCCGCACCTAGAATCTTGTCGTTGATTGAGTAAAGAGGAGCGCTGACTTCGAGCCCGTTGGGACGCGGGTCTGGAGTGGCGGGTTTTTCGGGCGTCGGATCGCTGGGATTCGGCTGCTCCTCGTCCGGGTCAATCGTGGTCAGAAAAGGCTCCCATTCACGCAGCGCAAGAAAAACTTCTTGATCGTAGAGCCCAGGGTCATTCGCCGAATCGATCATGAGAAACCCGAACTGGCCCGTGTAGGCGCCGCGATGCAGATCCATCATGGCCGCGGTGTGCGAGTGGTACCATCGCGAACCCGCGGGCTTGGCCACGAACTGATAGCGCCGGCGGCCATGCGGGGGTACTGGAGGTGTACCTTCTTCCTCCACTCCATCCACGTCCGAGGGAACGAACAAACCGTGCCAATGCACGTATTCGGGAACGTCCGTGTCGTTCACAACCTCCACGGCGACGCGCTGGCCCACTCGGACGCGGAGCAAAGGACCTGGGACCTTGTTGCTGTAACCGATGGTGCTGATTACGACCTGGGGGGCCAGTTCGACCGTCATTGGTGCGATCCGCAAAGTGAAATCCGCCGCGCGCTCGTGTGTCTCCGGTTCTAAGGCCGCCGCCATCGGATGCGCTAGCGACTGCGCGAACGCGGGCCGCAGCTTGCCTGCGCCCTCCGCGATCACCGTGGCGCATCCAAGCCGTACAAAATCCCTTCGGTTCATGTGAACCTCTTACGCGTTGCAAACGCCAACGCGAAGCGACTGCGCCCTACGAGCGCTGTCGCCACGAAAATCGCCCGTGGGCATTTTGCCATTCTTCCCTTCAGCTGTTGGTTGAATGGTTGGAAAAAACAAACATTCTAAGCGTTCTCAGAAACGACCGTAAGGAGTTTCTTGGCCAGTCTCGGAGTGCTCTACGCGGGATCTCCCCGGTGTGTGAGGCGATTCCCTGGTTAAGGCCCGACTCTGGGTAACTTCCGGTTTGCCGAAGATACGGGAGTGATCGCTTGACGGCTCGAATTGAGATGCGGAGTGTGCGCACTGCTGGCTGCAGATTCAGATAGATTGCCGGCAGGCGGGAAGGGCAGGCCGACGGCTGAGCAAGCGCCGCGGCTTGCACGGCGTCAGCACGAGTCCGGCCGTCTACATAATCGCGACCGCTACATTTGGGCCGTGGCCACATCCTTCTTCGCCGCGCTTGCGCCGATGTCCTGCGTTTGCGGGAGGAACTTGACTTGCTCGAATCCATTCGAACGGAACCACTTTCGCACTTCTTCGCCGGAGTGGTAGTGCATGAACTCGGGCGAGAGGACGTCGTAAAACGAGAATGCGGTCGAGTCCAATCGGTGGCGGATGTGAGTGATTCCCGCAAATTCCCGGATTTTGTGAAAGCAGTAGAGCGGAACGGCAAGTCCCCAAGAAAGGCCATACAGCACGGGCGGCGGCAGGAGGTATGGCTTGCTCAGGACCTTTCTTGCGAATCGGTACGGAGTGAACATTCGGCTGGAATAGACCCATATATATATCCGACCTCCCGGCCTGACGAGATTCGAAATGCTGCCGAAGCCCTGGGCCGTTTCCGGCGTGTGGTGGAGGACACCGGCGCTCCAGACATAGTCAAATGCCTCCGCCCGAAATGGAGGGCGCAAGAGATCACCCTGAACAATATGCACGTTGGGAAGATCCTTGCAGCGGTGGTAGGCTGCCTTGGCTGCGTCGCTGAAATCAAGGCCAACAATCGTGGAATTCCGGCCAATTTTCCCCAAGTTGGCCGTCAACCGGCCTGAGCCGCACCCAGCATCGAGAACAAACTGGTTTGTCAAGCGCTCCCAGTGAGGGAGGTCAAACGCGTCTTTGAAACGCTGCAATTCTTCTTCCTCAGTCTGGCCATAGACGGTATCGTCCTCGAATCGTCCTTGGGCATGCAGAGTCCATTCCCGGCCAAAGGATTCGCGAGTTCTCTTCGATCGAATGTCTTTTTCGAGGATGACGGGAAGACCGTCCACGATGGGGTAGGCCGAGCCACAAGCACGGCAGGCGAGTTCGCCTTGAACAATCTCGAGGCCTTCCTTGCGCCCTCGGGAGAGCGTGAAGGGACCGCGGCACTTCGGGCAACAGAGAAGGGGCAGCAAACCGTCTTTCATTGTCTATCTCCTGTTTGCTGGGCACTGCGATCTGGATGGACTGGACCTTCCGAAATTTAGGTAGTCAGTTCGCCTGCGGAGGCGTGGTACGCAAGACACCTAAGACGATTCTGGCGCGCATAAGCACGCCTCCTAAAGGGTCTGAGGCGAAGGACGCGAATCGCCTCGATTTGGGCTGTGGCTCAAATTCTACTCGCTTGTATGCCAAAACCCAACGCGAGCGTACGCAATCTTGCGGCTCACAACTCAGTTGCTTCTGATCAAATCAAGCGCTAGCCGGAGGTTATTTCGGGCCAGACGGCCGGTTGTGGGAAGCCGCGTGCCGGGGCGGCGGCAAGTGAAGGGAGGGAATCGCAAGCGCGATGTCTCCCAAAACCCCGTTTGTGGCCAGTGACAGGCGCTTGTTTGAGTATCCTGCTGTAAGTCCGCTGAAGTGCTAGCCGGTTGGGCAGCAGGGCTTCCCCTTGAATGCTTCCCATCCCTCATGGGCGATCAGCGGCAACAACGCTAAGGCAGCAACGGGGTCTGCCCAACTCACTCCCCAGAAAGCATTGATGGCGAGACCGGTCAGCGCAATCAAGGCTAGATGCCCACAGACGGAGGACTCGGCAGCATCAGCCCTCAACGTGGCGCTGGATGTCGCAATGGAGAGATGCCGCTTCCGCCTTGCAAGCCAAGGCATTGCCACTGCGGCGAGGATGAGCAGCACGATTCCGATGGGACTGGGCCGAGCTTCGACATGTCCCAGCAAGGTCAGGATCGAAACGATGGCAACAAACGCGGCGAGAACAAAGAGCAAACCGCCTGCGATTTTGGCCGCTCGCTGCTCAGCGTGTTCTCCGCGAGACGGCGAATGGAAGCGCCAGAGCACGACTGCCGCAGAAAGAAGTTCGACTGTGCTGTCGCCACCAAAACCAAGAAGGGCCGGACTGTGGGCCGCCCAAGCCGCCCCTAATGACACCAACGCTTCCACACTCATCCAGACGAGTGTGAGCGTTTGAATCCAAATGACGCGCTGAATCACTTCCGGTGGGATGGTCTTCGCTTCCGCGGACATATTCATAGTATGAGTCCAGACTGACGCAGGAAGAGCTATTTCGTGCGGTGGTGACCTCACGTCAAAGTCAGCGCTCCTTACTGGATCTATAACGCTACACTCGGAGAAGTGAAATTTTGCAGGCTCCGCCGAAGCTGCGTTGTAAGAACTGCTTTACTGCTGACCACAATTGGCCCGTTTATTCCTCAAAGCCCGTTTATGGCGAACTTCCGTGTCGTCGACTCGTTGGGATTTTGGTCCTCACGATTAAGAACGCTCTGCGGGGTCAATCTCATACTCACTCTGGACCAGGCCGCCTGTGAAGGAACGTGTTTCGACATGACGAAGCGAAATGTCGCGCGGCAGTGGACCAAACAAAGCGACGCCTGCCCCAATCAGCACAGGCACGCGCGTGATCACGAGCCGGTCGATACAATCTGCTGCGAGGAATCGCTGAATGGTGATGCCGCCGTCTACATAGACATGTTTGAAGCCGCGGGCTTTGAGCTGCCTTTTAATTTCGGCCGGCTCCCCGGACGCCTGTTCGACACTCGCGCCTGCGACCGAGGGCAAATCGAGCGGACGGCTGCTGAGTACGACCACCGGCTTCTTCCCGTAAAGCGCCAAGTGCCCAAGCTTCAGCACGACCTCGAAAGTCCTACGGCCAATCACGACCACATCGACGCTGGCAAAGAATTCCGTGAACCCGTGAGGCGTCTGTTCGCCTGTGTGCAGGAAGTCGAGAGAGTCGTCCGGGCGAGCCAGAAAGCCATCTACGCTCACCCCACAAAAGACGGAGAGTTTCATCGCAGGCCTCCAGAGTTGACGCTAGTATAGTCAGCCCTTGGCGGGGCAGGAAGGCGCACTAGCAGCCCTGGTCGTGGACGTACAAGGGGAAGGCCGGAACGCCTAGAGCATCACCAGGGGAGCGGGCCGTCGTCGTTCGAGAAGGTGCCCGTCGGACCGTCCGGACCGAGCAGCGCGAGGCGCACTGGCTCGCGGGCGCCCTCCCGGACAGTCCGCGTGCCAGTATAATTGTTGAGGTTTGTCTTGGTGTAGCCCGGGCAGGCGGCGTTGACCTTGATGCCGACCGGCTCGAGCTCGATCGCCATGGCGAGCGTGATGGCGTTGAGAGCCGTCTTGGAGGCAGGGTAGACGGGGCCGAAGATCGAGCGCCAGGGCGAGGCCGGGTCCGAGTTCCGCGTCAGCGAGCCAACGCCGCTCGACACGTTGACGATGCGGGCTGACGGCGCCTGGCGCAGGAGCGGCAGCATCGCCTGGGTAACGGCGAGGACGCCGAACACGTTGGTGTCCCACACCGCGCGCATTTCCTCGAGAGACACACTGCTCGGGCGCACGGTCTTTGCGTACTCCGCGACGGACTGGCTGGGCGACTTAGTGGTATTCGAGATAGCCGCGTTGTTGACGAGCACGTCGAGGCGGCCAAGCTCCTTGCGGATGCGCTCGCCCGCGGCGGCGATTGAAGCCTGATCGGTCACGTCCAGCTGGAGTGCGCGTGCGTTCGGGCCAACTTCCCTGGCGGCAGCCTCGCCGCGATCGAGATTGCGCGACCCGACCAAGACAGTGAAGCCGTGCGCCACGAGATCCTTTGCGATCTGAAGACCGATTCCTTGATTGGCCCCGGTGACCAGGGCGACGGGTTTGTCGTGCATGGGCATTCTTCCTCCAAAGGTTGACATGGGCGAGCGAAGCAGCTAATAGTTGAGGGTACGCTCGCATAGGATATTATTTGAGCATGAACTCGCATAAGTCAAGGACTAAAAAAATCAGGGGTGTTCGGGCGCCGCAACGGTCCAATGGCAAATTGCGGGTGGCCGCGATATTGGAGGCCGCGGCAGCCGTCATTGCGGAGAAAGGGTACGAGGCCGCGACCATGGCTGAAATCGCCGCGCGCTCAGGAACGAAGATCGGTTCGCTTTACCGTTTCTTTCCGAACAAGGAAAGCGTCGCAGACACGATCGTCGTGAGCGCCCGCGAAAACATCGACGCCGTGTTCGATCGATTTGACGCCGGCGTAAACGGGCTATCGATTCGAGCTCTGGCTGACGGGCTCGTGGCGCTGATTTTCGAGCTATTCACCCGGCCCGCGTTTATGAAGCTTCTCGATGCCGGCCAGAACTGGTCGGTGAAACGGGAGGAATTCCGGAGCGCGCTGATCGAGCGCATCGCCAAAACGCTGATGATCCATTCCCCAGAGCTCACGAAGAAGTCCGCCGCAGATATCGCGCTCGTCATTCTGCTCAGCGTGAAGACGGTGGCAACGCACCAGGCGTTTTTCGACGAGTCCGCGTCTGGCGCCGGGGATGAGTTTCGCGACATGACGCGGCTCTATCTAAAGAGCAGATTGGGGTCATCTATGTCCGGAAAAAAGAGCATCGCGTCATGACGGTGAGTGCGCTCTCTGCAATCGCTAGTCCGAATCGCTCGGCACGCGGGTCAAAACTTTTACACCACATGCTATAAAAGACGAATGCGGCTAGACGACCACGCACCGCGGCCCGCGATCATAAAATGGCTCCTCGATTCTGACCCGGCTGTACGGTGGCAGGTCATGCGAGATCTCACCGATGAAGCTCCCGACGCGATTGCGGCGGAGCGGGCGCGCATCGCAACTGAAGGCTGGGGAGCCCAACTTCTGGCCGCGCAGTCTGCTGCCGGCCACTGGGGCAGCGGACCGAACTGGGACCTTGTCACTCTCAACAGTCTCGTCGCCTTGAAGGACCTCGGTCTGGACCCCGCCAGCAAGCAAGCTCGCCGAATGATCGACCGCGTCGACAAGCGGGTCGTGTTTAAGTGGCTCGACAACCGGCCCTACTTTCACGGCGAAACCGAGCCCTGCATCAACGGCAGAATTCTCGGCCTTGGTGCTTACTTCAAGGACCCGAACGACGCGCTGGCCAAGCGCCTCCTGGGCGAGCAGCTCGAAGATGGCGGCTGGAACTGCGAGGCATGGCCCTTCTTGTCGGCGAAACGCCCTCCCAGCCGGCGCTCTTCGTTCCACACTACGATCTGCGTGCTCGAAGGACTCCTCGAATACGAGCGGGCAGGGCGCAAATCGGCGGCTGTCACGAAGGCTCGCAAGCGCGGCGAAAATTATCTCCTCGAACGCCGCATGTTCCGCTCGCTTCGCACCGGCGAGGTCATCGACAAACGCTGGCTGCGCTTCTCGTTCCCGACGATTTGGCATTACGACGTCTTGCGCGGACTCGAGTATCTGCGGAATGCAGGAATCAAGCCCGACCGCCGCGTGCGCGACGCCATCAAAATCGTGATCGAGCGGCGCCACCAGAACGGGCGCTGGCCGCTGAACCTCCTTCATGCCGAACGTATTCCATTACAGATGGAGACCGCCGTCGGCAGCGCCAGCCGCTGGAACACACTGCGCGCCCTCCGCGTCCTGCATTGGTACAACAGCTCAACGCCTTCGTCGTGAGTTCGGCGTGTTTGCGCTATGGCCTCCGTCAGAATGTTGCCGCGAATTTGATTTCGCCAAATGAGATACACCCGGTCCGGGGGGCTGGAGGTTGGCCCTGGCAGGCTCGCTTGACGGACTCCTATTTCTATCGTATATAGGTAGTATGTCTACCGTAGAGAATCTATCCGACGACAAGCTCGAACTGCTGCAAGGAACTCTCGAAGTGCTAATCCTGCGTAGCCTCAAGCCGGGGCCCAACCACGCCTATGGGATCTCGCAGTTCCTGCAACAACAATCCGAGAGCGAATTTTTCGTCGATAACGGCTCCCTGTACCCTGCACTTCAACGTCTTCTCCAGCGCAAATGGATTTCCGCACAGTGGAAGACTTCGCCCAACGCGCGCCGCGCCCGCTATTACAGCCTGACGCCGGCCGGGCGCAAGCAACTGGTCAAGGCAACTTCGAAGTGGCGGCGATTTGCGCTAGCCATGGCAAGGATTCTGGCACCGGAGGGCTGATCTCATGCGCCAATGGTGGTCGAAGGTGGCACGCGCGCTCGGAAGAAGGCGGAATCTCGCCAAAGAACTGCAGCAGGAGATGGAGGCCCATATTCAGTTCCTGATCGACGAGAATGTGGAGCGGGGCATGCCGCCGGAAGAGGCGCGTGCCGCGGCGCGGCGCCACTTTGGTAACGCGACCACCGTGCGCGAGCGAAGTTATCAATCGTGGCAATTCCCTACGCTTGAATCGCTGCTTCAAGACTTTCGCTACGCGGCGCGAGGTATTTGGAGAGCGCGCGTCTTCTCGCTCGTCGTGATTCTGACGCTGGCTGTCGGAATCGGCGCAAACACCGCCATCTTCAGCGCAGTGTATGCCGTTCTTCTTAAGCCGCTGCCTTTCCCTTCAGGCGAGCGTTTGGTGTGGCTCGGCGAGTCCTCCGCGAAGGCGAGCCACATCAGCGTAACCTGGATCAATTTCGAACACTGGCGGATGGAGAATCACTCCTTCCAGTCGATGGCCGCCTTCCAGAAGGCTGATCTGACGCTCACAGGCCGCGGCCAAGCAGTGCTCACCCACGCCGGTGTCGTCACGAACGAATTCTTTCGGCTGACTGGATCCCGTCCAATAATGGGCAGGCTGTTTACCGCCAGCGATGATGACCCGCAGTCTGCTGCGACGGTTGTGGTGACCAGGGCTTTCTGGGCCAAAACCCTTTCGGCCGATCCGCAGATCATCGGCAAGACAATCACCCTAAATGGAACTGCGCACATCGTGATCGGCGTACTTGCCCGAGATCCTGGCTTCTTCCTCCCGCCGGTCGATTACTATCTTCCATTCCACCCATCCGTTGCGGAGGCTTCCAAGCGTGATGCGCACGAATGGATGCACGCGCTCGCGCTGCTCAAGCCTGGATTCACGCTGTCCGAGGCGCGCTCGGACTTGGATACGATCATGCAGCGGCTCGCGCAGACAGATCCGGGCCCTGAAAGCGAACATCGCGCGTACGCCGAATTCCTAACGGAGCAGCGAACGGGCGACCTAACGCACGTGTTCGTTCTCTTGATGGCTTCGGTTTGCCTGGTCCTGGCTCTGGCGTGTGCGAACATCGGCGGCCTGCTGCTGATTCGCATGACCACCCGCGCACGCGAGATGGCAATTCGGACCGCAATTGGCGCGGGGCGCAGCCGTCTTGCACGGCAGCTCCTGACGGAGACCGCACTGATTACACTGGTAGGCGGCGCCTTCGGAATCTATCTCGCAAGCTTTGGACTACGCGCCCTAGAGGCGCTCGGGCCGCGCGATATTCCGCGGCTTTCAGAGGCCGGCCTGAACCTCCCGGTGTTGACCTTCGCTGCGGCGCTGACGCTGGCCGTGGCACTTGTGTGCTCTGTGGTGCCCTTGGTCAGTTCAGACAAGGTGAATCTGACGATTCTGCTGAAAGAGAGCAGCACCGGCTCGGGCACCAGCCGGATTGGGCACATGCTGCGTGGAGGCCTTGTCATCGCGGAGATCGCGGTGGCTGTTATTTTGCTGTCTACTTCGGGGATTCTGCTGCGGAGCTTGTGGGCCGCCGAGACCCTGAATCCCGGATTCGAGCCCAACCACTTGCTTGCACTCGAACTGCAATTGCCCTCTTTACCTTACAAAAGCGAGAGGTCCATTCTCGACTTCTACGCCCGCCTTGAGGCAGCGCTTGGCAGGCAGCGAGGAGTCGAATCGGTCGGCGCAGTAAACTGTCCTCCGGCGGCAGGCGACTGCCGGGACTGGTGGTATTCCGTTGTGGAGAGACCCACACCCAGCCCCCAGGATGTGCCGGTCACGCTACTCAATATGGCTGACACGGCGTACTTCGGGACCATGCGTATCCCGCTCGTATCCGGACGCGCTTTTTCCGATGACGATAGGGCGGGCGAACCGACTGTTGCGGTGATTAATGAGAAGATTGCGCGCCTGTGGTGGAAGGACCCTGCTTCGGCACTCGGCCAGCACATTAAACTCGGCGGACCCTATATGGAAGGTCCCGTCGTTGAGATCGTCGGCGTCGCGGCCAATGTGCCCCAATTGGGATTGGACAGCCCGCCCTTGCCGGAGATCTATCTACCGACGGCTCAGCGAGTGGATGCCGCAATGGTTGTGATGATCCGGACCAAGGGTAACCCGGAGAACATGATTGCAACCGTGCGGCAAACATTGGCTTCCATCGACGGCAATGTTCCGATTCAGTCGCTGAAAACCGCCGATACGTGGCTCGGCGCCACACTTGTACAGCGGCGCTTTACCACGCTTCTGCTGGTCCTCTTCGCCGGGATTGCGGTGATCCTGGCAAGCATCGGTTGCTATGGTGTTTTCAACTACTGGGTTAGCTGCCGAAGGCATGAGATCGCCATTCGTATGGCAATGGGAGCTGGGACCATCGCCAACTTACGCCGTACTGGAAGGCAAGCCGCAAGGTTAGGCGTGATTGGGTTAGTTGCAGGGCTCACAGGCAGCTGGGCCGCATCGCGATGGCTGAACAGCCTCGTCTTCGGAGTCTCTGCCCACGATCCAGTCGTTTTCTGCTCTGCTGCATTGGCCGCATTCCTGATCGTATTGGTCTCAGCGGCGGTTCCGCTTTGGCGCGCCACGCAAATTAATCCCATCGAGGCACTTCACGAAGCCTGATGAAGAGGAGCGTGAAGCGGTGTTATTTGAAGCAAGTATGTTCCGCCAAAGATAGCGCGCACCCCGGTTGTGCTGTTCCTCTGAGACTCGTCATCGACGAAGGGCTTTCCCATTTCAGATCAGTTTGTGAACAATCGCCAAGTTACACATCGAGGAACCAGTTCGTACCGATGTGTTTACTGACGGCTTCCGGGGGAAGTGTTTGCCAGGTATCGAACCCAAGTCCTGGTAAACTCCGTTCTCGGGCAATTGCAGTGAAACTTGAAATGGACGGTTTCGCGATTACACGTGGAATTGGTCGCACCACGAGCAGTTTGATGGAACGTTTCTGCGAGCACGGCTTCCCGTCAAAGATTACTTCCGGTTCTCACGTCATCCGACAAGAATTCGCGGGGCTGTGGTCTTGATCGTTATGGCCTGATTTCGCCATTTGAGACACACCCGCTTCAAGATGAGGTGGGTTTGTTGAGATCCTCGCGAAAAGCCCACTGCGAGATGTCGGCCGTTCCGGCGCCGAGATTCCTCGTCGTCGCAAAGACGCCCGATTTTCGCGGAGTCCGGAAACGTGGGCGCGAAAATTGGGCCGCTCCTCTTCGGAATGACAGGTCTCGGGATCGTGGGAAAAGGAGGATTTCAACAGAACCAGATGAGGTCTTCTCGCTGGGATATGCTGTTACTCAATTTCGGAGATAATTTTGAAATGACGGATCCACAGAATCGGGCACGGACGCGCCATCGGCAAAAGTAATCGTCGGGATGACCATCTCGCTTGACGGGCTTGTAGTCGACCAAAATGGCAACGCAGGCCACCTCTATCCCGATTTGGTGGTGCTCGGACACACCGCTTACATGAAGGATCTTATCGAGCAAACGGGTGCGGTCCTCATGGGAAAAGGACTTTCGAGATGGCGGACCCCGATTCGTACGTAGGCAACTACGACGACAAAATCCGAATTGCGACATCTACGTATAAAGTGGCTCATTGGGTCTCAGTTGATCCTTCGTGTCGGATTCGCTTTGCCTGGACCATCCGATTCAGGAGGCGTTTTGATGCGCGTGCCTATTGCGGGAAGTTCATGCGGCGCTGCAGAGCCTGAAAGCGCGGCTCGGAACGTAAGGGATCCAAACCCGGATATGTAGCCATGAAGACCATCCATTGATCACGATCTTCATAAGCCCGCTCCAGCCAGGTGAGCGCCTGGTCTTTTTCGCCAAGGCCGCCGTATGCCTCCGCCAAGAGAAAGCCGGAAACATAACCTTGCCGGGATCTTTCTTTCAATTCCTCGATCAACTTGAGAGCCTCGTCCTTCCTCCCGGCAAGGCCATAGACGTCCGCCAGACTCGCGAGAGGTACCGAGCTTCGTCGCGACTTATTTACGCTCCTTTGTAGAGCCGCGACGGCCTCCGGATACATCTTCTTTTCCCGGTAGGCCCATCCCAAGCCAAAATCGTCGTCTAGGCTTTTAAACTGCTGAATCGCGAGGTCGTATTGACGCGATGCATAAGTTATGTATGCGACTGCTATCCGCGTCTCAGTGTCGAGGGGGTCCAATTCAATCGCGTATTTCACCTGGGTCATGGCGTCGTGGTTTCGTCGCATCGCTTGCAGAAAGCGCCCGTACTGCCAATGGGCTTCGGCATAGTTGGGATTCAGATTGAGAGCGACCCTGTACTCTTTCTCTGCTTCAGGCCAGTTCCAATCGTACAGTTCGTCTATTCTGGCGAGAGAAAAATGAGCTTCTGCGAGGGAGGGATTCAGTTCCAACGCCCTTGTTGCAGCCGCCTTTGCCTCCAGCACAATTCGTCTCGGGGGATCAGCCCCAAAGTCGGGACCTCCAAGCGCAATGTAGGCGTCGGCTAGTCCTGCGTAGGGCGACGCATAGTCTGGTTCCTTTTCGACCGCTTGCTTAAAGTACCCGATCGCTATCTGAATATAATCCTCACGCGCATCCGGATCAGCGGTGCGGCTCGTCAAACTGGTGAGCAATTGGGAAATTTGGTATCTGCCACGAAGGTAATCATCGTGCGCTTCCGGGTCCACCGGGCCGGCGGTCGCCAAGCGCGCACCCTCCTGCGATGTTAGCTTAACCTGAATTTCAGTCGCGACGGTGCGGGCAATCTCATCCTGCAGCCCCAGGACGTCACGGAGATCCCGGTCGTATTGGTTGGCCCAGAGCTGAGTCTCGGGAGAGACCTGGTCTAGGCGGATGCTGACGCGAACGCGATCGCCCGAGCGCTCGATCGCACCTTGCAAAAGGGCGTCCACGTTGAGTTCCCGGGCAATCTCTTGCAGCGGCTTCTTGCTGCCCTTGTACTTCATGATAGATTGGCGCGAAATCACGCGTACCGCGCTAACTTTGCCAAGTTCAAAAATGAGATCTTGAGTCATTCCGTCAGCGAAATATTCCTGGCTGGGATCGCCGGTAATATTTTTTAGCGGCAGAACGGCCAACGACTGGATCCTAGGCTGCGCTGCAACCGCCGCGTGTTTGCGCAGCATGAAATAAGAGACGGTCACGAGCCCGATGGCAACTGCGCCGGCCACCGCGAACCAGCGGCGCAGCCTCCGTGGAGACACCGTCATTGAAATCGACTCGGTGCTTACGGACGCGTGGGATGCAAGCTCGTTTGGTGGTTGCGGCTGGCTATTTTCATCCACGCGAGGTTTCCGGCTTTCGCGCCAGGCGTCCAGCTCTGAAGTCAACGCATACACGGAGCCGCGCTTGTCATGTATGTGGCGATAGACGGGCATGCCTTCGCGCTTCTCCCAACGTTGGACGGTGGTGACGTCGCGGCCGAGATAGGCCGCGATCTCTTTCCATGAGCCCAGCTGCGCTTCTGACGGTTTCTCGGGCAGCCGCGTGACGTGGGCCGGGTCGCCCATCGATTCTCCTCAGGTGACTGGAGATAGGCTAAAGGGTTACCCGATTGTAACTCTCCCGCTGGGTAACAGCAAAAGGTGGTATTTGGCGGCAAACGGATCGTTCCGCGCATTGCCGTTTGACGAGAGCGTCCATCGTGTTCCATGTTTCCCACACGCCTCAAGCGCGAAATTGTCGTGTTCAAATTCTTGGCGACGAATCCCTGCTGGAATCTCCGCCATCTCGTGCCACCTGCAGAGGTGTTGAACAGAGAGGCGCGACTGTCAAACCTGGAGGTTTCTATGAATAGCAAGACTTTGACCTGGGCGGTTTGCATCATTGCGGTTTTCACGATCCTAGCGGGACACAGCGTCTCCGCTCAGGGCCTGGACGACCATAACACCCCATTTCACTACCATGGAGTAATCAACGATTATCCGGTGTCAGCCAACCCGACGGCCGGTCCGTGGGAACTTCGCGGCCCGTGGTCTCTGCGGCTACAACCACGTTCCGGAACGGCGGATTTTTCGGCGGCTCTGACAATGGAGTACTCGGATTTGGCCGCGGGCACTGGGGCGGCGACGGACTCGCGGCACCAGCACACGCACCAGATCACTATGAAAGGCGCCACGCTCATTCAGAATCCGCCGCAGACTGACTGCCCCACCGGCATCACTCCCTTTCCGACCTACACCTGGCTGATTGAGCTGAAAGGAATGGCCGATGTCTCGGGAAACGGAGGATATGTCTTTGGAGAGGGAACTCTAGTGCCGCTGCAGGTCTGCCTTGGCGGTGGCCCCAACACCCCGGTTTCGAACCTCACTCTGGTGTTTACGAACCTCTCGAGCGGCGGCCCATCGCCTGCGACAAACCATTTCGGTGGCCAGCCGATCCACGGCGTGGTTCGCGAGCCATAGAACTACGATCATCAAGCGGTCGCTTACATAATGGACACCGCGTGCCGCGCCGTGTCCATGCCGGCTCCTGAACAATCTTCAGTGACGCGCCGCGACAGTACAGCGGAACCTAACGTTCCGCCCACGACCAGCCGGTTATGCGCCGCCAGGCATTGCTTTTTTGCAACGCATTCGTATGCAGCGAGCGTGTCTCCCGGACCAGCTTCCCATTCTTCTTGAACTCGTAGCCAGCGGGTACGACAACGTAGGCACGAACGGCTGTGATGCCCCCCTGAAGGGGGATGCCGAAGGTCATGATTTCATCGGTGATCCCATCCTTTTTGGCGTCGGCGCGATAATCATTCATCCACCTTGAGCAAGCATCAGCGTCATGCCGGTCGCGGGGAGGAAATTCATCGATGGTTGAAATTAGTTCGCGCTCTGACATCCTGGCACCCAGCTTCTCGATGGTTTCGGAGTTGCGGACGATACGGGAGTAATCGGCGCGGCGTTAACTGGCTGCCCCGCGTGCGGGCCGATATTCGAGAAGGACGAGCCGCGAGTCCAAAACTCTCATGTCGATAAGCTCGAGGCCCGCCTGCGGATAGCCAGCATAGATAGGCTCCCTGCCTGCGCTGCCAAGTATCAACGGAAAGATCATGAGCCGGAGGCGGTCGAGGAGCCCTAGCTGCAGCATGCTCTTCACCAAGCTGATGCTGCCGATTGTTCGAAGCGGATCTCCAGGCTGCTGTTTAAGCGCCCTAATCTCGTCTGCGACGGCACCCTTCAGCAATCGAGTATTCTTCCAGGCAAGCGGCTCCTTGAGCGTACTTGAGAACACCAACTTCGGGAGCTCGCTCATTCTGACACTGAGGTCATCCGTGGCGGATGCCGAGAACTGGGCCAGCGCTGCATACGTAACTCGCCCCATGATTATGATTTGAGGTTGGTCAAGATGCTCGCGCACCCACCTGCCGAGATCCTGTCCGAAGTAACCGAAGTAAGGGGGCTGGTTGACACCAGAGGCGAAACCGTCGAGCGAGATGAACAGGTCTGCAGTGAGCTCTCTCATGAAGAATTGTCGTTTTTCGGCTATCAGCCCGGTCCACAACATACGTCGAACAGCCCATGAACGCAAATTTGAGCCGCTGGTTTCTCTATTTCTACCAATAGAAGCAGCCCCCGGCTAACGCGCGCGATGCATCAAGGCTCCGTCCGAGTGATTGCCTAACAGGAACTCATTTCTGGCCAGAAGTGCGGGCGTGGGAGGTTGCGTGGTCGCGGATGGCAGCAAGCGCTGGAGCGCTTGGAGAGCCTGGCTTGACAATGGGAATGAGTTGAGTAAACGTTGCGGCCGCCAAGGGGCATGGCGAGTCCTCATCGCCTTTCCTGGCGTTCCAATAGGTCATTTCCCCGATTTTGAGCTGACAGATGGGAGACACCCGCTTCGTCCGGCGGAACTTTTCGGCACCTGTCCACGCACCCATCAAGAAAGAGGATATCGGGTGAGCGCCCGAACACAAAAGACACAGAGAAACGCGACAAACCTGGAGGCGGTGATGAGCAGCGATAAAGTGAGTAGGAACGAGGCGACGGGCCGGGCGGGAGTGGATATGAAGCTCGAGATTGTGGTGATCCCCGTTGCGGATGTGGACCGCGCGAAGGAGTTTTACGCAAGCCTCGGGTGGAGGCTCGATGCGGATTTTGCGGCGGGGGAGGATTTGCGCGTGATTCAGTTCACGCCGCCTGGGTCAGGGTGCTCGGTGATCTTCGGGAAGAACGTGACGGCAGCGGCGCCCGGGTCGGCGCAGGGACTATATCTGATCGTTTCGGATATTGGGACGGCGCGCACGGAAGTGCTCAGCCGCGGCGTCGCGATTAGCGAGGTGTTTCACGATTCCGGAAACGTGCATGCAGGGCCGGATGAGCCCTACCTGTTTGGGCGGAAGCGGGTAAGCGGTCCGGATCCGAACCGGAGTAGCTACCGTTCGTTCGCGTCGTTTCACGATCCCGACGGGAACGGCTGGCTGCTTCAGGAGATTACGACGCGGCTCCCGGGGCGCATCCGCGCTGCGGCGACTTCGTTCGGCTCGGCAAGCGATTTGGCGGATGCGATGCGGCGGGCTGCGGCCGCGCATGGAGAGCACGAGAAGCGCATCGGCAAAGCCGATCCGGACTGGCCCGACTGGTACGCCGCATACATGGTGGCAGCGCAGGCCGGGACGGAGCTGCCGACGTGAGCGAGTACGACGCCATAGGCAGCAGGCAGAAGGCAGGCTGGGGCTATTTGGCTGGTGGAGCAGCGTATGCCCGCATGAACGCTTGGATCGCAGAGTCGATATGCTTTTGAAGAGCGCTCTTCGACAGGGACGACGGGTCGAATGCGAGGACAAACCAACGGATCGGGCCACCGGTAATCAGGCTGAGAAAATGCTGCGCCATTTGGTGCGTATCGTCGTTCGATAGGCGCCCCTTCTCCACTTGCTTCTTCATGTATGCGGCGAGAACCATCTCCCCGCGTTTCGGTCCGAGCTCATAAAAGCGTTTTCCCAACTCGGGGAATTTGGCGGACTCCATGCCAATTACACGAACCAGCGCGAGCTGATCTTTGGAGAGCGCGCCTCGAATCAGTGCGGCGGCATAATTGCGGAGCGTCTCTTCGACAGGAGGTTCCGCGGGGAGCGCGGCGGCGGCTTCCTGGAGCTTGCGATCCATGCGGCGCTCGATGACGGCGAGAAACAATTGCTCCTTGGTGGCGAATCGCGAATAAAAGGTGGTCTTGGAGGAATTGGCGCGGCGCGCGATTTCGTTGGTGCTGGCCGCGGAGAAGCCCTCGGAGATGAAAACCTCGGCGGCCACGTCGAGCAGTTCCCCCAACCGTTTTTCATCCAGCCGGGCCCGGATGAGCCGGGGCTTGCGTTGCCTTGTTTTCACCAGGCCACCTCCCGAGAACCGCAGGGTACACTTTAAATTAAATTTGGCATGGATTGCGACTTTGGGCGGTTGACAAGCATCTCTTCTGCTGATACCGTACCACATGGTATCATTACAATTGAGGCGACGGAGTTTCGCGGTGTCGCTCCTCGCAAGGAACAAAGGAGATTCACATGCGCGTCTTCGTAACCGGGGCTACGGGATTTATCGGGTTGGCGGTGGTTCGGGAGCTGATCGGCGCGGGCCACAAGGTGCTGGGGCTGGCACGGTCGGAGGCGGGCGCGAAGTCGGTGATCGCCGCGGGTGGGCAAGTGCAGCGGGGCGATATAGAGGACTTGGAGTGTTTGCAGAGTGGAGCAGCGGCATCGGATGGCGTGATTCATCTGGCATTCAATCACGATTTCTCGAAATTTGCGGCGAACTGCGAGGCGGACCGGCGCGCGATTGAGGCGCTGGGTGGCGTGCTGGAAGGTTCGGAGCGGCCGCTGGTGGTGACGTCCGGAGTGGCTGTGGTGGCGGAGGGGCGAAACGCCACGGAGGATGACGCGGCGGTTCCTGTGTCCACGACGTATCCACGGTCGTCGGAGGCGACGGCCTTGGCAGTGGCGGCGCGGGGAGTGCGTGCTTCGGTGGTGCGTCTGCCGCAGGTGCACGACCGAGTGAAGCAGGGACTCGTCACCTACCTGGTTGCTGCTGCTCGCGAGAAGGGAGTATCGGCGTATGTCGGCGAGGGACGCAATCGATGGCCGGCGGTGCACCTGGTCGACGCTGCCAGCCTCTACCGGCTGGCGCTCGAGAAGGGAGTTGCGGGCGGAAAGTATCACGCGGTTACGGAAGAGGGCGTGCCGCTGCGAGACATCGCGGAGGTCATCGGGCGGCGGATGAATGTGCCGGTCGTCTCGAAATCCGCCGAGGAGGCTGCCGGGCATTTTGGATGGCTCGGATTTTTCGTGGGTGCGGATCGTCTGGCTTCGAGCGCGCTAACGCAGCAGAGGCTGGGATGGCGACTGACGCAGCAGCCCGGGCTGATTGCGGATCTGGAGCGGGCGACTGCGTTCGAAGCGTGACGTCAGGGCTGGATTTGAATCAGGTTGCCGTCGCCCTTCGGCGGAGGATTCTGCGAATTCCAGCGCGAGGGTTGCAGCGGGCCCGAACGAAGGCGGTTCGCGAGCTTGCCGATGCTAAGAGATGGCTGGATGAGGTGATCAATCTTGGCGGGCCCAGCCATGTGGATGCCGCGAATCCAGTGCAGGCCGGTGCTGATGGCACAGCCGCACTGGGAGCAATCGGGCGAGCCGCCAAAGACGCACGGCTCGACGCGGCTCTTTAGGTCCGCAGAATAATTCACCGACATTTTGGCGAAAACACAGTCCTGGGGATTTTCCGGCGGATGAATCAGAGCCTCCGCCATGCCCTTGTTGAAGGTGACCTTCGGGTAGCGCGTGTGAAGCTCGGGGAGGATGCCGGCGAGGGCGATGCGGTCTTCGGGCGTCAATTTTTCGGCCGACTCTTCGCCGATTTGCGGCGTGTAAACGCTGACGAGGATGCAATCGATTTCGGGCCGCGCGCTCCAGAAAGCGGCGTACTCTTCGAGATAGCCGGGGCGGGAGAGCATCTGGCGCGTGATGGTCAGGTGAATGTTGACGAGGCATCCAGCGATATTTTTCAAAATGCGTTCGTAGGTGGCCGGCTTGCGGCGGATGTCGTGATGCTCGGGAAGACCGTCGACGGAAACCGCCACGCGGACGTTGGGAATTTCCATCCATTCGGCGGGAATCGGGATCACACCGCTGGTGACGACCATCGCGAGCACGCCCATGCGGTCGAGCTCCGGGAGAATGCGGCTTAGCTCGCGGTGACGCACGAGCGGCTCCCCGCCGACCAGCGACACGTGCATCGGTTTGTTCTTCCTCACGAGATCCAAAACACCGTTGACCAAGGCGTCGCCGCGATAGTCGGCAAGCTCGCGCAGCGTGACATCGCCGCCGAGATGATTGTCGCCATAGGCGTAGCAGCCGGGGCAACTGAGCGGACATTCGCGGGTGATTTCGATGGATAGAAGCGGGACATAACCAGTGAGGAGGCGCCCCCAGCCGTTGAGGATATTGCGAACGACCGTTGGGCGCTTGGAGACTGGTGTGTCCATGGGCATGAGATGCGATTGACAGCGCGGCAGCTGCTTGAAATCTTCAGCCGCCGATGGCTTAAGGAACAATGATAGAGCAAGGAGGCTGATGGGCGAAGCGAAGAATTCGGTGTGGGAGAACGCGGAGTTCGATCCGGAGGACGGGCGCGTGCAGTACGCCCACGTGATACCGGACGTGACGGCGACGCTGGTCACGGCCCGACTGACACGGAACGGGGAGCGCATGAACTTGGCGATGACGTATGACCGCACAGGCTTGAGTGCAGACCTGAATGCGCACGTGGAAGAAACGGGTGCGAAGGATGCGAAGTCGGGGCCGTATTGGGAGAAGGAAATTAACGAGTACCTTCAAGCCTGCGGAAAATGACGCGGACAAACTGGGTTGAATCGCGACTTCGAAGAGATTTCCGAAGGAACCATGTCCGTTCTTGCGTAATTTGAGCAGTTATGTGGCGTGAGCAGAATATCCACAGGTAAGAGTGAAATTCACAGCGAGCGGCTGAGGTGGCGGATAGAAATAATGTGAATAGATGTTGACGAAAAATTGGATTTCGATATAATCTCCTGATGTCGGCACACGCCTGCCAAGAGCGGGAGTGAGCTGGTAGCCGGGTCTGTCTTGCTGATCCAGAGGTGAGATTGGTCACGAGCACCGGGTAAAAAGAATCGAGCTTCGAGTTCTTCCGTTCTGAAGGCCACAAGATGGCCCGAAGAGAGGACGGAATAGCCCGGCGCTCGACGCCGGGTTTTTTATTGTTCGAACGAGTTTGATTCGCTGCAGCGGCTCCAAACCAAAGCAGCGCTCCGCCGGGAGCGGAGATCCCGAATCGACGTTGCTTTCGGGATCGATCTTTGACAACCGAAGGAAGTAGGCATTGCGTTTTGCCAGCCGTGAGGCTTGCAAGGCGCAAAACCGCAATATTTGCTCAAGTAGCGCAATGTGGAAAGGCGAACTTGCCTTGATGAGCAGCGGGCACTGGCCTCTGCCTGGAGACAGGCCGGGGAGGGTGGCTCGCAACCGAAGACTGGAGTGACGGGCTTGCAAGACCTGTTATTTCTGGCTCTTACGGCGTTTCCGCGGACGGTGGAGCATATGGGAGAGATCCCTCGCTCGCATTGCTCGCTCGGGATACCTACCCTGATCGGGTAGGTGCATTGGGTAAGTTTTATGGTCAAGCTACTAAGGGCGTACGGTGGATGCCTTGGCGCCAACAGACGACGAAGGACGTGGCAAGCTGCGATAAGCCTCGGGAAGCCGCAAGCAGGCATTGATCCGGGGATTTCCGAATGGGGAAACCCATTGCCGTAAAACGGCATTACGGCCCTCTGAATACATAGGAGGGTGCGAGTCAACCCAGGGAAGTGAACCATCTCAGTACCTGGAGGAAGAGAAATCAAACGAGATTCCGAAAGTAGCGGCGAGCGAAATCGGAACAGCCCAAACCGGGGTATTTATACCCCGGGGTTGTAGGACCGCATAAGTAGAGTCATCAATCCGGAGGCTAGGTGAACCCGCTGGAAAGCGGGGCCAAAGAATGTGATAGCCATGTAGCCG